>Ga0123352_10002769_pt1 | contig 24835 bp, 8 predicted proteins | sample TergutLab28metaG_FD_89700 | JGI IMG/M metagenome (GOLD analysis project Ga0123352, IMG submission 89700) | Labiotermes labralis P1 segment gut microbial communities from Petit-Saut dam, French Guiana - Lab288 P1 | ecosystem: Host-associated > Arthropoda: Insects > Digestive system > Gut ...
GCTAAAGTCACATTAAAAGCCACATTAAAACCAGTCATAAATTAACTTCGTTGTACTAGTAGGGTATTGTGGCAGCATGCCATGTTGTGTAATGTTATGTTGCGAAGAGTGCCCTGCAGGGCAAAGGCAAGGAAATACAGCTCCCTGATGATGGTCTTAGGGCCGAAACATGTCGGAGCAGTTTTAGTGTTTTAATGTGTAAATTTTATATAAGTGCATTAGTTGGTATAATAATTGTGTAACAATGAAAATACTAAATTTTCATTTCCCATCGCGGATACATTTGATATTCACGAAGTTGCGGCAGTTTTCTGCACTCACGTCTTCAAATTTTCTGTTGTTATTCTATCAGACGTGAATACTAAGCCAGTATTCGAGCACTGTCCACTGATCAGGAAACGATCCCTGTCAGGAATGCGATAGACGAGCAAGCTCATTATTTCGTGGTGAAAGAGGAGTTGCTGCTGTCCATACTGAGAGCAGTCGCTCACTACACACGACTCGAAACGCTTCATATTTTAGCCTATTCTACACATAGACTGTCCATCCCAGCAGCAACAGCAGTCTCCCCTATAGCCACCCCCCCCCCCAGCACTCCGTTTACGTCCCTTACACCCGCGCGGATCATCTCGTTGGTAACTAGGTGACCACCATACCATCAGGGTGGCCACGTCTTATTAGCAAAGTTACCACAAAGAAAAGACATTGCCAAGCTTAACATTAGTATACTTATGCCACTGTCACTAACCTTCAGACAAAAAGCAAATATTGTTTCAGGTCAGACTAACATCGTGACTGTCAGAATTAACAAGCAGAGTGTAATGTGGGAAATCTGACAGGCGCGAATATGACTCTAAAGTCAAACCAACATTTACACAAGTTTTATCAGCACCCTAAGTGGCGAGATAAAGTTAGTCCGTAGTTACACGCACTGCGAGCCTCGTTGCCAATCTACATATGACTAGAAAAGTCATTTTTTTCGGTCGTAGGGTATTTACTGTGTTAATGCAATGTCCGAGAATATAAATTCTTTGCGTGCTGGAGTTGTGTTGCGAAGAAGAGAATTAGCCAAATCAACGATGTTTTGTATCAGTTCCTGCAGACAAACAAACTAAAAATAACTTTGTTCATTCCTTGTAAGACCAATTGTGGATGTATGTATGAATGACGCTGCGAATCCTACAATAATATTCCAAATAGGTTTTTAACTGTGCGTACGTTATTTTACTGGGCTTTACTGCGTCTGACATCATATAAACCTTGCTGCGGACATCACTATGATACGATGTATATTATAATACTACTATAATTGCATCATATTTTAAAATGTATTAAATAGCTTGATGTGTTACACTCCCTCGTAACGGCGATGTCAACGTCGAAGCATATAGGAGGGATATAAATCGTAATGTTGTGCATGCTGTATGTGCTTATGTTGGTTTTGTAAATATAGTACAAACTAAATGTAACTAAAAATTTGACACTACTTACTGAGCATTCCACGCTCGTGACACACGTACTCATGAAGCACCAGTTTCAAACCATAATCCCCCCCCCCCCCAAAATCATACTTTTAAGTTACAGGTAAATGCCTCAAAAAATCTTTTTGTAACGACGGTCGAGTGGCTACACTGACTTTCACGAACCCGATATTTGTCCAACAGCATTAGAAGGGGAACTTCTATATCGCATTTAACTCAAATCAGTAAAAAAAAAAAAGGAAAGTAATGGCACAAAATCATTTACGCCGGTAATAAATTATGACTTTCACTGAGCCGATTTTCATGAAAATAAATTTTGTAAGAAAACTTTTGTAGAGAATTCCCTACACCGAATTCAATTAAAAATCGAAGAATGGTTTAGCCGCTTCTGCAACGTCCCAGATGAACACAGGAGCGGACAGATATTGTCGTCACACACGTTCGTGTCATAAATACGTACGGAAGGAAGGCTTAAGGGATAACTCTGTAAATTCTTAACCTCGGCGCAAATAGAGGTGAGTGGTCAACTGCAGTTTCGGCCGCCCGGAAAAGCGTCTTCACTACGCATTACGTAGGAGATAGGTTTGCCCCAGTGAACGGTCTTAAAAATTTGGGAACCAAATCAGGACTCCTCCACAGTCCAGCTCGTAAACCGACTTTCTGTCATTACGGCCAACAAACACCGATGATCTGTTATCTACGAAAAAGAGAATACAATAGGCCCATATTTTTGGTGCTGTAAGAAGTAAGATATTTATTGCAATTTTCTTACAGCAGACGAAAAGCATATCCGTTCAAACTTTAAGCAACGGTTTTACATTATTATATTGTTTTCTGAAGATGATACTTGTTCTGAAACGGTGACATAAAAGCAAGGTGTTATCCTATTACAAACACAAACGGCGTCTGAGTCTTGATAACTAACCAAACTTTGTAGCATCCAGTACGTAACATATGTTTCTCCCCTAGCACTGAGAGATATAATTACAGCTTTGTTTATCTCAGACCCGTGTAGTGACGAATTTAACTGTTGCTCAAAGTGTACTTGGGGGGGGGGGTGAATTCAGTGAAATGAAAATAATCACACTTCGCGGGGTAAGCTGAAAGGCCGAACGTGGTCTGAGGGTAACGTTTAAAGTCCTCTTTTGACAAAACTCAATTTCCTGTCTCAGTCACAAGGTTTTCTTCAAAACATCCAATTAATGTATGAAAGACTTCGATACTTCACAAAATACTGTACATGAATAATCGAGAGGCACCAAGATTAAAGATTTTACGGAGTTATTAGTATGACATAACTGCTGGAGGTGCAACGTATACTGTGCAAATTTAACCTAATTTTATTAATTATGCAGTACAGATTTTTTAAATTTAACTTTTCACTTTTACAGTGTTCCATTTAACCAAACAAAATTGAAGACGATATGCTTTATCTTTAAAATGCTCCTCTATGTCAACGTTTTCCCTGAGGATGGATATTATTATTATTATTATTATTAGCCGAAACATGACGTGGAGCTAATAATGTACGTTAACCAACAAAACGTGTAATTAGTTTGCAATAGTTACATTTTTTACACATACCCATTGGACGGAAAATTTGCAATATCAAACATATAAAGTTATTTCTATGGAGGCCATGAAGGCATGTGGACAAGTGAAGTTACAGCTCCACCCATTCGTCAGTTGCACGCCTTGGCTACTATATTCGCAGGAAAAACCTCCATCCACTCCCCCTCCCCGCTAAGCGTTTACTTTGAGTTTGGGTGGGCCCCTGCGCCGGAGCTGGTATGGATGCTTTGGAGAAGAGGCAAATACATTACAATGCCGGGAATCGACAAACGAAACCTCGGACGCCCAACAGCCTAGTCACTACTATACCGTCTGAGCTATTCTGAGCTACCCCCTATCCTACGTTATTACTTTCGTTTTCCGCAGCGCAACAGCCCAAACTGCCCTAGATCGCTTCGTTGCTAGGGTTTTTAGATCACACAGAATTCAAACCATACATCCGGTAGGACTCCTGTGTACAAGTGATCACCACGTTGCAACAAGCAACACAGGAGACGAACTTACACAGTGTCAGTGGGAATGTTGCTTAGTGATGCGAAGTTGATTAAGCTTGAAGAATAAATGACCAACTTGATGTCACTAGCTATTTTATTTCACTTCTTATGTGCTCAACATGTTTCGGATATTAGTATATCCATTATCAGGAGCCTGCGACTGTGCTGTTGAATTACCACATCAGTTGTTGTGTTCTGTAAAGACGGAGGATTTTGGCGTTAGTGTACATTTATGATGTTTAGCGGTGTGTGTTTGGTGTGATGTGTTTTGTCGCTTTGTTGTAGTTGGTAGGTGTATTTTCATCGATATTGACCGTTTTCTTTTATGCTTTGTGATCATTGTGTTCTCTTGTGTGTAGTATGTTTCACTGGTTGACTGGTAATTTGGTGCATTGTTAATGTACTTTGTTATGTGGATTTGAGATTGTACATACCTCGGTTCGTCGTGTGTTGGAGATTTGGTGCGGCTGGGTTGAGCACATAAGTGAAATAAAATAGCTAGTGACATCAAGTTGGTCTTTTATTCTTCAACTGTTACAATGATGCACGGTCCAATAAACATAAGATTGATTAAGCTGTTTTGGTTACGAATTTTAATAGTTAAGGCACATTACATTTACCTGCTGCAATAATATAAAATACGAGGCGTATAAACTGCGAACTTGTCAGTGTTCTTTTCGTAATCGATATCGTAAACGAATTGCTATATGCAGCTACTCTTTCATGTTACTCTTTCCGATCATTATTCAATAATTATATGAATTTTATTTCCGAGACATTAAACCTGTCAGAACAACGTTGCTGCACCTGTGCTAGAGCCAGTCCAATATGTCTGGATTATTGTACTGGTGAGTCACCTTTGCTGTCAGACAGCAAACAAACGCAACTTCATGCAGCACGTGTATTAAGTAGGATGCCGCCAAATTTCTGCCACACAATTCTCTCTCATACAGAAGTTGATGATTCATGGACAGTAATCGCATTGTTGACATAATACAAGGTAAAATAAGGAAAGGGCTACAGCAGTATGACGAAAAAATGCGTCCCTTCATATTCAGAAGATCATTACGAATGCCTGGAATTAGGACGGTCATTTGGCAATTTTCAGGATACACGTGGTCCGCAAATACATATTTGTAATCCATTGATGCCGCATGAAACAAAACTAGATAAAGAAAAGAATCAATGTATTAGGCAAGAAACGGGAGCACAGAATATAGTAAAGGAAATAAAACAGTACCAGATAAAGTGGCTACAACATGTACAGAGGATGGACACAAACAGACTACCAAAACAAGCACTACAATATAAACATAGGACGACCGAGGAAGAGATGGAGGGACCAACTTCACCTTGAGGTTCAAGGAACAGGAAACAAGCCTAACCCTTCAGGAACATGATGATGATGATGATGATGCCGCATGAAATACGGTTCCAACTGAAGTAACTATGTGGCATGTTTGGCGTCGTGAAGTTTCGTTCTTGTTGTCAGTTTACAAAAGCAAGAATTAAAATTATAACCCTACAAACACGAAAGTACATAATAACGCAGAGGACTAACTAGATGCAGCAATAACAATTTATTGATCTTCAAAAGAGCTCAACATGTTTCGGGGGAAATCTTTTGCCCATCATCAGGAGCGCAAGACTGTGATTTACAGCATGAGGTATACTGTCCTCAGATTGTTGTCGGTCGGAGGCCTGGAGTGAGGCGGCACGGACTGTGTGTTCGGTGTGAAGGATGTAAATATCTCCCGAAATAGCATGCATATCCTCCTGGCCAATTGATACCTTTGTTCTTTCCTCTTGTGGTAAAGCGGCTGGAGCACGAAGCTAACCATTTACGTCTCTCTAGTGGCGAACTTAAGAGCGAGTGAACTATATCTCTTGTCTTCCATGTTCCTTCAAGGCGTGCATTGAAGCACTTTACCTTAAGTAGTATGTCTGACTTATGTATCTACAGGGAAACACCTCGAATTTTAATTTAATTTTTATCTGATATATCGTTTTTTTGGTTGATTTTTTGGGGGAGAACCGGTTTTAATAATTTTCGATTTAAGGATAATTGTGCTGTGAAGTAAATAATAAAATAAAATATATTTAAATTCCAGACTCTTAAAACTGCTTCTCTACAATATCAAGAGTTTCAGAATAAGCTTTAGTGCAGATTCTGCCTGATCCCTTTCATTGGTAAAGCTAATTTTGGTCACTCTCGGGTAAACTGAGTCATACACAGGATCGCTTTTGCCGTTTTTCTGACTGCTGGCTACAGGTTGACCTGAGATTCCGGTCCAGTAGGTTTTGCCATTGTTACTGTACGCATATGGGATTCGTATTCCTATTTTGGCACCCCTCATTTGCATAATTTCTGGCTATCCAGATTTAGGTCTATGATATTCTTTGGCCTGCCTGGATGGTGCTATTTCAGAGTGGATTCAAAACGGTTATCGTACTATTACTGATTACAGGTTTTTATATGAAAATATTAAAAATGTCGAAACTGTATAGTGTGAATAACTTACTGTGTTTTAAACAGACCAGATATAAGTAAATTACGTTCATATTTTAATGTATGGTTATGTGTTCGGTAACACAAACACTATGTGTATTAATGTTTAACGGGATAATGGTATGCGTGTTGAATAAACGTTATTTCAGGCGGAAAAACTCTGGTCTGTATTCGGCAGTGCCGAATTCATTTCTTGGTCGGGACTTCAGCCATCCTGGTTGAGATTTTTTTTATTTGTGCCAGGTATTTTCTGAAAAGCACCTCAAATTAGAATACAACTTTTTTGTACTTTTTTCAGTGTCACAAAGTTTACTCTATAACCTGCCACGAAGGCACGGAGGGGGAATGGAGGTGTAGCTATATTCGTTCTTTAACTTCGGAACGCTTATTTTTGGAAAACGAAAACTTACGTAGTGAACACTGCTTTGTATGTGTTTGGAGGGTGGGAGTAGTTACACTAATAAATTCAGAATCAGTTGTGTGATTTCATAAAAATCGTATGTTCATCACACAACTGGGGCAAATTCGATGCAGTATTTTTAGTTACTACGCTACAGTCTTACGAAATATTGCTCTAGGATAAACATCAAAGTCACAATTCTGCCTATAGAACTCCTTCAAGTTCTTTGACTTTATGTCCAAAGAAGAGGTGCTCTAGTATTCAGAAAATTTTTCAATTACTTGTCCTTTGTCAGAAGGGTTTTCATATAGTTCAAAGGCAACAACTCTTCATACTTACAGCTCTGGTGATATTGTAAATTACTTCATAAAATAATGAATTAATTAATTACATATTTACGGAAGATTTTGCTTTTACATTTGCGAAATTATGCTACATCCATGACATAGCGATTAATATACCTCGTAAGATTTGGCAAGAATGAACAAATTCTATGAGGATGGTGTAAATTAAACATTTCAAACAGTACTCGTCCATTTTGCGTAGGCAGTACAATATACCAGCGAGTTTAATCTTTGCACTTGTGTTTTAATGGCCTTCATACTGCATTATGCTACATGAGTAATGTTTCTCATTAAAATAATAGGTTAATATTTCTTCTGTTCAACTAAGTACTCTCAATGGCTGATTGTTTATTCAGGGCGTTATTGTTAATAATGCTATTTTTCATGTCTTTATCCTGCTATAAGACTTTACTATTGCCAGATCTGTTTTATTGGCTTTAGAAGACTAAACTGCAGTGGACCATGAACTGTATAACCCTCGTAGAAATTTAACCAATATCTGCAAACTGCCTCAATATTTATTAAAGTGAAACAATTATACAATGAAAATACAAACTTCTCTGAACACGCATATTAAGGGAAGGAAGTTTAGAGAGTGAAATAAAATTCCAAGGACTACCTGCAGTGTCATGACGTATGTATTCGGGCATAATAACAGAAACAGTAAATGTAATAACAACATCCTCGTGCCCTCCATTTATCAGAAAAACACCGGACGTTTGCGTTCTAGATACCGCAGGAAAGTTAAAACCACAATATAACACACTTTATTTCAGACAATCCCACAGAACGAATTCGTGTCAGACAGTATTGTGTGTAAGTCTAAAAACTTCGATTATATAAACTCGAAATTCAAGACACTGTCATTCCGGGGAAAACTAAGAAATGTGAAACGGGGATTAGGAAATATTATAAGACTATTCCACAGAAAACACATTTCATAAATATTTACATTGTTTAATATATGATGCCGCCACTACTTACTTTGTACCGCGTGGTCAGATGGTAAACAAAGAGTTGTACCAGGAAGTTTTAGCGCGTTTGATTGAAGTTTTGAGCAGGAAGAGGCCTGAATTGTGGGAAAGCCAGACATTGGATGTTGCACCACGACAAAGCGCCGGCTAACGCGTCGCTCCTCATCCGCAGTTATTTGGCAAAACATCAGACATCCGTTGTGCCCCATCCACCCTATTCTCCGGACTTAGCCCCAGCAGACTTTTCCTGTCTCCCAAACTTAAAACCACTTTGAAAGGGCGTCGTTTCCAAACCATAGAGGAGATTCAGGAAAATGCGAGAAGAGAACTGCGCGCCATCACAGAAAGTGCGTTCCAGGAAGCATTCCAACAATGGAAGAAATGCTGGGAATGGTGAATCGTCTGTAGAGGGGACTACTTTGAAGGGAACAGTGCTTAAAATGCTTTAAAATGAGTAATAAAATCTTTATAGCTAAAGTTCAGTCTTTCTTTGAACACGCCTTGTATAAAGTGAAGGGTAAAATTAATTAGTGAACAATTAGTTTGGAAATATTTACAAGAAAACTGTCATTGTCCAATCGAAATCAAAATTTAATATGTACCTTCCTTCTGTCTCCTGTTCCGGTACATCACACAATAAATAAACTATCGTAAGGAAAGATACATCTCTATGCAAAATAACAAAATATAATTTCCGGATAATATTCATGAAGAGTAAAACACAATACAGATGGTACAAGCAAATTAGACCTTCAGCCGTTCAATACATCGCGCTACTATCATCATTCGAACTTCGACTCATTTATCTGCAAGAAATTAATAATGAAGGGTAACACTGCAGTGGTTTGTAACGGATACATAATGTGGAGTTCCTTACTGAGGCAAGACAACCTTCATAATTTCAACAAAATATTAAAATTAAGATTTCCACATATAGTGATAACGTGCATAACATAAGCCTACAAAGATAAATAATTCATGCTTTTAATATTGTCTGATCCCTTGTAAATTTAATTATACTTTGAGAAAACAAATGCCGTATTGTATAAACCTACAGGTTAAGCGAACAAACTGCACAAGAAATAAAAATTTAGAATAACAGAAGATACGTTTGTAGTATTCCAGGCAGAACATCTATAAGATGAAGACAACTAAATTGTTGCAGTAAATAATGGACACACACACATGGCATTCTTCTGGCCCTGCGTCTGTGATTTAGGACTTCCTGACTTTAGATTACTCGTTACAGAGCATAAACTTTGTTGTAAATTACGAGAAGAATCCTTTGACAGTTTCATATGAGATTTTGTATTCGGTAGTCACTGAGTAGCTTCTTTGCACAGTTCGCATCACCCGCACTCGACTGTATTGTGGCCAAGAGAACGGGAAACTCGTTATTTTTATCCAGCAAAAGAAAGGGGATGGCCTTTAGACTGCCCACTCGTTATTAACAAGGGTTTAATACCACAACGTATATTTTGTGGACATTCTGAATGCATGTAGAGCGCATGTGTGTAATGTCCGCATGTGTACGTATGTATTTTGCATGTATGTTTTATATATATATATATATATAGTCACACACACATAAACTTGTGTCTTTGCTTGTCATGTCAGCATTCACTTCCTTTTCCAAATATTTAATAGTCTACAGTCAAGTTCAGAGAGATACGATATATAACCCACGTAAATAAGAATACTTCTAAACACAATCTTAATAATTAATGCTGACATTGTAATTTTCGAGGTGATATATACTGGAAAAACAGAGCTCCCAGTTAAGGGAAGACGTACCATTTGTTGTAGCTCCCGCATTGTTACTGTGGTCGTATTCTTACACCGAAAAAAATTAACTCATTGCCAAGGTTGTGGTTCCCACTGAAGTAGTATGGTATTCACATGTTATATTGCTTACTGTTGGAGTCACACATGCATGTAAATTAGCCTCCGTTAAGGTGTAAGGCGCACACACACACACGCACTATGTATACGCTTATGCAAAGCCATAGGCACACGCGCAGAGCAACTCGGGGAGTAGCAGAAACCTTGTAGCATAATCTGCCGAGGTGACTACCCACAGCAACTACACTATTATTAATTTGCACCTATTAGACAATGACCTAAATATGAAAGGACACTTTCTGTTCTATATAACGCCCTACACAACAAAGAACAAACCCACCCATGTGACTCCTTAGTAAGGCATGCGGATAAATACATATTAAAATAAACTTAACAAACAATTTCACGTTCGCATAAGTTTTCCTCTAGTGTTTGGTGTAGTTTGCATTTTAAACATTTCTGCTTTAATTTATATTTCAAGAACACAACAACACGCGCACTGTCTTAGAATATAAAGTTTTACAATTCGACCCTTCCTGTGGGTTATCCTCAGGGTGGGTACATGACTCATAATAGGGGGTCGAAACGTCGGAGTTCTAGCGTTTTAATTGTAAAAAAATTCATAGTGTGCTATATTGCATTTGTTGGTACTTTCTTGAATTTTAACAATTATTGCGCGCAAATGAATACGATTAAAAATCTTCTGCTTTACTTAATATAATAAAGTATTTAGTAGGCCTATACTTGGGTGGGGCACAGGAACGTGGCAGTATCTCCGCACATAAATAAGAAAACTGAAGCATGTCAATACACATAAATGTCATGAACAGCGTTTAAACTAACTACTGAAATGTGAAACAGTATAAGACCGTGCGGCAATTAAACCGAGTGGCCCTAGCGCCACTAATTAACCGAATCGCTTGACTGCCTAAGTATGTGAATGCAGGTGGACCAACTTGAAGACAATGAATTAAATCGCATTTACAAAATTATTAAGATTAGATTATACTCGGTGAATGCCTGTTGCAAAATTCAGTTCACAGTTTGCTTCAACCCGCCACCTATATAGAAGAGTAAATATTGACCAGAGAGGCAATGTACGTATAACGTAACAACAAGGCGCGTTCGTGAAACCATTGTTGCAGTAGAAAAGCAATATGTATTACATATTCTGAGTGTGTGTTTGTAGTCTTAGATATCCAGCATGCATTAGGCATGCCACCACATGATGCTTTCTTCTGTAGCCTGATAAGCTCTACAGCATTTCTCCACATTATCTCATAAACGGCACGAATTTCGAAAAAAAAAAAAAAAGCTTTAGGACATAAAATGTGTGTTTTCATTCTCTGCACAGCTTTTGTCTGAAACATTTTTTAGTCTAAGGAGAAATGAGCGAGATATGATCATAAATGTATGTTGGTCTTCACGTAAAGTACCTGTTATTCTTGTCATATTTTAACGAAAATTTATCTTTCTCGACAGACTTTCAAAAAATATTCAAACATCAAATTTCATGAAAATCTGTCTACTGGGAGACGAGTTGTTCCTCGCGGACGGACAGACAGACAGACACACACACACCTGACGAGGCTAATAGTCGCTGTTCTCAATTTTGCAAATTCGCCTAAAATGCTTGATGTTTTGTATCAGCGTGGAAGTTAGTCTCTTATTAACTGAAGAACAAAGTTTACGGTAATCGAATATAGGATGTTGAGGAGAAAATATGGTCCTAGGAAGACTGGAAGTATCAGAACGCTAGTAAAATTTGCAAAATAAAAAAAAAATGGGAATTTCTTACTAGCTGAGCAACTACCAGTTTCTCAAGAATAATTCCCTCCATGGTGTTACTTTATCGCTAGTTACATAACTTGAAGTTACGTAGAAATAACTTCACGCCAAATATGGCACACAACATTCTCATTTACACCTTCCTTGCCAACATTAAACGTAGCACACAAAGCACCTGATTTGCACGGAACAAATTCCCAGATCAAAATTATGCCTGAAGAGAGGTCACTTTTCTGCAAATCGCTTCTTTGCAGTATTCGTTTTATCGAACTTAAATTTATTCCTCTAAGAAACCGCCAGTTCTGTATACAATTAGATTTTTTTCTATTTTCCAACTGTCTTACTGATATTTACTTCCAAATGTACTTTCACTGCTGTCCTTAAAACTGACCTCTGAAGGTCAGTCACTGTAAATAAAAAAAGAATGCAGCGAATAAAGGAACTGTGACATTAGAGGTTTTGGTTGGGGGGGGGGGGCAAGGTAAATATTATTCTACTGTGATTTGAGCAACTGAGGAAATATAAGCTTCTCAAAACGACTCTGTTCTTTACAGTTAGTTGGTTAGTTAACTGTACATCCGTACGTTTGAATGCCATGATTTAAATACACACATATAAATTAGACAGGAAAGAAAGTCTGAACTTTGTCCGGTAGATGTTTCTAGCACAGTGTCGACAAACCATTCTAAAAATCACTGCAAGTTTCTGTAAGGTAATTTTGTTTCCCATCAGAAACAAGCATGACTGCTACTTGAAAAACTGTTAATTCCTGAAAAGCTATATCACACACAGCAAATATTCTCAACTATCCCTGGTTTCATATATTTTTGCATGGGGTGGAAATTTAATAAATTTCAGGAAAGAAAGTTTCGGTGCTTCTTTGACGCAATTTACGTTCGACTTTGCACATTAGCTTTGCCCACCACGGAATTTACACAGTTCTATAAGACTCTGACTGACAATGTTGTCTCACATTTGGAGTCATTCATTGACTTTTCGGCTTCATTTTATCATATAACAATTAACACAGTCTATAGAATGAATGATTCTTCATAGTTTGTGTCTGTGATCGGTGCAATAAAATTCCGTGCTGTGCAGTTCAGTTTGAGAAAAAATTGATTTGATCCGTTACAAATGAAATGCCATCTTCCACAGTTCTCATGCGGCTAACAATGCAAATGTCAGGATAATTGACGAAAACAATTCGATTGTCATATACCGTGAGAAATTATTAATATAGAACAACCAAAAAATCTTCCATTTTAGGGAAATTCGACAAACAACGGCAGAAGTGGGTGTCGTTTTGCGGCAGATTTTTTACGTAGAGGTCATCAGTTGGCATCTTGGCATATATAAATTATTGTTCATGTGAGAAATTATACGAGATTCAAAGAACACTTGAAAGGACACAGAAATGTTTTATGTTCAGTAACAGAAGTGACCAACAGAGCATGTGACACTTAAATGTACAATAATTCCATCAGACGTTCTAATTCGAACATCGTTAATATTCGAACATACAAGACCACTACGAAGCAGTAAACGTGAATTTATAGCAGTCTTTAGAACTATTTCTGTTACTTGTCAAAAAATATGGCTTTAGTAGCTCTTCCAAAACTGTTAGAAGAAGCCCATAAATTGGCAAGTATACCACAGCGGTAAGGTACATTCGAAAATCCTGTTGCAAAATACTGGGCTAAATTTCAAATTTTGGAAGCAGACAATAAAATTTGAAGTGATATGCGGTTCAGTCGCTTGGCACTAATATGCGAGTATTTGGGCATGAAATCAGAATACGAAGGTGCGCACAATTATGTATTAAGTACACAGACCTATATGAAGCACAGTAAGTTTGACCCATCGGGTATGCTTTGAAAACTGCGACTCATCCAACCACTATGCTGACGTCAGCTACTGTGGTGGCCTGACTACGTAACAGGATTAAAGCAGATACGGTTTTCTGTGCAAGACGGGGCAGAAGCAAAGTGGCAAGAATTTACTCAAACCTACCGAATTATATATGTAACCCTATTATCGGTATATCCTAAAACTTTGCGACATTTTTTGGGTGTTTCTTGTTACTACATACGGCGATTCTGAAGTAGACTTAAGAGATTTCCAGTGGATCACTAGCATTAAATACAGCTAATTACCTTCCCTGCCATGGATATTTAAGACAGTTATTAAAAACAAATACGACCACCAAACAGAACACTGTTATTCTAGAACTACACAACAAAAACTTTAGCTTAAGTAATTGTGCAATAATTTGATGAGGGAATTCCTCGAAGACAACCCCTACATAATAGAAATATACACAGGAAAGACAAAGTTTATACAGCGGACTAATGTGCCTGTATTATGTTTGGTGGTCTTATTTATTTTAATAGTTGCCTTTATTGTAATTTTTATGCAGGAAGACGTACCGGTTTGCGTGTGTGTAAAATTCTAGACGCCCTCTGCGCTCGGATAAGACGAGAGAGACGCTCCGTTCTCTGCGAACACGTGAGTTTCGGTGGAGATCCTGAATCTTCCTTAATTCCGTCCTCCTCATCTTCAGAGGATGAACACCGTTCGCTATCCTTGGAATCAATCCTTGGCAGTTCTGTCTGCTGTTTATGGTCTTGTGGTGGACTTGGCGGAGCACTGCCTCTGGGAGTCACGGTAGAGAGGGGAACAGTTTTAGCAATTATTGTCTCTGTACAACTCCTCACGCTCCAAGAACTACCCCCGTAACGTTTCAAGTTCATTAGGTCGCCAATACTCCCGCAAGCCCCGAAGTCAGGTGTATTGCTTCTTCTAGGAGTTCCTGGGCTATGAGGTACCGAATCGTAACCGTCCCCCCCAACGCGAAGATGGTGACTGTTTGGAGTACTGTTTCCACCTGTGTAGCGGACCGTAGGTATTCCCACTGAAGAGGTAAATTTGTCAATATCCGACATACTTGACCGACGCCTCGTCTTCATTCTAGGGTTCGAAATCGTCGAAAAAGGCTCTTCGAGTGTTCCACCATCGTGACTAGCTCTTTGGGCGGTTGTATTATCTTTACTACTCGATTCACCCGTATCAGAAACTGAACTGTTGTTGGTGGTAGAGGGTTTGAAAGCAAATAATCCCGTTTTGAGCGGAAACAATAAAGCCCACTCGGTGTTCTTCGAGTCCTCCTCCATACCGAACACTAGAGATGCCTTACTGTCCAAGAAATTACACTGTACTAACCTCCATGCAGACAAATTACGTCGAGCGTTCAGAGCGCATTAGTAACATCCACTTCCTTCGCATCACTCAACACCTGGTTTGAATGGCTGTTGAGCTAACCATGCATGCTCAGCCTACTCTGTGGCGAGTAATTCGCATGCGTCCTAGCTGATAAAAACAGCGAAAGAGAAACACTGCCTGTTATCACTGGCCTAGACTTGTTACACTGGTTATTCAACTTCCTTCCACGCCTGTGGTTTTTTCCTGTCCTCTCTTCACCACTGTTGTTGTTTTTGTGTTACCAGTTTCTCTTTTGTCATCGTCTATCACGCTTTCCTTTTACAGGAACGGCTACTTTACCGTATTAGACGGAACCTTATGATAGCAGTTAGCATGTTTATCTTCACAATCACTGTACACTAATGCGTTCTGGGTAAATACTAAGCTCTTTCACGTTTTTCGCCAGTTATTCAGCTGAAGAAAATTAAATTCCACTAAAAATTCCAATAATGCATCAAAATTCTATGGCATTTCTTTAAAAAATAAACAGATACCAGAACAGTTCTTTTGATAGAGGATTAAACATCGTTAACGTTAAACGTACTTAATGCACTTATAACCCGAATTAAAGTGTTAAAAAATCACTTATTCTATAGTCCATAAGCATTAATATTTTTATATCTTATAAGGTTTCATATCTCTGACCTGTTCATATAAGTTCTGTTTAAGTAACGCCAGACTGTGTGCCATCGATCAAAACAAAATTTAATTTAAAAATAAGAAATTCTGTGCTTGGATATAAATCTCTCCTGGCCCCTGCCTTTGTTTCTGAACTTTTAATTTGGGAACACTTACAGCCCATTTATGTGACCAGAATATTTTACTTAAGATCTGTGTTGCTGAACAAAAAAGTATCAAGCCGCAATAATCGGAATTTTCATCCGAAAAACCGGCCATTTTAAACTTCTTAATATAAACTTTAGTACAATAAGGTGTGGAAATATTACTGCCTATCTTCCGAGTTCTAGTGACTGCCTCACCAGCAAAAAAAACAAATGCAATACACAGCAAACCGTATTAGAATTAATTCATGTTTTTTGGGGAAATTACCATATTATAGAAAGTGAACCTTCCAAAAATGAAAGCGAGGTAGGTTTTTGTATTAAGAATAAAATAACATGCATAAATATCACATAGCATTTCAAGGCGCGAGGAAGAAGTCTTCAATACATAAATATTCATATAACATTCAATTTCTGACTAAAACCTGCCAAACGTGTGTAAGACTACAATATTTACCTGGTTAATCCTGAATGAAGGTAAGTTTAGTTGCAGTTGGTCATTAATTAATTATCTATTTGTAACAATACAGTTAAGTAATAATTTTTCGTGGGGCAAGCTGCAAGGATTGGCGGGAAAGAGAATTCAGAAGCGAAGGCGACGGCTGTTAAACTTCTAAAATATAAAATTTCAAACACAACACAGTACGAAGGTCCCGTTACCGCTTATCAGAAAGTTTGCGCAAGCAGTAAGACTGTAAGACGTATACCAAACCGCACTGACATGTTTCGCACTGCCGTTCCCACTGCCCTCTATCATTGTATTTTCCATCGTCAATACCAAGAATCACTGCAGACGGCAGACAATCGCAGCGCGCGACTCTGTCATTTACCACATAGGGACGAGAAACGAAATAAAAATGTAACAAAGACAGAATACGGTACAGAGAATGAAGACAAAACAGTAAGTAAAACGTACATAACGAACACTCAACATGTGTTCGCTAATAAAAGTGATGATACACTTATTAACAAAGTGTATAACCTTCCTTAGATCACATCTACAAGCTCGTCGTGTCTGATGTTCCCCGCAACACGCAGCTCCGGCACGTGCCGGGTAAAACACAAAGAATGTGGCTGTGCACCACAAACCGTAATATACAACCTCATATTTCATTACTTAAAATACAGCAAATGTCCCTAAATAAGTTACATTGGATTATATTAACATAAGGTAAAGGTACAGGCACTGAGGCTCTGTACAGGCCGTACAGTCCATAGGGAGAGTGGAGGTATAGCTCTACTCTTTCTTGGCCACGGTACTAGAAGGGGGTGAGGGGTCAGCGTCACGCCTCGGCCTCTCTTTACCCCCGGGAAAGACACGGTTCCCATTGTACAGGAGGCTGGTTTGACCCAGGGCCGGTCTGGACAGCTACGGAAAATCTTGCCCCCACCGGGATTCGATCACCGGACCGTCCAGCCCGTAGCCAGTGGCTATACCGACTGAGCTACCCGGCCCACTTGCATTAACACAAGCTTTACAAATTAATCGCTCGTTTTAACGGTAGATCCTACAGGACACGAAAAATGAAAATTTTGTCCGATTACGAACCGTTGGATTTTTAAAGAGATACAGAAAATGATTACATAGAAGAGCATACAAGGTTATTATTATTTGTTTCTTTGTAAAACTTTGCAGAACAACCTTTCGATGTGACTGTCAATAATCCACTGTTAGGGTCGTCTCACAGAGCGTGTCTACTGTGGTTTTCAGTTTATTTAATGTTCCTTGTTAGCTGCTGGAGTTACACATAACGTCGACGAGTAAACGATAAATTTAAAAGGAGGTGGCAGAAAGCGTGCCTGGTCTGTTTTATGATAACATGCAGGAAGTGTGCGGAAGAACTCAATAAAGACACCGAAACTTTTGGTCGGAATATGTAGCTTCAGGGCAAAGATTTAAACCGTACATGCAAGTTATTTTATTACGAACTTCAGATAGAGAAAGGAATGGTTAGCAATTTATACCACAGAAACAAAGTTTTATTTTAAATTTAAGCTAGGCATAGCAGTAAAAACATTACGTGCTTACCTAACCGTACATTTGTCTCGTTTTTAAATTCTGACATATTTATTACCGAATTTCGTGCACACATTTTACGTGGATAACAATATTCCTTAGAGAGACAGTTCTGTGATAATCAAAGGCTGCCCTAAGACCATATATTTTCAACAACCAACCCTCTTGCATTTCCCATGAATTGCACACACGCGTTTCAACTAATGGCACTGTGTGAAATGTAGTGTGAAGTGCACAAAGGTTCGTATACTGCCCCAATTTGAAGTGATTGCAGGCTTGTAAATCAGGCGGTCCGCGGGGCCCAGTATGTTCTAGACCTGCTTTAAACCGTATCTGTGTGGGGTAAGGCAGATACGGGCGAGAAATTCCCCTTAGTTTGAGGGAAGGGCATGTGACAGAATGCTGTGCTGAGGAGAACTCTGCTGGGGTAAGAGAGGGGAATAAAAGGATGGAGAAAACTTAAAAATACAGTCTTATATTGGTAATTAACCAACTTAATGCACAAATTCTTGTTTTGTAATAAGTTTATTATATGCCTCTACATGTTTCGAGCACTATGTATTCATCATCAGGAGGTCAAAATTCTATTATACAGCATCGGGTATCATCACACTCTGTAGGTGGCCTTCCCTTTTACAGGTCCTCTCTGAGCCTGTGCACGGGACGGCCACTTACAGGTGTGATGATTCCAGATGCTGTATAATACAATTTTGACCTCCTGATGATGAGCACATGGTGCTCGAAACATGTAGAGGCATATAATAAACTTATTATAAAACAAGAATTTGTGCATTAAGTTGGTTAATTACTAAGATTATACTGAGATGCACGGTCAACAAAACATCAAAATTTAAAAATACAGTGTCAATTTGTATTTATCAATTAATATTATTGAAATGACCGGGCAAGGAGAATGAGATGGGTGAGATGTGTAGCATACATGGGCGTCACGATTTACACGGACACACAACTTAGAACTGAAGGAAGGAGTCACTCGACAGACTGTGGTGTAGATCAAAGGATGATAATAAAATGGATCCTACAGAAATATGTTGTGAAAGTGTGGACTAAGAAAACAATATAAGGCATGGCGACTATGAGAAATTTTGAATTATTCTGGATACACGTAACGTAAAAGTAATACGAATTCAAGTAATAAATTTTTCGAGGATATGACAGAAATGTTATTAACACTAAGAGATAAGAAGTTTTAGAGACACATGCGACAGTGAAGTAGGCTCTGTACGGTCTGTTTGAACTGTATGACATGTAATTGAATAAATCTTCTTATTTCCGTACCGAATGCTTCGAGATAAGAATATTATATGCAGCACAACACAAAAAGGCTTATTTGGGCCCTACTGTCTAGAGCTTCGATTGATACAAGCTTTATTGCTACACTGTTTACCCAAGTCAATTTATTTTAACGTTCATGCTTGAAACCCGTCGAGCAGTGGCAAACAACAGAACACCTGTTAGCAACGTACCAATGCCACGCAGCTAGAAGGAAGTAACCTACCGAGAAGCAGATGGAGCGTAGCTAAATTTATAGTGATGAATGTTAATGGCAACAAATTAAGGACCGAATGCCAGATGTTTCAAACATACGGCCTCAGCGGACGATGTAAACACAGCGTCGGAAAATTGTTGGAAACAACGGCGTCAGGAAAGTGCATGCATGGCGTCCAAAGTTAAGTCGTATACTTTCTTTTATAAATAATGAGTCCATAAATAATTCTGGGATACGAATAAATAATTAATGTTGCAACGAAAGAATCAAGAGAGTTGTTAATTGTTTCTCATTCCAGGTTTTCTTAGGAGTAACGGAGTATGATAATAGGGCTTTGTAGTACTTCAAACTGCAGACGCTCCATAAATCATAGGGTTATTTAACCGCGCTGTTTAAATGCGTAGGTTATACAGCACGGAACGAGAAAACCTGAATAAAATATGAACAGGCGTGTCTCTAAAAGAGTCTGTGGCGTCTTCACTATGTCAACCTCTGAAAAAGACGAAAGGGACGCGTTACTGCAACGTATGATACAATATGCAGTCTATTTAAAGTCGCTGTACCAACCGCAATATAGGATGAAAACTGACAGGGTGATAACAATAAGACTGAAAATTCGTGGAAAAACTTTGTCCACGATTTTTTAAGAGTCGCTATCTTTGCGTTAGATAATGCGCCTGATAAGCCTACGTCTAATGTTTATTAACAATAGAACATGCCTTTTGAAAATAGAATGGAATTTGGTTATCGATAACGATAGGCCGTATGTAAATGTTGAAGTCTTACGACTCTACCTGTCAGAAGGTGGAAGTCATTTATAGGTGAAAGTATGATCATTTCGAGGCCTTATAAATAATAGCGTCATCTGTCAGGCACGAACAGTCACTATCCGTCTGGTATCAAACAACACAGACCTCTGAATTAGTAACAAACCGTCTTTCTATAAATTCGTGTGAAGTATTTTCACGAAAATATTTGAGTTTCAAGTAATTTGTATTAAGTTACAACTGGAGTTATAATGGACAAAGAATAATTATTCATCTTTATGACAAACTTATGTGTATTATATCCCGTATACACTTCCTAGAAGCACCAGAAAAATGTAAGCTCTCCGATACATTCATATTTTGCCGCGCGGCCGATACTATAAATTTTAATGAGAATAGGCTGTGCAATCATTCGAAATGTACATAAGTAAACTGTAATTTTGAACCATTACTTCGGTGTGATTTTCACATGTTATATATTCTTAAAAACGTTTCCTGTGATCAGTTATTTACGCTAAACACTTGATGGTTTCTACATGATTTTGTCATTCCCACAGTCATTTAGTAAATTTTGATATCAATTTTTTTCTCCTGCAAACAATTTTCTACACAAAAATTGTAATATCCAACTTGGGGCACTATAAAACATTTAGTTTGATGGACGGGATATCAGGCGTTCATGTGCTTTCTTTGGCATCAAAGGGTAGCACGTCTCCGAAACGCTGGAAATTGTTCTGCCTTCTCGATACTGTGCATAACACAAACGACTACAAGAAAAAGAACCTTAGTGTGTTTCAGAAAGACAATTCTGAAAAACAATGGGTCCGGTTTGGTTCCATGCATAAAAATACGAAAATCTTCAGTGTAAATCTTCGTTCCCATTTCGTTTATGGAACCAAACAGGGTGATTATAGATCGAAACAAAATATCCTAAATCAGTTTATTTACGTCGCCAACAAAAAAATACATCTCAATTCAGCCACTCCTGCATAAAAGCAGTGTTTCTGTTTTTTGTGTCATCTCAACCAGAAACCGACTCAGTGCTTTCTCTCCACTACTGTAACAGTCCAGATGTAATACCGTTTCTAAAAAGGCGAAAGACCAGACCGAGAGACTAGTGGCAGAAGAAAACACACACACTCCATTAGCTCCCACTGAGGGCAGACACATTTCAAAAATAGTGTAACATTTTCGCCTTTCTAATCTGATCTGTCTGGGGTTGCAGGGTGCCCTGAACTTTTGCGTTACCTGCATCAGCAGTTGAAGTTCCTTTGCCGTTGTTACGGACCCATAAGACTTCTTATTTTAAGAAAACCAAAGGAATGAATTTAATAACAGTTAGTCGGTACAACAATACTGAGATTTACTTCATTAGAAAATAGAATATATATATATATATATACTTTCTATGAATAAATCTAAATCAGTTTTAGCCCAATATTTTCAAAGTTTCAGTTTCTTAGAGAAGATTTCCCAACAGAAAGCCAAGCTGTAAGCATTACTTGACGTTAATACTGACTAATTACAATTCTAATAAACAACCGCAACAGTATTTTTGCTTCCAATGTGTGCGTCTGTTTCAGACTGAAAACTGTATATTGTCCTCTCCGTATTTCCTCAAATCCCAAGACACATACACAAAGAGAGTAATGAAAAAATGCTGCCTTGTCCTTTGCAAACTTTTCACAATCACAGATCATATTAATCTTCATGTTTTCCTGAAGAAGAACAACTTATCTGAAACGAATTATTAAATTAGGGGTCGGCACGGCTTAGTCCGTTAGCGAATTGCTATGGGCTGGACGGTTCGGTGTTCGAACCGCAGTGGGGCAACAGATTTTCCCTTCTACACACCCTTCCACACCGGCCCTAGAACCCGCCCTGCCTCCTTTACAGTAGGTATCTGGGCTCTTAACGGGGGATAAAGCGGCCGAGGGCATTATGTTGACCACCCATCACCATCTAACACCGAGGGTAAGAACGAGCATCTATTCCCCGTCTGTACCTGCATGGCATGTAACGAAATCAGTTGTATTTACAACGTAAATGAATGCAAGTGAGGAAACTTCACGTACAATTAGATGTTTCTCCTAATAAATAGCAAGAAATTTTGTGAGATTTTGAAACTCAGAACACAACAACACAAAGGTGGACAAGTAAATAGAACAGCCGAGTAAAATACGGCCACACTGGCCAGTCAGATTTCTATAAAATTCTGATTTTACACAACCTTTAGTGAGTCGATAAAATGGTTATGATTGTAAAGGCAGCGACTGTGACTAGTTTGAAGAAACCCAGATTTCCCCAGAAACGACGAAGAGCACCTTGAAATACATCAATCAGTTCAGTAATTCAATGTGAAAAATTTCAATTGCGTACTTTTCGAACAGAAGCATATACCATCACCACTGAGCCGTCAGTTTGGTTAATCGGGTAGCCAAGTGGCTGACGTCACTCCCTCGAGCAGGAGTCATCCTGAGAAGGTAAAATCTTTTAAGAATTTCTCCGATTGTTTCATACAAGCTGAATGTTCTGTCTTGAACCGACTGTCGAATCGGTGCAATATTACCCCACAAAATACCCTAATTTTAAGATCCATTTGAAGATAATCTCCTACTAGGTTCTATGCGTAATTTCAACGTTCAAACGGTTCATTGTGGCAGGCCTATGGAACCTTCAGTCATGTGCTTGGTGCAGCCATAACTTTCACAAAGCAATGGCCTTGCGTTGAAGGGCGGCAGGTGATGCGGGCTCCTACCAACAGTAACCTACAGATATCACTCAGGGTGACAGGTCACAAGGTCATTCAATGCATTTCATTGATAAGTTACTAAAAATTCAGAAGGCATTATGTTAAAACTGAAACAATGTTTTATATCAATGGAAGTAAAGTGACAGGTGCCAAGGGTAAAAACATCTTCCTTCTCACCTAAATCCTCTAATACCATTTCATTTCCTCTACGCTCTTGATCCTTAAAAACGTGGTCAGAAATCCTAAATGCGGCAGACAGCCACGGTGATCTAAATCTACATGGAAAGAAAAATAAAAAAAGAGGCAGCTTACGGAAATACGGCACGAGAATATGAATCGGGTTGTTGTGGCCCAGGATAAGTTAGAGTAGCAGAGTTCTGTAAACAAGGTAATGCCCAATTCTGACGTGAACATCCCATTGTGTTATTCAGTAACTCAACACATAAAGTTGATAACAGACTAAATATAACTAAAGTCTATTTTGTTTAATAGAAAAACATGTTTCGGTCTAGGCCAGGGCATCCTCAATTTCACAAATAATTTAAAAATAAACAATCTGGTAAAATGTACAGTTATTTGTAAAATCATTTTACATTTTAACTCCGTAAGTTTTTAAAATTGTTTGTGAACTTGAGATGGCCTATTCTAGGCCGAAATATTTCGTGCTATTAAACAGAACAGAATTTATCGTGTTTAGATGGTTATCAACTTTATGCATTGAGTTACGGTAATGTAACTTCACATTCTTTACAGGCTCAGAATTTACTAAATAGATGAGCTGCTTTTAGCTGCAAAGTTTTTCTACTTCGAATTACTTTTATTTTCTTCATTAAAAATCCTCAATAGCCAGCCATACACTTGCTTCTTTATGCACTCATTTAGTTTATTTCAGAAAAACCAGCCAATAAATTGCCAATTGCGATAGCATCAAACATACACATGGCGTTATCCTGATTCCAACTGTGTAACACAAAACACAGCCACATTTTCATCAAATCTTCGTCTGCATACATTACATGCCGTATTCAAAGTACAAACTGATTCACTCTCTCATTTCCTCTTTAAAGGCTCAGTATTTCTTTCTAACTTACGATTTCTCGTAGTCCTGGTAGTGGGTTCTAATGACCACTACCTCTCATCTTCTGACATATTAAAGCCTACTTTATTTAGAGGCACTAACGACTCGGACGACATCCGAAAGCTGCCTTTAGAAAAAATGTACGAGGGCGGGCTGATAAGTTTTGCCTCCACTTAAATAGAAAATGAACGGGAAAAGATACTTTAATGCAATAAAAAAGAAATATTCCTACATTAATTGTTTTCAAAGCTGCACAATTATTTTTCTACAAAATCACCATGCACTTCAATAAACTTCCGCCAACGCTGTAATAGTTTTGAAATCCGTCATAAAAAAAATGGTGTTTTGTTTTTGAAACCATTTCCTCACTGCAGACTTCACCTCTTCAACCGCCTTACCCAGCGTCTTACTGTACTCGCATCAAAACACTGATCACCGTAAACGGCTTGCATTCGTGTGTGAATTTCAATTGGACGAACTTTTCCCGCGGTTAAGAATTCAATAAAAGCACGCTGTTTGAACCGAACGTATGAAAACGCTTCCTTTTCGATGTGCACTGTGTAAGGAACGTAAGCATGTGTTAAAGGTGAATTATGATGGAATGGAGATACCATGCGACTACACAGAACTGGTTTTATCCAGATATGTCTAATGTAAATAAAAATATTACAGTGGAAGCAAAACTTATCAGCCCACCTACGTGTGTGTGTGTGTGTGTGCGTGCGTGCGTGCGTGTGTGTTTATATATATATATATATATATATCCTCTTCTGAAATTCATATTCCCTTCCAACGAGATACAGATCTCCATTCTTGGGTTTTCGCAGTAAGGTTGTTATGATCTAGAGTCTAGCTACGCGCTAAAACTAATTTTAAATAAGAAAAAACAATGGAAACCGGAAGATATTACAACGCAACAGCAAGGATGCCTGTTGTTCTTAATAAAATTTGTCACCGCAGCGGAACTGTAATAGTTTCGACGCAAAAAACACACACACACACACACACACACACGCACGCGCACGCGCACACGCACGCGCGCACACACACACACACACACACACACACACACACACGCACACACGCACACACGCACACACGCATACACGCATACACACATACACACATACACACACACACACACACACACACACACACGCACACACACACACACACTCAAACACACGCACGCGCACGACAGGGCATCATGGCTGCGCCAGGATTTCTGTTCATGCCTGATTCTGGTAATGTGTTTCCTGGTATGGAA
>Ga0123352_10002771_pt1 | contig 24828 bp, 11 predicted proteins | sample TergutLab28metaG_FD_89700 | JGI IMG/M metagenome (GOLD analysis project Ga0123352, IMG submission 89700) | Labiotermes labralis P1 segment gut microbial communities from Petit-Saut dam, French Guiana - Lab288 P1 | ecosystem: Host-associated > Arthropoda: Insects > Digestive system > Gut ...
TGGAACATGGAGAATTAAAACAAACGATGAGTTGAGACAGAGGATGAAACAAGAGGATATAATAAAATTTATAAAATCACAAAGACTGAGATGGGTAGCCCATGTAATGAGAATGGAGAACACAAGAACTATTAGAAAAATAACGGAATGGAAGCCATATGAAACAAGACCAGTAGGGAGACCCAGGTTAAGGTGGATGGACCAGGTGGAAGATCTAAGGAGGATGAAAATTACTGGCTGGAGGGTGAAGATTGAGGATAGGCAAGTGTGGAATAGAATTGTCAACAGACCAAGACACACCCAGGGTTGTAGAGTCAATAGAAGAAGAAGAAGACATATCTAACCAAAACTCCTGTGTATCAGACTTCTGACTGTTGTTACATTACAGTTTTATTGTACTTAAGGAAATGTCTATGACAGAAATACCATTATATGTTGTAGGCTTAAAATGAACAATCCCTTGTTTTCAAGTCAATGATCACAAAATGCCACCTTTACAATCACAAGTCTGATTTCTGAGTTCTACCAAACAGCTGTTTCAACTTCCATTATTCTTTCATACTACAGTCAAAGCCTTATGCCAGGATTAGTAGCATTCTTCACTATTTGCACCATCCCATACTCAGGAATGCACAGAATATTTCAAACAATGAACAAGTCTAATGATTGAATAGCTCTTTTTGTGGGATCCATCTCAGCATATGCCTCCCCACTTTAACCTGAGGACCGAAACAGAGCCACTTGCTTGAACACTGTATTCTTTTCTGAACATCAGAAAACCACTAGCATCCAGAAATCCACTAACCCCGAGCACTGACTTGCACATGGATACAATTCCCCCTTTCTCATCAATTTTCTAGTTTTGTAACAAGAACATGACTTTACCTGACTTGTACCATAACAGTGGACACTAAGCACAGCAACAGGAAGTGCCGTTCATAAGGAGTCTTCACTTTCAGCTTCTCAAGTTGGATCAACAGGACCAGTGCTGCCCGATCAGCACACCAAGGGCCTGAACAAATGCAATAATTCATTTGACATTCATAGGGCCATGCATCATGACATATTTCCATAGTAAAACCAACCAGATGCACAAACGTATCAAACTATTTTATTTTGGAATGACATGCTACATGTTTTGGACGGTCTTTCCGTCCATCATCAGGAGTCCAAGACTGTACGTACAACAACAGGCACATGTCAAACAGATACTGCTGTCTGTTAGTGGGAACTGCCCACTACCAGACAGCAGTTACAAGTTTTCTCAAAAATGTATTACCAGATGTCACTTCAGAAGCCTAGACCAAGCAGTATTAGTGCCATCCCCACAGGTTCATTCAGGAAATTACAAATGGGAGACAACTAAGAGACTTCATAAGCTCAAATTTCCCTTAAGAAAGTAAAGCAAGCTAAAAGTACCCAATGTGTGAAGCACATCTAAGAAGTCATTGAAAATTTTCTGTGGATCAATCTTGGGGTCTGGAATGCCCTTCAGTTCTTCTTGAAATTCATCTTCATACACTTCTGATGGGTCATAACGGTGATCAGTCAAGAACGCAAGCGCACATGTGACCAGGTTTTCCAACAGTTTGTCCAAAGGTCCTGGTGTGGGCAGACTGCATTCGACTGCCAATTCTTTGGGCTTTGTGCAATATCTACAAAATGAAGAAAGGTATACAATTGTATACAACAAATAAAAGGTGACCACACCTAAAATAATAACAGAATCTGTGCTATGTATGCCCTCACCTAAGAAATGGATTCTACACAATTGCATAGATAGTTGATGCCAGAAAGTCATAATATACCTTACCTTGATGCACTAGATAAATGAAACCCAAGTACAGGGTGGGGCAAAATAACCTCCCTAAATTTTAAGGTGAATAACAAAAAAACTATTTGAGATACAAACATTTTATTTTTGGATTCTGAAACTACAACATGGGAAGTTTTAAATCACATAGTCTTAAAAAGAATATCTTGCAAGTGGTGGCCGTTGTTTGCGTGGTGTTTGCGTGCAGAACGCCTGGGAGACTGCAAAACAGGCTGACAGCTTTGATGTTCTCTGGTGTTCGAGAGGTCCATGGTCGTCCTCATCTTTTTTCAGACACACTTCCTGTTTCCCTGAAGTTCTCAACCCACAACAGAATGGATTTTTGGTCTGGTACTCGGTCCCGAGGGGGGATTTGGTAGCGACTATGGAACGCACGCTGCACCGCTACGATAGAGTGACTTTGCGAAAAGTAGGTTTTGACGGCAAATGCGCGCTGCTCGTTGGACCACACCATCTTTACGACTACAGAGTGTTGTAACGGGATCTTCCCAACTACCTGCACCTTTCGAGCCCAACCCCACCCTTCTACGGCCTCCCCTCCCTTCACAATGCTCTACTGAAAGTAGGGAGGGTATTTTGCCCCACCCTGTACAAAAAAAGGAAAACTGGTCTACTAGCATTAGATATAAGCAATGTACAGAGATATGGCACATAGCATTAAGTTTATGTATGATATCACTAAACCCAGCATTATGAAGTAACTGAATGATGAATTAAATTGACCTGAGAACTGATACAATGTCGCTTGCTGTCTCAGCTGCACTGTGCAAGACCAGTTCCAATCGTCTCAGCTCCCCTTCCATTCGTCCTGGGTCACACGTGCTGTTCAATAGAGGAGCTGTCAAACCCAGGATTCGAGGTTGTTCAAAACAGAACACATATTCTTTCATGATCTGTAACATGAAAACAGAAAACTGCATAAGACACACACCCACACCCAACCACACACACACACACACAAACCTGGCAATAATACCACAAATTGAATTGTAATGACACACAAGTAATACCTACAAACAATAAACAGCAACATGACACAGTATGATTACTTCAAAATCTCAGTAAAACTGCTAAACCATTGAGGCAGAAAAGTCAGACATAATCCTCATCAAATTAGGCAATGGATGGTCCCAATGTAAGTCGAACTGACAAAGCTACAGGGTAAATGCATTACAGACAAAAGTCAGTCAAATTAACAGCAAACACTGGCAATATTCTACTGTTACTCGGTGCAGAATGTTAAAGTACAGCAGCAGCATTTCATCCAGTTGCTCTTCAGTTGTGCAGGCAGCAGGTTCCCTAGCTGTTCACAAGCATGTGGCCATATGGCTGCTCATCTTGCTTTAAGATATACCAACAAATGCTCAACTCAAGAGGACAATTTAAAGTTCAAACAGACAGACAGCTGAAGTGTTCAATATGCACTAATATCACTTACAATCCAGACCACACAATCACAACATCTGAACTTCTGTACATTCCATATATATTACTTCCTACTAAGTGCTTCAGTTATTTGTTTGGCCAGCATTAGGTAGGAAAAATGCAAGTAGGAAATGGAAAAATGCTACATAGGAGGCCTCCCTTAGACAATCAATGTACTAAAAATACATTTCATATTATTCCCAAAAGGGGAGTAATAAAACCATAAAAAAATATTATAACCCTTTTTTCAATACAATTTTGTATTAAACCCTAATTATCATAAGATAAAGTTAGAGATGTTCCATACATCGCTGTATATTAAAAGAGGAGTTGTTATACATTTTATGTTATCATTAGAACTAAATTAAGTACAATGAATATTAGCAGACTGATTGTGACAGAGAGGCCTCTACTGTAGTTTTTTTTTTTTGCTTGCATTTGCTGTCCCTGATGACAGTCAAATGAATGAACAAAACATGTCATAGGAAGCAATAAACTGCACGCACAGAAGTTCAGGTGTTCGTGATTGTGTGGTCTGGATTGTACACAGCAGGATGATGCTGTCCAAATGCACAAATATATTTGGATCACATACTACTGCAGAAACACAATGTGCCATAACAGTACAATGGGGAGGGGGGGGGGGAATTCTTAAGACTTAAAATGCACAATGAAAACAAACACTCAAAATATAAAGACTGTAAAAAATGCAATAACTATTCCAAATTTATTAACACTGCAGGGAATTCTGTACAAAAAAACTGCAATTAATGTTCATTGTCATCACCTGGTTTCTTTACAGCAAACACTGATTGCAATACGTTTGTGATGTCAAAATATATCCGAAATAAGTTACCTGTCTCAGGGGATGTTCTCTGAGAGCTCTATGACACTCGTCCAATATGATCAAGTTCAGATAGCTCAGCTGCATAAATCCACACTTCAACATCTCCAAGCAAACGTGACTTGTCATTACTAAAACCTAACACATAAACAAACCCAATCAACTAATGCTCATGACAAACATAACAATAAGGAATAAACAGCATTTTCACAGGCCTAATTCTCATTCAAAACATAGTAACAAGACCTTGGTTGTGAAAATCATGTGTGGGCATCATCTTACCACATATGCAAACCATTAGGCACAAGAAACAGTTTGAACTAACTCTACAGTTATTTCAGCCATGTTTGCTTTTGCAATGAATCAGACAGAATGCAAAATGTACCCCCTGTTGTCATAAAATGCACAAGCTGGTAACATCTACCTGGTTTCCTTGGAACTGCTGTTCCCAGTCTTCCATATCGAACATGTCAACTATATCACCAGAGGTGTACTCTCCAACGGAAAGATCTGTCAAATGACGAATGTACGATGCTTGCTGCGCCACCACAGCCACTGTGTCCACCAAGTACAAAGTTCGTTTGCCCCCATGACGGAAAGGCCTGAAATATATAATGGAGTTCATCTCTATATATGTAAATACAATTATTCTATACACACACCAGTAACCAGTACACAATGCAAACAAACCATATGAAACAAGGCAACCACCCAGTGTCTACCGAATATATAGGGTGTTTCTTTTCCTGCTTGACTGGTATGCACTGGCCTGATACCCTAATGAGTTCTGATTATACTTTCTAAAGGTTATTATCACTGTGATCATTTGTCTAGCTCCCATCACTGACTGTTAAACCTACCTGGCAATGCAGTATACAATGCAATGTGAGCAAAGTGTTAGGCCAGCACTTATTAGTCAAGCAGGTAAAAAAACTCTCTATAAAAAAGCCAGCTGATGAATTTGTACAATGTTTGTTTATGCCCATAAAGTCTATGCACCTTGAGGAAATGTAGTCACAAATAATGGAATTAAACGTCCATCAAATTGAACTCTTCTGAGGTACGTGAGACTGAGCGAAGGGCAAAGGTAGCAAAGAATGATAACAACAGGAGAAAACAAAAGGTATGCAAATGGAATATAAAACAATGGAAGGAATGACATCAATCCACAAAAGGCATTAATAAGAAAAGGGGGAATGTATGTGGAATGAAGATATCAAAGAAATTGTTTTTCTCCTCGACAATTAACCCTTTAAACGCCGAGTTAAATCCCATCTGCCATTTGCTAACATTATTAGGAGCTCACCATATTCTCCACGTTAGCAGGATAAGGGTTAACTGATGACAGGACAGCCTGAGATGCTCAACATCATGTGGTCTCACCTTTCTGTTCCAATTTCAAACTCAATGTTATAATGAAACCATACCTAATCTTTATGCATTTAATAACAAATAAAGGGCCTCACAGTTAAACTTCCAATTGGGACTACACTATTTCCATCCAAGCTAAACTCTTTGCCCAAAGCACATATTTACATTTATTTTCAGTCTGGAGTCCCATGCCTGGAAACACACATGACTGGGGTTCCTTGAAGAACCTTCAACCAAAAGAACTAAGAAATGATTAGGCCTACTCAACAGGAAAAGGATGAGGCAAGTGACAGAAGCTAACTGTTGACAGCCCTCTTCCCAACACACACACAGTTCTGTTGTTACTTAACTGCAGGTCACAATTTACATTCTCTCAGGCCACTAAATTGTGCTTCCCATGGATCACATGATTGCATCAGGTTACTCCAGTGACAACATGGCACATACTATGCATAAATCATGGAATTCTGTGGAAGCTGGGTTTGGGTGCAGAAGTACCCAACAACCTAAGAGATATTTTTCCAACATTCATTATGACAATAAATGTCACACATACTGTTGTGGTTTTAAGGAAATGTGAACAGATAAATGTACAATATGTCAGAAATTATCTTATTTATAATTTACATGATGATATAAGCAACTCATACTATCTAATGCCACATGCCAGAATGATCAGTGAATAATTATTTGGAAAGGATGTGACTGAAGGCAGTTATGGCCTAATTTGAGGTACCACCCAAAATCTGAAGGAGGGATTGACCTCTCACTGGACTACTTCCCTTCCTCCAGTCAAGCCATGTTTTCAAACATATGTTAAATGAATATTTGATTTCAAATTACTAACCTCCGCACAGCATTGGCTAATTCCTGAATAAGCTTAGTGGCTATGAAAATTTTACTTGAGCTTGTGCCAAGGCAAATAATAATGTTACGTTCTTTTGCAGCATCCAGTAGTTCCACCTGCAAAACAAACAAATTTGATAGTATGCTACATACAAATTTAGAACAGCATATTACAATTCATTCATGAGTAACTAACTTGATACTCCCGTGGTGTAAATGATTTGGTATAAACATTGTCATTAAAATGATAGGCCATTAGCAGTCCACCTGTAAGAAAAGGGGAAAAATACATATTACTGCAACTAGAAAATGTGTTTGTAAACAAAGTGGAATGATGTTACAGAAATTGCATATTAAATCTATTTTTCCTAGTTTCCATGCATTTTCATGTCTTAACCTATGTAGCACCCACTCTGTGTTTGTTACCGGATGACAGTGTCGTACTTCTCAGCCAAATTCAGTATATATGCATATCAACAATGTTGTGAGTACAAAAATCTACTGCACACATATACAATATTGGTACCAATAAATACAACTATAAGGAATTTAATTTATACAAACAATGAACTCCTAAAGGTTTTGGTCAATCATTTGTCCATCTTTAGGGATGTGAAATACAGAGGTCAAAAACATGAAAGTATAAATGAAATTATAAAAGTATCAGGGCCAACTGATACTTCTAAATTTAATTTTATACTTTTAATCTATCTAACCTTGGTAATGTACATTCCTGAAGATGGCCACATGATTCGACGAAACATGTTCTTTGTGTATATAAATTAAATTCACTGTGTGCGTTTGTTGGTACCATTACTGTATATATTCGAATAAGCCATGGATCATATACGGCTACTATTTTCTTACCTGGATTCCATAAAACTAACTCTAGACAACACAATGTTACAGAAATTAAATTACACTAACTTATCAATAACACCCAACTGCCATATTTCGAGACAATTGTGGGTCACGTTCGAGGATACTAGATCGTAACTTCGATATCACAGATTACTACTTATCGATATATCGTTACGCTGCTTTCTTAGTTCTCGGCTGTGGGTGGGAAGTGGAGTGATGCGTTCGAAATGACGAAGAAAGTATTTGTTGTCGTTTAATTGAAGTTGGTACTCCGGTAATTATGTGGAGGGACTGGGTAAAACCACAACCCAAGTTACGATAGTCTTTAACATGTGATACATTCGAACCAAGCACTTCCACCATAATTCAGAAACGTTAACGCTTGAATTCATTTGCTTGGCAACAGGATTTTCAGGAAAATTCGTACTGTAGATCATGGTCTTAAATACTCCCCTCGTTTTCACTGGATTATTATGAATAAAACGTTACAGACTGATTTGCTGCCATATATTTTTAAACCGTCCACCCTTGTCGGATGTTAATGATCATTTTGTCTTTTAAGACCTGACAGTTACATGACACACAAAACTTCAATTCTACATTCTGCCCACAGTGTGCATTTAACCGTATTGTGTGGATCTAAGAAGGAAGAGCTGTTATTTAGCTCTACAGCATTAACTGGTTTCTTTTACCGAGTCGGGGTTTGTTTATTTCGCGGTATGAATTGGGCCTTTAAATAAAAACTTTTTGTCATTAATTGGTTAATTAATATCCGTATTACTTATTTAAAACGACTGAATATGCATTTTCTAAATGCATGCAGGAGTATAACACATGTTCTACACATCCTCAACTCATGTAACCTCAATGAAGTAACCATTAGTTATAATAATTTAAGTATCACTAATACTAAATTTTTAAGAATAATTATTGAAAGTTCTTTGGCTTGGAAACAACATATATTCCATATCATGCCTAAACTGAGCAGGGCGTGTTATATAATGAGGGTTATTAAACCCATTATGTCTATTGATTCTTTAAAATCAGTGTATTACTCCTTTTTTTCATTCTTTTATTACTTACGGAATTAAATTTTGCGGTAACTCCTCTTATAGTTTACACATTTTTAGGTTGCAAAAGAGAATAATCATAATCATGAGTGGTCTAAGATCTAGAGACTCTTGAAGAAATTGATTTAAAAATCTAAAAATCTTACTATTACAGTCTCAGTATACATTTTCTTCATTGTTGTTTGTTGTAAATAATAGACGTGTACTATATGGCAGATTTGTGATATGAACACAAGAAGTAATTTTAATCTTTATCATCTGCCCTCAAATTTAACATCCTATCAGAAGTGGGCCTACTATTTTGATATTAGGCTTTTTATTGGTGCTCCTAATGCTAAACAATTCAGACTGGCCATGAGTGTTTTTCTTCATTCTCAATCCTTCTGTACTCCTGACTAATATTGCAATCAAGGAAATCTTTAAGATAGTTGCTGCCTTGTTGTAATAATTTATTTTATTGCCTATATATGTCTCAACGTATTTATTATATTTTACTTCATATATGACAATTTGTAATAGATACATAACGCTGAACTTTTGTTTTGTCATACTGTTTTATTCCACATGTATGTATCTTATTTGTATATATCATTGGTTTAATTACTGCATGTTAATTTTATATGACAACTTCTATGTCCAACAGGTTCCACCTTGTACGGATATATGAGAATGAATAAAACATAGTAATAACAACAACAACAAACTTATTTATTTCTCATGCAACTAACTAGTGATAACCTGAATATATTTTAAATTCTATTATTTTGAGGCCTTCTACACAGCATTTTATGTGACATTCATAATTGTCTTCAAGCCAAGCAAACCTGTGCCAAATCAGGACAGTGCATACAAACCAATTTTGCACAGTTCGTCGTGTCTGTGGTCCTGTTCTGCCAGCTCAACAGGCAAGTGAAGCCTGCAAATTTATACTTCACAATATGCAGTGTACATAACTCCACTTCTATATGCTTCAATGAAAATAATGTAAATGTTTGAAGCCTCACAAAGATTGACATCTGTAATTAGGTAAATTATTACATACAGCTTGTTCTGATGACAACCATCATCCACTAGATCACTGGACTTACAGAAATTCTACATATGTGGCCTCAGTCATTATGTAACTTCAAAACCCATTATCTTCACATTTTTGGACTCAGGATATTTTCTACAGTTTAGATTTCACACATACAAAGGCTAAGTACTGGAACTATAATCTACAACACATCACTCTTCCATTTCAGTTACCTACACACCAGATGTACCTTGTCATTATCATACTTTGCCTTGCAACAGAACAGAGACCTGTGAAAATCTTATTTATTCTCTATTACATGTTCCTTGAGAGGTTCTGGATCACAGAAACAGCTCTGGCCAGAATGTGAACCAGGTAGTCTGAATAAAAGTCAAATTTTAAATCATCAGACTATGCATAGAGTACTTTATGTAGGCTATGTACCATATGTTAATTCACATACCTGTTCCTCAAGACATAATTTGCATTCAGAATATGCTCTGAAATCAAATATACAGAAGCTTCCAACATTTGCTACTTAAAGAATAATGCCAGAAATAAAGAGCATTTCTGAAGGATCAGCACACTAAATTATGATCCAGTAATGTTATCTTAAGGGACTGAACACACATGTCCACTTCAGTGGCAGAAACAGTCCATATTTTACCTCCCAACAAGTTATGTTGTAAAATCTGAGAATAGGAAAATAAATTTTGGACTTTCTCTTCACATTAAAGTCTGTCTAATCAGGACCCTCTGTTCTGGAATATAAGATGTTTGTACTTGGAAAGGAAGCATTATAAGCCTACTTTTAGCTTAATTCACTTGATTGAATAAAAGTGATGCTGCTGCTTACCACTGCACATTTCCAGGAAAAGGAAAAATACTTCAAAACAACCCTTTAACCATCTGTTTTATTTGAGTGTGAGGAAGCAACATAAATAAGTGTTAAAACAGTGTGTTCAGAACAATGTTTGGACCCAAGAAACATCCATGGGTAAGGGGGATTTAGAACATTACATTGCAAGGAACTTCACTGTTTATTCAAGTCACCTACTCACCGGGATAGCTGAACCTCAAACAAGTCCACTACAGTTTTACATGTGTGGGCATGTGGTGCATTCCACGTAGGTTCAATGTATAAGAAGTAACTGAATGAATTTTATATATATATATATAATGCCTATTGGCAAAACAGCAAGGAAGACATAATTTTAAACAAGTATGACCAAACTGTACATAATGAAACCACTGATGATAGCATTAACACAGATTTTAGAAAACTATTACCCATGACAGTATTAATATCCAATCATTAGTTGAATATATTTGTGCAGCTGACAGTAATTGCCGAGTTATTACTGCCAATGCAGTTGAAACATGTACATCTCACTGTAATGTTTATATTGTGTGCACATGCACACAACATATGCACTGTGCTTCTTTAAGTTCCTTACCTTTGTGGGTTCTTCAGCCATGTACTTAAACAAGATAGCACTGATGTCAGATGGCCATGTATCAGTTTCATAGTAACATTTTTAGCATCTTTATTCTGTAGATCTGACATAATGAAAACGATGCAAAACACATATTGCTATTGCAATATGATAACATCTCTGGCAGGCACATCTTTTTTAGGCAATAACGTCTTGAACTGATTTGAAGGGTTCTGGTTGTGGTAGGCTACATACATTACAAGTTATTAATTGGTTTCTGGAATTTGTTCATTGCTTACTGTTCCAAACAGAATGTAACATCTGTGAAAATGGATTTGTTTATATTCATTCTTTCTGTATAATGCCTGTGGTACTTTGGTAACTACCATCATGTTATGCTTTTACTATTCATTACAATTAAAGATAGTCTAAACACTTCTATTGTATATATCAAACTATTAACCAGCTTCAGGTTTCGATCCTGTACCTGCATCATCATCATCATCATCACTTAATTAAAACAGTTTTAACTGGCACAACAAAACATCTGCACATTGGAAGATGCTGTAATTAAATTCTTAAAGAGAAAGTTTAGAAATCTAAAAACTGAAAATTATGAGATCTCATAATGTAATGTATAACATAATATGCACTTTTCACCTTTTCTCATCATTTTTATGCCAGCCTGTTGCTGATCTGTGTATAGGTCGCAACATGTAGCTGCTTAACATTTTGATACATGATACAAGGGACAGTCAAATGAAAACTTTAAAAGTGCAATAAAAATTCGAAACACAGCTCGATTGTCTTGTAAGTTGACAACAATGATACTCGCAGTTTTAAGAGTGGCCGACAGGTGGCAATGGAGACTACATAGAAAAATGAAGCCATTGTGTAACTTTTGTGTTCAATAAATTACAAGATACAAAATATTTAAGGTTTTCAGTTGACTCACCGTCATAGAAGATGTGTTTAGGCTGATCTTGAATTGTACTGAATGATGGACCTGTGGTACTGTTTGCTAACAAATAACTATGGCTAGGTTTTTACCAGTCTGATTGCAGCGTGAAAGAGGTCCAGTGATCACAACAGTAATACACAAATTTGAAAATGACAGTCTTCTGGGATATGATGGCATGTACCTTGGTGCAGGTGTATCACATTTCATAGGACTGTGTCTAGCAAACAATGCAGAGTCACATTCACGAATAATCTTTCCCCAGGTTTAATTTCTTCATGAATGTAATTTTCATTTGTTAGGGTTGTCCCAAATGTCTGAACTGTTTCATACTTTCAAATTATTTATTACCAGAGAGAGGAGGTAAAAGAAGACTGGAGAAAATGACTTAAGAGGAGCTTCACACTCTGAGTCTTCAACATACATTAATGGGGTTATCAAATTACCAATGACATGCAACATGCAATTATACAAAACTGTAGGTGAAAAACCTGAAAGGATGACACAGTTTTGAAGACTGCAGCACAGACAGAAGGACAGTATTAAAACCGATCTCAAGAAGAATGGATAGAGGTTGTGGATAGGATTGAACTAGCTCCAGTCACAGACTCCTGTGAATGCAGAAATATAAAGTTTGAGATGGCAGGTTCTGAAATTACTTCATGTTTTATAATATTTTTGTACAGAATTCCTTTCCATGTAAATAAATTAGGGACAGTTGGTGTATTTCTTATTTATACTTTCAGTCTTTATTTTCATGTTTTTAACTAACCTAATGTAACGACACTTAGTGTCTTTGAAGTAGTGCATAGTTCACAATGTATTAGTGCATAATGAACACTTCAACTACCTGTCTGTATGAACTCGCAAGTGTCTTGTAAGTTGAACATTTGTTGGGAATGTCTTAAAGCAGGCTGAACAGCCATATGGTCGTACCCCAGTGTGGATACGCATGTGAATATCCAAAGAATCACGTCGAGTGTATGACCTAGCACAGTGATGGCACGTGAACAGTTTTTCAGGGGCGTGTATACCCATATGTTGTGACAGATGATGGCTCAATATGAAGGACTTGGTGCATATCTTACAGGTGAATGGCCTGCTGCCTGCATGTGCAACAACGTGACGTGCAAGCTTTGCACTTGACGAGAACATTTCTCGGCAGTAATCACACGAAAACTTGCTGTCCTTATTGTGTCGACGACTTTCGTGTCTTCGTAATGTGTGTTTTGTGACAAATGAACACTTACATATGTTGCAATGGAACTCTTTGGATTTCTTGTGGACCTTCATGTGCTCTGATAGCTCCGCTTCAGATATAAACAGTTTTGTACACATTGTGCAGGACAACATTTTTTGTTTCCCTCCATGAAACATTTCATGCTTCCGAAGCAGTGTCTTCCTTCTGAATGCCCTACCACACAAAGCACATACAAATGGTTTCTGGTCCATGTGAACTGCAATGTGGTGGTGCAAATCACTCTTGCTGTAGAATCTCTTATCACATTGTCCACATGTGAAATTTCGCTCTCGTGTGTGATTGCGTTCATGAAGGTTGAGTAATTGCTCAAGTGGGAAAGAACGGTCACATTTCTTGCATTGGAATACGTTACCTTTAGCTGTCACCAAGATACTGTCTTTCTCTGAAGACTCCGGACTTCCAACTACTGCTGGATCTACATTAATTACAAATGACTCAGCATTATCTTTTTCACAACCTCTGAATGACAGTTCACATTTGCTGTCATAAGTTTTGTGTAGAGATTCACGAAGTGAAGACAGTGGTTGAGATTTAAAACTGCATTTAGCATTTAGTGGAAATTCATGTGGTTTATTATGGTATGAATTCAGACAATCAGACTGCAGCCCTGTTGCACTGCTACGTATACTTGCAAATGTTATACTGTTATTGTGGTCATTTGAAACCATATCATCACTTCTTTCTTCAAAGTCTGAACTCACAGTATCCAACTTTACACATTTTATGCTGCAATTTACTTCTGAAATCTTGTTAGTTTGTTGAGTCTTTGAATCAAGTTCTTCATACAGTGGTTCTGATGTTCTGCCTGTATCAACTGATGAACTGTGCATTGTCTTTGCTATAAAATATTCTGTTTGCACCATATTCTCATTATGGCACAGAGTCAGGTCATTTGCCAATGACATATCACCCTGGTTAATGAAGTCATATTTATTTGTAGCTTGATGTACACGTACACAGTTATCTTGATTATGGTTTGAGTTGTTAGAATCTGAGTCCAAATCGAAACATTCAGACTTCACTGCACAACTCATGCTTACACTGCTGTAGATAACATTTTGATTTTAATTTCCTCCCATCATGTTTCATGTTTGAGTAGCATAAAAGCAGTCAGCTGCCTTAACTTTGGAGAACTGAAGCCATTGTATTCAGACAAATTTCTTGAAACCCTCTGCTACAGAGCATATATGCAGTTCTGGAAAACAAAGAAACTATGACAACAAATCTATGTCTGAAAGCACCACAGTGCCCTTATTGATGGACAATTAGATGTAATACATACAGCACAAGCTAAGATTACACTGCATAACAAACGTTCTGTACCTTCATGAAATAACATCACTTCTGCAGTCAGTAATTAAAGTAGGTCTTAAATTAATTTTAAAAGAGTTATGATTATGGTATACTACACACAGAATTACTGGATTTTGTTGATCACAAAATATTCTGAACAGAACATCATATTTTCCAACAATGGATCTATTTTTACCACCCTTAGGTGATATGGTGCGGAACTAAGCTTGCACACTATGTTGAGTCCACTTGAGTAAGCTTATTTCAGTCACTGGACGAAGCCCAGGACCTCAGTCAAACAAAATGAAAGACTTTCTGTATAATACCCATGGTACTGTTTGCTAACAAATGGCAATGGCCAGGGTGTACCGTTTTCATTGCTGCCTGGAAGAGGACCAATGATCACAACAGCAATTTACAAATTTGCAGATAACGGTATTCTTGGATCAGATGCCATGTAGTTGGGAACACATGTACCAACATGTCAAAATACCCTATCCAAAGGTGCACATATTTTCCAACAATCTAACAGCCACCTCAAAATTCTAGGAGCCAGAATGGCAATAGCAGCAAGTTACATGCTGAGGATCTACAAATTTTAGGCACTACCATACAAGATTTGGTTGCCACAGCAACCTCACGCCTGGGATTTGTGTACCCCTGAACCTCTCTACCAAAATACATGGCATCCCATCCAACAGAATTGTAGTATTCAAACTGACTGCTGCGAGAACCTAAAACCTCAGTCAACCATTTATCCTGCTATTTAATGGTGGCTATTTGACTGATGGACCAATTAACTGATAACGATACAAGTGTTTCTAGTTTGATAATATTACATTTACGGTAATGACATTTTAATGTCTCTTGCATTATCAGTATTTACCTTTACAGCCTATCACATAATAATCAATATTAGCACAAAAAGATGTGACAGTGTATGTTATCATTGTGAGCATAACTCAACAACAGCAAGAGTTACCAACCTTAGCAACACAGGTCCAATCCAACAGGGACAGAGGGTGTCACATATCAGAACATCCTACTTCTTAGTTGGCCACATCAATGAGAAGCGTGTAATGCCTTCATTTATACCTTTGCATTATTGCATTTAAATGTCATTTTTCCAAACTTAATGTTGTACATATTTCACGCAACAAAAACAAACAAATAAGTTCATCACCAACAAAATGCCCTAGTTTTTGTTACAGAGTTGTGGCCAAAACATGTGCTTGATATTTATAATCGTAGTGCAACTTCTTGGTGATAAAGTTCTTTACTTTTCATTTCTCCACTTTGTGTTTATGTGTACTGTCAAATACCATCTCTCAGGCCAACACAATGCATAAAAGCTACATACACACACATGGGGCTGAGTCATTCTTGCCATGTGTGTCTGTTAGTTAAGTATATTTACTAAGTCTAAAATTACTCCCCTTTCTCACAGCCATTACTTATTTCTTAATTAGGCCACTCACTACTTTGAAATATGTACATATGCCTGAGTTCCACATAATTTTACAGTGACTATACTTTGGCCTATAGGATTTACAACAAAACATGGATTACTTCATTAAGTAATTCTGAAATGTTGGAGCAGTTTTATCACCATTACTGAAGTTAATTGACAAAAATAACTTTACAGTACTACCAATAACTACTTCCCAAGAATTATCCAGTAATAATGATGATACCAGGAGAGAATGGGCTACTGCTTCCGGGATATGATGCCGGGTAGTCTGGTTGATACGTACTGACGCTTCAGGGGAACCTGCTACCTCTTACCTGATAATGAGCGCTCGGTCGCCTTAGGGAGTCCGTCAGATGATGGATGCAGCACGTTTCTCTGGAACGTCGGTACATATCTACCAGACTACACGAGATCAAATTCCGGAATATGGCATTTTTCAAGCCGCCGTACGGGACGCCTCAACTGTCACAAGCAGGATTCAGTGCCCCAGTCTATCACTAGTACAACAGCGTTATAACTGAAAATGACAATTCTGTCACGTACAACTGTACATTTGGGCGACACGAACTTGATAGAGTGCCTCGTCACCAAGATAACAACGTTTAGCTATTTTTTGGACTCATTTAATTAGAAATACAGCGAACAGAATGTGTAATAATGTGATCTTACTTCGTATAGTAAAGTATAGCTCCTTAACGCGGAAATTCGTCCAAAAATTGGTTCATCATCGAAATACAACTGCAAATTCAATATCACCCCTCACACACAGCTTATTGCATTCACATTTACTACTAATATTTTCTACAGCTCGTATTCAGTTTATGCTACACTGTATAATATTCTCCTGAGCGAGAAATTATCGCTGTTGGTAACAATGGATCGTCTAACCTGATGTTTTCGCGGAACAAAAATTTCCCTCTGTATCATACGCTAGGTAGTAGACTAGCGCGCGATCAATATAGTATGTATATTTTGCAATCACGCAAACTCGGGTTGATGTGAAAAAAACGAAAGGAAAGCGTATTATTCAGCGTCTATTATAATTAAAAGGAACATCTGAGAAATATGTGAAACATGACGCCCGTAATACACCCCTGCTACAAAGCTGCGGGGCTCCGACGAATTATCATCAGTTTCTGTTGGCGACATCGGTTTACACTGTCCATTACATTTAGCGTAATTCACTTCTGGCAGCATCCGCCTGTTAGATATGCTCGTAATATTTTGGATTTTATTAATTCTTTGGATATTTTATCAGGTCAATTATTTATGATTTGCATACACATATCATTTTTGTCAAATTGTTAAAACGTCTTTAGTTTTGACTATGTGGTATTTATATTCTAAGATACATTGGTTAGTTTCCTTTACGTATGGTTTACGAAGAACTCTATGTTATATTTGGTCAGTTTGTTTCTTAGTATTTGTTACCACCTGAGGATGGAATTTGTCAGCTTCCGAAACGTCGTGCTTTTGTTAAATACAATGTACAGATAGAAAATTATGTTAGTTACTTAATTTAAAAATAACAAAATCGGCAAGTGATTATTACCTCTCTGAAGTACCAATTTCACGCAACAAATATCAAAAATTGAATTTTGTTGTGTAATAGACACTGAAACGTGTTCATTACATACTCCCCGATTACACTGATATATTTATTGCACCTTGTCACGAATGTAAGAATTCTGTTACGGTACATATCGGACTGTCGATTTCGCAACAACTTACGAACAACAATTTCCACTGCCTAGTTGCTGTGGAACCGGAGATCCCCGTGGTGCTGTTTCAGCGGCCCCATCAAATCGTACGGTACGTTGCATGCTGCCTCACTGCCAGAGCCATCTCGTATCGAATAACCGAGTGCCTGCACAACACAGACTTTGCCGGCTAGAGAATTTAACATGAACATCCCTCGTGCTTACGCATGCGCGCCGAGACCTACGAGGTTGACGTCCGTCGCTTTAATCAAAAGACAAAACAGCGAATTTCGTGACTGTTATTTCATAGGGGGCCTGTGTAGGGTCTGAGGCTTCCATGGCGGTGAAAGTTCACACTGTATTCTTTTTTTTTTGGAGGGGGGGGGGGATTATGGCACAATTTACTAGACCGCGTAGTGTCATGGTTTCTAAGACTTCGTATGGTTTCCTCTTCTACATCGAGGAGCTTTCTGAGTCTTGCAATATCCTTCTTTATTGGGAGATTTGGGGTTCTGAAAGCGGTATTGCTGAAAACTCAAATCTTCTGTGATATGCCGCTGTGTCTTTGTATGAGTACTTCCAGACGTTTCGAAGGATAGTGGTTCTTTCTTCTTCTTCGTCTTCTTCTTCTTCGTCTTCTTCATCTTCGTCTTCTTCTTCGCCGTCTTCTTCATCTTCGTCTTCTTCTTCTTCTTCTTTTTCTTTTTCTTCTTCTTCTTCTTCTTCTTCTTCTTCTTCTGCAGAGTCATGCAGAATTATAAGAGCGATTCTTGACCATAACGTTCCTTTGTCGACCTCGCAGAAGTCGACTCCGGTTTCTCTTCGTATGTAGTATAAGGGACTGTGACCAAGGTCGTCCATGATCAGTGCGTTCCGCTTTCCCGCCATGAACACATGTCTGCTGAAGGTACTGGCTCTTTGTGCTGCCATCGGTAAGTAGCATAAATTCCGTTTATTTGACTTCATTTCGACACAGAAAAATACGACGAAAAAATACTGGGAATTGTTGTAGTGGAAGATTTAATTGTTCGCCAAACGGTCGCTGCTGTAAATAGTCAGAACTTATTAGGCATTACGTCAAAAGGTGCAGCAGCCGTGCAGCTAGCGTGATCGAGTTGAACTGCATGAAGCATCGTGTTTTGTCTGTCAGCAATGTAAACACAGATGGTGTTTATGCGTTTTGTGTTACTCTAAAAATAAACCACGATTATTTAAATTTCAATGTTATTCATCCCCGTTGTGTTATCAGTACAATCAAAGACACAGCACTTCCAGCCCAACACCTGTATATTTACTGCACATGACATCTACATCTTACAGCTATAGAAATACAGCCATCACCATGATGCCTACGAGAGCAAAATGGAAGTATTCACAGTTGTGAATATTTCTGAAAGATTATTCCATTAGCCAATTGCTCTTCGCGACGAAATTAAACTTTTATGCTTCATGATGTGTTTTAAATCATTCCTCTTTGTATTCGCCTGAAAGCACAGCTTTGTTAGGCACGGTAATTACGTCATATGAACAAGTGTGTATAATGTAACACTTACAACGTGTAACATAGAGTTGCATTGTGTACTGAGACAAATATTATTCCTTGTAACAGAAGGTAAATATTTAACATGAAAAAGAACTAATTTTTAAAATATTTCTAAATGAAATTCATGCTGAAGACAGTCAAGAAACGCGAGTCCTGCAGTTGTGGTAAACGTACTGAAGTGATCAGAGAGGATTCATTTTTAAGAATGGAGTCTTAGAAACCAAAAATATGAGTAGCAAAAAGAAAATTGTGATAATATATTGCTCACTCGTACTTTTCTCTTTGGGGAGAAAGGTGGAATATGAATTTGACGTTCATAGGACCGTGCACCGTAATATTATTTCTATAGTAAAACCAACTCGATGCACCAGTGTATTAAATTTATTTTATTTTGGAATGACGCTCTACATGTTTCGGACGGTCTTTCCATCGATCAAACAGATACTGCTGTCCGCTTGCTAGCAAGCAGACAGCAGTATCTGTTTGACAAATGCCTGTTGCTGTATGTACAGTCTTGAACTGCTGATGATGGGCGGAAAGACCGTCCGAAACATGTAGAGTGTCATTTCAAAATAAAATAAATTTGATACATTGGTGCATCTGGTTGGTTTTACTGTAGAAAAAAAGGTGTAATATGAAGCCCTGTTACTGTCTGTGTAATCGGCCGTCGGTATCACAACGCTATTTAATATCTGTGTGGTTACAGCAGGCGATTTCAACCTACACATCATTATGTATTCTTTTTTAACAAGTATTGAAGTCTTAAATCAGGTTTTATACTGCAATTAAGTTAATGATTTGAAGGAGACTGGAAACTTTGTGTACCGATACCAATTGTCATGGTATCTTCGTTCTACTGACCTGTTACGCGGCATAGACTGGTAGTTATTTAACGACGTTTCAGGACGTCCTCTGTCCCATTCACAAGGTCAAGCAGTCCAAAGCATCTTGGACTGTTTGACTTATATATTGTTCCTTAAAGTCGGTAAGTACGAATCTATGTTGACTAACATCCTAGAAGAGCGAATATCTCATTTACGCCCCGTCGGAAGCCTGCAGTTAAGTACCTGAGTATGCAATGTCCCAGTATTTCCCACAGATATTTGTTTGTTGTTTTCTCCCGGTTCTCATGACCATTTTTCATAACGTCGTTTCGATGTGGAGAACCAGTGTGTTTTTTTTTTTATCAAGACTAAATTTTATTGTTAAATTACACACGGAATTGGGAGTGCTGCCATGTAAATAATATAATTCAGGGTAATGTTTAAAAATCCTTCCATTTTCTCCAGACAAAATAAAGTTGTCTTGGATGTTACACAAAATGACTGCCATATTTAATAAAAATTGGCGCATGAATCTGAAAAAAGATGTGTTTTAAGACCGTCTACCGATACTCGTCCGGATCCGTGGTGTGTATGTAGCCGTGGGAAAGGAAACTGTAAAGCTGGCACTAAGGCATTTACTGTCTAGAAGTATGGCAAACTTTCACTTTTAGCCTGGAGTGCCAAAGTCGTAATATACCTCATACATGCAGACAAATAATTCGGACATTTCTGTTTTGTGTAGCTCTTTATATAGTGAAGGAGGCTACTTTCCATAGATTATTTTAGATGCCTTCAATGTGATTATGTCAGCTGGTATAGGGTCGACAGTAGGTCAATGGGTAGACGATGCGCTGCAGAGTGTTGGCAGGATTACCCTTACTGAGGAAAGCTGCCAGAAATCCAGGCAGAGATTTGAACTGGGCACCTTTTGAAAGGAAGTCAGTAGCTTTACCTATAAAACAGACTCGCACGCGTCGACAAACATCTCTCTGGACCAACAGCAAACGTTACTGCTTAAGTGCACGATATTCTAAGTAACTCCTTAAGGAATAAGTTTAGCCTGAATTATACATAAAGACCCAGTCCGTACCGCGCAATAAACACACTCCGTTTCGGTTATAAAAACCAATCACTTAACGCTGTACCGACAAATAACCATTGTCTGTTCTGAAATCCATACAAAACACAATTTTGCGATGGATAAACCGACACATCTACACAGTGACAAACCTTGAACAACAAGATGGATTCTTTTGACATAGATGTTTGCATTTGAACAACAAAAACGATTACGATACATCTGACTGCATGTAATCTGTTCCGAATTACAGACATTTTACTTTGTTATTTATTTAACACACGTATTTTAGTTTGTTATCTGCATTTATCTAATATAATAAGCAGTGACTATATTGCCTCTGTCAACCACCTTCCTGAAGATGACCATTGTAGGCCGGAACATGTAGGAGTGGTGTCATGTTTTAAAAAACTACTGTTTTCTATTATTGTGTTGTTGTTGTTGAATTATATATTGTGATGTAGTTTACTGCACGGAACATTGGTCATATAAAGACCGAAATCTTGTTGAATTATAACAAGATTACTAAAACAACAGCAGCTCAAACGACGTGTATGTCATAACTGAAGAGCAAAAACCAACTACATGCTACTTATTATTTTATTGTACTTCTTATAGGCTCAATATGTTTCGGGCACTACTATGCTCATCATCAGGAGCTCGCGACTATAATGTTGATTACCACATTGGTCGTTTCGTTTTTGGTTTGTTGTAGGCTGGAGTAGTGTGCGGGCTGCAGGCTCCAGCCTAACTGCGCCTAACCTCCAACCTACAACAAACCAAGAACGAAACGACCAATGTGGTAATCAACATTATAGTCGCGAGCTCCTGATGATGGGCATAGTAGTTTCCGAAACATGTTGAGCCTATAAGGAGTACAATAAAATAATAAGTAGCATCTAGTTGGTTTTTACTCTTCAGTTTTCACAATGATGCACCGTCCAACAAACATCAAATTCGGAAGTGTATGTCAATATTATGTCGACTGACCGTATGAGAGATCCATAGACATGGCTTACAAGTTGTTCGCCAATATATCTGGTGTGTTTCGACAAGGGAAAATCAGATTTACCCTCATGCAGAAATTAAAAGCAGATTAAATTTAGGTTATGTTCTTACCGCTAAGTGCAGAACATATAGTCTGCCCCTCTGTAGCCTCAAATACGCCGAACTGCAAGTCGGGTTGTTATAAGAATGTGTGTGTGTGTGGAACTTGGTCTCATGTTAAGAGAGGGAGATGTTTGCGGGTGTTTAGAAACGGCTTACTAAAACGAAATTTGGACCCAAGATATAGGAAGTAATGAGTGACAGAATGTATAGCAGTTTCCTATTAGGAGCTTTATAATTTTTAGTTTCCTGTGAACAAAATTAACCTTACACGGCCGATAGGTACATACGGAAGTGAATGTTGCCCTTCTAGAAGGATGGAAATATGCTCTGAATATTTGAAAGCATAATATTAAGAATGATTTACGGTCCTATTACCTTTAACGTTATATGGAGAACAAGATACAACAATGGACTTTATTCGCTGTACAATGAACTGGACTGAGTAAAAGATGTAAAAGTAGGAAGACTGAGGTGGCTGGGACAACTCTGTAGAATGCAAGAACTGACTACTTGCAGAAAGCTTACTGTTCTTAAAGCAGAAGGCACTCGACTTGTAGGAAAACATAAGATGAGGTGGTTTGAGTCAGCTGAGGAAGATCTGAAGAAGATGGGTGTGAGGAACTGGAGACGTAAGTAGCAGGATCGAGAACAGTGGAGGGCAATTGTGGGAGAGGGTAAGGTTCGCTAAGGACAGTAATGCTAGAAGAAGAAGAAGAAGAAGAAGAAGAAGAAGAAACCGTATTAAGGTGTGATAATGATGTATGAACGAGACATGTAGAACGCATTAAAATGATGAGAATCGTATACAGAAAAATATTTTAACCCTTTAAACGCCGAGTTAAATCCCATCTTCCATCTGCTAGCATTATTAGGAGCTCACCATATTCTCCACGTTAGCAGAATAAGGGTTAAAATTCTGAAGGAAAGAGACCACTTACAAAACTGGGCGTAGATGGAAGAGTATCATTACACTGTATCATAAAGGTACGGGATATGGATATGTGTACTGGACAAGTGTGGTTTAGTGGCAGACTTTTGTGAGTAAGGTAATGAATATTCAGTTTAAGGAACGTTCAATGTATGGGGAATTATCGACCCATCAAAGAGCACTTTGATGCACAGTGTCGACTGGATAGATGGTTGATTACGGTTCTGCGCTCTCTAGATGCAAGGTCACTGTTGCTGTCTGCCTCGGTGTAAGGTCAGGATACGCGTTAGTGCACGGCCAACATATTCTAGGTAAACCTGTCCAGTTCCTATGTAGATCTCAGTCCAAGTTCGCCGTCCTGAACTCTTTATGCCACACTGGCCATTGCCAGGCCTTTCACAAGAACACTTGTGCTTCACACCTGCTATTCCTACGCCAGTCGCCGTCTGCCCGATGTAAGATCAAGCTGCAATGTGTGCGCGAGCCGTCTACCGTTTAATCTGCTAGGCAAATCGCTATGACAAATTCAATATCCATGTTCTACATTTGACACCGAAACTTCTCATGAATTCTTTGGGCAGTTTAACTGCTATTGTCGATGTCTTGACAGAACGTTGCATTTACGGTCCTTAGATTAAAACAATAATGTGACTTATGGTTTTTACAAAAGACTGTACAGTCAACAGGAGGCTTTGGCTGAAGGAATTACGAAAAGAGCGCCTCAGTCCGAGGACCTGAAATTATTCACAGGGAAAAGAAAAGCAGCTCTTTTTGGAGAGAAAAGTAAAATTTGTTCGTACCGCAAAGCGTGTCCTTTCTTCTTCCTCATGGTTCGACTGTCCCAGTCCGTCAGGTACCTTGACCACATTCAGCCACAACGTACTCGGTAGGACTCCTCTGGATAAGTGATCGGCCCGTCTCAGAGACCTCTACCTGACTAACACAACAATTACAGAACACAGACATACGTGTACATGCCGCCGGAAGAATTCAAACCCGCAATCCCATCAACGAGCGGCCGCTGAACAACGACTTAGACCGCGCGGCCACTGGGATCGGAAGCGCGTTTACTTCAGGGTAATACAGAAGTGATTTTGTTCATTTAACTGAATAATTAACAAACACCCGCTGAAGTCTACGGCAATCCTTTATATTGCCTTCGCAGTGAGCATTGTAATTCAATTCACTAAAATACTGTATTACGTCACTTGGGCATTAGGGCGTTCTACAGCAGGGTTCTTGTGCAGCAGTTGTGGGTGTCTTCTGGTTTTGCCTGCAGTGGAGGCGACATTTGGAGTGTTTACCAGACAGAGTTACTGCACCCAGGAAAACCTTCATTTACACACGTGCTAAAATAATACGTCAGTTGTAGGTCAACGTTAACTGACAGTATAGTGAGGTACACTAAACACTTAACAAGATCATTTACATGCGTCTAAAGTAACTGCGTATCCATACTTAAGTGTACAGGCAAATTTGTGTCTGTTCGTGTCATGGAGGCATAGAGGGTGGAATAAAGGTATAGCTCCACTCACTCTGAATCTCGCCACTAAATGAAGGTGAATGGTCAGCTGCATGCACCGGCCGCTTTACCCCCGCGAAAGAGCGCCGTTATACGTTATCTAGGAGGCTGGTTGGCGCCAAAGCCGGCCCGGACGTTAAGAAGAAGAGAAAAAGTGCTTGCCGCTGTCGGGATTCGAGCCCTGGAGCGTCCAGTCTGTAGCCCAGTAATCAGACTGTCTACGCTGCCTTGTAAAACCATGCAGTATGAAAACTTGCACACGCGTGTCTGGATTTTCATTGTTACACCGTGCATGTTGTCGAGTCACTCAATTATTACACCAACTAATGCACTTATATAAAATTTACACATTAAAACACTAAAATTGCTCCGACATGTTTCGGTCCTAAGACCATCATCAGGGAGCTGTATTTCTTTGCCTTGCTAAAGTCACATTAA
>Ga0123352_10002772_pt1 | contig 24828 bp, 19 predicted proteins | sample TergutLab28metaG_FD_89700 | JGI IMG/M metagenome (GOLD analysis project Ga0123352, IMG submission 89700) | Labiotermes labralis P1 segment gut microbial communities from Petit-Saut dam, French Guiana - Lab288 P1 | ecosystem: Host-associated > Arthropoda: Insects > Digestive system > Gut ...
ATAAAAATTTGCTTGATGCCTGCATGGATACTGTTGGAAATAGGAATGTCCACAATCCTGTATCTGCAGCCAAAAGGGACGGCTGGCTTTGCTCGTGTTTTCGTAAGAGGGAAAAGTCTTTCACCTTTTCCACCACCAAGTATAACGCAAATAACTTTACCCATAACAGTCCTCCTGCTAGTAAAAATTCTTACGTCCACATTAATTAAAAAGCGTTATTTGGCAAAAGTCAAGTAATTTTTTAAAAAATGTGACTACCTTAAATCCTTCTGCCTTTTTTTACCAGCAAACAGGATATAGTCAGGGTATCGGAATTCAATTATTTTTTATGAAACAAAATTTGCCCATTATCTCTTCTGTTGTAGAGATCATTATATAATTTTATGTATTCATCTGCAGATTTTGTCCAGGAAAAATCCTTTTTCATTCCACGTTTTTTAATATTATTTATATCTTTTTTCTTGTTATACCAAATAGATAATGCCCATCCAACTGTATTATAGATAGACAGCGGCGTTAAGTCATTTAAAACAAATCCTGTTCCCTCCCCTGTCTCTTCGTTATAATTTTCAACACTGTCAGCAAGCCCACCTGTATTGCGCACAATAGGAATAGTTCCATAGCGCATTGAATACATTTGGTTGAGTCCGCATGGTTCATATTTGCTTGGCATAAGAAAAAAATCGCTACCCGCTTCTATAATATGGGCTATTCTGTCATTGTATCCAATCCATATTTTAAGGTTTGGAAGTTGCCTCGTCAGTATTCTAAGTTCTTCTTCACACCATTTGTCGCCAGAGGCCAGAATAACAAATTGCAACTTAAAATCATGACAAATATTGTAAAGACTTCCTATTGTTGGATAACATAATTCGACTATTCCTTTTTGCGAAACAAGTCTTGTAACCATGCCAAATACAGGAATATTTTCATCCAGAGGAAGACCAAATTCTTTTTGAAGATCCTTTTTTACCTTTTTTTTATTTGCCATTTTTGATGCAGAAAAATTGTTTGGGGAAATAAAAGCATCAGTTTCCGGGTTCCAGGTTATATAATCAACCCCATTCAAAATACCAAAAACATCTTTCTTCCTTGAACGGAGAAGATAATCAAGTCTTTCGCCATATTGAGATGTTTGTATCTCTTTAGCATAGGTAGGAGAAACAGTTGTTATACAATCTGAAAAAATTATTCCTGTTTTAAGAAAATTAAGAGCCCCGTCAAATTCAAGGTCTGAAATATCCCGTCCTGAAAGGTTTCTTTTTACAAGACAAACATCTGTCAGAGGAAATGTTCCCTGATAACCAAGGTTATGTATTGTAAGCATGGAAAAAGTTCCGGAGAATTCCCTGGAATATTCTTCTTTACGCAAAATATATGGAACAAGCGCAGATGCCCAGTCATGACAGTGAGCAACGTGAGGAATCCATTTTATCATTCTGCAAATTTGAAAAACAGCTCTGCAGAGAAAAGAATATCTGCGCGCATTATCATAAAACCCCTGATCCGGCGTATACCCATAAACACCATCGCGACCATAAAGCTCTTCATGTTCAAGAAAATAGACAGGGACTTTTGAATTGGGCAGTTCTCCTTTAAATACAGCAGCCCACTCATCCCCGTACGGCATTGGAATTTTAATTGAAGAAGGCAGCTGTTCCAATTTATCTTTATTAATACGGTAATACCTTGGCATTATTATTCTTACATCAATATTATATTCTTTTAGCGCAGAAGATAACGAGCTCACCATATCAGCAAGCCCGCCTGTTTTCGCAAAAGGGGTAGCCTCTGATGTTATCATAAGAATTTTTAGCACACTGTTATTCCTTTATTTGGAAAATTCTGGTTTCGCACGCTTCAAGAGAAAAATCAAACATCATATCCGAAACATTGAGCTCTTTTCCGGTGATTATATTTACTATTTTAAATCTGGTAAAAGGGAGTTTGAAATTTTTCTGATTTAGCGTTACTGTTGCTCTATTATATATATCAAGGTTTGCAACTAAAAGCCAGGCGCTCTTTCCTGTAATATCGCTTCTTATTGCTGCCAGAATTGAACTATGTCCATTATCTACAAACTGAATATTCCCAAACTCCTGAAAAACAGCTTCTCTTGAAAGAAGTTCATTTACTTTAGCAAAAAAATCTTTAAAATCCTCTTTGCCCGATACAGGGGAGTTACTGTTCCTCCCTATAAATTCAATCTTTTTTTCAACTCCTGTTTCAGACCCCTGCACAATTCCCGTCTGCCCTGTTCCCATTAGTGCATATATAAGATAACGAGGCATTGTAGAATATACGCTGCCATATTCCTGAGCAGGACTTCCTGTATCATGGGTTGAAAGGGGGAGAAAGTATTCAAGTCCACCATAAGTGTGAATATCCATTATGTACTTTCTTATTGTAGGAGCAACTCTGTATTCCCAGGAATTTCCAAGTATCAGGTTAAGTTGCCAATCAGGTATGTTTTTATAAAACTCATCTTTAGAAGAAAAATACTCCCCAATGAGAATAAGATCCGGATATTCATCTTTGAGCTTCCGGCTAAGATGAGTTATAAACTCAGACGTTGAACTATGCAGATTGTCAAACCTTAACCCTCCGCCTGTGTAGTATGCATAGTATGCCCAGAAATCAACATAATTATAAAAATAATCCCATATTTCATGCTTTATAGCAGGGTCGTTATTTCTATAATCAATAAGCACAAGGTCGTCCCATCTTATCCACGAATCCTGATGCGTAGCTCCTGCTCTTTTTAAACCATCTTTTTCATTCTCATCTTTAACAATCCATTCGGGACATTTTTTTGCAACATTGCTTTCCGGATTTATATGGTTTACTACTATATCTACAAAAAGCTTTATCCCATTTTTTTTAGCTTCTTCAACAAAAGATTCAAACTGGCTAAGACCGTCTTCCGCATCATCAGGAGTTATATAAGAAGGATCTATATCAAAAAGATCTGTTGCAGAATAAGGGCTTTCCGATTGTCCCATCTTTGTAACTGGCAGAAGATGGACTGCATTAAAGCCCAACTCTTTTATTTCAACAAGTTTTTTCTTCCAGTCAGAAATCGTACCTGAAACAGTTGGGATAAAAGTATATATCTTCAAAGTCCTCATGCTTGGCGGATCTATAAGAACTTTCATGGCAGGGCCTGAATTCAGGAACCATGTATTTCCATTATCCAGCGAATATTTTATTTTAAATTCAAACAATCCACATTTGCTAAAATCATAAGTAAGTTTAAATCTGCTGTTGGAAATTTTTTCCATCGGGATACTTTTCCATTTTGCTTTTGTTTTTTTAGACTCATCAGGAAAATTAGCATATACTTCCGCAATACCATCTTCGATTTCAGCACATTTTGTTATTTCAATTTCAAGATAAAAAGGCGTATCCCTATAAATACGGATTATTTTTTTATCTTTATACGGGTAAGCAAAAATTATCTCATCTTCCTGCCAGTGGATCGACTTAAGTATAGGTATAGGTTTTCGTTCCAAATGAATCCTCCATACAGATTATCTATCTATAAAATACACTTGCTCCGGGATACCGGCATCGCCGGCATGGCTTAGAGCTTAGCTGACGATACTGGTCTGCCCGGGCCTGCACCAACGAAAGTCAGTGTTATCCGGTTATAACGGGTTTTATTTTCCATATTTTTTCAACATAGTCGTTTATAGACCTGTCACTTGAAAATTTTCCTGCAGAAGCAACATTTAATATTGCTTTTTCATTCCACTTAGCAGGGTCTTCATATAAGCGGGAAGCAGCGTTATGCACATCAATATATTCCGGCAAATCCACAAAATGCATATATGTATCATACTTTAAAAGAGAATCATGAATAGGTATAAATACACCGGGCTCATTTAAATCAAAATGCCCGAAAAATATTAAATCTATAGCCTGTTTTATTTCCTGATTTTTTATATACCAATCTACAGGAACATAATCTTTCCTTATTTCAGCAAGTTCCTCTGCGGTTTTTCCAAAAATAAATATGTTATCTTCTCCTACTTCTTCTGCTATTTCAATATTTGCGCCGTCATAAGTTCCCATTGTAAGCGCTCCGTTAAGCATAAACTTCATATTGCTGGTACCGGATGCTTCTGTTCCTGCTGTAGATATTTGCTGTGAAAGATCTGCGGCTGGTATAATTCTTTCGGCAAGAGAAACTCCGTAATCAGAAAGGAAATAGAGCCGTAGTATATCTTTGGTTTGCGGATCCCTGTTTATTATTGTAGAGACATTGCAGATAAGTTTTATTATAAGTTTAGCCATTGCATATCCAGATGCAGCTTTGCCACCCATTAAAAATGTCTGCGGAGGAACTGTTTTCCCTTTTCTGATCTGATCATACAAGTAGACAATTTTAAAAACATTTAAAAGCTGTCTCTTATATTCATGTATACGTTTTACCTGAATATCAAAGATTGAGTCCGGATTAAGATCGATTCCATAATTTTTTATACAGGTTTTTCGCAAGCGATGTTTTGCATCACGTTTAGCTTTTATAAATTTTTCAACAAACGCAGGGTCTTTGGCAAACTGCCCCACTTGTTTGATCTGATTCAGATCTGTTATCCATCCATCCCCAATAGTTTCTTTCAATAAATCCGAAAGAGAAGGATTTGCTTTAAGAAGCCATCTGCGCTGCGTTATTCCATTTGTTATGTTTACAATTTTTCCTGGATATAATTCATCAAAATCTTTAAAAAGACTTTCTTTTAAAAGCTTGGTATGAAGCTGCGCAACTCCATTTACAGCACTGGAACCCACAACAGAAAGATTTGCCATTTTTACTTGTCTTTCCTGGCCTTCGCCTATAATGCTCATCCTTTCCAGTTTTCCCATATCTGACGGATACGTAAGTGAAACTTTGCGCAAGAAATTCTGATTTATATTATAAATAATATCCAGATGGCGCGGCAGAAGTTTTTCAAACATTTCAACAGACCATTGTTCCAGCGCTTCCGGCATTAAGGTATGATTTGTATACCCGAAAGTTTTGGTTGAGATATTCCATGCAACATCCCACGGCAGCCTTTCTTCATCAATAAGTCTTCTCATAAGCTCTACGATTGCAAGCGCAGGGTGAGTATCATTAAGCTGAATTACTGCTTTATCGTAAAGGTTTGTAATAGGAAGTCCAAGAGTTCTGAATCTTCTTAATATATCCTGTATTGAACATGAAACAAAAAAGTATTCCTGTTTAAGCCTTAACTCTTTTCCACTATAAAAACTGTCATTTGGATAGAGAACTTTTGTAAGACACTCTGCTCTTGCCTGCTTATCAACAGAAAAGTAATAGTCCCCCTGATTGAATTTTGAATAATCAAATTCTTCAAGGCTTTTTGCTCTCCAGAGCCTTAAAATATTTATGGTTTTCCCGCCATATCCTACTATAGGCATATCATAGGGAATTCCTATAATATCATCTGTATCTGTCCAGTTTGCAAATCCATTTTCATCTTTTTCAAACCTGCCTCCAAACTGTACAACACAAGGGATATCTATTCTTCTTATTTCCCAGGGATTACCGTATTTAAGCCAGTTATCAGGTTTTTCAACTTGATAGCCTCCAACAATTTCCTGCCTAAATATACCAAACTCATATCTTAGCCCATAGCCAATTGCCGGGTAGTCCATTGTCGCAAGCGAGTCGAGAAAACACGCAGCAAGACGCCCAAGACCACCGTTACCCAAACCTTCATCATGTTCAAGTTCCTGAATATCTTTCCACGGCACACCGAGTTCATCCATTGCTTTTATAAGTTCTTTGTCAAAACCAAGGTTTATTACGTTATTGGCGCTTACGCGGCCCATAAGATATTCAATGGAAAGATAGTAAAGTTTTTTTCCAGTATCTCCTTTTTGGGCTTTTTTGGTTTTGATCCATTTTTCTATTAATCTATCCCTGATAGTGTAAATAAGCGCATAGTAATTATCATGTTTACCTACAAGAGCAGGGTCTAGCGCAAAACTGTATTGAAGATGGTCTTGATATCCTGCTTTTATACTTTCAGGGTCTTTGCCTGTTCTTGGTGAAAAATTTTTTTTATCTGTAGACATTAACTTCCTCCGTCTAGTCTTTTCTAAAACAACAAGTATAAAACAACAAAAGCAACAATCTAGGAACTATTTTTAATTTTTTTTATTTTTTCCCACGCTCTTATTATTTCCGCACTGCTCCAAGCTTGAGCATATGTTCCTTTCCCGCCACAAGGGTCTTTTCCGTCAAATATCTCTGACACAAAGCCTATCCCTTCATTATCTATGTGTTTTTTAAGAAAAGCTAGAAGAATTTTCTCTATTCCCGCTGCTTTTACCTTTTTTTTATCTGCACAGAAAAGAGCAGCATCTACATATATCCCCAAAAGCCATGGCCACACTGTTCCCTGGTGATAGCTGCCATCCCTTCTTGCTCCATCGCCATGATAAAAACTACAGAAACGGGAGTCACTTGGCGACAGGGTTCTAAGCCCGGAAGAGGTCAAGAGTTCCCTTTCTACAACTTTCATTATCTTTTTACCGGTTTTTACATCAACAAGAGGATAAGGCAAGGCAAGAGCAAAAAGCATATTTGGCCTTAAGGATCTATCCTGCCATGAATCACCAACAACATCCGCAAGATATTCCCCTTCAGAAATAAAGTAATACTTCATAAAGTTTTTTTCAATAATTACTGCGGTATCGAGAGCTTTTTTATCAAAATCCATATTGGAAGCAGAAAGTAGTTCAAGATAAAATTTAAGCGCATTGTAAAACAGCGCAGTAATTTCCACAGGGCTTCCATTACGCGGTGTTACCGGCTTCTCATAAACTGTCGCGTCCATCCATGTAAGCTGTGTATTGCCATCCCCGGCTTCGGGGAAGCCATTGTTGCTTATTCTAAGACCCGGAACTTTTCCATCAAGATAAGCTCTTATAATTTTCTCTATTGCAGGAAAAATATAGGTTGCTATCTCTTTTTTATTTTCCCCTGACTGCCATAAAAGCTGCGCTGCCCACACATATAAAAGACCTGCATCAATCGAATTATAGGATTCAAACCCCTGCGAACCACCAAGCGTATTTGGCAAAAGCCCATCTTTTATATACGAAGCATATGCTTTAAGTATCTCAAGCCCTTCCTCCGGCTTTCCGCAGCAGGCAGTAATACCGTTAAGCGAAATCATTGTATCCCTGCCCCATTCCCCAAACCATGGGTATCCTGCAATAATGGAAAGGTTCTTATCTCTGTTTCTGGCCAAAAAGTGTCTTGCTTCCTGTTTTAAAACCCGTATTACTTCCGGGTCATCTGCAAAACATTTTGAAAGAGCATCTCTTTTTATTTTTTCTTTTAAATAAACATTATTCAGGTATTCATTAATATTGCCGGCATTTGAGTAGTCGTCGGTAGCTAGTCCTGCGCTAATAATAATATTATCTCCGCTTTTCAAATTAAAAGTAAAACTACCCGGAACATAACAGTCTTCTGTAAAAGAGAAACCTCTTTCCATTTCCCTTACATACTCCCTGTTCTTGACCCATATCTTTTTTTGATTAAATTCTGTTTTTTCACTTGTCATAAAATATAACTTAGGCATATTTTCATAAAATTTCATGCCAAAGAGATTGCCACTATTATTATCAATTGAAAAAGAGAGGTCTCCATTCTCAAGAGTAAGCACATGAGAATTTCTATATGAAATAGCAGGAGAAAGTTCTACTTTAAAAGAATTATTTTTTTTGCTTTTATTCGTAACCTTAAAATAGACTCTGCTCTCTTGTGTCATAAAAATTTCTATTGAAATCAAAATATCTTTTATCTTATAGTTCCATTCCGGAAAAATTTTTTTCTCAAACTTTTCAAGATACTGGAATCCGCATGGGTGAAATGTTCCGGGAAATTGGTTTGTATCCAGTCTTACAGAAGTTCCATCTTTATCTGTAATCAATATTTCATACCCAGATAAAAGAACATATCTTCCTTCAAACTTTTCCATTGGAACAACAAGAAGGCCATGATATTTTCTGGTGCAGCATGATGGGACTGTCATACTGCAATATCCCCCTTTGCCATCTGTTTCAAGCCATTCTTTTTCAAGCCAAGGGGCGCTATAATCTTTGGTATCATTTTTTTTTGTTAATTTCATTTTTTCCTCCTGTTTGGAAACTAGCGCTTAAAAACCAGCGCGCTCCTTGTGGGTATATATGGAGTAATAATATTTCTATATCCGCGTGAAAAAGAATCAAGTACAAGCGAATCCGGGACACGGGAAAATCCTCCAAATAATTCAGAATCACTATTTAATATTAATTTATAACTTCCCTTGTCAACATCAAGCTCATAGTCAACATGCGACACAAAAGGGCTTAGATTTACTACAAATAAAAAATTTCCTCTTTTAAATGAAATAACCTGTCCGAGCTCGTCAATCCTTACACATCTGGCAGGTCCTGCAAGCATGGCTTCCGCGCAACCTTTAATCATTGCTTTATCAAAATCGCCCAAATGGCAATAACGCAGCAATTTGTTTTTTTGAAGAGACCACTGTCTTCTCGCATAACTGTATGACCAGTCATTTCCTACTCTGGGGAAATCTATCCATTCCGGGTGACCAAATTCATTTCCCATAAAATTTAGATAACCTTCGCCGCCTACAGCAAAAGTCAAAAGTCTGATTATTTTATGAAGCGCAATTCCCCTGTCAATAACAACATTTTCCGACTCTATATTCATTGCATAATACATTTGCGAATCCATAAGCCTGAAAGCTATTGTCTTATCTCCAACAAGAGCCTGATCATGCGACTCACTGTATGCAATACTTTTTTCACTCTTTCTTCTATTATCAAGCTGATGCCATATTTCTCCGGCAGACCATTCCTCGTCTCTTTTTTCTTTAATAATTTTTATCCAGAAATCAGGAATACCCATAGCAAGCCTGTAGTCAAAACCAAGGCCACCATCATCAATACCTATGGCAACTCCCGGATACCCGCTCATGTCTTCTGATATTGTTACTGCATTTGGATTAAGTTCATGGATAAGGTCGTTTGCGAGCGCAAGGTATATTGCCGCATCTTTTTCAAAATTGTCTAAAAAATAATCATCATAACTTACAAAATTTCTTTCAAGTCCATGATCTTTGTAAAGCATACTTGTAACTCCGTCAAAACGGAACCCATCCAGACAATATTCCGTAAGCCAGAATGCACAGTTTGATAATAGAAAGTGGAGCACTTCTTCTTTTGCATAATTAAAAAGTCTTGAATCCCATGCAGGATGGCTCCCTTTTGCGCCTGTATGAAAATACTGATAATCAGTTCCATCAAACCTGGAAAGCCCCTCGTTTTCATTTTTTACTGCGTGTGAGTGAACAATATCCATAAAGACTTTTATCCCCTCTCTGTGGCAAGCATCTACAAGAGACTTAAATTCCTCGGGTGTTCCAAACCTTGAAGAAAGCGCGAAAAAATTGGAAATCTGATACCCGAATGAGCCATAGTATGGGTGTTCCATAAGACCCATCACCTGTATAGCATTATAACCTGCTTTTTTTATTATAGGGAGAACATTATTTTCAAATTCCGCAAATGAACCAACTTTGGGCTCTTCCTGAGCCATTCCTATATGCACTTCATAAATCATAAGAGGCTGCGCAGAATTTTCTTCTGTTAATACAGGCGCAATATTTTGCCATTTATATTTTTGTTTTGGGAACCATATTTGCGCACAAAATATTTTTGTAGCATCATCCTGTATTACCCTTTTTGCATAAGAGGGTAATCTTTTCCCTTCTCCACCTGGCCATCTAATATGTAGCTTGTATAACATTTTATTTTTAATAACATCGTCTTTACCAATAAATTCCCAGTTCTCTGTTCCTGCTATTTTTTCAAATTTATAGTCTGGATGAGGTTTCCAGCTTGAAAGATCTGATACTAAATAAATTTCTGTAGCATTTGGCGCCCATTCCCGGAAAATAATATTTTTCCCTTTTTTATGAACCCCATAGTAAAGATGCCCGCACGCATACGCAGAAAGAGGCCTGTTTCCTGTAATCCTTTTTTTTACTGAAAGGTATTCTCTGTACCTTGCTTCTATTATATGTGAATATGGCTCAAGATAGCCATCTGATTTAACTACACCCAGCATGATAAAACCTTCCCGAATAAATTTTTGAAACAGAAGTAAACTTACTTCCTTATAAACCTTCTGGATATCTCTCTTATCAATACACCGATATAGTATAACTATATACCAATCTTAGCAAAAAAATATATCTAAATTATAATTAATTGTTTAAATATTTATTGATTAACGATAGCGGATATTGTTTTATTATGCTGTAAATCCAGGTGAGTAAAATCTTCCGGAAATAAAAAAAAGAGGAGCCATTTGAGAAAATAATCCCAACAAAAGCTCCTCTTTCTTCAATTTTAATAATAGTATTAACGCTTTGAGAACTGGAACCTTCTTCTTGCTCCTCTTCTCCCATATTTTTTTCTTTCAACCATTCTTGAATCTCTTGTAAGAAACCCATTAGCTTTTAACGAAGAAGAATTCGATCCATCGAACTGTACAAGAACTCGTGAAATTCCATGCCTGCAAGCGCCTGCCTGTCCGCCAACTCCTCCGCCTTTAACATTTATATAAATATCAAATTTGCCATCATTGCCTGTAATAACTAAAGGCTGATTAACTGTAAACATATGTTCGGGGTTTGAAAAATAAGTTTCTGCTGGCTTACCATTTACAACAATGTTCCCTTTTCCATTTCTAAGATAAACTCTGGCAATAGATGTTTTTCTTCTTCCTGTTCCTAATGCAAGATTTTTTTCCACTTATTATCTCCTATACTTTATAACTCGATTGATTGAGGATTCTGAGCTTTATGAGGATGGTCATCTCCTGCATAAACTTTAACATTTTTGTATAACTTATTTCCAAGAGTCCCTTTTGGAAGCATTCCTCTAATAGCTTTTTCCATTGGGAAAGTTGGTTTCTTGGTAATAATTTTTTCATAACTATTTACTTTAATGCCGCCTGCATAGCCTGAATGGTGGTAATACAGTTTTTTCTTTTCTTTTCCCCCTGTTACCATGGCTTTTTCAGCATTTACTATAATAACATAATCGCCAATTTCCTGATGAGGAACAAAACATGGTTTATGCTTACCTCTTAAAAGGTTTGCAGCTTTTACAGCAACTTTTCCAAGGACTTTTCCTTCAGCATTAATTACATACCACTTTCTTTCAACATCTTTTGGCTTCAAAAAAATCGTTTTCATTCATCTGCCCTTTAAATATATTTTTGCATAAACAGGTTCTTTTTCCATCCTATATAACGGGAGTACAGGCTGGCTCAAAAATCGATCATGCTAATAAACAAATATAGATTTTACAAGAATTACCTGAAAAAGCTCTTTTAGTCAAGAGCCAGGCAGGGTTTTGTGATTTTTTATGAATAATGCAATAAGAAATTAGGCTAGTTTTGCGGATACCATCTTGCTAAAGTGTAATAAATTCTTATAATCTTATTTGTTTCTCTAAATCTCTTCAAAAAAAGGGAGGAAAATTGGATATTCAGTTTAGAAATATAAAAAAGCAGGATATTGAAACTATGGTTCAAATGTCTGCGGAAGTTGGATATGAAGTAAGGTATGAAAATTTTTCCGAGAGGATCAATGAGTTTTTAAAAAATGACAGCCTTTCGATCATAGTCGCAACAAATGAAAAAGATAAAATCGCAGGCTGGATCCAGCTTGAAATTAGTAATTTTATTTTTTCAAATAAAACTTGTAATATTTTGGGAATTTTTGTAGACAAAAACTACAGAGGCAACCAAATAGGGAGAAAACTTATTGAAAAAGCAGAGGAGTGGGCAAGAGAAAAAGGGTGCTTTGTGTTTAGAGCGTGTTCAGATATAACAAAAATAGATTCGCACGCTTTTTTTACACACATGGGATTCAACCCTATAAAAACAGAGCAAATTTTTTCCAGAAGAATTGAAAAAGGTGAATAAAAAGAGTTATTTAAAAATGATTATCTTTTCATATTTTTAATAGCTTTTAATGTAAGTGCAACTATAATCAGCACTATTGGTATATAATTAAATATCATATCTACAACAATATTAGAAACTACTATTCCGAAAAGCATCAGTGTCTTGTAAACTACAGAAACATAAAATCCTATAGCCGAAAGAATTATAAAAATCCAGCTTATATCTCTTGTTTTTACCCACACAACAATAGCTAAAAATGCAGCAATACCTGCAATAATGTTATCTATCAGTATTAATAAAACTTGTTCACCCATCATTAAGTTTCCTTATAATATTATAGCATGTATCTAAAAATAAAATTCTCTCTCCTTCTGATATTTCCGCTGGAAGGACAGACATTTTGCCATAACATGGTTGAATTAAAATTTTCTTCTCCAAAAAAGTCTTAAAAATCAATTCATGTTCTTCTTTTTTATAAACAGGAATAAGATAAGGCCCTTTTGCTCTCCAAATTTTATTGAACATGGATGTATATTCTCTCCAATAGATATAGGGCTCTTCTTCTGAAAATCTTATCAGATTATAAATTATATTGTTAAGCCCCGACAACACAACAGGCGAGGGAATATAATTATTTTCTATATTTTTCATATTTTCGGTATTTTCCGCAGAAACATTTGAGGAAAGCAGAATCACAGGGGCAATATCTCCAGGGAAAGGGAATACAGGAAGAACATAGGTAAAATTCTCCAAATATTGCTTTAAAGAGCTGCCACAAAAAGGAAACCAGGCATAAATTAGTCTTGGGAGTCCTGTTGTTTCGGCAGGGGAAATATCTTTACACAGAGAATATTTTTTCCCTTCTTTTTCTGAAACATATCTGCACATTTCTTCTTCGGTTTTAAAGTAAGAGATATTCAGAGAACTCCCTTCTGATAACTTTGAAATGCCTTTTTCTATTTTCTTAAAATATCCTGATGGATAGTTATAAAAGTTACTTTTTTCTATTTCGTTTTTAAGTGCAAGAGAAAAACCACGCGGTTTGCTTCCAAGAATTGCTTTTCCCCCTTCCTGAAAAAAGTCGAGATATTTTTCGCCATTATTTGTATACAGCCTGTAACCGCGCACCCTTTTTATTAGTGGAAAAGACTTTTCCGGCAATCCATACATAACTTTACAATTATACACCCATATACACCTATTTTGAAATATCAGTAATAATGATTTTTAATTTTTTCAAGATCACTATAGTTAAGTAAAAACTTGGCAGTTCTTCCGTTTTCAAACATAACGACAACAACTGGCTCGTTTCTGTCCACCCATTTTTTTGTAATTTCCCCTATCCCATAATCTTTATTGTAGACCACATCTCCTTCTTCGAGTTCTCCTGTAAGAGAGGAAGGTCTGTTATCAAGCCGCCCTTGCATAACAACAAGGTCTTTGGGTATTTCGGAAAGAAAGGGAGAAGGAGAAAAATAGTTGGTTTTCCCCCAAATTCTTCTGCTGCGGCAACATGTCATATACAGCTCTTTTCTTGCCCTTGTTATGCTTACATAAAATATTCTTCTTTCTTCTTCTATATCTTCATTGTTTTCCATGTTCCCGAAGCTTGGAAAAAGCCCTTTTTCAAGACCTGTTATTATAACTCTGTCAAACTCCAGCCCTTTTGTATTGTGCATTGTTATAAGAGTTACTCCCGGAGAGTATCCACTGGCAGAAGTTTTTCCTGATTCTGATTCCGAAGCAGTCCGGTCAAGCTCTGTATTTTCAATAAAAGAGATAAGTCCTTCTGATGAAAAAGGGAAGTCTGCTGCATGGTTTACAAGCGCTTCGATGTTTGAAATTTTTTGCGTATCCTCTGCTTTATCAATCTCTCCGTAATATTCTGCAAGACCTGTGGCGCGAGCGCATCTTGTAATAAAATCAGAGAGGTTCTGCTCTTTATCACTTTCTTCATTAAAATATTCTTTAAGAGTTTTAATAATTCTGGAAAAATCCAAAGCCCCTTTTCCAGCTTTTCCTGATACTTCTTTGTTTGCAACTTCACATGCTTTTATTAAATCACCATCAAATCTGGCAGCAGATTTTATTATTTTTTCAAGGCTTGCTTTTCCAACCCCCCGCGCAGGTTTATTTATAACTCTTCTAAAAGAAGCTTCGTTTTTTGGATTTATAAAAAACGAAATAAAAGCAAGTATATCTTTTACCTCTTCTCTTTCTAAAAATCTCAAAGCGCCTACGATCTTATAAGGTATATTAAGTCTTAAAAAAATTGATTCAAAAGCGCGCGACTGGGCATTTGTTCTGTAAAGGATCGCAGTGTTGCTGTAATTTCCGTCCGCAACTATTTTTGCGCAAAACCTTGCTTCTTCTTCCTCTGTTTCAAGAACAGCAACACTGCTTTTACTTTTTACAGTTTTTTCTGTCCACAATTTTTTACCAAGCCTTCCCTGATTATTTGAAACCACTGCTGTTGCAATGTCGAGGATATTGGAAGTGGACCTGTAGTTTTGCTCAAGCTTTATTATTTTTGTGTTTTTAAATACCTGAGGAAAAGTAAGAATATTATTAACTTCTGCACCGCGAAAACGGTAGATAGACTGATCATCATCTCCAACTACAGTAAGGGTCTCCCCGTCTCCTGCAAGCTGTTTTAAAAATTCATATTGGGCAACATTGGAATCCTGATACTCATCCACCAATATTATTTTAAATTTTTGCCTTAACCTTTCCCGTATAACGTCATTATCTCTCAAAAGAAGCCAGGCCTTCATAATAAGATCGCCGAAGTCTGCCCCTCCTGTTGAGTCGAGCTTTTTTTGGTATTCTTTGTATATATCAGGGAAAAGCGTATCAAACGAAATTTTCGACAGATCATCGTTATACGAAAGACAATAATCTTTTGCCCTGCTTATCATATTCACATACGGCTTTAGGTCTTTTTTTGTTTCACCCCCACCAACAGCAGAATGGATAAGTGTTAGCATATCTTCTTCATCATGTATTGTGTAATTAGAGTCAAGGCCTACAGAGCTGCCATTTCTCCTTAACAACCATGCTCCAAAAGAGTGAAATGTGCGTATCAGTGGAGGCTCATGAAGGATCATATTTGTGTGATTGCCAAGAATTGAAGAAACTCTGTCCTGCATCTCTTTTGCTGCTTTGTTTGTAAATGTGACTGCGAGAATGGAAGATGGGTCAACCCCTTTTATATCTATTAAATAAGCGATTTTGTTTGTTATTACATTTGTTTTGCCGGAACCTGCGCCTGCGAGAATAAGCAGTGGCGAGCCTTCGTGAATAACTGCTTCATATTGAGGTTTGTTAAGTTTTTCAAGGTACAATGGTCGTTTTTCCAAATCAATACTGCCTTGTTATATCTTAGCAAAAAAATAAAAAAAATTATACAGGGGTTGCTTCAAGATCAATGCTATTGCGTTTTGTAATTTTACACTTTACAACATTGCCTGGCTTGATATTTTGCGTGCCATCAGTATGGATTATAACAGAGCCATCCACATCCGGCGCATTCATATAACCTCTGCCAAGGACAATATCTTCTCCCTCTCCTGAGGTTGAGACACGGAATTCCTCTTCAACAAGAATATCAAAAGTTTTCCCTTCAAACCTGGCAAGATTCTGTTCTGTTATTTCAAGCTGGCATTCCTGAAGTTTTAATACTCTTTTTTGCGCTGTTTGGGTTGATACAAAATTTTTGAGAGAGTTGCCCATATCAAACGCAGAGGTATTTTCTTCTTTTGAGTAGGGAAAAAACCCTGCCCAGTCAAGCCTGGCTTCTTTGAGAAATTTTTCAACAAGCAGATAGTCTTTATTTTTCTCTCCGGGAAACCCAAGAAGGAATGTTGACCTTATAACAGACTCTGGAATTGTTGTCCTTATATTTTCTATAATTTTTAAGTATGAAGAAAAATTCCCTTTTCTTCCCATTTTTTCCAAAATATCTTCTGAAGCATGCTGGAATGGTATATCAAAATAAGGAATGATCCTTTTATCTGTTTTCATTATTTCAAGGATTGCAGGGTCAAAGCGGTCAGGGTGCATATATAAAAGCCGTATCCAAATCTTCCCGCTCAGGCTGCTTATTTTTTCAAGAAGGTTTATAAGATCCTCTTTGCCCCTGGCCGCGACCCTTTTTCCAGGCTGGATATCGTTACCATAAGAAGCAAGGTCCTGCGCAACAAGATTTATTTCAAAAAACCCCTGTGTTATAATTTTTTTGATTTCTTCGATAATTTCTTTTGAATCTCTGCTTTTAAGTTTTCCCCTTATAAGAGGGATCGCGCAGTAAGTACAATTATTGTCGCACCCTTCTGCGATTTTTACATAAATGCTTCCTGGAAAAGAGAGCGAGATTCTGTCCAGCATTTTCTTGGGAGCTATTGACCTGCTCCGGGATGTTGCCTGTTTACGAGATGATGCTTGCTCGCGAGATGACGCCTGTCCGCCTGCTGGGCGCGAATCTGGATCCGGAATATGGATTTTCTTTAGCCCTTTCATAAAATCATCTGCCACATCTGTTATTTCATCGAGGACTTTATTGCCAAATAAAGCATCTGCTTCTGTAAGTGAGTCTACAAGTTCTTTTCCGTATCTTTGGGCAAGACACCCTGCAAGCACGATTTTTTTATCCGGATATTGCTGCCTGAATGAGATTACAGTATCAATTGATTCTTCTTTGGCAGGAAGTATAAAACCGCAGCTGTTTACGATTATCATATCTGCGTTATCTGCTGCTGTATAAGCCCAGCCTTTACTGCAAAGGAGCGCGATTATTGTTTCAGCATCAACTTGATTTTTTGCGCAGCCGAGATTTTCTACATAAAAACTTTTGGATTTTTTGGAGCTCAATTTTTTATTGCAGTGGCGTGGATCTAATAACAAATTCGCCAGGCTGACGCGCGCTCCACCCAATTGCTCTGGCTGATACAGTCCCTGTTGTTCCAAAGTTGTATTCTACATTGTTTACGGTTGCTGATAGCGCCTGAGCGCCTGAAACCCAAATTTTTATTTCTTGTGAAACATCCAGGGTCAAAACATCCCCGCTGCGAAAAAGTCTTTCTTCCCTTCTTCCGCCATCAACCTCATATCTCATAAAAGAATTTCTATTGAAATTCAGATTTATCCTGAATGGCTGCATAGTATCTGATTCAAGGATAACAACCTCACCCTGTGTTCTTGCCACAGCCGGACTTCCGGCAGCAGGTGTTGTGGCAACAGCAGGAGGCGTTGTCGTAACAGCAGGGGTCGTCGTAGCAGTTGTTGCCGCACTCGCGGGCGCAGTTGCAGCTCCTGTGGAAGCAACAAATGGAACATCTATACTTCTGTCAAATCTTAATACAGCTCTTCTCCCGACAGCATCAACATCTCGTACAATTACTCTTATATCATTGCTACCATCGCCATCAATGTCTAATAAAATTCCTTCCCCTTGCGCAAGTTCAACAACTTCCCGGGGGGACCCAAGCAATACTCTTCCATTCGATGTTTCTTTTATAATAATTCTATATGGATTATCATTATATCTTATAATAACAGAATCCCCTTCTGAAAACCGTCTTTCCATAAAAACGCTGGTCATTTCGTATTCATTACCTGACGGTATTTCACTATTTCTGGCTACAGATACAGGCACATTTCTTTCTACAACTTCCCTGGTAAAAAAATTGTCTCTATTAATAAAAAGATATATTCCGCCTGCAGCAACAAGTAAAATAGCTGCGACTATGATAACTGGCAAAACAGGGAATTTGCTATTTGTCATAATAAGTTCTACAGGAACAGGGTTTTCCTGTATTTTTGTTTTTCTATAAATATCTATAATTTCTTCGGGATTAAAACCAATGTATGTTGAATAAGAGCGTAAAAAGCCAATAAGATATGCTTCTCCAGGAAACTCTTCAAATCTTTCACCCTCTATGGCTTCTATATAGCTTTTGGAAATATTTGTTTCTCTGGCAACCTGTTCAATAAACAGCCCTTTTTCCTTTCTTGCCTCTTTAAATTTCTCTCCTATCGACTCCATAATTAATCCCTGTTTTTAGTAATATACATTTATTCTAATATTTTTTAGCTTCCCGGCTCAAACAAAAAATTTTCAAAAATATTTGCAGCAGGAGGAGGAATATAATGAAATCGTGTCTCAGGAATACCCTGGTTTACAATGATATTTAAAAAATCAAACTGTACTACTTCATTTTCCGGAGTTATACCAATAACACGCCTTATATATCCATTTGCCCCAACAGAAATATCAAGTTGGCGAAACCCTTCTTCTGTTGATCTCCATACAAGCCTGAGCTTGGTAACCATTTCATTTATTCCAGCGCCCCTGTCAAGCGGAACCGGATTAGGGCTTTCAAGAAATGCTACTGTATAATTTCTTCTAAGCAGCGCAAGCCCTTCGCTGGTAGCAATTGAAGCCCCTGCTGTAACCTGATTTCTTGGACTTATATGCTGCGACATAGTAACCCTAAATCTTGGAATATGTATTAAAAGTCTTGCTCCATCGAATACAATAACCTGCTCTTGGGGAGTTGAAAAATTGATTCGCAACATATTCGGCGCCTTGTGGAAAAGAACACCTGTCATTGCAACCCCACCTCTTGTTATTGTGACATTTGCCTGATAATCCTCAATTGCTGCATAGGTATTTGAAAGTTGATTAAAAAAATCCGAAGCAGTAAAAATTGTCTGAGAATACGCCCCTGCTGTAATTAATGTAATAAATACTAAAATAAAAAGCTTTCTATATAATATCACTTGTAATATCTACTTTGTTTTTATAATTTTTTGGATTATATTATAGTTTATCAAAACAATATTGTTTGTCAATATAAGCGATGCTATATCCCATAGATTTATGCGCCATTCCGTTGAAAAACAGAATCTTTTGTTTCACAAGTTTATATAGTACAAATTTTGCTGTAAATTTGCCGGTCAAATAATTATTTTGCTTACTCTTTTGAAGCTGATTCAAACGCAAGATAGCGCAAATATTTGTCTGAAAGCTTAAGATTTTCGTCATCACACTCAGGACACATGAATCTCTTCTTTTTGATCCATTTAGTAGCGCATTTTACACAATATATTTTTCCGCAAGAGGGGCATTTTCCCGCAGGAGAAGAGGGGTCAGGGTCTCCAACAAGTGTTAATTTTTTATCTGAATCTGCAACATCATTGGAGACTTTCCACTCTTTACTACAGGCAGCACAGGCAAGCTTTTTTTCTGTTTCCTTTTCGATTCTTGCAATCAGGCGTTCCAGTCTTTTTTGCAGCTTCCCGGATCTATCATTTAATATTTTTCCGTTATCTGCAGATATATCCGACGGCCCCTGGCCAGTCAGATTAAAGTATTTTTCAAGCTTGATTTTAGCTTCTTTGTACTTTAGAATTTCGCACAACCCTTCAATATAATTAAGGGCAACCACAGGGTCGTATGTTAAAGCAAGACTTTTTTCATAAGCATCAAATGCTGGTCCAAAATTCCCAACCACTCTTGCAATATTAGCTGCTATATTAAGAAGAGCGCTGTCTGTTTCCAGATCCTCGGATTTCAAAAGAATTTCTTCTGCATTGCTATACTGTTCCGAGTTATAATAAAACGAAGCCAATGCCCTTATTACATTTTTATCTTTGGGATAAAGGGTAAAAGCTTTTTTATATACTTTTTCCGAAGCTAGCTCCTTTCCAAGGAGTTCATATATTCTCCCCTTCTGTAGAAGGATTTCCTTATCTTGATCATTTGGAAATTCTTCCAGGATATTAAGAGCCTGTTCAGTTTTATTATTGATGATCAAAGTTTCGGAATAATTAATAAGAGGGATCACTTCAAAACTCTTTTTGCCAAGAGAAAAAGATTTTTCAAAATATTTTTCTGCTTTTACAGAGTCCCCTTTTTGGAGAGCTATCTCGCCCAAAAGATTGTTTACCCAAACATCTTCGGGCGCAAGTTTGTATGCCTTTGACAAAGCTGGTTCTGGATTTTTGCCTGTTGAATAAAATATTTCCGCAAGCTTATACCAGTATAAATAATACTCTTCTTTTTCACATGCTTTTTCTATTAACGGGATAGCTTCCCCTGTTCTTCCCTGACCAAGTTTAACAAGAGCATAAAGAAAAAATATTTCACTTCCACAAAGCATGGGAACTGTTTCTATAAGGTTTTTAAATTCTTCTTCTGCTTTTAAATATTTCCCATCAGCAAACAAAATTTTTGCAATAACACCTTTTGCTTTTGCTTCTACTTCGTTATTACCTGTTTCTTTCTTGAGCGCAAGAGAAGCTGCGCTTTCTGCTTCGAAATAATTATTCTGCCTGAAAAAAAGCAGACTCCCTTCTGCATAACATAAAGCAGATTTTTCATTATCTCTAAGACCTTCATACACTTTTGCCAAATTTATAAAGTAAAGCGGATTTTCCTTATCATACTCTGTTGCTTTTTTATAAAATCCCGCAGCTGCCTCATTATTTCCAAGATGAAACATACTGTGCCCGCGAAGATTCCAGTATACAGGGTTATCTTTAAGTATCTTTTCCTTACCAGAAAGGAATGTGTCAAGGTCTTCATTTTTTCCAAGCTGGTACAATATATTGGCTTTTTCAAGAATATAATTTTTTTCCTTTGGATTTTTATCCAATGCTTCATTAAAATATTTCAAAGCATCATCGTACATCCCAAGGTTTAAAAGCACTTCTCCGTAAAACCCCAAAAACTCATCTGTTATCTCTTCTTTACTGATATTTTCAAAATATGATTTCATCTGCACAGCAGCAGGGAGGAACTGACCATTATTAAAAAAAGTTTTTGCAAGAATAAGTTTTTGAGGAAGGGGAATTTCATCTTTTTCTGAGTAGAGTTTTTCAACTTCATGAGGGATTGAATTAACAATGATTTTTTTAAACAACAATTCTGCTTCTGGCGCTGTATCATAATTTTGCGCGCAAAAAGTTATACTTCCGCTCCCTATTGTCTCATCAGTAAGCTTTGCTACCTGTATATTATCTATATAAAAAAGAAAATAATCACTCCACGCCGTTACCCGAAGAGTAACAACATCTTCAAGCGGGGAAGCAATTTGCGTCCACTCAATAAGCTTCATGGGCTTGCCATTAAAAACACAATCCACCCGGAAGTACCCTTTGTTTGAAACAAGAAAATAGTAATAGTTGTAATCATTTCCCATTCTAAAAATCATTCCAGCTGAACAGTAGGTTGCGTCTGTCTTAAACGAAAAAGCGCACTCTGCGTCAAAATCAGAATAATTGGAATCAGGAGCCTGGCACCAGGCAAACAGATTTTTACTGCTAAGTTTAAAAAGCAACCCTTCTGCGGGGATTATTTCCGAACTATACTTTTCAGTTGTAGCATTTATAAAACGACTCTTATGAGGCTGAGAAAAATTCTCTTCCCATCTCTCTTCTGTAAATCTTGATGGCGGCTTTTTTTTTCGGAAAAAACTGAGTACAAAATCGATTGCTTCTGCTATTTTTTTAAATATCATTTTTTATAAACCAAAACCTTATTATTTTTAAAACAACTCTTTGATTTTATCTCTAAGCTCTGCTGCTTTTTCATAATTTTCCATTGCAACAGCAATATTAAGTTCTCTGTTAAGCGTATCAATATCAGAATTATTATCCTGATCCCCTCCGGGCGGCGCATCAAGTTGTTTTATGGCACTCTCAAGATAATCTATTGAACGCGATTTTTCCAAAATAAAAAGTGAAGTATCTATCTCCGGCATTGAGCGCAATGTACTTACTGCTGACTCCAAAATATCTTTTGCAATAATTTTTATATTTTTTTGCAATGAAATCATTGCTCTGGAAACTGCATTCATCTTTACAAGAAAAGGGCGATATTGGAGTATGCTTGCTTTTGTTTCTTTATCATAACAATAAAGATCAATCATCCTGCAGATCGCAAGGTTGTGATCTGTATCCCTCACCACGCGCTCATAATCATTTATCTGAAAACAAAGTAAATATCTGTGATAAAAAAGGCGATTTTCATGTTCAAGATTCTTTATATCTTCTTTGGATAAAGAAAATTTACTTTTCTCTTTTTTCTCTCTGACAAGGGCTTGTTCAAGAAACGTAGCGAACCCCGATATTTTTTTGCCATCTGGTCTTCCGTCAAGTTCGTATTGGCTTATCCCCATGGTTTCCCTTACCTGGAGGATATCCCTGCCAGAGTTTGTGCGGATAATCCTTATGTTGTTCCCTTCTTCGTATTCCCATTCATTGAGAATATTTGTTATATCCTGCTGTGACACTTGCCCACCTTTTATAAATTGATTATAAGGCTTTTCTTAATTTATTTATAAAGCCTCAAAAAGTAAAGTGTTTTTTCCGTAAGACCATCTGTTGCATTGCTTTAAGCCATAACAACAAGCAATGGCTGGGTCATGGCGCAATAAATGTCGCAGCGCTGAAAAAATTGACAATTACTTATTAGCTGATTTACAATAAAGGGTATAATACAACATGGCTTGTTCTGGAGGATTATACTCTTCGCTGACCTGATACAGTAGTATCTCAAGGAGGTAGAAATGGCCATATCCCGAAGGGAATTTATAAAAAAAGGCCTCGTGACTGCTGGGGCTGCGGCGGCAGCAGTAGGGGGCATTGGTTTAGCGCGCAACCTGTCCGCAGAGGGTACTCCTGATTCTGGCAAAAAGAACGGCAAAACCAAAGATACCCGGGAGGTGACAAGATATGTTGACCTGGAGCGGAGCGGCGAACTTGAGCGCCGGGAGCAAGCGCTCTGGGATTTGTATTCACCTTGCCGCCTTTGTCCGCGCCTGTGCGGAGCCAACCGCTCAACTGGCGAAGCAGGCGCTTGTACTGCTGCCAGCAGCTTCAGAGTCGCCTCCGCTGCACCTTGCTTTGCCTGTGAACAACCGATTCGCGGAACCCGCGGCTCAGGCGGAATCTTCATGTCGAATTGCAACTTATTATGCGTTTTTTGCCAAAACTGGCAAATCGCCCACCGCGGTGACGGCAGACAAACCACTCACGCGGAACTCGCTGACATGATGCTGAATCTCCAGCGCAGGGGCTGCCATAACATCAGTTTTGTAACGCCTACGCATCTGGTACCTCATATTATAAAAGCGCTCCGGATTGCCATTGCTGGTGGGCTGCACCTGCCGCTGCTCTTTGATATCGGCGGTTATGAATCACTTGAGGTAGTCAAGCTGCTCGACGGCGTTATTGACATCTATCAGCCAGACTTCAAGTTTCAGGACTCCACCATCGCTGCCCGCCTTACGCATGGCGCACCTGACTATGTTCTCCATACTGCCGCAGCCATCAAGGAGATGCACCGGCAGGTCGGCTTCCTCAAGATAACCGACGGCCTTGCACAGCGCGGGATCCTGATGCGCCACCTGGTTCTGCCGGAAAACCTGAGTGGTACCGATGTTTTCCTCCGCTGGATCGCCACAGAGCTCGGCGCTGATACCCATATCAACATCACAGGTCAATACTGGCCTGCGTTCAGAGCGCACGAGTTTCCGCCACTCGACCGGCGGCTGACGCAAGCAGAGTTCGCCCAGGCAATGCGCTGGGCACGCGAAGCAGGCTTGTATAATTTTTACTAAGCACAACCATTGCCCCTGACAGATGCTTGATGCTTTGCAGAGGAACATATATATTTACCCTATGGTTAAAGTAATATCACTTGGGGGCTCTATCGTAGTTCCCGATCAGGTTGACACAGAATTTCTTAAAAAATTCCTTGTTCTTGTAAAAAATTATCTTGATGAGGATAAAAAAAGAAAACTGATATTTGTTGTGGGTGGCGGCTCAACCGCAAGAGTTTACCAGAAAGCTTACAGGGAAATCGCAACTTCTCCTGATAATGATAATCAGGACTGGATAGGGATAGCAGCAACACGGCTTAACGGAGAGCTTTTAAAAGCCCTGTTTTCCGATTATTGTACTGATGATGTTGTCACAGACCCAATAGCAGAAATTGGGTTTAAAGGACAAGTCCTGATTGCCGCAGGCTGGAAACCGGGATTCTCAACAGATTTTGATGCTGTGTTGCTTGGCGAAAGATTTAAAGCAGATACAGTAGTTAATCTTTCAAATATAGCCAAAGTTTTTTCCGATGACCCCAAGAAAAATCCCAATGCTGTAGCGCTTGATAAAATCAACTGGGAAGATTTCAAGAAAATTGTTGGAACTGAATGGATTCCCGGCAAAAATGTCCCATTTGACCCAATAGCAACAGCAAAAGCAGCAGAACTCAAGATGAAAGTGCTTGTTGCAGCAGGAAAAGATATTGAGAATCTTAAATTTATTCTTGAAGATAAAATGGATATGTTCAAGGGGACTATAATAGGGTGAAGGCAGGTAGCCCCGCGACAGGGTACCCAAATGGCGGGATGGTACGCAGAACAGCCACGCCCAACAACAACCCATAGTGTTATTGACAAACACAGCATATTCGGTTTAGCTTTAGAAAAGCCTTTAATACCAGCCGGCGTGGCGAAATTGGCAGACGCAGCAGATTCAAAATCTGCCGCACGCAAGTGTGTATCGGTTCAAGTCCGATCGCCGGCAAAAAGTTGTGTTTTATTACCAGAAAATGTCAGATTAACAGGTCATTTTTCCAAGCTGTAATATCAGAATAGTTTCTGTATCTCTTTCTCATCTCCTGAAGGTTTCACACAAAATGATTTCCTCCCATAAGATTTTCAAGAATAAAGCTTTCAAATTTTCAATGGCTGCGTATAAGGGGTGGTAATAACTAGCTACCCCCAATATTTTTAACTGACGCTTGGAAGCAG
>Ga0123352_10002773_pt1 | contig 24828 bp, 17 predicted proteins | sample TergutLab28metaG_FD_89700 | JGI IMG/M metagenome (GOLD analysis project Ga0123352, IMG submission 89700) | Labiotermes labralis P1 segment gut microbial communities from Petit-Saut dam, French Guiana - Lab288 P1 | ecosystem: Host-associated > Arthropoda: Insects > Digestive system > Gut ...
ATGTCAACTATAGTGGTCGTACCGCACCGCTAACCTCTAAAGTTGCATTTTATATATTTATTCAACAAATATAGGTACTGAATATTTTAAACATGGTATATACTCTGTTTTTTTCTCTTCAAATTGCAGTTTGTTTCATAATTCTAACGTATTTGGTTCCTGTATTATTCACATTTTATATACAGGATGTACTAAAATTAAAAAAATAATTCCGGCGCCAAAAGCCTTCTTATATTAAAGTAGAGTCTGACAATTCCAAGAAATTTAAATTGGTTTTACAGAAATTTTTGTATGAAAATTCTTTTTATTCCTTGGATGAATATTTTGCACTTAAAAAAGTTAAATATATATGTATATATGAATTGGATTGGTATTTGCAAGTTTGGCACATGAAGTAGATATGCAAGTATGTTTCTTTTTTCTTTATCAACTAATCTGTATTTTAGATCAGTTTGTGTATATAACGTAACTACATGAATGTACCAAACTTTATCTTTTATGCAGTGATGTGGTAAATTATTTTTCGTACAGTAAGTACTGCAACCTTTTAATTGGTGTTCCTATGTTATTATTTTTTATCTTAAGATAATTTATATTATGTTAAAACCTCAAATATTGTACTAGACCTAGTAACTAAAATTGTTGTACACTTTTATATCAATTTCACTTCTTGACTACTTAAGCAAATATGACTATTTCCATATCCAATTGAATTTTGTAAACCTGGACAGATCCACAGAATGAAAATAAATGATATGATAGTGGGTTCGACTTCTGTGACACATTCATCGACATGCTGTTGTAGTGTTGAACAAATGGACATTATTTACCATTTAATATGACAATTATATTACTGATGCAGCTCTTTATGTTATGGCCAACATATTTCAAACCTGTGGGCTCATCATCAGGGTCTTCCTTTCAATACCATGAGATTTTTTATAGCACTGTCACTGGTGTACAACAATGACAAAGAAGTCCCAGTTTCAGAACATGTCAGCCATAATGTAGGGGAGCTATATCATTAACATAATAGATGTATTAAACATTAAATGATGTTCAGGTATGGAACTGTTATCTTTTCAATTTGCCTCATAAATCAAGACAGCAGATTATTAGTCAAAACTTTTTAAAATATGAAATAGAAAATAAATTTAAAATAAAAAAAGTGGCTTCTACATACAGGTAATAATAGCAATAAAGTATGAAAAATTCCTTTATAGATAAATACTAGTACCCTTTATTCAAAAATGATTTCACTACTAAAATCATTTAAGCACTGGTTCCATCATTGCTAAATGATCACATCTTTCTAATTTGGAAAAAAAAAAATCTAATATCAAAGGAATCTCTCCAATTTTAAAGGCACTTACTTAATTTATGCTTCACTCTCATTTTTTTTGGAACTGATGATGACTTGTCATACTTTTCAGATTTCCTCTCAGTTACTTCATTAAAATGTGCATCACCAGCAAGCTCAGCTTCAGATTCCTGTAATAATGTAAAAGTTTACATACACAGGTATAAGTAATACATAAAAAGTACAAAATTAATTATTATATTAGCACAAAAACATGTAGTGTTCCCACTTTAGTTTGCCAAAATCCATTCTAGTTGACAGTATGAAAAAAAGTGCAAAGTTATCCACACCCCTACACTTACTGTTAAAAAGATTTGAGGTGTTTGCGATGATGCGTGTTTAGATTATGGTTTACCAGTTTTGATACCAAGTAGATCATGGCAGCACGTTCCACTGTAGTAATGGTATTCACGTATAAGGCTACATGTTTGTAACCCAGATGACCACAATTAGTTTCCTTCATTACTAATAAATATACGTACTCACAGTCAAGGACAAGTTAAACAATCTTGTGTCATTCCCCTCCAAATTTGGAGAAAAAAAAATTGCCCAAAAATATGTTTGTGATATTAACATACTTGTCACACAGCTATTTGTAATAAAAGTTTGAATTCTGAGCCTCAGGTTTTGTTCTAACATTGGTCTAACTCTGCTTATCCAACATGTAGTACTACTGATAGGACAGAGAATAAACTTATATCTTCTCATTTCATATAACATGAATAGTTTGCAAGGAATAATTATTTATCATAAATTTTCCAACCACAGTACATATGCGTGTCAAAATCCCTGTCAGCAAAAGTAAAAGCAACCCAGTCTCTACGATGTTATACATTAAAGTTACAGCATCAGAACAACTTACTCTCATTAAGAAAGATAATTTACTCACATGCAAAGCTCAGTTATCCTAAAATGGTATCATATACTTTTCAAATAGTTAAAATCACATTGGGATCTGCAGTAACTTCTGTCTAACTTTCTGCTGTTCAATAACAAAACATTAATTCATTGTCTGATGCCTACACGATTACACACAATGAGAATGATTGGATCTTGAGAAACAGGAGGAACAAATCTTGAAAACTAAACATTTCAGGACATATGCACGGTATCAACTACAAGAAGGACATGAGGACAGTGATTATACTATAGGCTGGATCATCCAGGTTTTGATTTCTGGCAGGTCAGAAGATTTCTCTCCTAGACATCCTAAGCAGCTCTGGGGCTCACTCAGTCAGCAATTCAATGGGTACTGGTGGTTCTTTCCTCAGGGCAACAGCTGCTCGGGCATGAAGATGACCACTCACTTCCATAGTAAAAAGATCAAAAATGAGGAGCTATACCTCTACCCTTCCTACATTCCTTCATGGTGTGGACAAAAACAACTCTATGTTATTAATTACATGTAAAAATCTTCAATGAAACAGATGAAAATACGAACATATCCAAGCACCTCATGATTAATGTCTAATAGGTTAAGTATGTACTCATACAATTCATCTAAAGATTAAAACCATCTGTCAGCCGCTATGATTAACTACAACCTCTGCAAGTAATTACAAACACACCATAAATCCTCTGCTATTATATAAAAATGTGTACATGTGTAGTTATTCATATTAAAAGATTATTCTCAATGTTGACACTTTAAGGTTTTTAATACGGTAAAATAAATTATTCTAAATTATGGATATGAATTATGAAGGATTGTTGCCATATCAACTTTCATAAATCAGGTTTAATAATGATGTTAATAACTCTTTAATATACAGCGTAATATTTATAAACAAGAAGTGATTAAATATTATAGTAATCTGCTTTACTTGTGTTTCTTGTAAGTTGATCCCAGGAGAGGTAACAATCTTGAACATGCCACTAACCTGGGTTCTTGTTATCATCTGTTGACCTGTACTTGCATCATCACAAATAGACTCATGGAGGCCATCCATGGCTGATGAGACTGCCATATTCAAGAATGTATCACCATCAAATGGAAACCCAGTCTAGGAAAACACAAACACAATACTACTGAAGTTACCCTACCAGAACAACACTACTGAGCAGTGGGTCAAGCACACCTATAAACTGGACAGCTACAGACATTGGTACTAGCTCCTAACAGGACAGGTCAGCAGACAAAATGTGCTGCCTAACTATGCAAACTCTGTGTAATAAAAGTCATACAAAAAAGCTCTGAATTAAACAACTCTATGACCATGTCTCCTTGGCAGGCACTCACATTATGTCACGTATTACCAAAATGCTCAAATAATTTGAGTTTTCTTTATCATTAACACTCTTGGCCCAAATATAATAAAGTATATTAAACAGACAACTTTGACCTTAGGTTTTCAGAGCATGTACCTTGTGTTTAATGTATGCTTTCAAAGCATACACTGTGATCAACATTTCAAGGCGCAGGAGTTGAAATGAAAAATTATGTACTTTATAGATCTCAAAGTGGGAGGAATAATGATGGTGTGCAGCATGTTGCTAATGGGCTCATGATCCAGTACATAGGTGTTCCAATGGGAGAAAAGCTGAAGGTACAGAAACTGGTACTAGCCAGTTAGAAGGCACCAGCCTTACCACCACAGCATGACCTATATAATGGGACTCCCCATTCCATTACATAGGTCATGCAGTGGAAGTAAGGCTGGTGCCTTCTTATTAGCTATCACAGCAAAGTATGTCAAGAAGTTTAGACAGTTTCAACATTTGACACAGGAAACCTCCAAAAGCTGCAGTTTCTTACCCAGAAAAAAGAAACTGGTGACACCAACAAAAATGACAATAAAAGTGACAGTTTTCAGACTACCTTCTTTCCTCAAAGAAAGAAGGGAATTGGTGCTACATACCACTGCATACAGCCACCAAATAGTATGGTATGTATAACAGCTTATGAACATACATGGCGTTTTCCAATTCTGAATCAGCATTATTTTTATCCATCCAAGGCCCTTCTTCCAGTCCTTTCTCTACCACAAAATTGCATGTTCCCTTGATTCGTCTTCCTTCCTGGCTATCATGACTCACGTATTTGTTTCAGCCATCTGCTGTGCTATTCTTTGAACTCAGTTTGTTATACAACATCCAAAACAGTACTGTAAACACCGTCTAATTACTATTCATAAAGTTTTCCCTTTCCTTCTCATTCTTGTCAACTGTCCTCAATAATCCACTTCCACTGCCAGTATATTTTTACTTGTATATTTGTTAAAATACCACACTTCTGACCCAGGTAATAAAATATTTATCATTACTCTTTTGTAAATATTTTTCCTTGTAACTCATGTATCCCATAACATACCATTCACTGCTGACAGTGCATATCATCCAGAATTATACTGTGCTGAATTCCTAAATTGTGTCTTTCATCCTCACCAATTTTCATTCCCAAATCTGTATATAATCATCATCTTGGGTTAATATTCCTATGCATAAAATTAAATTAAATTAAACAATACAAAACTCAAGTTAACCTTGGAGAAATGTGATATTACTCATACACCCAAAACTAGAAGAGTATACGTTTTAGCTCAGAAAAACATTATATGTGACATTAAGTATACAGCACTGCATTTTGTTGCACACAAAAATATACTACAGTGTTGGCAGGGATGCTATTTGTCTACTACAGACAGGAGTAATTTCACACCACAATATGGCCTGCAGACTGAAGTCCAAGTGCCACAGTATTTCATGTCACATAGATCATTAATGTGTGAGTAAAACAGACATGTGTAATTGGGTCCCACAAATTAAAAAGACACATAAACATTTACTACTCAATCTTTCCATATTAATCCAAGACTAACTTCAATACGACAACCAACACTAGAAGAAAGGACAACTAATCGATCTCAGAAACAGATTACCACTTTGATATTATATGTGCTATAAACAAAAAGCTAGGCAATGGGCACATAACATAACAATGTGGCACATTCGCATCAGTATTGCCTCCATGAAAACATAAAAATATGTTCTTGTATATTGTTATTGACCTACATGTAGCTGTCAAAAACGTACAACTGTTGATTGCAGTCATGAAAGTACAAGATTGTGTTAATGTTGCATGGCTGTTAAGCTACAAAACATTTCATACTGCTGTCAACAACATAAATATACTACGGTCTCCATGTAAGTGCCTGCCTGATATTGTCGTCCGATTTTAACGAAATTCAGAATTCCTTGACAGATCATTGTAAAATAACACCAATATCAAATTTCACAGAACTCTTTCCTGTGGGAACCACACTGACACATGCAGACAGGATGAAGCTCATACGCATATTTCACTAATTGTGCAAAGATGCTTAATAAGAATTTATACATGATTTACAGATTTGCATGAGGCCATGAGTATGTAGTGTGCTGGGTTGTAACACCAAGCAGACCAATGTTTGAGGGAAATATGCTGCCTTTATCATCAACCCTGATGATGAAGGCAGTACATTCTTCAAAAATAATGGTACCCACGTTTACGACTACACAATGTAACAACCCTGAACCAAAATCAGAACATGATAATGAACTTCACAGGTTTAGAATACATGACAAATATCCCATGCCAGTTAACAACAACACTTTATACTTAATATTCATTTCCCTCATATATATCTAATATATATTTTCTGTGGAATTCCTGAAAATTAAGACCACTATTACAATGCACTTCATATTTAGTGGGGCCTTTTCATATACCCTCTCAAAAGGACTACTGTTTCATCCACAAACTGAGCAGTCTTATATACTAAGTTCCATACACAGGAATGCCTTTGTACCCAATGAATTCACTCTTCTATGTATACTTCCACAACAGAACTACATGCTACTAAACAAAACTGACCTGTGAGAATTTATCCTGTAGTGTTTGATAAATACTCTGATACTTGGGAAACTGAAGATTATTTTCTACAAGAGCTTGAAGAATGAAGTACAGTGATATCTCACTGGCTGAATACAATGGTTCACGATCAATATGTTCAGATATAGCAGCTCCATCAAGAGTATTCCAGTTCACAAACATTAACAGTGTTCTCAAATGCCGCTCCCTTAATGTAACATCATAATTGATCCACCGAGCAATTAGACCTAGAACAGCATTCTGAGGAACGGTCCAAGACTGAAAAGAAATGAGGACAAAGAAACACTTCTAATTCTACATTACCAGAATAACATAAACTTCAACAATAAAATTCCGTGAAGAGAATGATTACGAATCTAGAAATCTAGCAAACAGAGTTTGAATAAATACTTATGCTTGAACAACAGGTTACCTTGTCCGAGAGAAATGCTTCAATTTTTGGCAATGAACAAGTCAGAATTTCATTCTGTAAAATAACTTTGTTTAAATGCACTTGTACAAACAAGGTAGCTGCCTTAGATAACGCAGGCATGTTGTACTTTTCGGCCATTTCTCTAACAGACAGACAATTTGTGATATCCAAGTATCTGTCCAAGTATTCTGCACAGTAGCCTTTAAGCTTCGTTACAAGAAAATGATTAGCAAGGCGTAACAATTCCGTAACATTATTTTTATCTATAACTACCGATCCAGTATACATATAATTAAGTAAACTTTGGAATATATCAGAGTTCTGACAGGTAACTGTCAGCCGCTCTTTAACAGTTCGATGCATTTTCAGTATTGAATCAAAATATGGTGAACAAGATGCCAAAACATTTCTATGCGCACGAAACTGTTTTCCTTCCACATACAAAGTCACATCACAAAATCTTCCTTGTTCTCTCTGGGCTTTCAATTTCTCCAATACAACATTTCCGTGTTGATTTTCGGTGAAGTTCATTGGATTATTTGATAAAGCTACAAAAGCCATCGTGAAAACAACTATTGTGGAACAGTCATGAGTACGTTACTTCCCTTCCTGAATCATTTCTGTTTTACATCTCGTAACTGATTCCATTAATTACAACACGTTCATGTCATACGAAAAACGTTACATCTTTCCTTCTTATTTTACGTCGTATGAAGTAACAGGTCATTGGCAAAACATCAGTACAATTTTGACAATAGTGTGCTAATTTCTGTAATAACTGTTAATATATACATCTCTACAGAATGTCACTAATACTGTACGATCAGGCGAAATTACTACTAACGTCAAAATTGACAAATACTAGCTGATACTATCGAACAGAAAATCGAAACTTTTCTCGCAATAGTAGGCTGCACCCATGCGATGCAACTATGTCCTCAAACTCGAATTATATCGAACTAACTTATCTGTGATATACCTCACATATAGTCCGTGATGACCTCATCCATGTCCCAACCTTTTTTTTTTTTTGCATTGCCACGGATTAGTAATCACTATTCCTTTGTCGAATCGTTATACTTCTAATCGATGGTATTAATTTTGTGTGTATATGCGCTGCCCAAGTGAGAGGTCGTGTGGCCATGTCATGTAGGTAATAATTGGCATGCAACAGAATTTGAAGTTTTACAATTCATATCGCCCCCCTAAACCTTGATTGGTATCAAATTGCGAACAATGTAGTTTTGAGCAGAGATAAACGCAGGTGGGGAGGTGTAATCCGTGGGTCTGTTGGTCCATGGTTGTTGGGGCGGATCGGATTGGGTGTTGGCAGCAGCGAGTTGATGTCGGAGATATAAAATGTCACACCAGACCGGAATACGTGGTAATTATAGATGTAAACATATTGATTTTCTACTGTGCGAAGAAACTATGTTCAGATATAGCAGTCAACTTCCTTAACGATGAACTTCAGTACGCTGGAAGTGATTAAATAATAGTTCATATATAAATTAATGCCCTTTTCTTTTCTTTTTTTTTCCAGCCAACGCTACCCTCAAAAAGTTCTTCGGAAAATGCCGTGACGGAAATGTTCGTGTGTTTAAAGTATCCATCGTAAATGGTATGTGTAAGTATACGAAAACGGCTGAAGCGTGACAGGTGGCGTAACGTTATAAAAATATGTAACCAGTAGCGAACCCGTAACTGATACGAAAACACGGTACTGCGAAATTATAGTTGAAAGTGAAATTACTAGTCTCCGTATGACAAACAGGGAAACTCACATATACAAGATAATAGCGCAAATAAAAAATCAGTGTCCTTTGCAGTGAGATATGCCCGATTTCTTGCTAGTGTAGAATAAACACTATTTCTCATGCTTCCAATTAGTCTTATCATGTGGTATAATCTTCTGGAGAAACGTAATGTACGCTCAAGTAAGTGTTTCCAATGCTGAGAGAAATGTTCTGTATGCTTGTTTACTTTAGCATGTTGCATACGAACCTCGCATGAGACTATAGAAGTCTATACACTTTAGTGATATTCAGATTCACTAACTGAATATTTTCAGTCAAATTCAGAGCTTTGTAATGTGAACACCAGGCACAGAGATGATCTGCATGGGCCAATTGTCATGCTTTGTATGTTGTAAAAGCTGTATAAGCAGGAATGACATAGTATAAGAAGTTACTGACATCAAATCAATAAACATAATTGGTAGGGAAGCAACCATTCTAGTAGACCAATCATGCAAGACAACTCTCATCAACCTGTAGTTAAATCTCCATTGGTGCAAAAACTGTTACATCTGAAGCCACTTCACTCAGCCGTACATAATCTAAAGTATACTGGATGCTTCTGATAATTATAAATCAGGCAGTGAATTCTTTTCTTGCACTCAACCATATAAAGGAGTTAGTATGCAGTATAAACAGACACTGGTTCCAGTTGATGTATCATCAAAGGGATCACTGGGAATTACCAGGCTGCCTGTAATCATGGTCCATACTGTTTAAATTGAACACTCCTTCATGCTATTCGTCTCTGGTCCTTTGTACCATTGTTATCTTATGGCCATACTTCATTTTAGAATGTTGGTGACCAAGTACCCGTGTACAACGTACGGTGAATCCTGTGTGTCAAACTTGTGATATAGCTAGATTTTGATGGCATCCTTGACCAAGTAGTTCATGGTGTTGATATTTATGCAGTGTTGTGTTTTGCCTTCAGTTGCCTTTGTATGTTGAATTTTACATTATAATTTGCAGTGCGTGTGCATTTACCCCTTGTGGTTCAGTGATGAGCAAAAAGTGAAGTGAAATGGCCATCTGTTCTATGCAGGGACATTGGAATGCAAAGGGACTGATACAGATTGAACAGAAAATTGTTGCCTTCATGGGAAAATAAATCTGAAACATGTGTTATCAGAGAGATTATCTACTCTCTACTGTCATTTTTTTTGTCCTACCAGTTGACAAATTCTACTTCGACTGTGACATATCGCTCACTGAAAGCAATAGTACCACTACCCAAAAATTGCCCATTTTTAGTTAATACAGTTGAACTCAAAAAAATAACTGCATCTGACAATAATAACATCTAGCTGGGTATGTTTCAACTAACAATTGAGCTGGTATTATTGCATGTAGTATTAACTTCAAATGTTAAGTTTTAGGTTGTGGCACTATTGCATTCATTGAGCAGTATATTTATGGTGATTTGCACTTTATTGTCAGAAAATAAACAAATAAATATATTTTTATGTGAAAATTTGAGATTTTGTCTTACAGTAATAAACAGTAAAAAAAATTAATAACATGCTTTTCCCATCCAGAGGAACTTACCTTATCTTCATTCAAAGAAGCTTCTGGTACATGGGAAGAAGATTATAACAGTTTGGTGACACCTTTAATTGAAGATGAACAGCCTTCATATATTCTATTCAGGTAATATATCTGGCCACATTAAGAAATTCCTGACATATGTAACTTCATGTGCTTATTTTCCTAATGCAGGATTTGGCATGTATATTTACTGTTATTATGATCCATAGCGTAGAAAATTGTATTATTACAGGAAAGTTTATACTAGTTTTATTTCATAGCAGTCTGTCAAAGAAATTGTTTTTGAAGGCTGTGAGTCTTCAAATAGGTAGGCACATATACTCTTCATAGGCAATGTGAGTTCCTTAACAACAACTGGAACTTACATGCCTATTGAACATTAGATGTTACATGTTTGTTTCCACTTGAATACTTCTGTCATCTCGCTATATCAGCCAGAAACAGACTATTTTAGGCTCAGTGCTACCAGTTGTTCACAATCTGAATCTAGGTTTCAACTATAAGAACAGTAAGAGCATTTGAACTTAGATTATAATAAATGGTGAGAATGCTGTCTTTTATGTGCATGCACACACACTGTATTGCTGAATTAACCCTTTAACACCAAACGACTTACAAAGACATCGCACATTGAGCCCTTTAATTGGCTGAATGACTTATAAAGATGTCGCAAACAGTGTATCGAAGTTTGGAGGAATTTTGTCTACTCCTATTTGGTTAACTGCTGTGGCTTGCTATGTTTCACGATCCGTGAAGGTCAGGCTTTCATTCAGGAGCCAGAATGTACCCCCTCCACCTCCTAAACCCCTCCACAAACACTGATATATACGTAGACACTTAGTAATTACACATTTTTCCCAGCTAATACAGTTCTGACACTGCTTGCTTTGACTGTTGCTTGCCGTGGGGTTCACTGTGGGTTGAAAGATCAACACTGGCCTGTGAAGTGAACTCTAGTTGTTGACCAGAAAGGTTGTTAGTGGCATACTGTATCCATATAATTCAGACAAAACTAATGCTCAAAAATCAGAGATATCCACAAAACACGATGTTTACAGTTACAGAAGGGCCCACAGACATGCCTCTTATAGTGCAGAGGTAATCTACAGGGGCTGTGGGGTAGTAACATGCAATATACAGCTGTCAATCTAGTAACGTCTTGGGCACCCTCAAATAGCTGGAATTTTTATACAGCAATCACATCGTAGCTTTAGATCTGTTTTGTTGTCACTGTAGAAGCCATTCATATCTGACTGGTATTACATGTCTGAAACTGTGCTGAGTCATACATAGTAGTCTAAACAAGGCAGATGATTGTGGGTCTTGAGCAATGGCCAGAAAAAAATAAATAAAACTTGAGGAGGAAGCCATCAGTGAAATTCTGGTTGCTGACATGGCCTCGGAATCAGGTGCGAAAGCTAGCGATGCTAGAATACTATTTTGGGGAAAAAGAGGAACAATAACAGCAGCCAGCCTCAGCAGAAGTAGCCATAACAAACAATGGCCAGCGAAATCAGCACAAGTGCTGTGCTGTCTGTGTTCTTCTCGCGGCCAAAGAAAGGGCACAGTGCGCCAGATGTGACATGGGACTGTGCGTGGTGCCTTGTTTAGTGGAATATCATACAAAAGTAAATTTGTAATATATCACCCTCTTTGTGAATACTGTGTGTCGTTATAAAACAGTGATCCAAGGTGCCACAGACATTATGCAGCAGCCAGAATTATGTGAGTAATGAACTATTTACACCACATTTTATACAATACATGCGATTCACAGGCCTAAATTTATTATAAAAATAGGTAAACTTTTTTTCCCCAGATTAACCAATTCATAAGCAGAGTGCAAAATGTACTTTCATTAAATTTGAAGGAAAAGTCTATGAGATGTGCCTTTTCTTCTAAGAGTAAGCATTAAAATTTAAAAGCCCCAGTAAAAAATTCTGGTAGGCAGTGTTGCTTGGAGGAATTTAATTCCATCGTCAAAGGGTTAAGTGAGGGTGACACAAAGAAGTTAATTTTGCATAGGTGCATTTTAACCATTTACTCATTCCATTTGAAAGGCTATTGTATGTTCCAATAGCCCAGCATTTTATTTTAATTTAATTTTGAAATTGTATTTTAACTATGTTAAAATGGACATGGACTTTTTAATTCTGTTGCAGTCTACTATTTCTGGAGTAGGAAAGAGTGAAAGCAATCGCATCACATTTACTGATGATGAATTTTAAATCCAGTTACTTATGTTAGACTTACCTGTGTAGTGAAAGTTTAATTTTTCCAATATCTGTTCATTAGGCAGACATTTTTAATGTTAGGAAGACATTTATTTATGTGCATGTACATGCATTTTTTGTATTTGAATATAACAATACTTCTATGAACACCATTATTAGTATACTGTGTATAATTAGGTAAGTTCCTGAAATTCCTGTGCCGTAGCTTAACCACTTAATAAAATTTCTATTTGCCCCATCCCCTTTGAAGTAGTTCCCTTTGGCACTGATACAGTAATTCCAGCAGGATTTCCATGATCGGAAGCACATCTGGAAGTCATTTTGTGTCAGCATCTCCATTACATTCTGCAGTTCAGTCTGGATCTCTTCAACACTGTCAGTGTCGCCCCTTGAGTTGCAATTTCATCTTTGGGAATAGGAAAAATCACAGGGGGTGATGTCCAGTGAGTAGTGAGGGTGGGGGGGATGACTGTTGTATTCGTAGGAGCGAAAAACTGCTGCACAACAAGCGATGTGTGAGCCGGAGCATTGTCACGATTCAGGACCCAGGAGTTGTTGCGCCAATTGTCTGGGCATTTGCACTGGATGTTTTCCCTCATTCGCCTCAGAATGTCACAATAGAATTTTCTCTCCGCCGTCTGTCCTGGTGGAACAAATTCCTTATGCACAGTGCCTTCAGTATCAAACTTTTGCCACGTTTTTGGTTGTGGTTCAGGTCAAAGGTCGTCAAGAACGCTCTTCATCATCGACTGACACGCATCCGTTCTTGAAACACTTAAACCATTTGTAGGTTTGCGTTTGGCCAAGGGCATTTTCACCAAATGCTTCTTTAAGCATTCTCTATGTTTATAAAGCCATCTTGCCGAGTTTGAAGCAGAATTTGATGCAGATCCTTTGCTCCTTCACATCATTCATTTTAGCAGGTTGGTACGATCGCAAAACAGCACTAACACATCACAAAAATGCACAGAAAATCACACATGTCCTCACAGCAGAATGTCACTTGGCAGAGTGGTTCATAAAGGGTACAGGTCACAATACCTAGCGGCACACAACTGTACTAGAAGCGGTTTTCACTCAGCATTCCTATTTCGGGGACTTTTGGGTAATACCACATGAGGGATGATTTTTGAAAGAATGACAGTTAGGAAAGTACTTGGTATCCAAAGGATCCTATAGAGTAATTTTATTTAAATGTATTATATTTGATTATAATACTGTTACGAAATACAGGTAGCTCATTGATAGCTAGGTTCAAATGGATCTGGAAGCTTTATTTATGGGGGTAAGAGAGTTAAGGTTCCATTTGGTGGAACTGAATCTCCTTGTTCAAGATTGATCCTGGCTTAGGCAGTATAAATGTAACCTTCATGATTAACAATATTGGTATCTAATAAACTGTGTATTGTATATATTAGGAAGATGAGAAATAAGACTTGAGACAGGAGAATGGCATTTGAATAAAGGTTGACCAACTAGATGACACTTGCTTTATTATATATTGCTCAATATGTTTCAGACGTTAATACGTCCATCTTCAGGAGCTAGCGAGTACTTGTTGTGTTGTGTAGGCTGTTGGTGATGTGGTATCCGAGTGTAGGCTGAACCAGTGGTTCAGCCTACACCCGGATACCACATCACCAACAGACAATCCCGCTACATAACACCAGCACGCATCAAGTCAGCCTACACAACACAACAAGTACTCGCTTGCTCCTGAAGATGGACTTATTAACGTGTGAAACATGTTGAGCAATATATAATAAAGCAAGTGTCATCTAGTTGGTCAACCTTTATTCAAATATCAAGATGATGCACGGTCCAATACGCATAAGGAGAATGGCATATTTAACAGAGAAGACATGTTTATTCATAGGAGAAAAAGTTGTGACAATACCTGTTAAAACTGAAGTCCTGTTTGTTGAAATGTAGGTAACAGTGGTCTTTTAGTTTACATGTAACACTTGTTATCATGGCTGGCTGAAACCAGTGCAGAAGGTGATATGGTAAATTAATAAATGAACACATGGTTCTGAATATGATCGTATCAGTTTGAGTGCAAAACTGTGCTGCATTCTTGGGAGAAGAGTGCAGTTAAGTGTTCTCCAGTAAGAGAACCACCCACCCCTTCTAGCAAAAGAGCTATATCTCTACTCAATTTCTGTGCCTTCATGGCAGATTATAGAGTGAACTTTATCTTTATTTGTTAATTCTCCAGTAAGACACTGTTCCTGTCAAAATGAGTTTAACTTTCTTCAAGGTTAAAAGAAGGGCCTACCTGAAGTGTCATAAAGCAAGCCCATTACAGGCCTGGACAGACCATGAGGTTTCCAGGAAGCTGAGGCTTCCATATTTCAAGACAATCGACACATGAAGGTGGTAAGGTTGTCAGCCCTATGCACCGGCCGCCTTTATCCCCAGGAAGTATTCCTGGTACTCATTTCTGTTAGAGGCTGAGTCGACCCCAGGGCTGGAAGGATTATGTCAATGAAAAATTTCAATGACACCATCGGGAATCCAACCCATGACCTTCTGACTTGTAGCGCGGTGCCTCAACCGACTGCGCTATGGCGTGCCCCACCTGAATGAAGTTTCATACTAACATCATTCATTTATTTTGTTTGTTAAAAGATTAGATTCCCAGAACACATCTGGATATGAATGGTTGCTGATCAATTGGTCACCAGATAGCTCTGCTGTACGGCAGAAGATGTTGTATGCATCAACAAAGGCAACATTAAAGCAGGAATTTGGAAGTGGGCAGATAAAAGAAGAACTTCATGCAACAGTGCCTGTATGTAATACAATAAATCAAATGTGCACTTTGTCATGTTTACTAAAATGTAAGATGGGTTCTTCCATTGTAAGTCAGCATCAGAATAACAGGAGAGTATCTTATGATTACAGAAATTGCTAAATACTTCACTGGGACAAATGTATGTAACCAGTAGTACATAACATTCAAGTATTTTTAGTCCTGCATGATTCTGTCATAAGAACATTTTGTGATTATATTGCTTGGTAAAAAAAGGGCTTCCTAAGTGTTTTCTCATATAGGCTGAATCATAGTGTTCTGAGAGATCCTGTCACAGCTCATTCTTTAACATATTCTGCCAACTCTTCTGTAGTGTATAAAATTTTTGTAGCAAGAAAGGTTGGATCCAGAAGGGGAATTTTAGCACTGTCCATAACCAGATTGCTGAGTACAGCTGATTTCAGTGATAGTATGTGATTGTAGTGTTGGAGTGCTATTTGAAATGTTAACTGACTCAGAAAATGCAAAAGATCAACAAAGCACTTAATGGTCTTGAATTTAACACATATTGTGTGATCATTTCTTTATAGGAAGATGTTACTTTGAGTGGTTTTCGCCAGCATAAACAAGCTGCTGGAACACCGGCACCTCTTACGTCAGCTGAAGAAGAGCTGGCTGAATTACGACGCACTGAAGTCAGTGTTGGAGTTGGTATTGACTCGAGACACCAAACTCTCTCTGGTGTGGCATTTCCTTTGACTGACAGTGCTTGGAAAGCAATAAAAGCATTGGCAGCCCAAAATTATAATTATATTCAATTGAGAATAGGTAATTATTTACAAATAGTTAGTACTTCTGAGTTAGGGTTTAAAAGTTGATTATTGACTCTTTATGTACAGAGAGCAGACTGTGTTACATATATCAGCAAAGATGGCCACAATAATTGTATATTTATGCAACTGCTGTAGTGGTATGTGATAGTGAACACATTCTATAGTGATATCCTGCTGTACTATTGTTGGGAATATAACTGCTGTAAAATATGTTATACTCCCCATTCTTCAGCACATTACACATTGGCTCCTACACCAGCATTTATTGGACTTATACAAGATGTTTCATCTCCACACAAGGATATAATCAGAAGTAAAACAAATTGATTCATTCCAGACTTGAATGAAGAAAAGATCCATCTAGCAGATGTTGGAAATATCACCACTGATAAATTGTCACAGAAGATACCATCAGATTGTGCCCGGTATCATTTATACAACTTTAAGCATACCTATGAAGGAGATTACTTAGAAAGCATTGGTATGTTTTGTTTAGAAATGTAACTCTATAAAATTGGCATGTGTTACTTAACTACGAAGTAGGATACAAATATTTCAGACACAGTGAGAGCAGATCGAAATATAAGCCAACAATTGAACAAAAAGATTAAATTGGTATATCTTCAATTACTTGCTGAAAAGATGACAAAACTAGACACCTTCAGGAGGGTAAAAACTTGCCACATCTAACAGCTGACAAGCAGCTGGCATAGAACAAACACTGGAAGCAAGAGGTGTTCATAAGTGATATTGGGAAAGTTGGCACTTGGGAACTAAGAGGGGGCTTCAACTGTAAATGAATTACATAAACATATTGTAATCCAAAAGTAATTTGATTTGATGGGGCTAAAACTTGCATTAAGCATGTAATTGGATGTAAATTCGATATTATTCATTCCATACATTATTAGTGCGATTAATCACATTCAATAACAAATGCACAAAATAAGATGATAAACTGTGCATAAGTAACTGCCACATGTTCTGGTGTCAAGGTGTCATTCTCAGGGAGTCTGAAATACAAAGGAATACAAGCATCGATACATCAGTCTGGGAAGTACAGTTCGAAGTATTAAGATGTTTAAAAAATATTAAAATTATAAAATATATAAAGATGCTAAATATAAAATTAACAGCATCATTGACATCATCTTTATCATAAGTCTGACTAGCTCCAGGCCAAAGCCCAGTGTGTGTTCACATTATGTGCTGTGCACGCATACAACATGAGTCCATCCCATGTGATCTAAGAGTCACAATACACACTGACACCTACCACTGGGATCAGTCTCTTGGATCACACGGAATGGACTCAGATGTAAACAGACATAAGACTTTGGCCAAGAACTCATCAGATAATAAACATAATTTCAATAATGCTGAATATTTATACTTATCATTTTTATATACTTTATAATTTAGATTTTTTTTTTTTTTTAATATCTTTATACTTGGCATTGTGCTTCCCAGATTGGTTTATTGGTGCTTGTATGCATTTGTAGTTGAGACTTCCTGAGGATTGGTCTCAGCACTGAAACCTGTAGGAGTTATTTAAAGCTGATGTGCAGTTTGTAGTCCTGTTGTGCATATTTGTTGGTGAATGTAATTAACTTAATTGGATGTATTACTGCATTGCTTTTAAACCCACCTGTTATAAATGAAACTGTAAAACACAATGCTAATCCCTCAGAGCTTTGTTTGTAGTGTTTATCTACTCTATGCCCGGCTATTCCTGTTCTGTCAAAGAACGAATGCTGTATTCAAGTTGCAAAGCTCCTCTTCTAGAGTCTATAGAAGCAAAAATTCACCTACCCATCATTAAGAAGGTACAGTATATTAGCATACCTGTAACAAAAGAGTAGCACTATTTTCATAAATGTGACATACTTTTTGTCCTGTCCAAGCAGTGTTTATGTTAAAAATGTTGTTCTATAAGGAAGGGTATGCACCCCGATAGATGGCAGATGAGCAGTATAATTGTACAGCAAAATAGAGTTGCATATCAACAGTGAAATTCATACAAAAAATTTGTTTGTACATTTTTAAACTTTTGCATACTAGGTTTTGTTTCCAACTTTAAAATTATGAATCTGATTGACATGTGTCCCTATGTAGTGATATTGGAGGACTTAAGGTTGAGAAAATATTGCACTTGAAAATGTCCTAACTTAGATATTACCATGACTGCCCAAGTCCCATCTGGGAGAAACAACTGAATAGGCTAAATACATAGTGTCTTGTGATATTAGTTCTGTTCAGCTTATGTGTGTGCAGTACTGATAATGAAATATGGGAGGAACAAACCTGTATCGTATAATTGACATACATGAAGTTTGCACAGTTTTATATTAGAAAAATTTATTTCATGTAACTGTGAATCAACTGATACATGTGCTATATTTCATTTCAGTCTGAACTGTTATTTGAAATCAACACTTTGTACTATCTATGGTGTATTTTTCTAGATTGAAATTGAATCTGGTGAAGAGCTAACAGAAGCATTTCTTCAAGATGAAATTCATCCAAAAAAGAACTTACACCGTCCTAAATTTGCAAAGCCTAAGGGGCCACCAAACCGAGGAGCCAAACGCCTCACAAGACCTCAGGAGAGTGGTGGAAATGTATAACAAACTAGTTAGTAATGAGTGAATATTTTGAAAGTAAACAGGAAAGACTAGCATAAATCAAAGGAAATGAAGATGTACACACGTGTGTGTGCGCATATGTACATACATGTATAAATGTATGTATATATGATACATATTTACACACTTTGTTGCTAAGGAGGTATATATAGTATATGAATTATCCCAAAACAATATATTGTTCATTAGCCTTAGTTTGAAGCTGAAAGTGTGGATCTTCTTCATATGAAATGGAAGTGTAACATCTGTCAGTTTTATTAATACACTTTTTATACAACAAAATTTCATTTTATAGTTGAAAATTTACTGTGGTAAGGAGCTGACAGAAGTATTTTAAGGTCATATTTGTTCTTAGGCATCTGTCACTTGCTGACTGCTGGACTATGACAGACTGCTTTTGGCTGAGCAGTAAGACATAGCCCTAAGAACTACATAAGAGCATTTGTCAGTATTGTCAGAAATGATGTTACCGTACCTCGCACACCGTCTCTCATACACTTATAAGCAAAACCAAAATTGACTTTGTACTGGTGCATACAGATCATTTAAGCAACGTTTATGGATAGCATGCGGGTTCAGTCATGTTGGGGTCATGTCAGTGTATAAAGAAACAGCATATTCCATACATCTTATAAACCATCTCATTTGGTTTTATAGCTCATGTGGAATTATTTGACTTGCATTAGGGTGAACTGATACAGCTGAGCCATATAGTGGCTGCTGCTGGCCAGCAGTAGGAAAGAAATAGAAGGCCATAAATTTGTAAAAAAAATGCACTATGTTCGACATTTATGAAAAAACATATTATTGTATTTACCTGCATAGAAGTTACCCTTATCTACCCATATTTTTAGTATATAAATTTGGTATATTTCTAACCTTGTGGAAGAAAATTTTGACACACTTCCTCTTCTGAGTCACTTAAGCATCCACCTGGATCAAATTCAGTCACTCTGCAGGTGTGGCAGCACATTCCTCTGAAATGATGGAGCAGACTTACCATCATATGAAGTGCAAGGACCAAAAATCATCATTTTAACAACATGCACTGTGAATACCTGAAAACTTACAAATTTTTCCTTGATCATAAAATATCCAGCTTTAATTCTTATAGTTCAAACCTAATATATAAGGTTACCAGAGCTGCTCTTTCTTCACGAGTAGGTATGTATGGACTGTGACACTTTCAAAATACTTCAGATGTAATTTCAAGGAATCCCTTTGCATGTTTTAAGACTGTAGTTCTGATGAAATGTGAACAAATGTCACATTTGACAGAAGTTTTGGTTTTTGTGAGGTTCCAAATGTTTTCTATTTTTCACATCAAGAAGTTATGTACAAGCCACTGTTTCCACTTAACAGATTGTTTTGATTTTTGATGTCCAAGCTGTGTGTATGGCTTGTTTTTAGAAATTACATCTTTTGTTTCTTATTCTGTTACTAACAGCAGCTGCATGTTGTCATCTGCAGTAATGTCAAAAAGGGCACAAGGTTATTGTAATTACAACAAATAGATGAAGAATGTTTCCTGTTAATGAAAAACTTAAAAAGAGTTTGTTGGCAGTAAACATTTCATTATTTCTGGGTATAAATGTTTCATTTTTCATAAAAAGTATTTCAAGAAACATTGTTTGATTTTTTTTTTAGATATTCTGTTGTATTTTTATCAACACATACGAGAGTAATAAAAATCTAAAGTCAGTTCATAAGGTTGTGATTATAACAAGAAATATATGAAAAAAAATCTATCAATCAGAACTCGAGGTTTTTATTATTAGTATATGGGGGATATTACAACATGTTTTGGTGCAACTGGACCACCTTCGGGTAATACATATATACTAAATTACTTAGAAGATAAAATGGGTTATGGGTGTTTTGTATATAAATGATATCTCATTGGTACATATAATCAGTTTATATTAAAGGGTTATTGGGGTGTCTATAGATGTCATTTTCTTTTGTACATGTTTCCAGTCCCTTTTCAGGTTCTTTACTTTAGAGCTTGTAACGTATAAAAACCAAAGGTGCATACGGAATCCCAATATGCACTGAAACATATGTAAGTTGCTCTACATTTTCTGTTTACATATTATTACTTTCCTAGAAACCATCACATTATACATTATTTATAATTAAATTCTTTCAATTCTTCTCAGGCTTCTTACTCGAAAACTAATACATATAACACCAACAGTCCAAACATAGCTCCAACTTACACCTAAAACTATGTGTTTCTAAATTTCTATTTCTATGTATTAATCCTTCCTTTATATACCATTACATGATAATTGTGCTGCCTTCATCTTAATATTATTTTTAATGTTCATCTATTTTTACTTTATTTTCCAGAATGTTCATTTAAAACCAGCAGTTTTTCTGAATACCACACTGTTTATCTGAAAACTGCTTCTAATCTAGAATTCTTAACTCAGCTCTAAAGACAGACATAAGCCTACTTCCCCACACATTTCATTTACCAAAAACTACCTTAACTACAACAGAAAAATCAACAGATTGCACAGAATAAAGAAGAAAAATATTTTGACATCCACGTACCACACCCTTCAAAATAAAAATAACATCTATACACTTCCCAGGTACCCTTTAATATAAACTAATTATTTGTACAAATGAGGTGCCATTTATATATAAAACACCAATAACCCAGTTTATCTTTTTAGTTACTATGGATATATGTATTACCTGAAGATGGGTCTGTTGGACCAAAACATGTAATAACCCCCACATACTAACAATAAAAACCTCTGAGTTGTGATCATCTTTTTTTTTTTCTTTCTTTCTTTCTTTAATTTGAGAGTAATTATATTACATTTTGTCTCGGTGTATTTTGTACATGAAAAATGGTGTACATGGATTACGCAAGGTTCATAAACTTGCATCTCACACTGTTAAAATCTTATCCGTCAAACCCTCTAATTCCTACAGTTTTGTTTGTGGTTGCAGCATTGATGAAACTAATGAGCCACTTGCACTTCATATAAGTTGAGCTTATGTTGTGAACTGAAAATTTGGAATAAAAAATGTAACTTGTACACAGGTAAATACAAATCCTCCTCTACATACATATGAAACATATGTAACTGGTTCCCACGAAGAATATAGTTTGAAATATATTATCTGTACATGCTGTGGTTATCTCATATGTTCTGGCTTTTACTATTCTGAAGTGCTAAGACTTCTGTTATGATCACTTAAAAGTAAAAGCAATGAGTCCTGAACTGATGTGTGTATAAATGCTGTAGGAACTATAGTACATCATACTGCTGTAGTATTAAGTATGGTACAACTGTAAATTTATGCTGTTGTAACAGTAAAATGCAAGTGACCTACTTATATAGTGTATACTTTACATTAAAATTTAAACTTGGTTACTCCATTGTCCTCTGTCATGCTTAGACAGGAATTACTGAAAAGTCTGTTCTTACCAGTCCCTACAATCATTTCATATCACATACTGCATGCATAAATTAGCAGAATGAAGTTTTAGCAGTTAATTTTGTGAGAATACAAAAAAATAAGCAAATTTACACCTGTGTACTAGAAAACAGTGGGTTTTATTAAATGCACATCAGCCTACAGTGCTGTTCATTTCCTTTACAACCCTATGTTAGATGTGTGTAACACCACACTAGTCAGACTTTTCTTATGGACCTTCATATATACTGTATATTCTGATACGAGTGCTTTTACCTTTCATTTTCTTGTCACACTGGAATACCTCGGTCTTCCCAGGTGCACTTAAGTTCATAATGGGATCAAAACTGAAAATGTGGGGGAATCACAGTGAAAGAAATCTGCATCTTCCCTGAGTGTATTATAACAAAACCAAGTCAGAATTGAACTTCATCATAGTACTGAGAAACGTGTTTAAAATTAGCAGGCACAAAAGTTTCACCATAAGTTGTATAAAAATAGCATCACAGTTTCTTCCTTTCAAGAATAACTGTGTTGAAAAATCGCTTCATTCCTCAGCCACCCCGCAGACGAGAGATTTAAGTTGGTTTTTCACACGATTCTCTTGCCAAGACACCAGTGGTATCTCGAATCCAACAAGGTTCTTGACTTTTCCACTTTCTTTCTCATCTAAGGAAAGAGTTTTTAACAGTTTGGAACAGTATTTGTCTCAGAAATGACAATGACTTCTGTGATGTGAGGTAATGGTAATTTGTTTCCGGGAAACAGCTTCCCAAAATACTTGTATGATGATAAAAAAAACTCCACTTTTTGAAGACTGCTATTGAAATGTCAACTGCCTCTCCTAAGGTGCAGCACCTTCTTTCACAATACACACAGTGGGATACTCACCTGTAATAACATTTGAAATTGTACTTTTGGACAGCCTTGTCAACAATGTCAGTCATTAACTTCTTCAGTTTATTAAACAGCTTAATTTCTGCTGCTTATGATTTTGTTAATTCAAATTTGTGTACAGAAGTAAAATACAGTTGATTTAAAGGAGGAGCCAAGTCTAGGGTTTTAACTTGCAGTAAAATATCTGTACATTACAACAGTAACATTCATAGGAATGTCACTGTACATGTTTTCAAGGCAGTTTTGTACTATGATAATTATATTATCAGATGCCTGAAACTGTTTATAAAGACTTGATTATATTATTCATTAGTGCTCTGATTTGTTGCTGCTGTTTGGTTTGGGAACCATAATCATGAAAAATATGCTGTCAAATTGAGTCACTTATTTGTTCTCATGGTTTACAAAATATTTTCATATTTAAAGAACAGAAAACAGTTTCGGAACATAAATTTCAACAAAGTATGTAGCTTTTATCATCTCTTCCATATTAACATGTTTATAATGGCTATAGTACAAGCATAAAATACAGGAAATATTAAGACTGCTTTTCCTTACTATATGCATGCATATATGTCAGCTCCATGTAAAATTAATCTTTGGTTTGACTGAGAGTGTGTTATGTAAGTCTCGGTAATAGTGTGCATATTTATTGGCTAGATGTAATGTGTCAGGATTAGTGGCATACACATGCGCACTCACACACACTTGAAAGTGTTTTCTTATGATTTGAATTGTGTGATGGTTTACAGATGTGTGTGTGTCTTTTTAATTTAGAGACACCAGTTAAGATTATGGTCATCTGGCTTATGAAACTGTGTAGTTCCATAGACAGTTACCAGTACTTCAGAGGAATGTGCTGCCTCCGTCTTCAACATAGAGATGATCATATTACCAGGTTTGCAGGTTATAGGACTCCTGCAATGAAGCCATCTGTTGTGCATCTCCTTTTCATGATTTAACCCTCCAGCAGTTCTGAACCTTAAATGGAATGTACTGTCTTAGTTAATGGTGGGGCCTTATGATAGTCACTTGTTTCATGCAGTGTCATCTCCATCATAATTTCGCTAGAACTGCGTAGTCACATAGGACATATAATGGTGTTTCTTCTTTGTTACAACACCTATTGCAGATGGAAATATTTACCAGTATAAGTTCAAATACATATGCCCTGAATAGTTAACAGTGTGCTACCTATAGTCCCGTCACTTGTCTAAGCTCTTCCTATTCAACTAATTGCTTCACAGTTAACCTGCTGGAAGCAGATTCCTCTGAAACACAGGTTCAGTACCCACCTTTGAAATATAGTGTCATGCATAACTAGCAATACCACAGTCCATCACTGTAAATACAGCACAGCTTATCCATGCAGCTCCTGTATGGAGTTGTGTTCCATTTTAGGTGTTTGAGAGGCGCAAGAAACATAACGACAAAAGAAAATCCAGTTGTCAAAACTGTTGCTGGAAAAAGATATCTACAAACTCAAAATTATGAACTGTGTATGTATCTGCCCACTGTTGTATTATCAAGAACCTATCATTTATGACGTGACAGCAGTTTTTGGAGAAATTTTATGGGCCTATTTCTGTGGCATGTTTGAAAGGTGTATGCTGTTTAATTCCTGTAAATTATAACTCTGAAAGTGGTTTCAGAAAAGAAGGCAAAATAAGTTATAAAAATAATATTAAACTGCACACAGGTTTGTTTTATTTTATCTTTAATTTCACAGTGCGGTCACTCAGCATATTGGACATGTTACCAATAACACTGGCCCACCACCCTCCTAAGACCAACATAAGAGGTAATGCATGCCCACAAAAATTGGAACAGTTACATCATCAGACCCCTGCATCCATATAACTGTAAACAGGAACTCTGACACATCTACAATGGTTTGAAACAAAATTTAGAAAAAAAAAATATATATATATATATATATATACAGGGTGTCCCAGGAGGAAAGGACCTAACTTCGGGAGAGTGTTCCTTAGGTCAAACTATACCGATATAACCCAAAACACCTATATCCAAAGTTCAATG
>Ga0123352_10002774_pt1 | contig 24827 bp, 11 predicted proteins | sample TergutLab28metaG_FD_89700 | JGI IMG/M metagenome (GOLD analysis project Ga0123352, IMG submission 89700) | Labiotermes labralis P1 segment gut microbial communities from Petit-Saut dam, French Guiana - Lab288 P1 | ecosystem: Host-associated > Arthropoda: Insects > Digestive system > Gut ...
GGGCTGGTGGGTGTGTTGTGTGGGGGGGGGTGGGGGTTGCTACGTGAAGAAAATTAGGGAGTCAGATGCTGGAATCCAAAATAGGCCCCAGAAGGTGGAAACTGGAAATATGTTGAGAATCTTGATTCACAGGACCATATAGTGTGCCTTGCAGTGTACTGAAACAGAAAACAATCCCACTGATAGATGTACTAAGCTCCCTCTTATGAAATTACATGAAATATAACAATAATGGTAAACACAATTTTTAGAATGACAATAAATATGTACAATTCATCCTATGCACAAAGCCTGTCTGCTGGGCTAATGTCATTATCATCATACACCATTATCCTAGAACTTTACTCATACACTACTGACATTACATGTGCATTGCATGAGTACATATAAGTTTGTGGAAAATGTTTATCTCTCAGCAGAGTAATCAAGGGATTAAGCCTTTCACTTTTATGTTGTCTCAAATGACTCCAGTTCACTAAAACATTGTTTCACTTATTCAATAGGGCATTTTCAATCTGAAGTAGTCTGACTGTCTAGGAGGTGTCAGTGCACTCTGGTCCCCATTATGGGAGGAAAAGGAAAGCTTCATGTACAGTATTTACTATAAAACACTATAAAATGCTAATGCAGCCATTAACAGGCCATAAGTAGTCTTGTTTTAAAGTAAATGTCACTCTTTGGAGCCACTATCCTCTGCATGTAAATTTCAATTAGTTGACATGTCAAACACAAATGTGGGATTAGACTCATCACATGCATTTGGACATTCTGACTTTTTATTGCAAAACAATGAGCAAACAGACAATACTTTTAAAGCTTAGAAAAGTTCTGACCATCAATGTAAAATTAAATTAATTTTAGGTACAACTGGTTTAGGCCTCTTCTTTAACACCATAAAACTTATGTTATTAATTCCTTAAGCAAGGAATATGTTGTGTTAACATCATCTACCTTACACAAGGTCATGAGTATTCTTATAGTTCATGGTACTTAAGCCAGATGGCAGTGACTCCCAAAGAATGATCTGTTGTTATGAAACATTCAAGAAGTACTGATGCTTTAGTTGGCACTGCGGCATCATACTTTGCCGATCACATCTATGATGCTGTTTCAGTAAGAACTTTTAAAATTCATGGTGCGAGCATTCAGTAAAACTGGGAAGTTATGAAGCAGTCAAAAGATACCTATCCCATGGCTGGTATTGCATTGTACTTTGCTGACAAAATCTATCAAACTGTCCCTTACGAATTTTACAACTCATGGCATTAATATTTGGTGAAGATTTATTCAGTTATGAAGCAGGTGAGAGGTACCTGTGCCTCAGTAGGCATAGAGCATCATGCTTAGCCCATAAATCTATCAAGGTCTCTCCTAAGACCTAGCTAAATTCATGGTGTGAATTAACATTCAATGAAATTGTGATTTCATATTATTCCTCACTGGCTAGAATGTATATAAATGGATTAACTGAATGGTTATCTGTGGAAATCATAGTTACAGATACTGTGGGCTGGCAAGTGAATATGATGTTAACCTTATGAAAACTGCAGAAAATGTACAATTAAAATATTGTGAACATCACACATTACAACACCACTTAAGATGTTCTCCCACCTACAATATTACAATAATTTAGTACTAACTTTCCTATATGATTAACATATACATTGCCCTTTAATATGCTTTATGCTTAAAAGGAATTCCTATCCATGGAGCAAGAAAAGCTCATAATGCAACATATTTTTTACACTTTAATATGTTTTTATCATCTAAATCCTAAACACTGTCACACAGTTCCCATTCTTCCAGTTTGCTTGAAACATACAGTGACAAAACAAAGCTTACATTGTCTAAAGACTAGCCTGCAAGGCAGTTCCTACGTGGTGCTACACATGATGAGACATATGTAATGTGCCATCTGCTGTTTTGGAGACTAAGTGGACTGTGTGGTGAAGCCTATGAGTGTCTGAGACCAGCTGCTGTTACAGGTTTATACAGGATCATCAATATAGTATAAGGCTCCTATTAGTCATTTCTATGTTAGTGCTAAAACCTTGCAAGGGAATTTGGGTTCTAAACACTGTTAATGCACTTTGACAGAACTTAAAATCTGGGAAATGCAACCTCATGGTGTGTGGGGAGTCTACAAGGTGAAATAATGTGAATTTAACAGCATGCACACTGACTGTAACTATTTCATTATGTAAATAGTTTGAGAAAAATTGTATGCAAAATTTATAGACATTTTGTGTACAGTTTTGTCCTGTACAGCAATTAATTATAACACATAATTAGCATGGCTCCTACGTAGAAACCACTATGCAAATTAAGCCATCATCAATTCACGACAAACTAAATTGTTTAATGGAAAATTTACATGGAATAATATTCCAGTCAGGTGAATGTCCATTTCAAAAAAGAATTACAAAATAATGATACTTCTGAGGTTTATCCTTTTATGATATTCTCCTGCTTAATACACCTAATTTGTTGGGATTTTTTCAAAACATAAGGGGGTTCCATTGTAGTTTTTAAATGGATTGCAACAATATTAAGTTATCAGGTGGGCCAAAGAGGCTAAAAACAGGGCACTAAAAAAATACAGTATCCTTGGGGCCGTAATGTTGTTGTCAAAGGACAAAGTATGATAAATTTCTACCAGAAACAAAAAGGACAAAGTATGATCAATTTCTACCAGAAACAAACATCTTGGACAGCAGTGTGAGTCAAAACAAAACAGCAGAAAAGGTTTCGTAAACCAGAACTGTATCTATTACAATATACATCGATAATAAATTATCATAGTTAAAAAATTTTCAACTTGGAAAGGGAGTAACATTAGGAGTTGCAGGTACTGATGATTCCATGTTCTATGGGATGTAATGCCATGCCAATGGGTGAGTTGTTTCCAGTGTCTGGAAGGCACTACGATTCCTCAAAATGCTGGTTAACTACTTTCCCTCTGACACAGCACTACATCTGCTATGGTTTTAATCTTCAACAGCACTGCTGTGAGAACCTAAAATCTCAGAGATGTTCATATCAGGAGATCAACATCTTTTAGGTACAGTATTACTATTACTTACCAATAAACTCTGAGACAGGGTCATTCTCACCATCTCCTCTCATTGTGCCAGTGATTTCTTCATTTTCAACCATAGGCAAGAACAGCTGTACAAATTCAGGTGTATATGGTGGTGCAATAGCTTCTAGCACCTGCAAAAGTTAGTGCACTTCAGCACAATACTAAAAGCAGATAAAAACACCATAATTAACCGCTGACATTTTGGCACTACCACTAGTTCAATAATCCTGTACATATTCAATTCATCACTATTCTCCCACAAAAACTCTAAATCTGCCCCCATTCCCTTCTTATACTTCATTGGTTCACTCTGTCACTGGAATCACAAATGTTTACTTCTCAAAAATCTGAATTTCTGGTACTCTAAGAGGCATTCTAGTATTAGTCTCTGCATGATTATCTTTAATAATCTTAAACCAAACCATCTCCACAGACTACAAAGATTGACTTAGAGTTTAATAAGCAGTATGCTAATGTCCTAACTACTGCAAAACTATGCCTTAAGGGCCGGGACATGGCCACCCTGCTGACATTCAGACACTACTGCTATCACCATCACCACCACCAATACTCCTACTACTAGCAGTAGCAGTATATGCAGATATGTATTTACCTCTGTTACAAAGTAACGTATAAGAGATATGTCGGTGTCACCACGTAACCAACACTGCTTGATGTACTTCACCACTGGCACTACACAGCCTCGACTCAAGAGATTCACCATGCGGTCCAACAACATTTTTCTCATCTCCAACTGCACACATTATAACAAAACTATTACCCTAAATACATATGTCATGTAACTGACTAAACCCCTCAGTTATTAAAATCTGAACATTCAGCACTGCTAACCATGAAGCCAGCCACTGGTCATGATTTTGAGTGAGAGCAGGAATGTCAATCTGGTGGGTTGCAGGCCACATGTGACCCACCTGAATTCTTTTGGTGGCCTGCAAAACTTTTCAAAACAAACTATAAATATGGCTGAAATTTGCTTTTTATAAGTGGGCACATGTAATTGGATATGATCGTAACAGGCTATCAAACTGTGGAGTGAAACGCTCTTTGATAGCTTTAGGTTTCTGTGACCGTGCATCGTGAGCAAATCGTGAAGTGAGAGAGAAAACCAACAAGATACAACAGAGATGTTTATTATCAACACTTTCTCAACATGTTTTGGTCATCATTATGCCCATCTTCAGGAGACCAAGACGTGTGTTACTGCATGTGGTGTGCTGCGCTGTAACAAGCGGGGACAAAGTAGATATTAGCTGTAATGTCTTTTTTGTGGGGTATTGTGTAGTATACCTAGATGGGACCTGGTGTGTATATGCGAATGTCGTGTGCAAATGGGTGTGTCGTGGTGTTGGACTGGTATCTGCCTTGTGCGTTTATCAGGTCTGGTGTATATGGAGCGGGTGTACTGATGCATGCGTTGTGCCTGTTTGATGGGAGGGGTGTGTGGTGCAGGTGTTATTAGGTGCACTAGGGAGAGTATACCGGTGATGGGCAGGTTGGTATAGGGGGTGGAGATTTAATATGAAGTCGGCTACATACCTGGTTCTGCTGGATGTGGTTGGTAGTGGTTGTGAGGTGCTGCGTTGTAGGGTGCGAGCACTGTGAAGGTTACTGTTCGACTGGCAGGGTTATGTAGGAGGGTGGGAGGTTTTGATGGCCATCTGGAGCAGTGGGTTGGGTTCGCCGGGGTTTTGTTCGGAAACGAGCCTTCCAGATTTGTGAAATGCGTGTATGAAGAACTGTTCATATGAGGTTAATAAGGAGGTGTTTTTGATGGGTTTTAGGAGGGTCATTGTTTTCTCCATGAGGCCGTATTCATGCTGGTTGTTAAGGATATGGAGGGCATACACAGATTGATATTTTAAATCTTTATATCACTAACACTTGTTTTCTTATTTCCAAAAATAATCCAATTTTTCTTTGTCAAATAAGTGTGATGTTTGGTAATACATACGTCTGTAAACAAATGTTTTCACTCATGAGATGAAACAGGATCTTCAAAGATCATGATTAACAGAAACACTAAATAACTCATTTAACACCACCAAACACATTATTCTGTAATTTATGTGTACAATCTTTTACACAGTTCTTATGCATTTCAGCACTATTATCTTGCCACCTCCAGGGAGCAGACACCATTTCTTTAAAACACACTGCAATAAAATAGGTCACAATACACACACACACACACACATATATATATATATATATATATATGTTACGGTATCAACAGTGCAGAATTCTACAAGCCTCGGTTAAAATTATGTATATAAATATAATATGACGTTGGTAAAAAAGTAATAATATGGTTTGTTTTTGAAATGGTTAGAATTTGTATGTGTCTACTTTTTAATTATTCTTTGTACACGAACATCTATTCTTTCTTCATCCCACCACACACTGCACAGGAATGGGAACCACTTGGATCAGGGAAGGATAGGTGTTTGTACACAAAATGCAATTACAAAGTGGGCATGTACAATTTTTAGCCATTTTAAAAATAAATCATATTATTAACGCTTTACCAATATTATATTTACATACATAAATGAAATCAAAACCTGCAAAATTCTGCACTAATGATCCAACAGTATATGTATGCTTATTGTGACCTATTTATTGTTATATGTTTCAAATAAATGTTGGTGTCAGCTCTCTGAACAAGGTGAAATGACAGCACCAGAACATGTACTTACTATATAAAAGACTGTACACATACATTACAGAATAGTGCATTTGTTGGTGTTTTGAGTTATTTACTTCATTGTAATGAATGGAATAAACAAAGTAAAAGTAAAAGTAAAAGAAACACATTTATTATTCATAATGAAAGTGGCATACACACAAATTTTATACCTATCAATGACCTAAGGACAACTGAAGATGCCAAGTTCTCTGGCTATCTTCCGATTAGAGGCCAGATATTAGACCAGGACATGACCGGATAACCTCAGTTCAATTTTCTTTTATATTTACATTTGCACTCTACAAATTTTTGTTTTATATATTGTATTATGATGTTATACATTTCTTATTTTTAAAATTTTGCAGCCCAACCTTCTCAGCTCACTGTGCCCCTCTCCACCCACGAGTTTGAAATAACTGGGCTACAGGGATCCTCTTCCTGTCCTCATAGCATATCTTCTTGTTCTCCCATCTGCTTCTCAGGCTGCTCCTTTCCAAAAAATTTTCGCACATGCTTTCCTCATCTCCTTCATTCTGACATTCCGTACTGTTTGCAGCCTCCCACTTTCACTTTCCTCTCAAACAGCAGTAACATATGTTATTCACTCATAACAGATTCTGTTCACACCCACAAAACAAACTGGTAACATTACTGTTCCATGTTTACTGATATTTCTGTTATAGAACGTAGGTGCAACAAGTTTTCCCCACAAAAGAGCTCATAATTTGCATATGTTTCTCATGTCCAATGTTCTGCAACATTCGAAAACAACCAGAACGTCCTGGTAATGGGATATGCACATACCTGTACCAAGATCTCCAGTTCGTCCTGTTTTGATTCAAACAATTGAATTAAGAGCTGAAGAACTTTAGGATGAAGCAGGGTGTGACATGTGACCACCTCATCGAGAAGAGCCAAGTGGATTGGAGTGTGTTCTGTACAAAGTTTGAAATAGCTAGGCTCTGTGACTGTACTCTCTACCCAGCGCACAACACCAACAGATACTACAGGGAACCTACAACATAAGATAAAACCTCTATGCAGTTTTATGCTTCAGGAGTTAAAAAACAATAGAAGGATGTACTCCAATTCGGAGTACACATATTTAATAAATACATTTATTGTCTTGGCATATGCATTGGAAACCATTTAAATTTATTGCAGATACAAACTTACTACAGTACAGTTAATTACATTCCTTTACTGCAGTGAAGTCAGTCACGTCACTTACTGCAGACAGAAACATCCTGTAGTAAAGCTAATCTCACAACACTAAGTAAATATTAAAATATGTTCCATATGCCGTGCATTAATGAGATTTATAAAATGTGTAAATTACCAACAAATGCATTTTAATTTTGACATATTTTCATTTAAAATATTTTCACCAACATCTTTCGGCCAGTAATCCGGCCATCTTCAGACTGATATTTTTGATACAAGAATACAATTGTAGTTAAATGTGTCACAATCACTCCGGAATATTAAAAATATATAATTTTGGTTAAAAGTTTATACATTTTTTAACTGAGATTATATATTTGTAATATTACAGGTGAATGTGACATATTTAACTATACTTGTATTCTTGCATCAAAAACATCACTCTGGTGATGGCTGGTTGGTGAAAATAATATAAATAAAAATATATCATAAAATTAAAGTGCATTTGGTGGTTGTTTATATATTTTATAAAAGAAAGAATTAATTTTCCTCACATTTCATTCAACATTGACAAATATTCAAGGCATGAGATATGCCAGGTACTGGATATTAACACGCCACTACTGTCTGTCAGCCTGTGACTCAGAGTGGGCTATGATCACTGGTCCACTAGTATGTGATACCCACCTGATGCACTGATACAGTGTGCTCAGCTCAGCTATGAGTTCTGCTGAACCTTTGTTTATGTTACAAATGCTATGAACCTTCTCAATGGCCTGGATAGTGGCCTTTAACTCATCCTTATTCAGTGTCTTGCGTGCTGACTGTCCCTTCTTGCCAGAAGAAACCTCACACACACTGGCAGCATAAGCCAATAGATAGATATACTTCGGTTTGTGCTCTGGATTCAGTTTTATGCCTGGTTTAAACAACGAGTCTACCAGCAGCTCTGCAACATACCATATTGTCTTGAGTGTTTTTATTCAACTTACTGTGTTCTTTGAAGTAAAATCTGAATGTTCTTTTACTTAAACTTACACTTCCTGATTTGTAATAAAGTTTTATACTGTCATTTATCTTTGAAAATAAATTATGTTTCAATTTGATCAATGCAACTGATGTACTGAAAAGGATGTCGAAGTGGCCATATACTTTCTGAAAATATTTCAGCATATAAAACCTGTCAAAATAGCATGAATGTGTGTGTGTGTATAAGTATGTGTCCGAGTTGTTTTGTAGAGCTGCAAAAGGTAGTCTCCCACTCTCTGGACAGAATATAAAAATGACAACAAATTACTCCAAAAATATTTGAAATTATGAAGGGGTGCTGATAAGTCTGATGCAGATGACTGGTTTGCAGCCCAGCCTTCAGAATTCTATCTGGATGGTTTAAAGAAGCTGGAGCAGCAGAGTTAGAAGTGTGTTGAACTCAGGTGGGAGTATACTGAGTAAAGTATATGTGTCAAACCTGAAGCTTGTTGTCATTTTTACAAAGCTGAAGACTCATCAGCATCCCCTCATAAAAGGGATGATATAATCCATTTTGGATTTTACACAATGAAAGATTTTGTGATTTATAAAAACAACTTAGTATTTTAGGTAAATGAATTCTGGTTGACAGTGGCTAGGGCGTGTAGCTCTGACAGGCAGACATGAACACACACACTAGATTTTGTTAAGGAAATCGCTTAGAAGTTAAATGAAGATGGGTTGCAGACAGAAGTAGCTTAATATCTTGTCCCACTGTGACCATTATTAGTGGCGTTTGTGCCATAATACTAGATACTTCAGTACACAATTACTACAACACGATCAGCAAAAGGTAAGAGTCCTCCACCAATATCCTGTGTTGTTGCTTGTATACCTGAAACAAAGAAACAACATGGGCAAAACAACAAAGGGAAAACTAAAAGGACATTAAAGAAACGGAAAAAAATAAAAAAACTGAAAGTGAAAAAATCCAGGCATATAGAACCCCACTCTTCACCCTGTCGATGTATTAAAAAATCCAGGATTGTATTGAACAACAGGCTTTGGAAGGGGGTGATGTTTAAAAACTTATGAGTATTCATGGGGCAAAGCAAAGCAATACAGAAAATAAGCTGTTTGACTGCTTTGCCACATTAGAAAGTAAAATACTGCAGTGGATGGCCAGAAGTTGAAAATGTAGGCTGATGAAACAGCCATGAAAGATGGGCATTGATTTTAAGTGTTTTAATGGATGGCTACAGTGATTCAAAGAGAGACAGAATATTACAAGGCAGTCAATGAGTAAAGCATTTGCTTCAGCATATGTTAATTTGGCAGAGTGGTGGTGAGAGCATGTGAAACCAATACTGACACAGTATGCCCTGTAGGACATTTTTTAATCTCAGTGAAATGAAATTCATAATGTGCAACCAAAGAGGACTCTGGCATTAAAACATCACAAGTGTCAGCAAGGGGAAAAACTGAAAGTGTGATGGTCTAACCTTGCAATGCTAATGGCAGTGTATCCATTAAATACCAGTTACTGCTTGAAAAGTTTGAGGCATTACCCATGTCATTACAGGTCATCCAAAAATGAATGAGTGACTGACTGGGCGATTTCTGAAATTACTGGCCTGGTGTGATTATAATATAAGGAAAGAAAGACCATCTGCCATAAGTAACATGTTTTAGCCTACACAGCCAGCATCAGGAACTCATTCTTTACACAAAGATATTACAGAAAATGATGTACACCATATGACATTTCCATGAACAAGTGTCTTTCACAATGTACACGTACACTGTTGAAGTTTAAGTTGTGACTGAGTCTTTCTATTTCCTTATGTGACTGGAAGATTTTTTAAAGAGGGGCTGGTGTCATATTAAAGAAACATGGCTTGCCAAAACAGGAATGTGCTTCTGGTAATGGATCAGTGTATTGCCCGCAACAAGGAGGGCACTACCCTGAAGCATGTGCATCTCTTCTACCTACTGCCAAACATCACCATCTACATACAACTACTAGACCAGGCCTTCATATCCTATATGCAACAAGTGTACCAAAGGTGTGTAGTACGTTTTCTTCTGTGTGAGAAATGGACAGGAGTGTTATCGCAGAAGACATAAGAAAATGGAACATCTTGGATGCCATGTGAGGTGTTTCTGTGGCATGGAAATCCATCATGCCTGCAGTAATTCAGAACTTCTTTGTGAAAAGTGGTGTCGGTACTCTACTGCCACACTGACTGCCCCACTACTTCTAACAGGTTTCTTAATGTAGACAATCTGTGCCTACCATTGGTGATCAGCCAACAAGTCTGGACAGCTCTGGCTCTGGCTATGCATCTGAGAGGCAAGAAAGAGGAGAAGACTACTTCCTGCCCTACCATCTTACAAAGATGTTCTAATGGCACTGTCAGTGCTAGATTTGGTAGTAAATTCAGACGAGAAAGATAACACAGTGGTGATGCTATGGATAAACATTAATTCCAAATTAGTCTGGGAATGCCAACAATCCTTGGTGAAACTGGTAGAACATAAAAGGATCCAACTGGTATGGGTGCCTGGACATAATGGGATTGATGGAAATGAAAAAGCTCAGAAATTAGCCAGGATAGGCTGTTCGCATCCACTCAAAGGACCTCAGTGTGCAATTGGTACATCTACAAAGGTTGCCAGGGTGGTGATCAAGGACTGACAAGCAGGAAACATGAGGAGCATTAGCAGTCCATCAGTGGACAAAGGCAGGCTAAGGGCTTTCTTGAAAAATCCTCTGTGAAAAAAGATGGGAAGGTGCTCAGACTGACCACAAACCATCTAAGAATATTGACAGGGTTGCTATTAGAACAAAGTCATTTAAACAGACATTTATTTAAACTAGGGTTGGTAAACAGTGGGGGCACATGGTGGCGCAGTTGGTTGAGGCACTGCGCTACAAGCCGAAAGGTTGCGGGATCAATTCCCAATGGTGTCATTGGAATTTTTCGTTGACATAATCCTGGCCACACTATGGCACTGGGGTTGACTCAGCCTCTAACAGAAACGAGTACCAGGAATATTTCCTGGGGGTAAAGGCGGCTGTTGTGTTGGGCTGACAACCTTCATGTGCCAACTGTCTTGAAATCTGGGAGCCTCAACCTCCTGGAACCCTCAAGGGCTGTCCAGGTCTGTAATGGGATTGCTTTTACCTTGGTACACATTACTCAGCGTGATGCAAGCAGGAATCTGAAGCAGCCTCACAAGTTTTTTGTAACTGTGAAGCTTTGGTAGCCTGAAAGGACCAGGTGCCTGGGTTGACAATTTTTGAAACCAAGTGACTTAGAGGAAATTTCTGTTAGCAGGATACTGCACATAGGATCACGTGTGGTTGAAGTGCATGGCTCACTAAAGTGCCCACCCTCCTTGTATGCTATTCTATTCTATTCTAAGCTATCGATAAACTAAACACTTCAGTGCCTAAAGTATATAAAAAACAGACTGAAACAATGGTCACTTGATTCCTATTTTAACTATCAATAAAAACAGATATAAGAATGATAAATGCACTGATTTGTCGTGGGCTTGTTTTCAGTGTGTAAATCATATTACATTATGTTACAGGTGTGCAGAAAAACAAATAAAAGAAAAAAACGAGTTTATTATTATGCTACTATATAAAAGAAATATAGATTCAAATATTATTTCATTATTTTAATTAACTAACCTAATACAAGGTAAGTGCACATTGTAAATTGGATTATTCAAAACTGTATAACTTGAAGTGCAATTTGGACCTGGGCATCTCAAATTATTGAAGTTTTACTGTACTGTGCTTTAAAGGACAGATTCCACACAACACTCACCCAGGAACTGAGGAGTTCGAACCAAGTCAATAGGGGGTGGATCCAAGGCAGAATAGTTGCGGTATAATACCGTAATGTCAGCTGGGTTTAAAGTGTTGCGTGACAGCATTGATGTGAGAGCCTGGCATGCTTGCGGAAACCTTGCAGCACCATTCAGTGCCATCGTGATGGGGGTCACATCATGCTGGCTGCCACAATAGAGAATTATAAAATGGTTAAAAATAAAAACTTAACACACGTTGTAGCCTTCAGCAACAGACATGAATTATTTATTACATTCATGCTCTGGCCACTTTAACTTCAGTACCCACAAGGCAGTGATTTAGGTGGTCCTCAGATGTAGTCCTCAGCAGGCATTTTCACTGCAGAAAAGAGCAGAATCAGTCAAAGTTCTATCCATTTTAGATATTGGGAGGCAAATGGTCTGTTTTAAAACTATGTAATGAGGACTGGCCATCACCAGCTTCTAGTGTGTGAGACTGCGCTTTTAACTAACATACCTCTGATACTTGAATCACTGAAAAGTTGGAACACGGATACCGTTGGTGTGTGACGTACAAAGTATAAAGAATCCATTAAACAATAAATGAATAACTTGACTTCCAGGTACAATTTTAATAAATCTGCAATTTAGCCATGCACATCTGTGCACAATTTACACTGGTACAAATTTCATCCACTTAAAATTTGCCCAGTATAATTTCAAAGTTTTGCAGTCACCATGTCTGGTACAAAAGAAGTTAGTTCAGACTTATGGACCTAACACAGTATATTCCATGTTTGTAAGCTGCTAAAAGCACACCTAACTTACAAAACATTGTTTAAAAAAAATAATGGAAGAAGGGCCAATATACATGGCAGTTTAATAATACACCTTTGTCACAAACCTTTATATGTCTCTGACATAAAAACTGAAACTGCTGTGATGGATATGTATGGGGACAGTAGGGTACATAATAATTAACATAATTTAACAAATTCACTGCTTACTTCTGCTGTGCACAGTGAGTAATCTCCTGTGATAGTCGCTTCATGTTGGAGCCACCCTTGGGCTCCTGGGACAGGACCTGCAGCAGTACCTGACTGTACACATATGTATGCTGTCCATGACAAACCATTTTCTGCAACACATTTGTAATATCATGAAAACAAATGTTCAACCGACTCCCATGGACAAACAATTACTCCAAAAATGAAGAATGGGAAGATAATGCAAAAAAGAATAGCTAAAAAAAGCGATTTGGCATGGAATTACAAAGTTGTGTCATATTACAATGAAAAGAGCATAATGACACTGGAAAAAGAAAAAAAAACTTACCTAAACAGAGACATAAGAATGATTATGGCTCTTGGATCCTAGCTTCCTCCTGCGAATCACATACAGTGAAACTCATTTGAGATGGCAACACACAAGATATTTCCCACTTTAAAATAATTTAGTTCCAACATTTTTCTATATGAGTAACATACAATTTGTTCCTTTAATATGTTTTCCACTTAAAATAACTTCCTACTAAAAATGTATCTCAAAAGCATAAAAAGTTCACAACATTGAGAACTTTTTACCCCTCCTACACATTTTTCAGACCACAGTCTTAAACAACTTCCCATGCTTCTGTCCATTTAGTTTGTTTCAAACACAATTATGAAATGACACCCTTACATCCTTCATGGCAACCTCCATGGTACTTCACAGGATGTGACATTTTACTTACTTCTGAAGTGTGCCATCTGTACTACCGTAATGTACGCAACAAATTGGTAATTACTTGGTCTCCTTGTAAGACTGGAATGTGCTGGTATTGCACTTTCAGTTGACATAACTGGGAAACGTGGGGCAGCTTACCTCACAACTGTTTGTTGAGAGGTGTATGCGTGCCCCAGTTCAGTTATGTAAAGGTTAAGTAAAACATTTGAGTCAGCACAACACCACTATAAAACCCCAAGGAAATTACGTCAGAGAGACTCGCAAGATTGGTTACATCGGACAGAAGAAATTTGGTCTACAACACTATGCTGCCTGCAGTACAAGTATATTTTGAAATATTTATCGTGCCATGGTGGGCACCTTCATATTCTGGTTGTTAACAGGAGGTAAGCTTGACTGACTGGTTACTAAATTGTTTGTATTAGCGAGTTATTTTCGGAAACTAATATTCTAAATTATACGGTTACAACTTGGAATTTAATAGTGGCGTGACAGCTAATTGATCATGAAGCTGTAATGAACTAATTCAGCACACCTAGGACTTACCAAACTCATTCTAGCTAGGGTAACCTACTTGTATATCCATGTACATAGAGTAGACAATAGAACTTACATTTGTTATGTGGCTGGTCACTCATTTAACCCCATGGTGTCCTCTGACCCCCGAAACCCTAGGTAATCACAAGGCCCCCAACTGGCGAATGCTACCGTCATTATCCTGACCACGTGGGAAGTTCAGGGTAGGCCATACTAGGCCACGGTAGAATTACCCAAACTACCGCTCGGGTTTGGGCACTACATAAGTGGTAACGGCATTGAGGACATAACACCCCTGGTCACTAAAAAGATTGGGTGGCGGCGGTGTGGACGCAACCGGGATCACCACTACAGTAAACTGGTGGCAGCGACTACATAAGTTGGTGACGGCAGTTTGGACGCAAACCGGTGGCCAACACTACACTACTACCATATAACAAATTTCAGTACAAATTGTGAAACATGATCCTACTGTCTTTGCATATACTTGTAACTGCTGATCTGAATGCTCCATGGCACTGGGAGCACTGAATTTTTCATCAGTGATGTGGATTGGCAGCCACAACAGTGGACATCATTGCATGTCTGTTGACTATTTTTAACATGTATGTACTATTCAAATGCAGCTCACTGGCTTAATGTCTGAACATCTGTATACTGTGAACCTACCAAATATGTTTAAGTCTTCATTCCTATGCCTTTTACCTCTTTGGCACTGAATGTTACTGACTGGTTACATGCAATGTGATGCTCTAATGCTGAATGTGGTGTCTTGGTGACAGGCAATTATGGCTGTTGTTATTCTGGGTTCAGGCAATAAATAAAGCATTTAATTCAGGCACAAGAGTCAAAATCATTGAAATTTCACATGTTCATTCTGTACACTGAGTTTTCACCAAGCTACATTGTGCACAAGTATCTTAAAAAAGGCTGCACTTATTTTTGAAGATCCAATGGACACAAACTCTGAGAACCAACCACTGATACTAATGCCTGGGGAAATTAATACTTTGATATGAGTAACCTTGTCCCACTGCCCCGAACTGTAACATTATATTGGTGCAGTTCATTTCCCCATGTTTTCTCTACATGACACACGAAACCAAGAGGTGCATTGTGCTGTACAGCCCAAGGGGAAACATTGGTTTTTATTTTGACACACAGAGGGTGACACTCTATCAGAAATTTAATTCAGGATTCATGTATATGAAAAGCTGTTAAAGTCTCTGCCAAATTGTTAGGTTACATGCTATTTAGAAGCTTAATATGTGCAGCGTGGTTCGTTAACTCCCACCACAGAATTTTGCATAATGACCAATTTGGTATTACTGATAGTTGAAAGGGGAAGTAGACAGACAGAGGAAAGAAAGGAAGAAAGAAAGGAATCAGGTTGGCAACATGTTAAGACAAAGTTTCTTGAAAATCTGTCTACTGGTTTAAAAGTTATTAGCATGAACAGACACACAGACATGATGAACCACACATCCATTTCTCTGTATAAACCAAGGACAGTAGGCTAAAGACAGAAGTATTTCAGGCTACAAGACACATGATTTGACTTACTGAACATACTGTATGTAAACATAGAATAAGTCTAATGTCACTCACGGCACACTCCAGAATACTGTTTTGCCAGTCTTCTGAATTCTGAAGGAAGCTTGAGATGGTAGTTTTGAGAACACGGGAAAACACTTCAATCTGCTGAGCAGCTGTTGAAATGCTGGTGATCTCTCCCTGAAATCCTGCATCAGATATCAGCTGTGAAAAATAAAGCACTATTATACCACAGTATGACCTGCTTATGGTAGAATCTTAAAGGACCTCTAACATTTTCTCCTTTGACACAACCACTTACTTCTAGATAAATACTGCACAGTAAATATACAATGTCCTTATCACTCAAACCCCACAGCGGAACTTTTTTGCCAGAAATATATTCAGCAGTACAGGTTCCCTCCTGTCTTGTTGGGCATTCTTTACGAAGTGAAAAAGAATGCCCAATGTGAATACTATGTCTGTCCAGACCTAGTATCAGTGACTACACTGTCTGTCAGATTTTAACGAAGGTTGGTATGAAAATTCTTTATAAAAAGTTATGATGCAAGCACATGTTTCATTTAAACTGGTTTTGTGACAGTCATACATACTTCACTTCAAGGTGTAAAAGAATCCCCACTGGTACTTTCCATATTTGACTGATTTGGATTATGTTTGGTACAGAAGATCTCCGTATAATGCTGATGAGCAAATGTGAATTCTGTAAAAACTGGTTTAGTGAAAGCCATATTTTCCTTATGGACATAAGTAAAATGTTGCCCATATTTTCTACATTTTTGTCTGATGTAATGAATGGAATTTAAGAAGGGGTGCATATGAAAAGTTACAATTGGCCATCACCAACAACTGACATTTAGCATTTCAGCATCACACTCCATGACCAATGGGTAACGTTCAGCACCAAGGATGGGAATACATACATTGCTCTCAGTATTTCCCACATTTATTGTCAAAATTGGGTAAAATTCAGTAAAATAAATATGCACATGTAGTGTAGTCTACACTACAGGTACTAACTTGTGAGGCTGTTTCAGTTGCCTGGTCGCATCAATCACAGCCAGGAATGTCTATCAGCCCCAGTTTAAATAATGTATTTCTTAGGAGTGCCCTGTTAGCAGACCCATCAGTATTATTGGCTGGTGTCTGCTCAAGCTGTATAACTCCCCAGCTCTTGCAGCAAATGGTCTTTTAAGAAACCTCTTAGCCTGCCTTTGCCTATGAGTGGACTGCCAATACTCCTTGTGTTTCCTGCATGTCCAGCCCCTCATCTCTCCCCTGGCAACCTTTGCAGATATGCCAAAAGGCATGTACAGGTCCCTTAAGTGAATCTGAGGAGTCTTGCTCGGCTAAATGATCAGCTATACTTTATATGAAACATCCCTGTTGGTGTAGCAAACACAGTATCTATAAATATTCACGATCACAACCAACCCTCTTGTAAATAGTTCTAATTTATATGGCAACTAGTTTCGATCCTAAACTCTGGTCATTATCAAGCCATAACACAAGAATGTGAAATATATATAGCAACTAAAAACACAAGTTGGAGATCTCCTCCTTTTACATAAAAAAATACATTAAAATGTATGAAAAATGTATAAGTAAAAACAGTTATGGATGATAACTGTACTTTTCCATTCTAATGCCTCTCTTCAGGACCACTGTTTCTTATACTTCTACCTACTTTCCTTGTTCTTCCAATACGTTCACTCACAGCCTGAGTCCTGATCAACCCTGTCCACATATCTGTACTGTTTCTCCAAGCAAAACTTAGCCTCTATCCTGGAAATGAAAGAAACATATTCCTCCAAAACATTCATAAATATCTACAAAAATACATGGACAAACCTTGATAGTGAAGTTAAGCATGAGGCAGTCAGGGTATTCTTCAGCCAGTCGATAGATGAGAGAACGCCATGTGGGATGTTCTATCATCTCCGTTAGCCAGGCAGGAGTCTGTATACAATATAGCAATTATAGCACTGGCACACACAACAAGGAGATCAAAGTTCCAGGCCTACAATCTTGTGTTGTTTCGTCATGTTGAGATAATATAAATTTATAATCCAAAAACAACATCCAATATAGCTCATGGGTTAGCAGCTAAACTTGTGTGCAAATGACGATATGACTAATGTTTAGTAAAATCACAACTTTATGTTTTCACCCACAAATATGCTATGGTAGGGAAGGCTATTTGAATAAATCATGTAGGGATGGGGGGGGGGAACACACACATGCAAGCATATGTTCGGGCATGCGCGCAAGCACATGTGCGTGTGCACACACACACACACCTCTCACTCCTTTGGGCCAGACACTCAAACTTACCTCACCCTCTTCTGTGAAAATTGTGTCTGCTTTCTTCGGATCAAATGTCTTCAGAATCATATCCTTGAGATGATTTTCAACCATTGCTTGGACATCTGTCACCTTAACTCCTGTTAAATTGAATCAACAATCAGTTTGAGGCAATAAAATTACTCAAAACTGTGTGTGTGTGTGTGTGTGTTTGTCAGAGAGAGAGAGAGAGGGAGGGAGGGAGAGAGAGAGAGAGAGAAAATAACACAGTAGCCTGAAAACTAAAGTTCTCAACAGTGTTTGTGGTATTAAAGCAGTCCTTAATTGCAGTCATCACAACTTCATTAACACTTAATATCAACTGCTGGAATATGGATGGCCACATGTTTCAACTGAAACAGTCATCTTCAGGCCATCTGGCATTACAATAATGTAAACTAATTGTAGTTACCTTAAAACTGTGCCATTGGATTGAGATCTCAAACATAAATTTATCAGTATATAATGGTTATATTGAAACAAGTATATACTCCACAGAAAAGTTGTTCTAGTTCCATTTTATTCTCTTAACCATCTGAACAGTAAAAAAACTGTTAATACATGCCATGTTATGCACTCTAGTAACCCATCAAACTTTAACAAATTTGTAATATTTATGATCATAGAACCACACCACCAATAGCAGTGAGACAAGTCAGTGACAGGGAAGAAAATTTCCAATACAAAAAATGGTATGGGAAGAAGTAACCTCATTATTCAGCAAAGTTAAATAATACCTACATATACAGTGGCCAGGCACAAGGTGACTATACTTCAGAAGCATGTTCCCTGGGTCATTTGATAAAAAAAAAAAGTCATATAAACCACATGATGATCCAATATTGTTATTCAGTCAAGCCACCTATAATTTTGATCAAAACGAATGCTAGGGTAGTCTGCTGGTACAACTGTAACTGTTCAATTCTCAGTCTGCTTGACCCAGTTGGTATGGCCATGTCTTGCTGCACAGCACTGTTATTCCAAATGTCTTTCACTTCACATACAAGAAATATGCAAACATGCATTTTGCAACTGAAACAGCAGTAGGTCTGCTTAAATAGTGATAAGCAGGTCACTAAATTTCTTGCTGAAACGTATTACAGAAAGTACATAGAACTCTGAGGGGGACTAGTTCCCTTCCATGAGTAAATGAAGGGATGGGCAACCAGTACAGAGCAGCAAAGCCAGTACACAAGTATATGTAGTGTGATCAAGTAGTTCCCCAAGTAATTTCAAAAACAATACACGTCTTCCAATCAATGCTGTCAACTTCAAAGCAGTCTCCTTGTGCCTTTATACAGGTAGCCCAGCAATTGCCCCATTGTTTGAAGTATTTCACAAAGTGTGCTGTTTGAAATTAGGCAAGTAGTTCCTGCAATTTTGCTTGAATCATGGTCATATCATTCAATCTCCTTACCCTTTAACGCTATCTTGAATTTTCAAGGAAAGAGAGACGTCACACGGTGTGCTAAATTTGATTAGCAGGAAGGGTGTGTAAAGACATTCAAGTTCTTTTTGGTTTCAAATTCATGCACAAAGCACAGCAAGCAGGCACATTGCCAAGGAGGAAAAACCTATCCGATGCGTTCAGACTGTCTGGCCAATTGTTCTGCAGTGACTGAAATGAAATTCCCAACATGTCAGCATCTTCACGGACAGTTATTCTTCTATTGTTGAGGATAAGTTCCTTCACTTGACTGATGTTTTCTTTTGTTCTATTTGTTTATAGATATCCTGAGCATTCAACAACTTCAATAGAGGACAAACCACTTGCAAAAATCAGAAAACCACTAAAAACCTTATGTTCTTGTCACTTTCTTTCCACAAAAACTACTTTCAACACTGTGAAAGCTTTTATTGTATTTCTCTTGTTTAAAGCAAAATGTGATGTAGGCACAAAGTTCTTTCATGTCTGCCATTTTCTAGGTATGATAAAATTGCAAATGGAACAACAAACACCTGTACTTAACAAGACATCACTCAACAATCATACATGCTACTGCAATATTTCAAGCAGGAAAGGATTCAGCGACTCTACTCTATCTACACCTAGCAGTTAAAGTCTGTGCCAGCAGCAGTAAATTCGTCTTGCAGCGGCCCATATGTTGTTGGATGGTAAGATGTATATCATAACTGTTGCCACTGCTACCATACCCCATCTAAAATTTTGTACAGAATACAAAAAGCAAGCTGATTAAAAGGCTGGGCTTGGAACATGGTGATTCCTTAAAAACTGGGCCATGGGCATGTAAAGAGACCATCAGTGTGGACTGTTCAATGGATATGGTAAAGTCAGTGAATTTTATGTGAAGACCATCAGCAATATCCTTCACCACACTTCAATGACATAAACAATGTTTAACCAAGCTCACCTCCAAGAATAAGCCACTCAGCAAGGAGATTCGCCATCTGTGCCACAGCACTGTAGTTGTGAGACAAAAGTTCAATAACTTGCTCAGGATTTCCACCTGCTTGGAAGTACCTATAATAACATATGTTCACATAATACAGTATAAGAGGCATACTGTAACTTGACATAAAAAATTAATGACACTAACATTCCACCAACTAATAAATAAACCATGGTTTGAAGTATTTTAATACTGTGTATACTGTGCATGGTGTAAAAATCAATTTACAAAACCAACCCTACATGCACTGGATATATACACAACAGATGCACAAAATCTCCTGGTTTGAAGGTATCCATATACATGCAGTCAAACAATGCTTCTTTTGATTCCTGTCTGCTTGCAACATTTGAATCACATGCCCAATAAAGTGTTGCTCAATGCTACACCAGTATTCAATAAAATAAAAGGAAATAAAATTTATGACTTTATGCAGTATACTACTTGTAGTTAATTACTTTTACACCAAAAAAATCTACATCTACAAAAAGCATAAGTTTGCTGAAGCATGTAAAATACCACGAAGAAAATAAAATGTTCATTGCATTGTGTCCCTCAGCATAGCTGCTGTCATGGGAGCTTCATCACACAGGAAGCCTGCACCCCCAGATATTCAGAGCATTCAGAGACTCTTCTTTGAAATAAGATAAGCTGAACTTCAAAAGATTAACTCTAAATTCGCAGCAGATGCAGGTGTAATATTGAAAAAATCTGCCACACTCAAGGAAACAATAAAAATGGGTAATCTGTATGTGTACTCGAAACTGATTAATAATGAACCTCTAATGGCCAAACACGAAAACACTATCCGCTAACTAAACATCCTCTTAGCATTAGAGGAAAAACAGTATTCCAAAGAACCATGATGTATTTAATATTTTTTGCACTTAAAGAAACAGGTCTCTTTCTCACAGTATTTGCCTAAGAAGCCTTTAGAGGTGTAAAAGATTGCTGAAATTTAATTACAGTTAAAATGTTCATGTTCAGCAAACATGTTCAAAAGGGCACTGTTACTTCCAGGCAAAAATATTACAACTGCCATGCTGCACTTTTCTGTAACAGTGCATTTTAGACAACTAAATCCCTAATTGCTTCATCCTGAATCTCCTTCATAACAATGAGACTTTACATGGACATGACTGACTTCTACGAACCTCTTCAGCTGAGTAAAGATGCCTGGTTCCATAATGTAGTCAGGCGTACTGAACTTATCTAGGCACTCTCGCAAGACTTCTTGTGGGTTTTCCACTGGTTCTTCCCCTCCTTCAGACTAAAGAAACAACAAGAAACTTAACTTACATAACTTAACTAACTGATGTTTGAAGCAAAACTGTGTTCGGAAGCCCAAACTATACATATAATACTTGCACGATTTCTTAAATGCTAAGTGTAGGACGTGGGTTCTTGTACCAAAGGCCAATGCTTGGACTTGTATGTTCATTAAACCATATACACATCAAATCACACGTCAATAACAAATGCATCTGCTCTGTGTAGTTATTGACTTTTCTCTTGAAATCAGTGATATATGGGTTTAGCAGTGACACCTCAGTATTGAGAGGATACTCACAAACACACACACACACCAGTTTGGCATGTCACATACGAATGCAAAGTTAATAATACTGTCAAATCTACATCTTGTCCTTCCACAACATCTACTTCATTTAGGATTCCTGACTAAACTTCTGTGTTCACTTGTCATGCTTCCCAAATATGCTTCATGCCATGTGTCCATCTCATCCTACTGTATTTAACATTTTATGAAGCGTACCATCTGTGTTTTTCTTCCAGGTATTTATGTTTTTGCTCATTAAATTAACACCATCAACACAGACCAAAAACTGGTGTCTCCCATTTATATCAAATCACCAGGGCATTCTTGATCCTTTCTAATGGTGTATTTTACAGCAAAGCTGATAAGAAGTGGTGATAACTATTTTGGCTTTGTTTGTTTGTTTTTGGCACAACAGTCCCCAGTGGGACAGGGCCTGCTCACTTACAAGGTTTCTAGATCACACACGATGATGCACCAGTCGGTAGGACTCCTCTGGAAAAGTGATAAGCTCATCGCTGAGACCTATTACTGTTTCAGTGGTAGGTTCTTACATCATTAGTCACCATTTCCACTGATCCACTTAAATGTTTGTTAAGGTAATGAATCAGAAATTTCAAAGTGAAAAGCTCATCATACAACTCTACAATGTGCAAATTGTAATAATTTTGTGAATATTTATCTGAAAGATAACGTATAAGACTGTAAACTTAATATTGTAAGCACCGTGCATGATGCAAATTTCAACCTACTTTGTGTGTTTTAATTGAAACTGATGTGTGTCTGTGCGTTACAAACTGGTTTGTAGGCACTGCTTGTGTTAACATAAAGACTCCCTGAAGACACCACCCTGGGAGTGGCAAAATATGTAGGAAAGGACACTGTGTATCAAACGTGTTTACTTCTCAGTGCATGAAAAGTTGGTTAAATAGGTTGAAAACTGTAAGACTGTAGTTATATTTCATGTTATTTTAGATTTTACAAAAGCTCCACTGCAAAATGGCATCTACGTATGCTATGCGTGAAGATGGTAGTAACTGCCAAACCATAGCGCAAAGTTAGGTGTCTATAGATGCTCACTAATTTACAACCACTCATACTCACCACCATGACACAAACATTAAGCCTTGCAGTTGGTGGATGCAATGTGCATGCATGCGAGTCATATTGTTTGAACCTTTGCATTTGTTTTTTTCAATTTACCATGATGATGTATACACTTGTACTTGGGTATATGGTCTGTGTTTACATTTTACTTTATTATAAAGTGGGCAGTCTATGTACATGTATTACTGACTTATGATGTCAACTTACCATCTACTCGTTGCAATGGAATCCCATCGTAATCCACAGAGAATCTGTATTTTAATGTAAATAGGCACAAATAAAAGTACACTAGAAAGGAAAAAGCCATGACAATGATTCATAAAATAAAACAACACAAAGAACAGAATTCCTATTATCTTTTACTCACCTCTCCATCTCCCATGTCTCCATCCCAAGCCTTATCATCAAATTCATCATCCATGATGACACAGTTACATTAATCTGAAAATGATAATAATACTGTTTATTAATATAAACAAAGTCATAGGCCACATATTTTAAAACTAAGTCTTTTCGAATGACCTGTTAAAACGGTTCTTTCTAACAGAAGTGACACTGAATTCAAGTTAAGAATAAATACATAAAGTCATTAAAATAAACTCTTCCACACTCACAATGTCACTTTCTGTGTCTGGGTTAGACACCCCTCTCAAGATTGTGTGTATATGGACTAAGGGCCATGTGGGCTTGTACGCCTACCTGGGCCAGCTTCAGATAACATCAAAGTAAAAAACCAACAAACGAGAGTAAACTGTAAAATCAACATAACAGACTTTGGTCTGTCCTGAGAAGCGAGGCACACAAGCACCAAAACCACTGACAAACCTATTGTAACTAGGTTTTCATCCTGAAAAGGGAGGTGGCAGGAAACCCTTGAATGAATAGAAAGTGCTGCGGTTCGTAAGCAACACGTTAATTCAGCATGTTTATTTACCAACAAAGTTGTGTCAAATAATAAGGTACTCGTGGTTGCATACTGGAAAACACAACCGCTGCCATAAACTTGGGATTCGTAAGTTTATAAAGCACTTATTACTGTCATTTGGCAGTCATTAGAAATGGTAAACTCAGACGAAAAATTTTTGTAGTCTTCTCAACTTGGTCTGTCCAACGTCTCGACATTCACAAATTAACTTAGTCCTCTTCAACATACCTTTTCTTCGAGAACAAATTAATAACCGTAATTTGCATCTCTACAATTTAGCTAAACTATGAACGATAACTTACAAGACGTATTCATATGTAATTACAACGCTAAAGCCGCTAAATTTGAAGTCATGGCCATCTTGCAAAGATTACAAACCAGCGTTACGAACTACCGCTGACCCATAGACGCCATGTTCCTTATATTTTCCATTCCGTGCATTATGATTCAGTTACCACCACAGATCATCCATCTAGTGTTACCACAATGCAAACTGACAAATACACACAATTAGTCGGAAGAATCACAATTACGTTTTATTAGTAAACTCATACATGTTTCGGGCCTCACTGGCCGATCATCACGGAGTGCACAGGAGCATGAGACAAACGTTGAACCTTTTTATCATTTCCACAACGTAGAACAGTCATAATCGTCAATGCGTGACCGAATGTTTTATAATTTTAAATCACTGACCATATCTAGTACAAAAACAAAATCAATGGCAATGTGGGGGAACAACATACAGAGGGTAAAAATTGTGATAAACGACAATATTATTGAACAAGTAACAGATTTTAAATACTTTGTGTATCGCATATCAGAATACGGAAGTGATTTAGAAGATAAATTGCAAACATACAACAAAATAAACGGAGCTATACGGAGACATTTTGGAAAACAAATGAACAAAGAAACAA
>Ga0123352_10002775_pt1 | contig 24823 bp, 13 predicted proteins | sample TergutLab28metaG_FD_89700 | JGI IMG/M metagenome (GOLD analysis project Ga0123352, IMG submission 89700) | Labiotermes labralis P1 segment gut microbial communities from Petit-Saut dam, French Guiana - Lab288 P1 | ecosystem: Host-associated > Arthropoda: Insects > Digestive system > Gut ...
AGAGACCACTGGGGAGACGGGTGGATAATATTAGGATGGATCTCCAGGAGGTGGGGTGTGGGTATATGGACTGGATTGGGTTGGCCCAGGATAGGGACAGGTGGCGGACGCTTGTGAGTACGATAATGAACTTTCGGATTCCGCGAAATGCGGGAAATTTCTTGACTAGCTTCAAACCAGTTAGCTTCTCAAGAAGGACTCTGCACCATGGCGTAAGTAAGTAAGTAAGTAAGTAAGAAGGTTCATCACGGCATTCACAAGCATCCACCACCTGTCCGTAATCTGAGCCAGTTCAGTCCAGTCCTTGTCCCTCTATGACTGCTCAAAAAGCAATAAAAAAAGAAACTGAACGCAAATGTGGGAAATGTTAGAGAAGATGTCCCACAGTACCATAAAGTAAATAATAAAGACAATTTTAGTGTGTGTGACTAAATTTGTCTTTATTATTTAGAAAATGTCAAAGTTTCACATTGCTGATATCTGCCGTCTGCTGCATTGCTACATTTGTCATTTCGGAAGTAAATTAAAACTGTCTCTGCTGTTTGAATTTTCCTTGTAATAGTTTAAATGTTATGGTTGCTTCATTTCTGTAATGATTTATTCATGATGATGTCAGGAATATTTCTTTGTTATGTTTTTAGCACAAAATGTTCTCTTTTTAATGCCAGGTACAAGCCATTGTGGCGGCAATACTGGTGTCACTGTTTGCAGTTTCCATGAATGCTCTCGTGGGAGGTAAATTCAATGTGAATGATGCTGTGCTTCTCAGTGCTTCCAGCGTTACCACTGCAACAAGTTCCTGTTTTATACTTGGTAAGTTGTCATAATTAGATATCACTTTAGTTAAACACATATATTTTGTATCTAATGCTGAAAGTTTGAGGTATACACTGATACTACTGAGAACATGAGAAGGTTCCATGTTATGTGGGTCCCTGTCACCACAACATGGCGCGTCCTCAGGTTGCGGATGGAGGAATGGCCTCCAATATGGAGGGCAGCTGCGAATACATTGAATAAGCAGTCGCGGACAGCCGACAAGGGTTGGTCCTCCAGCTTGGGGGTTGGGTGAGGTGCTAACATCTCCTCACCTAAAAACTTACAATGTTACAGAACATTTTACAGGACATCAGGCTTGATGGCTGGCGCCTGTGAATGTGGTTATGAACCTTCGGGTTCCTGAAAGTGCTGGTAATTTCTTGACTGGCTGAGACCTGTTAGCTTCTAAGGAAGGACTCTGCTCCATGGAGGTAGTTGGTTAGTCAGTCAGTTTTATTTAGTTAGTTAGTTAGTTGGTTGGTTGGTTAGTTACATGAGAAGCTTTGTGTTGGAGGAGCATGAATAAATTTAAGATGTGTAGAACACCTTACAAATAAAGAACTTCGGTTATTGTGTCTTAACTACTTGACTGATACTGAAAAATATACATCACTCAGTATTGGTCAAGAGAGGCAATGTATTGACAAACGTAAGGTTGAGGCACTTGTGTGTAAAAATTATCGCAATGGAAAAGCAATAAGTATTACATATTCTGAGTGTGTTTATGTATTTTTGCCTCATTTATCTAGCATACAATGTGCATGCACCTTATTGTATTGTCATGTGTGGCCTGTCAGGCTGTACCACATTTTTCAACATTATCTCATATTTGGCACCATTTTCAGAAAATTTACAGAACATAAAACTTGAGTTTCGATTTTTCTCACAAATTTTTTCATGAAACATTCCTATTCTAAGAAGAACTGAGTGAGATATGATAAAAAATGTAAATTGTTCTTCATGTAAAACTATCAGTTATTTTTGTCCTATTGTAATGAAACTAGAATTTTATGAACAGATTTTCAAAAAATTCTCAAATATCAAGTTTCATGAAAAGCTGTCCAGTGGGAAGGTGCTCCATGTGGACAGATGGACAGACAAACAGACATGACGCCTCTAATAGTCGCTTGTCGTCATTTTGCGAACATACCTGAAAATGATAAGAATTTGCAAGTGAAATATTTTGTTCCATTTATACATATTTAATTTAATCCCGATTTATTTGAGGAGTTAGTTTTTCCTTCTATTGCATTAGGAGTGTACACAGGCTAGTGAAGAAGTCCCTGTACCATACTTACTTAACATGTTCTTCAGTATGTGCACACTTGCACACCATGTGCTGTGAAACTAGAAGTTTGTGTGTGGCAACACTGTCATTATCTGTTTTGTGCAAAATGTGGCCCATGGTGTGCTGTACAAGATGTATGGCACAAACATACAAATCCTCATGGTAGGTTAAATGGCCATACAGTAACTTTGTGGCCATTACATTTATGCATGCTGTATGTGTAAATGAGTGTCTGTATGTGTGTGTGTGTGTGCATGAATTCACACAGTGTGCTTTGATGTGTATCAGAACTGCTACATCCATTAAAATAAAGGGCTTCTTCCTACATTTCAGTAATCCCCATGACTGATTACTGTCTCGTCCATGAATGTTTCTGCATTTCATGTACAAGTATCATGAATAATCAAATAATTTGTTCAGTACTCACCATGGTAAAAAGTAAAGCTGCCCCTGTGCACACCATGATGACACAGAGGTATAGCTCCACTCATTCCTAACTTCCGCTCTACAAGGAGGCGAGTGGTCAGCTTTATACACTGGCTGCCCCTCTCACCAGTACCAATTTAATAGGTGGCTGGGTGGACTTCAGAGGTGGCCTGAACATTTCAGCGAAAAAGAAAAAAAAACATCTTGACCCTGCCAGGAATGGAACTTGGATCTTCCAGCACATAGCCTAGCCACTATACTGATGGATTTATAGAAGCTCACCAGTAACCACTGTGAAGCGTTGTGTCTGAAGCACTCAAAAATTGCCAACATCCGTGTGATACGTACATTTGCTTTTAGGCATGGACAGTCTGACATTTACAGCTGGACAGTTCTGCATGTATCTGAAATGGCTAGATCACTAAAAGCGAACATACCTTCAACATTGTGAGATGTGGATTCTGGTATAGTACTGTTCCTCTATAGTTACAGCATAATTAAAATGTCTAGTGTGTGGCAACGTGCACTTTCTGAGCTATTTGAGTTTCCTACAGCAGCACTGCTGAAGAGTTAAGTCTTGTGGGAAGTTACACTATGTTACCTGGTAAGTAGTTATGTTATGGAGGATTGTAGTGCCTCTGTCTTGGATGACCAAACACTTTAAGAAGAGATTTCCCAAACCTAAAGTAGAAGGTGCTGCAATGCTTTGAAATGTCTCTAACTGTTCACCAGTCAACACAATGTAACAATCCAGCAGACTTGAATCTTCAGCTATCTCTTCTGTACCTCAGTGTATCAACATTAGTTTCAAAGAATTGTCCTCAACCAAGGATACTGAGTTTTGTATATCAGGCTGATAAGAGTGTTGTGGTTAATGTATATAAATAGTTAGCATATTTTGCAAGAAATTACTTCCAAGGATGAAGCTGTGTATGTCAGGTACTGGACATCTTTTCACCTGAGTAGTGTCCTACACATAAGTGAGTTTGATAAATAAACTCTGTGATCAAGTAAAAGTATTTGAACATTTTTTACTTCTGTGTTTTGATGAAACAATGGATACAATTGAGCAGTGGCCTGTGTTACTTTCTCCTGTGTTCTAACTGCCATGTGTTGTCAGCATCATATTTTATGAATTTATGTCAAGTTCGTTGAACATAGTGTATGCCATTCATTGACTGCACTCATCAGATACTTAAAGATTTAAAGACTAATGTAGTATTCCCAGTTTGCACTGCAGCTTATGTTCAGTGCTTGGGTGGCAAGGTTACTATTTTGTTCCATATTGAACTATGATGAGTATTATTTATGTAATAGTACAGAATACTGGAATGCTTTACTCACAAAACTTTGCAAGTTTTGTAGGATTATGTAAATTTGCTATACAAGGCATTTCAGAATAAATACATTTAATGATATATTTGTGTTTTTCTAATAAATGAGGTGCTCCTACCTTCTATCTTTCACCCTTACTTCAAATCCTTAGCCGCACATTAACAAAGACCATCACGTCTATTTTATATTGAATAACATGAATATTTTTGGCAATATAATTAAACAAATATTTTATGTACAGAATGTGGTGAAAATGGTGCACATGAACAATGGAGATGGTTAGAAATTCGGAAGGCAAAACATAATATGAAAGAGAAAGTTTCTCTAGCATAAACCACCACATGGCTGAAAAATGGGTCAAATAAGAGAAGCAATGCATGTGTAAACGTAATACTAAGGATCATTTGCGCCATTGTTGCAGTGGAAAAGCAATAAGTATTACATATTCTGTTTATGTGTCTGTAGCCTTAGGTATCAAGCATGCAATGTGCATGCACCATATGGTCATCTGTGGCATGCATTGCTGTATCCTGTGTTTCAACATTGTCTCATAAGTGGTGTGATTTTCAGAAAAAAAAATTTACTGAACATAAAATTTTTTTATGATTTCCTCTACAGCTTTAGTTACAGCTACAGCTCGTTCTAGGAGGAATTCAGTGTGATTCGATCATAAATGTACATACATCTTTATGTAAAGTTGTCATTATGCTTGTTACATTTTTAATGAATCTGGAATTTTCTTGACATATTTCTAGAAAATACTGAAATGCCAAATTTCATTTAAAAACCTGTCATGTGGGAAGTGAGTTGTTCCATGCAGACAGACGGACAGACACGATGAAGCTGATATTATTTTTTTTCAAAATTTTATGAACCCGCCTAGAAATAACATGAATAATCGAAACTGATAGAAAACCTTAGGACGAAAGAAAATGCAAGAGACACAAATCTTCTGGAATGCCTTCTCACATGACCATCCAATGGAATTAAGAACGGCATGTGTGAGTGTGTAGGGTGGAGCAAGTAGAGAACATTAATTCAAAATGTACAATGAACAAAACCACCGATTTCTGTCACATGAACATCAGTCAGAGAACTACCACATTTGGCCTTTGCTTCATACCATAATGTCTTCTAAATGGTTTTTCCTTGTACATTTGGTTGCATTTTCAATTTCCCTGTTCATCTGCAGGTTTCTTGTGCCCAGTTTTTCCTGCACTCTGTGTATGCATGGAATGTTAGTTTCTGTTCACCATAATCCAGATATCAGCATCTGACAGTTACACTCTTATTGCATTTACTAAGATTTGGCGATGATCGGAGTGATCGTGATGTCTTACCGTCTGCACATGAACCCTGACAACATAGCTACTCCTGTGGCTGCCAGCATTGGTGATGTCGTCTCCATCAGTTTGCTGGCTCAGATTGCATCAGCATTTTTCAACTTTCATGGTGAGTAGACTGATGATGTAAGATTTGAGGTTGTAGCAACATTGTTGCTTAGGATTCTGGTGTGAAGCTGAGTTGTTTGGTGCGTGTTTCCCAGGGTGTTAAAGGATCATAGTGCCTCCATTTTTAATGCTTGAACTGCTGTAGATGAAGGCATCGCAGTCCAACAATACATCACACACCAAACAATATGGCATCACATCCCAGAAAAACTGAATCCCATAAAATTGATGAGCTGGAACTCTGCTGTGCTGATTTACTGCATTCTGTTGAAGTTTCTAGATCATTCTGCCAATATGCACTTTCTTCCATGCAACTGAGTAGGTCTACAAATTGAAATGCAGGCCACATAACATTGCTGTGGTATAAGGTATCTGGAATTAGCAACATCTCCTTCAGTTAATTTACTTACAATGGTGTCAAATGAGAAAACATAAATTATTATTATTAATGTTTTGGGACAAGTGGTAAGAAGAATTATCGTAACATATTTTAAGTTATTTTTCATACATATGCACACATTGGGGAAAACTGCAAAACGTATTAACCAGAATAACAAATGGAATTCCTAAGTATGTGGACCTATTTTACTTTATAATATGTTTAATAGGGAAGAGTCTGCAGTATCATGAACGTGTTTTGCTGTGTGGTATACAAATTGGTAAGAGTCTACAAGAGCATGAAGTTGTTTCACTGCATGGTGACCACATTCTCTTGCAGATAGTGCAGGCTGGATCCTGATAATTATAATTGTAGCCTACCTGCTACTTCTTCCCCTCTGGATTAGTATAATTCTGCACAATGAGTATACACGGCCAGTTCTGAAATCAGGATGGTTTCCTGTCTTAACTGCATTGCTCATAAGTGGGTAAGTTGCTGTGAATTGTTTATTCCATAATTTGTGGTCTTGATCTTGAATTTACTCCATATAGCACACTTATTAGACTCTAAAAAGAAATGGAAAAGTAAATATGACATTTATTGTTGCTGTTGTTAAAAACTGTCTGCTAGGCATGTTTCAACTCCTAACCATTTGTGCCAAGATGTCAATGTCTCTAGAAAACCCATTACTTCCTTAAACAGATTCTGCACTAATCTGTGGCATTTTTATGTCACAGATTAGGGTTTTTGTCCAAGGAATTCTTTTGTATTACCTTTTCCTGACATATTGATCTTGTCTATCTGTTTAGTGTTTTGGTTTTGTTTGTTTTACTGTTTCTGTGTTGTGTTTTTGTCTTTGTGCTGGCTTTATAATAGGCACTGGTGCTGTTAAGCCTCCATGTTAATGAATACCCTTTGAATTATTATTATTATTTCTTCTTCTTCTTCTTTTTCTTCTTCTTCTTCTTCTTCATTGTGATAATGGGAGGGCTAGGAAAGAGCCCAAATAAGAACTGCCCGTATCCATGTGTGACAGAGCGTCATGTTATCTTCATTGCAGAGATGAAAATCTATATAAATTAAGGATTTATCAGCCTCTTCAAGGGTGTGCACTCCTCTGAGATTTTATGCTGCATAGAATGGTACTTTGTTACCAACCTTTCAGGCCAACCTACTGGTCCCGAAATGTCAGTAACAAACTACCAATCTACACTGTGTAAAATCCCAGAAGCATGAAGAATTAAGTTAGATTTATTATTTGCATAACAATTTATATACCACAAATAATGAGTGGAACAAATTTCAGATTTGGGGGACTTGTGCTGGACAGCGTAGTTGGCATATACACTTCTTTTGTCGTGTTTCAACCGATCATCAATGGCATTGGAGGGAACTTGGTTTCAGTCCAATCTAGTCGCATCTCCACAATGTTACACCAAACCTCCCTGCCTGGTATTATACCGCCCCACACAAGGCTATGTGCTTCACCTTGGGCAGCTCTATTTAAAGGATGTAAGTACTGTGTTTAAACCATCCTAACAGATCACAGGCTGGTATCTCAAATGTATTGTCAAATGGCCTAGTTGGTTTCTGTTTGTTTTTTTAATCAAGGAAATTCCATTGTGTTTGAATTGTAAAATTAAAAAAAAAAAATTGTTTAAAGTCACCATCAAAACACAACACAGCGTATAAATATAAACAGATACAATAAAATACTGATGTTTATAAACTGTTGTTGTGTTTTGATGGTAACTTTAAACATTTTGTTTTAATTCTGTGTGTTTTCTTGGTAGCAATTTAAATGTCCACATTAATCCAGAAAAACTCGGACTGTCACAGGATGCAATTGACATTTTAAATGTGTCTCCTAAAGGTTAGAAGGTACACAAAACTTTAGATATTATGTCAGGGTTTTATATTTTTCAGTCTTCAGTATATTGGATGGAACACCCCTTCAGTCTCACACTGATTTGCTGATTGCCATCAAGAGGCAAACTTCCACACAAAATTTGCTGAAACATACAGTGAGACTGGGTGAATGTTCTATTGAATACATAAAATAGGGATGTAGTGGACTGACAAAAATATAACATTCACGTTGGTTATCAAATACAACATGACGAACTATTTAATTTTAAACTTTATGCGTATAACATATACCACTGGTCTGAGGATAAGGAAGTTGACTCTCATTCAGAGTGCCACATGGAGGTGGAAGATCAGGACATGTTCCAAGCAGGTTGTAGCGGAGCCTGTTCATGCTGACACAGCTGAACTGGCAACTGAAATTCAAAACAAATGACAATAATTAAAAGAAAGAAAATCAAGATGTATGCCCTTTCCAGACTCTCTCTTTATGTCTTTGTTTCTCTCCTCTCCCTCTCTCGCTGCCTTTCTCTCTTTCCCTCCCTCACACAAACACACACACACACACACACACACACACACCCCACACACACACACACCACACACACACACACACACACACACACACTTCATTTGCATGCTGGAAAATATGTTAATAGAAAATTGGTGCATGACACCAGAAAACTGGAAGTGCAGACATGATTGTTGATAACACCATAACTAGGCATACTTGCTAAAAGCTGGTGATGATGTTCGCCAATTCTATCTGTGTGCCTGTCGATACCAAACAACTTGTAAAGGAATTTTAAAAGCATGAGTGTACTCTCCAAATACATCATTGTATATCTTGCCACATACTGCTAGGTTCTGGAATTAGGGCACAGGGAGCAGCTTTAATACTTGTATAATCTCCTATTAAAAAGGCAGCTTGATATGTGGACAAATTTTTTTCACGTCTCTGTAAGTTCTTATCTACAGTGTCTAAGAGTAAGCCTAGAGCAGTCCACATAGTACATACAGTTCATGTCTCTGTGTCACAGTGCCACACGCAGCAACTGCAAGGATTCTGATAAGCATGAATCTTTCTGGACAAGTAGTATTCTTCTTTGTTGCTGACTATATACACTGGGGATACACAACGGCAACGGCTGCATTTGTCTTCTCTTATCTAACGGTCACTTTGTTGCAGGTGAGTGTATTGTGCTATGAGTGCACAATTGGTGGTTAGTATACACGTTAATTTCTTAATGAAATGGCACACCTTGTTGCCAACAAGGGTGTCAGGGCTCACACCTCATTCAACATCATTGTTTATAAAAAAAGTCAAATTATTCTGTGCTGTGTTATCAAACCCAAAAAATCTGTAAATTCTATTGTTAGAGATGGTATTTTCTTAATGGATAATAATTGTTATGTGTCTGTCACTTGCCATATGTCCAATGTGCAAATGGCAGTAACAGGGGTCACTTTTCAATGTAAGAGGGTCTCAAAATTTATTTATATGTCCTGGATAATCTGTTCTCTAAACACCTTATTCCACTTTTTTGGGTTCACTCACTCTTTGGAAGTGTCTAGTCCACACCGTGACAGAACCGTCACTTTCGTTTCCTGGGTGTTATTTTAACCTGTGATTCTAACCTGCTAATAGCTAAGACTAAGCACATTACCATTTGGGTGCTTTGCTACACTCCAAGCTCAGTTAAACTTGTGTCAACTGATACATTTCTGCAGGAATGTATCCAGATATAACAGGATGTTCTCTAACAGGAGTGTAGTACATCATATTATAATTTGTACATACAGAAGAAGAATAGAAGACATACAAGGGCGAAAATGCTTGCATAATATTTTGAACCAGATGTACCCATTTTGCTCATGACACATTCAGAGTCGCGAACTGACTGCAAAATGACAGGAAGAGAACTGCACCACTGCACTGCGGTTCAGCTAAGGGTGGTATCCAGACTGCCAGCTGAAGCCGGCAGCCCGGATACCACCCTAGCTGAACCGCACCCTAACTCCAACACACAGCAAACCAAGAACGAAATCAGCCAATGTGGTAGTTCAACAACATAGTCGTAAACTCCTGAAGATGGGCATATTAATATCCGAAACATGTTGAGTATCTGAGAAGAAAAATAAAAATAGCAAGTGATATCTAGTTGGTTTTTTATTCTTTGGCTCCTCCCTAGAAGTTTAGCCGTTCCACACTGTATCTGCTATGTCTAGAAAATTTCTCTTCCTATGAGTACATGAGCATGGCATTGGTGTATTAGAAGTATGTACTTGCTACAGACATGGGAAACTTCACTGTAACATAAGGCGAAGCCCATAGTGCACCTGACCTGGCCTTATAAAATATCATGTGTCCAGTGACTTTTGTGCCACGCTGTATCTCCATAACAACTATTGACAATTTTGACAACCTCTTAATGGAGGCAAATGTCTCAAGACCATAACATACTGACATTTTGCTTTAAATTTTTAAAGAACTTTTTAAGAGGATTCAGATCATCTGTGATATAGTACTGCTGTGTTTCTGGGTTAATATTTCTCAACATTTCAAAGGAATCTGGTTCTTTTGAAGCATTAGTGGACACCAGCCCAGTGATACAGTGTTACATCCAGACATACAGACCTGAATGTTCACCTACATTGTTGTGGACACTTCAAGTGACTGTCATTTGCAGATTCTTCAACATTTGTCTCAAAACAACACAAACTCTTCTAAACAGGATAACTGACTGCAGAGTGAGCTGTTTCTCTTTACATGTTGTTTATCAATTTGAAGGTGATGATTCTGCTGTATACTGCTCATCTCCTGATTCATCTCATGTGGAAATGGAAGGTGGACCCAGACAGCTCGGCCATTCCGCTGCTGACTGCATTTGGAGACTTGTTGGGCTCCAGTCTGCTTGCATTGGCTTTCATGTTTCTTGACGCTGTTGATCAGCCACACGGTGGTTAGACACAAAGAACTACCTAAACAGATGTTGACATTTAACAGCTGTGGTGTCCTGAATCCGATAAGGTAGGTTGAGGAACTGTGCTCTTTAAGACATCCCTGTTCCACTATACAGGTACAAAAGACATGGATAATTGCCAAGTATTATCTGCAGAAAATCCACTTTGAATGTGGTATTCTGTCTGCATTACAAAACAAGTTCCTTGTTTTAGTACTGAGAACTTTAATATATTCACTACCTATATAAAAGGACTGATGTTATTAACTTGGCTGTTGGTTTTCTCACAATTTGCCATATTTTCATTATCAGTATTTTATGCTTTACCGTTCAGTATACCATATTATATTTTAACCATAGCATTATCACATTTGTTTAAGCACTCTTTTTACCTTAAAATTTCCAACATCATAACCACATGGAACATGCTGCATCTGTAATCTCTCAGTTTTTCATCCTGTTACGTAGTGATGCTCTCTTTATGTGCCGCTATGGTACCGTAGCTTCTTCATGGCCACCAAAGTTTCAGTGCATAATGAAGCAAGTTATGCTGAACTCAGAGGATGTGTAATATCAACATGTTAAATATTTTGCTATGAAAATTCTGTTATCAGTACTGCATACTCTGGAGAAGGAGTTATTACTACTGTACTGCTGTGGTTTGAATTAGATTCACTAAATTATGCAAGTGTCTGCATTGGTCTCTTTAGTAGTAGGAAATAGTTCTTCAGTACTTCAGTGTGTGACATCCGGAGTACAGGGTTGTGAGAACTTAGGAGTGCTGGAATTTGTGGTGCATAAATGGTCCTTGTCTTGATTGCTTGCTGCTAGGATAAGACTGCGCACCATCGTTAGGCTCCAAGGGGCCTGAACACATTTAAGAAAATAATGGAATTGCAAAGTTTTTTTCACCAACGGGTCTCCACATTTGAAGATATATGAAGTGTTATCAGAGGCTGAACTAACAATTCATAAGTCTACTTACATGGATAAATATTTCCAGGTACAGATACTTTGAAATGTATAATAAGTATGTACGATTGTGGTGTATACTTTCGCACTTACAATCCTGTGAAATGTAAATATGTGACTTCCTTGCTAATAACATTGTTAAATGTTAGCAAATGACAACAAATTCGGTTTTATGCCTTTTGTGTACTCTCACTATCATTGCACATGACACATGAAAGACTGCATTATATTTGGCTATCATTACATTTCATAAACAATGTGTGTCATAATGGCGTTCAGCACCACCTAGAATATCTGAAACATTTCTGTTAATTTTAGAGTATATTTATTCCTATTATTATATAATGGTAAGACTGCATAATGTAATACTGAGGTTTTAATATATTAAACATACATGTGAATTTGAAGACTGAAGTAAAGTTTTCATTATTTAATCAGACAGAAGCTGTTTCAGATATTCAACACGTTTTTAAACCTAAATGACTTTGCCATCCCAAGGACTCCAATTTGCGAGACACTGCCATTTTTTTTGGAAACATGCTATGCTATGTTATTATGTAACTGAAATTCCATATTTATTAACAGAAAACATATTGTGACTGTCAGTGAAATGCTTCTGCAATCAAAAGTGGAGTAGTTAAAAGGGGCAATGTGAAAAGTACGTCCAAATGTACATCAGTGATGAATATTAATTAAATATCATCATTCTGTATAAACAACTGAAGCAATTTAATTTCTTCTTAGTAAGATAGGTTACTTGTAGATAAACAGTAATTGCTTCACACTTAGTTCCCAAATGTCTTGAAATATTTTTCAGTGCAGTTTGAATATGACTGTGATGTTCTGAATTTCCAGATGATAGGGAAGTGAGTACATTGCATTAGTGAGTACATTGCATTAATGAGTACATTGCATTAGTGAGTACATTGCATTAATGAGTACATTGCATTAGTGATTATATTGCATTAGTGAGTACATTGCATTAGTCCTAAAATCTTTAGCTTTAATTTACTGACATATTTGTAACAAGTTCTTTAACTAGTGTGACATGGAACGTGTACTGTAGTCTGCTTCATGTACGGTCATACTAAAATATGGGGCACAGAACCGAAGTGATTGCAGAAAACACTGATTTAATAGGTCAATGACAGGGACTCTGTATGTCAAGTGATCAAACTCTACTGTTTGATAAGTACTTAACTTATTGGTAATAGAGGCTGATATGGTGCTTGTTACATTGGAGTCTTCTTAAAATATGTTGTGAGGAACATAGGACTTAAGTCTTAATTGGGGTGGAATTTAAAATTCATGTAATTGGCGTGTGCATGATAGAAGCCTGAACTCAGGGTTCTGTTGGCACCACACCATTTTGGTCATGAAGGTCATCTGTAGTGAGATTCATTTAATGTTATTTTATGATTTGTATTGAACTGTATTATTGATATGCATTTGTTATGCCATTGATGTTTTGTTTGAAATGACAGAAATGAATTTGTAGCAAAACTTTTTTAGCCAACTGGGTGATATTTTACATGTGCCAGGAGTTTACACCACATACAAAAAGGAGAATAAATAAAGAAACCCAATCTGTAGAATTGTAGATTATTTGAACACAACTATGTCACAGTCCAGTTGTAGGATGAATTCCTCCTGATTGATTTCCTTCATAACTAGGTGCAGAGGGACCAAGTAAAAGGAACTGTTATGGTCCTGTCTTTACTGCTTTCTGATGCCAAGGCTCCTTCCTTCTGTATGTGTCTTCACGGTATGTTAGAGGTACTCTACAGATATACCTTCACTTAGTATACTTTGAGTGCAAGTCTCAGTGTTCATAAACATGTGGAAGAATAAAAAGTGAGTGCTAAACAGAGCACAACAATATTTAAGAGGTCTTTCAAAGAGTAAGCTCATTTACTCAATTATTATACCAACTACTGCACATATATAAAATTTATAAAATTTACACATCAAAACATTAAAAACGCTCCGACATGTTTCGGTCCTAGGACCATCATCAGGGAGCCGTATCATCCTTGCTAAAGTTACACTATAAAAAGTCAGATTAATTTCGCTGTACCAGTTGGGTATTGTGGCAGCATGCCATGTTGTGTAATGTTATGTTGCGAAGAGTGCCCTGCTACAGATGTGCATTCTGCATTTCTTTGCGTGATACTCAACGAAGCACAGAATGCACATCCGTAGCAGGGAACTCTTCGCAACATAACATTACACAACACGGCATGCTGCCACAATACCCAACTGGTATAGTGAAATTAATGTGACTTTTTATAGTGTAACTTTAGCAAGGATGATACGGCTCCCTGATGATGGTCCTAGGACCGAAACACGTCGGAGCGTTTTAATGTTTTAATGTGTAAATTTGATAAATTTTATATATGTGCAGTAGTTGGTATAATAATTGAGTAACTCAACAACATGCACGGTGTAACAACGAAAATAAGTAAGCTCATTTTTATGTCAGTGCCTCTACACCGTGAGAGACACTTATTGCATTAGAAATGTTGGCTCTTAAGGATGAGCCTGACTGCTCCATAAATGGTTTGGGTAATCATACACACACAAGAAGCTGCTTCTTGTGTGAACATTTTTATAAATACAGAGCAAAAAGATAAAAAGGTATTTAAAGTGATCTAGTCAAATAGGTTGAAATGTGCTGGGCATCTGGCACACAGGGGAGAGAGGAGAAATATATAAAAAGTGAATGAGAACCCCCAAAAAAAGAGAGACAATTTAAAGGCACTTGAATAGGATGGAGAATGCTATTAAAATGGGTTTAAAGAAACTGTTTGCGATGGTGTGGACTAGGTGTATCTGATTGAGGTTAGGAATCAACAGCAGGCTTTTGTGAACATGGTAGTGAAAACTCAGTTTACATGAAGTTTGGGGAATTTGTGGCTAGCTGAGCAACTACTACTATTTGCTACATGGAATTAGCTATTTTATATGTTAAAAATTTTCAAACAAAATCAAGTTTTGGGGGTTAAGAACTGAAATAGATTCAGGACATGCACTTAAGTGCTCCATGTTTAATCTGACATGATGTGCCTGTGTGGATGGCTTTCACTGTGGGCGCTGTAAGCTGTAGATGGATGCCGAGCATGTGCGACAGCCATGCGCTAAGACAACGATGTGTTCTGGTATGAATAGTGTGAGTATGCACAGCAGCAGCAGAACATTTTGAGCAAAGGAGCCGTACTAACTGCATGGAGCAGAGTTCTTCCTGAGAAGCTAACAGTTCTGTAGCTAGGCAAGAAATTCCCCACATTTTATAGCACTTAAAATTTTTTCCCCATTCAACAGAGTCTGCCACCTGTCCCTGTCCTGAGCCACATCGATCCAGTCCATGTCTGTCCATCCCACTTCTGGAAGATGCATTTTAATATTGACCTCCCATCCATGCCTAGGTCTTCTAAGTGCTCTCTTTCCATCAAGTCTGAACACCAAACACCTGTATGCACCTCTCCTTCCCCATATACACCACAAAGGAACCAAAAGCTGCTTAAGAAGGTTTGTAATTCCTATTCAAGGTTCCGTGGCACATTCAGACTCTTAGAGCACAAGTAGGCTCGAATCTTGGTCAGTATACTGACAACACTGACTGAAGTTTATCGTTATCTTCCTCATTCCCTCCAGTAAAATGCCGAAGTTGTGCCTTAAATTAGACACTGACCATTTCCTTAAAGTTCATTTTTCACTGATAACCAAACATTATAGCATGATGTAGCCAACACATCATTAAATGAACCACAGATAATGAATAACACCATTTCAGTGTCACACGTTAGCAGACGTAATGGTAAATTTGTACCTGTGAACGTCAATAAAGCATATGTGGGAGGGGAGGTATGGCTCCATGCATTCTTAACTTTGGCGTTAGTTGGAAGTGAGCAGTCGGCTCCACATTCTGGCCACTTTATCTTCGGGGAAAGATCTCCCGGTTTGTTCTGAACAGGGGGCAGTTTGGAACTCAGAGCAGGCCTGCACATTTAGGGGAAGGTTCACTGGTTGATCTAAATTCGTAGCAAAAGCAAACGACGAGGAATTCCAGCATGGTGGTTACGTTGCGGTATGTATGAAGTGGAATGTTGTGGGAGAGGTGGGGAGATCTGAGGGAAAGAGACCACTTGGGAGACCCAGGAGTAGATGGGAGGAAAATATTAAATTGAATGTTTAAGAGATGAAATGGGGAGGGATGGATTGGGCTGATCTGGCTGAGGATATGGACGATGGCTTGCTGTTATGAACACGGTGAAGAGCCCTTGGGTTCCATAAAATGCGGGAATTTCTTGACTAGCTTCTAAGGAAGGACTCTGCTCCACGATGTTAGTCAGTCAGTTAGTTAAGACCGTGGATTTTGCAGTACGTACACAACTCCATTTCCACATTTTTCTGCCTTTTCCCATAACCTATAAATGTACTTTAGATTCATCAGTGCGACTCTTCAGTTTTTGACAGCAGTGCTCGTGAAGATTCCAGTCATGTGGGATGTGACGTCGTGGCCACTGGTAAATAGTTACTGTCGCTTCGGAGTGCTGTGCTGCCTCCATCTCCTTAGAAACAGAGTCACCGTCAAAGGTCTACGATGTACTCTGAGGATCAAGAAGTCGTTAGCAGCCAAACAAATGGATATTCCCAGCCACGAGGTGAGTCTCTGTTTCTTGCATTGTTCTGCGTGCAGGTTTATGTACCACAGGCAGAGTGTGGACAGATGTGTCGCCGAGCACGGTCACTGTTGTGATGTTCTGTGTCAGTGTGTGTGGCCCTCGGTTTTGCTATCTCACAGTCTTGATTTGTCTCAGGCTTAAATATCTCACGATGCCAGGCTACCGTCGCGGCGAAGTTCAGGTCTTCGGTCTTCTGGGACCTTACGCGGCGTAGGTCGGTAATTAATCGTCGACGTTTCTGGACAACCTATCGGTCCGTAGTCGAGGGTCAGGAAATCTCTGGAACGACAGTCCGATCCGAAACGTCAGTGACAAACTACCAACCTACACCTCGTAAAATTCCCAAACAGCGAAGATATGGTCCTGAAAAGTTAGGAGTTATCGTTTTGTTTGGGATGGCTTCAAAACTTTACAGAGTTCTTAAAATTTGGTCGTGATTAGTAATCATTACTGTACAATCCAGACAGTACTCCATTAGAGTTCGAGGTATTATGTCATTTGGACTGAAATATATAACAAATGGCGGCCAAGAACCCTGAACAAGAACCACAAAATTGTAACGTAACGTTGTCGCTGTCTGCGCTATTAAAGTTTTGTAAGAGGAGTGAAAGCGTAGGTCCTCTCATTCTTAACCTCGACACCAGATGACGGTGAGTGGTCAACACGACCCCGGGACCTCTTTACCCCCGGAAAAGAAAACCGGTAGCCATTTTATAGGAAATTTGGTGTGCCCCAAAGCTGGTCTGGACGTTTCGGAAAAGAGAAAATCTCACCTGCCGGGACACGAACCCATCACCATCCAGTCCGTAGCCTGGTCGCTACACTGACTGCGCAGCCCAAGCCCCCACAAAATTATACAGTCTCTATTTTTAAAAATTAGATTAGTTCGGTTTTTTTTGCCGTCTATTTGGGCAAATTCTTGTCATGATTTGCAAGAACAAACAAAATGAATGTTTCGCAAAAGGCAGCATTGTTATAGCTGTGTCTTAGAACATTGTTACAGCTTCTTTAGGTTTGCATTGTATGGATACTACTCTATACTGACATACGCCAATAATAGTGTGTCAGTAGACCGTGACTTTTTCTTTTCAACAATTACTTTCTTCCCCCTGTTATTGGGGACTACTTTTTACGTAATATGGCCTATTTATTTGTTGCTGCTCTTACAGTTACAGTGAATGCGAAGACCTGAAGACATATTTGTACGCCGGATACGACAAGGGCCCACTCTACAGTTAACATTACCAGGTAAACCCAGCAGTGTGCAGTGGATAGAGGCAGTTCCGGTTCGCCCTCCCCCATTGAGCTGATTGCCGCTCCTCGGGCTGACGGAGGGACGAGCAGACGGCAGTATGAACAGCTTCACAGTGCCATGAGCACACTGCTGTCCTGCCCAGCAATGGAGGTGTTTCGGTGGCCTAGAATAAGCAGATGACAAGCGAACGGTAAGTCAAAATCGTGGTGTATTCTGTTTTTCGCGGTTAGTGACCTACCAAACTCCTGTAACATGTCGGTGAATCCTGGCCTCATTTCCGGTTCCTAGCTATGATACATCTCTGTAATTTGGACGTAGTTGAAGAGAGATCGTCTGAGGCCATTTCTGTTTAAACGCTGTATTTCTTACTTATAAATCGGTGACAACTCACGGCAAGTGATACGAAGTAGGCCACCCAGTTCAAACTTTCCCTTCCCTGTATTCCGGCTTGGCTTACGTCAGTCCGGTTGTCTTTTAGTGAAAATGGAAGCGATTGGTTCTTCCGAAACGTTTTCAGCCGACTACATGACGTCACGTATGATGGTACGGAATTTATAACTTTTTAACTTGGAAACTTCAAAGACACTAGAAAATATTTTGTCTGAACTCTTTAAAGCCCAGTGGTTATTATATGAACCACCAGATTTAACACACGATTCCACGTTCTGCCCCACACAGCTGTATTTATATGTTTTGTGTGGATCTCAGAACAAACAGCGATTATTTCCCTATACAACATTAACTGACTGGTTTTTATAACCGAGAGGGAGAGTGTTTACTGCGCGGTACGGACTGAATGTTTATATACAATTCACGTCAAAATTAGTCATTGAGGGGTTAATTAATGGCGATTTGTTTCGACGGCAGAAGCGTGATAGTAGTTTTCTCCGTGTTCTTAATAGAGAATTTTCACGTTGTATCGGTTTTTTTTTCCTGCTTAAAGAAGAGAAAATATTTTCTTACTTCTTACCGAGGGAATACAATGTTTACAGATTCTGAACGGGTCCAAAAAATGAACGGAAATACATTTCAGATTCAGTTGCAGTCTTGGACTGGGATATAACCTTATGGTGGTTGAATGTAAAAATGAATAAAACATGTTGAAAATTTGGTCCTTTTTTTTTTTTTTTGCAGAAGTTATTCGAACTGAGCCCCTCGCATATACTGAGTTACATTAGGAATCAGCAGAAAGCCATTAATAAGCCAAGACAAACCTCAGATATTTTTCTGCTCTCTATGCATCTTGCGATATGAGAATACTTTTGACCATCCTACATTCGAATATTTAAAGTATAATACATAAAAGATTATTTTAATTACCGTAATAAAAATTAATATTATCAGTAATCTGTATAGAAGCGATTTTTATAGTTTTTTTTTTCTACATTTGGAGCAAGAAACAAAAGCTAAGTTTAACATAAACAGCATTGCAACTAAATGTGACATGCTAAAAGTACTGTGTCTGTGACAAATTTACAGTACAGTACCTGTGACAAGTTTTAGGTGCTGTACCTGTGACATGTTTAAAGTACTGTACCTGTGACACGTTTAAAGTACTGTACCTGTGACATGTTTAAAGTACTGTACCTGTGATATGTTTGAAGTACTGTACCTGTGACATGTTTAAAGTATTGTTTTTGTGACAGGTTTAAAGTACTGTACCTTGAAAAGTTTAAAGTACTGTACCTGTGGCATGTTTAAACAATTGTACCTTTGACATGTTTAAAGTACTGAACCTGTGACATGTTTGAAGTACTGTACCTGTGACATGTTTAAAGTACTGTACCTGTGACATGTTTGAAGTACTGTACCTGTAACATATTTAAAGTATTGTTCTTGTGACAGGTTTAAAGTACTGTTCCTTGACATGTTTAAAGTACTGTACCTGTGGCATATTTAAAGTACTGTACCTGTGACATGTTTGAAGTATTGTACCTGTGACATGTTTAAAGTATTGTTCTTGTGACAGGTTTAAAGTACTGTTCCTTGACATGTTTAAAGTACTGTACCTGTGGCATATTTAAAGTACTGTACCTGTGACATTTTTGAAGTACTGTACCTGTGACATGTTTAAAGTAGTGTACCTGTGACATGTTTAAAATACTGTATTTGTGAAATGTTTAAATTACTGTACCTGTGACATGTTTAAAGGTTTAAAGTACTGTACCTGTGACATGCTTAAAGTGATGTACCTGTGACATGTTTAAAGTACTGTACTTGTGATATGTTTAATGTACTGTACCTGTGAAATGTTTAAAGTGTTGTAACTGTGACATGTTTAAAGTACTGTATTTGTGAAATGTTTAAAGTACTGTACCTGTGACATGTTTAAAGTACTGTACCTGTGACATGTTTAAAGTGCTGTACCTGTGACATGTTTAAAGTACTGTACCTCTGACATGTTTAAAATACTGTACTTGTGACATGTTTAAAGTACTGTACCTGTTACATGTTTAAAGTACTGTACTTGTGACATGTTTAATGTACTCTACCTGTGACGTGTTTAAAGTACTATATTTGTGAAATGTTTAAAGTGCTGTAACTGTGTCATGTATAAAGTACTGTATTTATGAAATGTTTAAAGTACTGTACCTGTGACATATTTAAAGTGCCGTACCTGTGACATGTTTAAATCACTGTACCTTGACATGTCTAAAGTTCTGTACCTGTGACATTTTTAAATTACTGTACCTGTGACATGTTTAAAGTACTATATTTGTGAAATGTTTAAAGTGCTGTACCTGTGACGTGTTTAAAGTACTGTACTTTGAAATGTTTAAAGTACTGTACTTGTGACATGTTTTAAGTACTGTACCTGTGACTTGTTTAAAGTACTGTGCCTGTAACATGTTTAAAGTACTGTACCTTTGATGTCTTTAAACACTGTGCCTGTGACATGTTTAAAGTACTGTACCTGTGATGTGTATAAAGCACTGTGTCTGTGACATGTTTAAATTACTGTACGTCTGACATGTTTAAAGTACTGTACTTGTGACATGTTTAGTGTACTGTACCTGTGACATGTTTAAAATACTATATTTGTGAAATGTTTAAAGTGTTGTAACTGTGACATGTTTAAAGTACTGTATTTGTGAAATGTTTAAACTACTGTACCTGTGACATGTTTAAAGTACTGTACTTGTGACATGTTTAATGTACTGTACCTGTGAAATATTTTAGGTGCTGTACCTGTGACATGTTTAAAGTATTGTACCTGTGACATGTTTAAAGTACTGTACCTGTCACATGCTTAAAGTGCTGTACCTGTGACATGTTTAAAGTATTGTACTTGTGACATGTTTAATGTACTGTACCTGTGACATGTTTAAATTACTGTGCCTGTGAGATGTTTAAAGTACTGTGCCTGTAACATGTTTAAAGTACTGTACCTGTGATATGTTTAAATTACTGTATTTGTGGCATGTTTAAATTATTGTATCTGTGACATGTTTAAAGTTCTATACTTGTGAAATGTTTAAAGTGCTGTACCTGTGATGTCTTTAAAGCACTGTGCCTGTGGCATGTTTAATGTGCTGTACTTGTTATGTGTTTAAAGCACTGTGCCTGTGACATGTTTAAAGTACTTTATCTGAGATGTGTTTAAAGTACCGTATCTGTGACATGCTTCAAGTACTATATTTGTGAAATGTTTAAATTGCTGTTGGTATGATGTCTTTAAAGCACTGTGCCTGTGGCATGTTTAATGTACTGTACCTGTGATGTGTTTAAAGCCCTATGCCTGTGACATGTTTAAAGTAATGTACCTGTGATGTGTTTAAAGCACTGTGCCTGTGACGTGTTTGAAGTGCTGTACCTGTGATGTCTTTAAAGCACTGTGCCTGTGGCATGTTTAAAGTAATGTACCTGTGATGTGTTTAAAGCACTGTGCCTGTGACATGTTTAAAGTAATGTACCTGTGATGTGTTTAAAGGACTGTGCCTGTGACTTGTTTAAAGTGCTGTACCCGTGATGTCTTTAAAGCACTGTGCCTGTGGCATGTCTAAAGCAGTTTACCTGTGATGTGTTTAAAGTGCTTTATCTCCGACCTGTTTAAAGCACTTTGCCTGTGACATGTTTACAATTCTGGACCTGTAAACTGTGTAACCCTTTAAACGCCGAGTTAAATCCCATCTGCGATCTGCTGGCATTATTAGAAGCTCACCATATTCTCTAAGTTAGCAGGATAAGGGTTAAACTGCTGTACCTGTGACATGTTTAAATTGCTGTAGGTCTGACGTGTGTGAGCTTCTCTAACTTGTCGAGTATGGCTAAGGCGGATGCACACCGAATAAACTGTTTTTCAGTAATTAGTTTAACACAACGTTAAGCGTGGCATCATAGACGAAACTGGCGCTGTGTTTGGCGCTATGAAAGACAAAAACAAGTTGCACGGGTTAGACAAAATAATTTGAACCTATGCTACACTTTGTCTTTACAATGAAAATCGAAACGAACACTTAAATTTTGATATCTCAGTTTACTGTGACGTATAAACTTCCTATTCCCAGAATTTGGTGGAGATAAAGTTCACAAATCTGGACACAGACTATGTGCAGGTAGCCTGATGCTCCGAGGTGCCGTGCACATGCTCCGAGCACATGACATCTCATTCGGTACAGAGAATGGGCCACATGCTGGACTGCTGAGCAAACTTGGTTCGATTCCGGCCAGAGACAAGAAATTACTTTATCCTTCAAAGCACCCTGTCCGGCCCTGAGGACGATCCAGTCACTATTCTGTAGCTGCCAGTGGCTTTTACTCAGGATATATAGCGATCGGAACATTAGACTGACCCCTCACATCCATGTAATGACCACTTGTATCACAGCAAGAGCGTTGCAACCCTTCACAATGTGCAGCACTGTCGCTGGCCTACAGCCGTCTACCAACAGTTCCACGTCGTCGCCACTTCTAACGTGTCTTAAATCTGGAATCCCGGGTTTAGTTAAGATGTTGCCATTAATAATCTATTTGATACTCCCCATATGTGATCATGGCAGTGCTTCAGTCCCATCCACTGAGCTGCAATGAAGAGAGAACCTAACTCACGCGCAAAGACACGCAGCAGTAAACCCTTGCACTGCGCCGTTCCTGCACCCGGCAGCACACCCTTTCCGACTGACCTACCTTTCCTAAGCATCCTTAGGCATACTTTGGCGTTTTCTATCCTAAGATGAATTCCGTTGTTGACGGCCGATAATACACGACGATAGAGAATTTTCCTCAGGTACTCCTCTCGTCCTCTCCTCCGTCGTGACGTCAGATGACCTCAGTAGCTCCACATGGTTGTTAAATAACCTACACGCGTATTGAACCGGTGCGGCTCAGTGATGACGCATTTTAAAACAACATTAGGTTCTACGTTTAACCCTGAAGAGACTAAGTGAAAAAACTTTTCGATCCAGGTGTCCCCCATTTCCGAAAGAGAGCTGCTTTTTGGAATTTTCCCAGTTCTTCGCCCGTATGTCCTTCTGGTAATAGCAACATATGGATGAGAATGAGTATGGAGCGTTAGTAGAATGATAGTGACTGGGGAAAACCTAAGTACTGGGAGGAAAACCTGTCCTAGTGCCACTTTGTCCACCTCAAATCCCACATGGACCGACCTGGGATCGATCCCGTACCTCCGTGTTAAGAGACCGGCGAAGGACCACCTGAGCCGTGGCACAGCATTAGAGATTAGCATAACAAGAATTATATTTTAATATTCAGTCCGTACCGCGCAGTAAACACACACCGTCTCGGTTATAAAAACCAATCAGTTAATGCTGGATGGAGAAATAATCGCTGATTGTTCTGATAGCCACATAAAACACATAAATAAAGCTGTGTGGGCAGAACGTAGGATTGTAGGATGTTAAACTGGCGGTACAGCACATACAGTAATCACTGGGCTGTAAAGGTTTCAGTATGCCGTGACCTTGTGCTAGCTCCCAGGTCTTATCGCAGTATGTATGACCTACCGTAAAATTCCTGACATAGCAATTGAAGCAGTTCGCTATGGTCAGCAGATCAGCAGATCATCGGTACACGCGCCAATATTCAGCCACTTATAGTTCAGCAGCTGATGGGCAAGACCAGGTTTATTCGTTCCACGCATTTCGTATTCTAGGCAACAGGAACCATGTGCAGGAAGAGGTTAATAAAGAGGTCAGTGTTGTGTGGTCCGTACGGGAGAATTATTGTATTATCATCATCATTATCATCATCACTCACACTCCGAAAAGGATGTAAGGTCAAATCAGCGTGGTCATTGTCCAAGCATGTGTAACTTAACATTCAGGCGCGTTCGCGTAACTATTTTTGTCGTGGAAAAGTAATAAGTATTGCATAGTCTGTGTGTTTGTAGCTTTGTGTATCCAGCATGCAAAACGCATGCGCCACGTTGTCATTTCTGGCCTATCTGGGTGTACAGTATTTGCCCACACTATCTCATAAAGAGCACGATTTTTGGAAAAAAAAACATGACCGAACATAAAATGTGTGTTTTAATTTTCTCTACAGCTTTTTTTGTTTGTGAAACATTTGTGCATTCTAAGAGAAATTCAGCGAGATACTATCGTACATGTACGGCGGTCTTCTTGAAAAGTGCTCCCGATTTACTCAACTATTACACCAACCACTGCGCATATATAAAATTTATAAAATTTACACATTAAAACATTAAAAACGCTCCGACATGTTTCGGTCCTAAGACCATCATCAGGGAGCTATATATTTCTTTCTAAAGTCAAACTAGAAATAGTCACAGATTAATTTCGTTGTACAATTTGGGTGTTGTGGCAGAATGACGTGGCATGCTGCCACAACACCCAACTGGTACAGCGAAATTAATCTGTGACTATTTCTAGTGTGACTTTAGCAAGGAATATATAGCTCGCTGATGATGGTCTTAGGACCGAAACATGTCGGAGCGTTTTTAATGTTTTAATGTGTAAATTTTATAAATTGTATATGTGTGCAGTGGTTGGTGTAATAGTTGAGTAACTCGACAACATGCACGGCGTAACAATAAAAGTGCTCCCGATTCTAGTCAGATGTAATTAAACTTGAATTTTCTAGACAGATTTTCTAAAAATTATCAAATATCAGATTTCATAAAAATCCGTCCATTGGGAGCCGAATTGTCCCATGCGGACGGACGGACAGACCTGACGAACCTAATAGTCGCTTTCCGCAATTTGTGAACGTGCCTAACATCTACTTAGAGCTCGTACTAACCACTAAACACTAAACACTAACTACTAAACACTAACCACTAACCTTAATACGTAACTTGAGGGTTGTTTGACCATGCATCTTCCTCATGAAATAAAGTGAAATGCCAACTTGATGCAACAAGGTAGTTTTATTGATGTATTCTTAGCTCGACATGTTTCCGGTA
>Ga0123352_10002777_pt1 | contig 24810 bp, 20 predicted proteins | sample TergutLab28metaG_FD_89700 | JGI IMG/M metagenome (GOLD analysis project Ga0123352, IMG submission 89700) | Labiotermes labralis P1 segment gut microbial communities from Petit-Saut dam, French Guiana - Lab288 P1 | ecosystem: Host-associated > Arthropoda: Insects > Digestive system > Gut ...
GAGTGTGTACCATGTTTAAAGTATTCAGTACCTATATTTGTTGAATAAATATATAAAATGCAACTTTAGAGGTTAGCGGTGCGGTACGACCACTATAGTTGACATTAGGCGTCAAAAGGTTAATGTCCATATAACGTTAATGTTAGTGTTAATACAAGTATAATGCTAATGTTAACGTTAATATCAATATAATGTTAATGCACGGACATGAATAACTTTAAGACTATTCAATCAAAGGAGGGAGCATAAAGCGAGGCGGAGCGTGGTACTGCGGAAAAATGGCGAAAGCTTAAAAAAACTGCAGTCTGTAATCTGGAAGGCGTATGAACTGTTGGGAGAACAAATGTAACAAAGGATTTTACAGAAATTAAGTGTTAAGGTGTGAACTGTTCTCATGACAGAAGCGTGGGTAGCTCAGTCGGTACAGTGACTGCGCCACACAATGGACTACCCGGTGTCCGAACCCCCTGTAGCGGTACGAGATTTTTCTTCCTCCCGAAACGTCCAGACCAATTGCGGGGTCCAACCTGCCTCCTGTTCAAGGGAACTGAGTTCATTCCCGTTGGGAAAAGTGGCCGGGGCGTGAAGTTAGCCACTTGCGTCGATCTAGCGCCGAGGTTAAGAATTAGTGGAGATGCAACTCTAACACCCCCCTTCATGTCATAATGATTTTACGCTTATAATTTAACTGCACCGAATCCAGGCGATAGACTGGCTACCTTTCGTAACGACTGCAATACGGATTTCGGCCTTCAAGAGCAGTTCGGAATTTCTTTAGAAGGAGCGCAACCTATCGGCGTTTCAAGACGGATTCTGCTGCATGCAGCTGGTTTAGTGTCGGTCGACCACACGACATTTGTTTTAAGAACAATTTCGTGTGTCTGCAGGCAAGAATCCCAGAACACGCACGATATCGAGACTATGCAAACGCTAACAGTCGTTTTGGCTCTTCTTACGTGACGATGACGTGGTTAATAGTGAAAATGGTATACGGTCCTGTTAAAGGTAAAGGTAAGGTTGTCCCTGCAGAGGCCATAAGGGCGTATGAAGCAGTGGAGGTACAGCGCCACTAATAATGTATTTATTTTTACAGGCTTGAGATGACCATAATTTTATCAGTGTTTTGTGAATTTATTTAATTGAATTTTATACATGTACGTCATTACGTTTTATGACATATTTTGTAAAACAATGAGCTGTAAAACCTATATGGAAGGATAAGTTTCATTGGACGGCTCATGACAAAGAAGGTTCTGATGATGTCCTGTTAAAACAAAGTCGAAACTAGTAACTTGGATAGCTCCTATATGTGTTGTGTAAGGCTAAATAAGACACAACGGCGATGAATCAGCTTAGGACTGTGCCACTGAGTGCTCTTTAACGACGCTGCCAGTTGCTAAGCTTAGTGAACTCGGTGACCGATAAATTATTGAGTACGGAGTATTGGTGGAATGATATAGACAGGGGACAACGGAAGTACTGGGTGAAAAGCCTGTTCCAGTGCCACTTTTTCCACCACAAATCTCACATTTACTGACGTGAGTCATGGCACAGCTGGCACCAGAGAGAGGTGAGTGCTGAGCTTCACACTCCGGCCGCTTTACTCGTTGTCCCAGAGACAATTCGGACATACTGTTGTAAAGATATATGTTCTGCCCATCCCGGGAATCGAACTACGATTCCCCGGTCTTCCAGCCCGCAGTCTTTTCACTACGCCGGCTTAATATGGACCGGTACTGTGTTAGGGAACATCGGGTCCGTTAGAGCCTGGTTCTGGAAGAAACACTTGCTCTGACGACACTGTGCCAGCCTCGATATAAAGGAAAAAATTCCTCGAATAAAACTTCAGTACTGCATATCGGGCCTATCAGTGTCTGCGCAAAATTAGACCAATTCGATAAACAGACACAGTAGACGTAAGAAACGGTTCGAACAACCAAGACTGCGCGGTAAGCATTAGACAGGCCGTCCTGTAAACGTGCCGAAACGTCGCAACTGTAATGACGACTTGTACGTGGGAGACATCAGGTGCCTACAGTGATCGTGGCGCACTGTGAAGCCACACGGCGTCACATACCAGAAGACCATGAGCTTGATGCGTGCCGGTGGTACAGCATTGTTCAGTGACGTCTCTTACAGTGACCAGTCTCTGGAAGATCCTAACAACACCGGTATGATAACCAACATTACGCTTTTAGCTCACATTAGCGCAAAAGGGCAGAGGAACGTCTAAAAGAGTCTCGTGTAATTAGCAACAGACTGAAGACGTTCAGCGTCAGCTGCCGGCGCTCTGCGTCTATCTGTTGCTTGCCTCAGCGCCTGCGCAGTAGCTTTCACACGTCACGTGAACAAATGCCGCACGTCAGGCAAGCGCATCAGTCCAGAATACTATGCAGGCAAACGTTAGGAAAAATACTTTGTTCGCGGTAGTTCGCGTGCCGTCCATACATACTGTAGCGCGAACACTGCTGTAGTCTGTAATGGTAACTGCGTGCAATGTCTGACATGCTGCACGTCAACCAACAAATGTACTCGATACGGTACCATGAAATACAATTCACGGTAAGACGCAACTCCTAGCGTCACAGCGTAGTGGGCTGCTGTTTGTCAACTTTGTGTGTTCTAAATTTTAATATTTCAGTATTTTAATATTCTGATGATGATGATGATGATAATAATAATGACGATGACAGTTAGGGTGATCAGTACCTGGACTGGCGAGTTGGACTGGTGATCTTTGTTTTGGTAGACTACCTGAAGATGGTATTCGGTGTCGAAACACGTAGCACTGTACAAGGGGGTGCTGATAAGTCCTTAACCAGATCTGGCCCCGTCGGACTACCACCTGTTCCCTGGACTGAAAAAACAATTGAAAGGTCGCCATTTTTCGTCCAACGCGGAGGTCACTGCTTCCGCGGAGACCTGGTTGGACGGACAACTTTCTGAATCTTTTTTGAGTGACTTGCAAAAGTTAGAGCAACGGGATAAGAAGTGTACTGAGCTTCGTGGGGAGTATGTTGAATAAATCCAGAGTTTGGCCGCTGTAGCTTGTTTCCTTCCTGGTTGGGCTAAGGAATCAGCTCCCCCTCGTATACCCACCATGAACTGTATTTATGATGCGCATTTCATTCTAATTTATCGAGTGCATTTGTTGGTTAATATACTGAACAGTTAATCGTTTGTGTACGTACTCTCTCTTTTGAACTGAGTAGACGGTGTAGCGACTCGGTTCAGACTGGACGGTCCGGGAATCGAATCTCGGTGAGGGGGAGATATTCCGCAACCGTCCAGACCGGACTTGCGGCCCACCCAATCTCCTATAAAATGTGTACCGGATCTTTCCTGGGGGTAAAGCGGCCTGGAAGTGGCGTTGACCACCCATTCCATCTGGCGCCGAGGTTAAAGAAGGAGTAGAACTATACCTGTACTCCCTCTCTGGGCTTTCGTGGCCTGCTGTAGGGTGAAATTTACCTTTAAGAACATTGAAGATGGGCAACAGGGGAGACAAAAAGTATGGAGACAACGTAATGGTTAGGAACAGCAGGACGCTACAGTCGGTTTCACACCGGCATGTCGCACCAACGTCTGCCTTCCTTTTGTGTCCTTCAGCTGTCACTGCACACTACACGAACCGAGCGTCGGTCCGTGAAGACACATTCCACACGAATTACATTCAGCAGCTACGTTTAGTGTAAGTAGACACTCTACAAAAAAGGGTTCTGGCCTACGTCTACTGACGCCGGATCTTCTGCAGTCTTAAAGCTATCCATGTCCGTGCACTAACATTGACATTTGCATTAACATTGACATTAAAATTAACATTCACATTAACAAACAGTTCACACAGTAAGACCAACCAACAACTCATTAATCTTAAAATTACATTTTATATACAATTTGTCAGAACTCCTACATGTTTCGACATATCTTGTTCATCTTCAGAGTGTTGGCTACCAAAACATAAACTCGACACCCACCTGATAAGAAGCATTGCAAGAACCCACGACACTAGAACCTCTGCGCCTTTTGCGTCACTTCTATATTGCTACAAGCTAATTTACATATCTCATAAACCATATATGTTGTTATACATGCCGTGCATCTTCTTCAGTATTACGGATTATCACAAATTTCGCTCACTGTATCGACCTCGAATTTTAAGTCCGTATTAACAAAAGTCTATAACCGCACAATAGGCCCATCCTGAGCGCATTAATCTAGTCCATCCATTCACCCGCTGTTTCTGCAATCGGTTCCGGCAGACCATGTCCCTTAAGGATTGCCAACCATGCCTCTAATACACCTTTTACTCGTCATATGCTTCATAGAGGCCTACCAACTCCAATAAGACCCGGCGGACAGCCCCTCATTATGTAACGTAACAGAGTTTTGCAGTACTTGCAGCGTTGCGCGACTCTTGTCCCGCTCTGTACCAGACCCTTCCTATACTGCAACATAAGAGGCTTATGCATGTGCGGGCCGCACATTAAAATCACATCAAATATGCATATTGGCAGGTACGGAGGCTTACAGACTAAACGCTCGCGGCTGGCGGACTGGGAATGCGGTATGAGCACGGGGAGTCCCAGGGCTCTGCCGTTTTCAAATTTCTAAAAGATCAGAGCGCCCGTCTCCGCGGTTCCAATACACGCAGAAACAGCGTCGTGAAACAAACACACGGCAGAGTAAGTTGCAAGGATTTCGACTCCACTGCCCCGCCTGTCGTGGTTGTCCTTTGTGACTCCAGGATATGGGGCTGACACATGACACCTGCTTAATCATTTTATGTGTAAAAGTGCACAATAGTTTCGTTCCTACTTCAAAGAAAACACACAGCATGCACTTAACAAACACATAAACCTTAATGCCTCTTCATTGTGAGAAGCCATGAAGACTATGCAACGCTACGAAGAAACAGGAGAGAGCAGTTTGCTTTAAGTGATTAATTCAAAACCATGTTCTACACTATCACCCATTCGTAACTTTGTTGTCCCAACGCGCTCAGTATGGTAGGTGATCATCTTTCGGGAAACGGGTGTGGTTCACCGAATCACATATAGTTTTAACTATTGTATTTTCACTTATGTTTTATTTACTCAATTTATTCTTGATATGAAATAATGGAGTGCTATATCCAGTAAAACAATTAGATCATTTCCAGGAAACTGACACAGTCACTTTTCTGTACTCCCACTTACACACCACACTCGTACGTAATTGACTTCCTTACTGGACTGCTAGCGTCCGTTATCAGCTCCTAACGTTTTCTCATTTAAATCTCTCCCCTTCTTCCTATCGCCAACTGTCTCAAATACAGGCTGACAGATTAACTTACAATGTATGCCATGAACCCTCAGTAAGTGACGCCAGCAATCCTAAGAAACAACTATACTAAAAATGATCGGCTACAATGTTAAGTCCCCAGAGCACAGTGGTAACTATATATATACTACTTGCTTTACATGACTTGACCATACATATGTACTGATGAAGACGCGGTGTTTTCTGTGAGACAGGAACAGAAATGTTCAATTTTATTAAGGGCGAATTTAAGGCTTTGGAAGTCCAAGATGTGTTTCATGATCCTACAGCATGTGCTGCCAAGTGTCACCGGCCTTAGGACAAAGTGTAATTCGGACCTAGCAGGTGTACTAGCTACTGAAATGTTCGGCAGCCAAACAATCCTTCTGTACCGTACAGTACAAGTTTGTAAATGTACAGTTTCATTTCCCTCAGGTATCCATCCAGTTGACCGCTCATAGAGAGCAGAACTGAATGCTGCTGATTGCTACTCTTGTTCAACTGGTGAGCTAAGGAGATCACAGCGTCACGTGTGACACTCGTCACAAACCAAATCACGCGCATTACATATGACATTCGTCACAAACCAGGTAACACGCGTCACATGTGACATTAGTCATAAACCAAGATCATACGCGTTACATGTGACACTCGTCAAATACCAAGATCACATGTGTCACATGTGACACTCGTCACAAACCAGGTAACATGCGTCACATGTGATACTCGTCACAAACCAAATCACACGCGTTACCTGTGACACTCGTCACAAACCAGGAAACATGTGTCACATGTAACGTTAGTCATAAACCAAGATCACACGCGTTACATGTGACACTTGCCACGAACCAAATCACATGCGTTACACGTGACATTTGTGGCAGCTCACCCCATGTTACACATAACCGACAAAGACGCAATGGATGCATGGTGAGTCACGCAGATAGCGCTGGATTAGCAGAATATCGTGACATGCCATGGCGCTGCATCTTGCAGACAGCAAGAGTCGCCGGTCGGAGGCATCACTTGCAGTTCAGTAGCCAAGCACTGACACACTGGGTCCACTGCACAGACAGAATGCTCTTTGTCCGGCCACAGGTAGACTGTTCAGCACAGCGACGGACCCATGTCGGTCAGCCGCCGGTCTTTAATCGCGGAGACCTGGGTTAGATTCCAGGCCAGTTTTAATGGGAATCGTGGTAACCAGAGCAGCAATGAGGCATTTGCGTCTTGCACCAGGTCTATACCATCGATGTCGTACCGTACAATTGTAGCCATTTTCAGCGTCGTTGATCTTGGTGCTGTAGCAAGGCAATGCTGCCGCTGAAACACGGCCCCAGTTCAGTTGCATTTGCCAGACTTTAGGATTTACCTTTGCTGATTACAGCGCTGCTCGCCTCTTTATGAAAATTACCCTCCACATGATTCCTTCGACATACCAACTTTATGTGGTGCATCTAACAACCAATCCTTTTACCCCTCTCTGTCCTTTCCCTTACATTTTTCCACTTTATGTGCACAGTCCAGGTATCAAGTTGCTATCTCTGTCGCAGTATTCCCCTGCATACCTCTCTAATCTTCCTTATTCTCAATGTCTTTCCATGTTCTTCCTTCCTTCTACGTGACATCTTTCTTAACTTGCTGTTTCCTTTTATCCATATAATAACATCGTGCAGTCTGCAACCTCTCCTACCTCAATATCACGTTCATCCGCCCCAGGCGCCACCTGCTCTTACAGTCGACGCTCTGAGAACCCAGTCACTCACACCGGTATAAAAGTTTCGTATGCTCTGGAGGAAATGCCTGAGTATAACCACCTGTCTGGAGGCGGAAAGGTGGCAACCCTACCAATAGGGCTAAAAGTCGACAGACTAGTAATCTCTCATGGGGAAATTTTGAATACTTGCAAGTCTGAAAAACAACAGCAGGGAAGATTTAAACGGTTGACATATTTCCTTTTTTTTTTAAGATTATGAAAAGGTTTTTGATGAAGTAAGAAGAAGGTTGCTATTTAGCGTTTTACAGACCAGAAATGTTCCTAATCCATTAATGACAGCAATTATACAAGAATGTGAAAGCAAAGAAATGAAAGTAAATCTCGGCGCTACTTTGACACAGCCGATAGCAATAAATAAGGGAGTTCCACAAGGCTGTCGCTTGCACCGACGTTATTTAACAGACACATATCTCAGGTTATTGCAGAATGGAAAGAAAAGGGGATTAAAGGAATCAGAACTGCAAGAAATAAAGACATTAAGACACTTCTGTTCGCGGAAGACCACGTTAGAGCCGCCGTTTCAGAAGATGCACTACAAATTTCTGTACATAACTTGGAGACAGTTACCTTCAAACATGGACTGAAAATTTCAACCAGCAAAACTAAAACTATGGCTTTTAAAGGACGAGATTCAGTGAGAAGTAAACTTGTAATGGTAAAGGTAAAGTTCGCCATTGAACAGGCCACGAAGGTCCAGAGGGGTAGTAGACGTATAGCTCTACTCTTTCTTTAACCTTGGTGTTTGATGGGGTGGGTGGTCAACGCCACGCCCCGGCCGTCTTACCCTCGGAAAAGACCCAGTACCCATTGTATAGAAGGCTGGGTTGGCCCAGGGCCGGGCTGGACTGATGCGCAAAATTTCGCCCCCACACGGATTCGATCCCCGGACCGTCCAGCCCGTGGCGAGTCGCTATACCGACTGAGCTACCCCGGCCCACAGAAGTAAACTTGTAAAAATTACAATATTACAGAACAGATAAACACTTTCAGTTACCCAGTTTGCTCTGTTTCACCGTCAAAATTTCAAAATTACTCCAAATAACTAGAAATTATTCACAGAACTTTAAAACCCTCTCAAGTCTAAAAACAGGCCAGACTGAAAATACAACACACCTTGGCAGTACCGGCTTTATTATACGGGTGTGAAACGTGGGCAGTTATAGAACAGAATAAATACAGGGTAACACCTGTGGAAATGAAATTTGTGAGCAGAGCAGCAAAATTCACGTGGCAAGGTTACAAAACCAATTAAGATATTTTGTCAAAACTTAAAATAAACCCAGCTATAGAGAAAATTCAAAATTACAGAAATGAATGGGCACAGCATGTTCTGCGATGGACAAAGACAGACAGACAGACAGACAGACTGGCACACCTAATTATGAAATATCAACCGTGGGGGAAAGGGGCAAAGGGCGACCCCCTAAAATGATCAGAACAGGACACGAGGCAAGTTATACGATGATGATGGTGATGATGATAATACATAGTAATTAACACCAACCTGTTGCACATTGTATTCATGCTTCGTCAGCTCTTGGCCAACTTCAGGGAGTTCGTAAACTTTGCGGTGTGCGCGGCTGACATAACGTTATATCAGCCGGTGTGGCAACAGTCTTACATGTATGATTAACATTAAAATTGAAATTTTATTTGTAAATTTGTTGTTCCCTTCTTGATCTTGGTCTCCCTGTTGGGCTCTTGCATTTACTCTTACATTCAGCAGTTTTTTTTCCCCCGGGAATATGTCTAGGTGTTGTCGTAAAATGTTTCACTTAGCCTTAAACCCGGCATGTTTTAATCTCTCTCTCTCTCTCTTTTTTGATTTCATGAAGATTTTCGAGATACGAAATATTCACCGGTCGCAGTACCGCTTCTGTTTGCCGACTGCAGAACGAAATATTAACCGAAGTGGACTGAAATGATCATTTGAGGCTTTTGTGTTAATGGCAGTTGCTAATAATGGCGGGACCTCTAAATAAGGAGTCGCTCTTCTATAAATTCCTACAATGAAGCTCATGAAGGGTCGGAATAATAACGCTGTGCCGATGATTAGTTGCAAAATAACGCGTCGTTACACGATGCAAATCGAATCAGAACGTCGCCAGGCAACGGGATGTCCGCGCGACGCCCTGCGCGTAACAAGGACCCGACGGCCCTGTTCGCTGCAGTACGTAGCACGCTCTTACGTGCGTGAGCTGGAATGCGAGGCGGGCCTTGACTGACATCTGCTCCATTATGCGAATTAATGGCCACGCCACAAAGTGCCCAGCTATGTTGTTTATTTGACGACACTGCATCGACATAGGAGTCGTGGCACGTGATGGGTACCGTCAGGTGAATTCGGTAAAGCCAAGGAAGCTGAGTGATTGACAATGGTAAGATGATTGAGACAATCAGTCAAACACACAACATATATTTTGCACGTCACAGCTACACGTGTCAGTCGAGTAGCCGAAACTTGGTCTCTCACATTGAGGGAGGGAAGTCGACTGAGGGTGTTTGAGAATAGGATGCTGAGGAGAATATTTGGGGCTGAGAGGGACGAGGTAACAGGTGAGTGGAGAAAACTGCATAATGAGGAGCTTAATGATCTGCAGTGCTCACCAAATATTGTTTGGGTGACAAAATCGAGAAAATGGGATGGGCGGGGCATGCAGCGCTTATGGGGGAGAGGTGGGGAAACCTGAGGGTAAGAAACCATTTGGAAAACCCAGGCGGAGAAGGGAGGATAATATTAAAATGGATCTTCAGAAAGTGGGAAGTGGAGGTATGGACTGGAACGAGCTGGCTGAAGGTAGGGAGAGGTGGCGGGGACTTATGAATGCAGTAATGAAATTTCGGGTTCCATAAAATATGGGGAATTTCTTGACTAGCCGAGAACCCGTTAGCTTCTCAAGAAGGACTCTGTTTCATGGAGTAAGTAAGTAAGAAAGTAAGCCGAAACATGTAGCTGTGACTTGCAAAATGTATTGGCCTAAATGGATGACGTCACAAAGCAAGGTCAGCAGCAGCGAGGGGTAAGGAAACGGCCTCTTGCATAGATGGAAATTCTCAAGGGTTTCCTCGGTCCCTCAGTGATGTATTTTGAAATTCACTGCAGCTAACCCACAGCACCCCGCACCCCCCTTTGTAACCGGGTAACCGAAATATTAACTTGCCGATAGCAAGTTCGCGTGTCGACCGGACAAATGGGGCAATCTCTGCAGGAATGCGTCGCCAAATACCAACGGCGAAACGCAAGGAACGAGTTCCTTTGGTACGCACCCACTATGTACATTCTGCGCCGCTTAAAACAAGTCAAACCCAACCACAAGAATTCGGATGTGCAGTGCAGTTTATGGGGAATTTTGTTGTTGCAATATCTGCAGGAACATTTAGGTTCAGTCGGTGTGCACTATAGAACTGCACAGTGGTGTACGTCTGTGCACTGTAGAACTGCACAGTGGAGTGCGTCTGTGCACCGTAGAACTGCATAGTGGTGTGCGTCTGTACACCGTAGAACTGCACAGTGGTGTGCGTCTGTGCACTGTAGAACTGCATAGTGATGTGCGTCTGTGCACCGTAGAACTGAACAGTGGTGGGCTTCTGTGCACTGTAGAACTGCACAGTGGTGTGCGTCTTTGCACTGTAAAACTGCACAGTGGTGTGTGTATGTGCACCGTAGAACTGCACAGTGGTGTGCATCTATACACTGTAGAACTGCACAGTGGTGTGCGTTTGTGTACCGTAGAACAGCACAGTTTGCGTCTGTGCACTGTAGAACTGCAGAGTTGTGTGTGTCTCGCTCTGCACAAACACACAGTGGGCGCCAAGAGCCTGCTACATTCCTAACACAGCCCAGCCGTGTGACTGAGCAATACTGCGAGTGTGTGAAATCAGACTACCAGTTCATTCTGTCGCAACTGTTTTCGATTTTCTGAACGGAATAAATTTATGCTCGCATTTTAAACAGCAGTCCTATCTGACTTCATCAGTCTCTGCCACTTTTCGGGCATCTGAAATGTTTCAAGAAACAGCTTTCTATAAAAGCTGCAATTACGTCATTGCCTGACAGTGGGTAAAATAACGCCAGGTACGTATTTTAATACTTTTGTTAAGTACTAGACATTCCAAAACACTTAAAACAGAATACAAACAACTCTGTGAATGCTGTACATGCGAATCGTCTGAAATACAGAGTGATCAAAAATCATAAACCCTAGAATCGAGACATGGTAACTTGTATAGGAGGAGAGATACGGTGACTGAATTGTCAGTAATGCGATCATAAACTGATTACGTTAATTTAAGCACACTAGCGTTTTTCATTTTGTGCACACTTCATGCGCATGCGCGAAAACGATTTTAAAGGCAGTACACCACTGCTGAGTTTAGTATGATGGCGCGTGTAGAAGGCAAGTCGCAGAGCGTCACTAGGCTGGTCAGAAGCCAGTCCGCCCCACTGACGGAACAGACCCTTCTTCTTCTCACAGTGCAAGCCACTGGCTACTCCATGAAGCAAAGCGCTCATCACGTAAGGTACAGTAGCGGTACCGGTAGCTCTGTCGCACTGCAGTCGCTATCGGACCTTACACTGACCGAGCTGAATTCTGTCTCGGAACTGCACCATCTGCACAGACACGTTGCGACTTACTGGCTGATAACAACAGTGCAATGTGAAGCGCCCACTGAAGGTGACAGGACATAGCGGGGTTCACGGCATCTTTTGGTGTGACTGCGAATTAACATGCAATGTTGCAGTGGCATGCGATAAAGACAAGCTATGCAGTCAGTCAAGCGTAGCAACCATGGTTGTTAGAGGGTGGTGCAGTCAGTAGAGCACAGTAACATAGTGCAGTCAGTAGTGCACATTAACATGGCTATTAGAGCGATGTGCAGTCAGTAGAGCACAGTAACTTGGCTGTTAGAGGGTTGTGCAGTCAGTAGAGCACAGAAACCATGGCTGTTAGAAGTTGCGCAGTCAGTACAGCAGAGTAACTATGACAGTCGGAGGGTTTTGCATTCAGTACAGCACAGTAACATGGCTGTTAGAGGGTTGTGCAGTCAGTACAGCACAGTAACATGGCTGATAGAGCATTGTGCAGTCAGTAGAGCACAGTAACATGACTTAGAGGGTTGTGCAGTCAGTAGAGCATAGGAACATGGCTGTTAGAGCGTTGTGCATTCAGTCCTTAGTGAAACCCTGATATATGTGCTGTTAAGCGGGTTGTATGTTGCAGAGTCAAACCTTCTGAGACATTACGTCATTTCGAAGAGTAATTATTTCCCGACTTTTCGACGGATCGTAGTGTTGCTATCTTCAGGGTCTAGTAAATCAAGATGGATGTTTAGACTGTTAGAACATGAAGGTACAGGCATCACAACCCTCCGAAACGTCGGTAACCACTCGTATTTACTGAATGACACAGCGCGTATATCCCAGAAGGCTCGAGTCTCCATCGCTGCACTTATAGAGCAAATGTCTCATGTTCCATGGTCTATTGTTCTAGCCCACGGATCTCCAGAGCAGGGAAATGTCCGTCAATACAACAAATTTATGCCTACTAAACTACAGGTAAAGTTCACCCTACAACCTGCCATGAAGGCGGGAAGGGTGCGAGCTTCGGGACCGGTCTGGACGGGTGTAGAAAACCTCGTCCCCATAGGGATTAAATTATGCCTACCAGTGCGTAAGACGTGTTTGTTTTGGAACACACAATGAAGTGTCTGGGTGGGACAGCGAAACAGCGATCGGGCGGTGCTTGGCTGCCAGGATTCGGAATCACCAAGAGGGTATCGCGGTGCGTAACAGGAATTCCGGCGATGCAAAATAAACAAACCAGTGTGGAAGGACTTGAACTGGTGTTCAGAGCAGCAATGTTTTGCAGTCATTATATGGCAGGTAGCTCAGGGCTTCCCATGTCTCTGTGCGGCAGTAATGGCCGGCTATCGGGAGGTCCTAGTCAAGAATAGCGACTAAACACGTATTCATCCCTCCGCAGCTGTGGTAGATTCTGCCTATATACCAAACCACATGGCGTCACATCTCAAAACACCGTTAAGACAGTCTCAAGCCTTGTAACTTTAGCTGTTGGTAAATCGTCATTAAACAGATAACAGTTAAAATGCAGCAAAGCTGCAGTACATGCAGTCTACCGACACAAACTCAATTCAAATCCAATTTATACGCTTTTTGCGGAACAATGACGGAAGCCTAAATGGGTCAGAACCAATTTCAGAGCCGGCGCGCACTCCGCCCGCCCGCCCGCTCTATGTAATATTACTTGATGCGCCCGGACTTTGTTAGCGACCACTTTTCAATCTTCAAGTCCATCACAGAGTAAGAATGACGGAGTTCCCGAGGGAGGGGTGGGACGAGTGGGAGGAAGCCGGGGCTCCACGTCTGTGAGCCCCGACGCCCCACGGCCGGCCCCATTCGGCGAGTTCCTTCTGTTGTGCCCTCCGAGTCACCGCGACTTGCATGCAGTGCCTAGTGTCGTTCTGGCGACAGGACTATAATCTCGCAAGCTGGGTTCTACTGAGCAAAACTTCACCGAAACAATTTCACCGCCGTGGCCCACTTACACGGCGCTTCAGCAGCCGTGGTTACCGCACGCTGTAGCGACATCACGTTCGAATGCGTTCTCTGACAGCTCAGTCGCACAAGCGAGGAAATAAATAGACGTATTCGATAAAGAGAACTCCACAGTGGCACTTTTCATCTCATTTCTGTATTCACAGTTTCGCCGCCTTAAAATAGACACCCAGACTGCGATTTCGTTGTGGGTGTTACTCAGGTGCTCGAAAAGTTCCCTACCGATTTGTAAACTAAAGCCTTAATTTGATATTTACGAAGACCTACCCCGACCCGTTGCTGAATCACTTCAATTCAGTTACTGCCTTCCCACGTTCTCCTTGCAAAACCCATTTTACTAATGTCCCTCCCTCAGCAACTCTGCATTGTCCCATACAGCATTACGTGCTACAGTCATCAGCTGCTGACGCTCTCTACTCGCAAAGCGACGTCTTCGCCTAGATACGTACGTCCGCTGCGACGCGCGTCCCTCGCAGGAAGCCCGGGCGCCGCCCGCCACCTGTTGGCATGATAACGTCGCTTTCACGGTTTATTACTTGGCGCATGTGCGCACAAGAGCGGCGCAAGTGTGCGCGCGATTTGTGTCGCTGTGCCTCTGCGGGTCGCTATATTGATCTGGTGCAGATTCAGCGGCTTCTTGTGCAGACAGACGGGGATTTGCGAGAAGCCTCACTGGGTCTGGCGCGCAACAAGTGCGGCACAATCACTCACTGCTTCGTGCAAGGTTGTCATCCCGCAGGTCAGTTAGGGCGGTCAGAGAAACGGTCCGCAAAGTATCAGCAGTTCTCGGAAGAGCATAAACAAAAGCTACATTTGTTCGCTTTACATCACTATTAGCCATGCTTGTGGCGCGTTCTAAGGTTCACACCTTCGAGTCAAAGTGTCCGCAACGTCCACACTGTCAACTAAGCTCCACATGTTCGGGTCATATTGTCCGCAGTGTTCACACTTTCAACTGAGCTCTACACTTTCGGATCAAAGTGTCCGCAATGTCCACACTGTGAACTGAGCTCCACATGTTCGGGTCAACTTGTCCGCAGAGTCCACACTGTCAACTGAGCTCCACACGTTTGGGTCAAAGTGTCCGCAGTGTTCACACTGTGAACTGAGCTCCACATGTTCGGGTCAAACTGTCCGCAATGTTCACACTGTCAACTGAACTCCACACTTTCGGGTCAAAGTGTCCGCAGTGTCCACACTGTCAATTGAGCTCCACATGTTCGGGTAAAAGTGTCTGCAGTGTCCACACTGTAAAGACATTTTTCTGCAACTCCGAGCAGTAATTGTAAGAATTAAATAGCTATTCCAAAAATAAAGCCTAACGCCTTCCGTTTTATTGCACATATTCACAGCCCTACGAAGCGGTTTGTATTAACTTCTTACTATCCTTGTTGCACTGTTGTTTTGTTCTGTGTTATAGGTTCTGTATGTGCTGTACATTTATTAATAGAGATTAATACAGATTTAATCTCAGATGTACGCACCCCCGCCATATTTGTAGCTTATACTAACAAGAACACCTTATACCTGTTTGTAAAAAAGTTTATCATCTATCCGAATATAAAATTTCACATGCCTAATTCCAGTACTCCACCGATATAGCCATCTAATGGACGGCTAAGAAAAATATCAGTAGTTCTACCAACGTTTCTTTTTATATTCTACGAAATGTCGTCATATGAGAGCTATATATTTCCCACCTATGCCACAACTGACCCACAATTTTTCAGCGCTAGTAGAGTTTATCTGTCCCTATAATTTCGCGTTTTCGCCATGTTATTATCACTGACAGTAGGAAATTACTAAGTAAGGAGTTGGGGTTCTCTCCATTGGCATGCAATTCGTACTAATGTCTGTGACAGTCGGTCAAGTGGAACACACACACACACACACACACAGTGACACAGCATGGAGGAGCACAGGGAGGAACAGCCTCCGTTCGACCCCCTCCCCCGTGTCAGCCGGACATAACACTCGGCAGTATATGAGGGATCTTAGAAAAATTCAGCCTGCTGGTCGGTTAGCAGTATGGAGCAGTGTCATAAAACAGGGTTAGGGACACACACTGAGGTCTTCACACGGCAGGTGGTTATGGTTATATCGTGTGAGATGTTAGGTCCTCTAGTCAACAGATCCACGGTAAACGGGGGCTATCAAGGGGGGTGGGGGCTTGATTTTCTGATTCTGAATTTTGAGTGTCTTCATTTTAAAACACCTTATTGCCAAGTCGATTTCTCTATTCGGCTCTAAAATTAGACTCTTCTTGCTTTCGTCTACCAAATTAAAGCCATCAGCAATGACCCAGACTGCTGCTCCGCTAGGCACAGCAGTGGGTTCATAGCCGCGCAAAAAATTGAATCGAAATCACGGCCCCTCAAACGTGTCTGTCGTCCCTTTCTAGGCGGATTATGCCCCACATTGATATTTCACAAAAGCATAGAAACGGTACGCAGTTCCTTCTGAACCATATATTGCACGCGTGCTGGAGATATCTTTCTTCCATCAGATTCTCTTTAAGCACAACGAACAGACAGACAGACATATATTCTGGCATCAGACTGAATACAATTAAAGTTACGCAAAAAGGCTCTTCTGCAGAAGAGAAGCGGAACAAAAATATTGCCAAAGAGTGATTTCTTCCTATTCGAAGATCTCTACTTCGTGCTTAGCTGGTGTCATGAGAGGGATGGAAGACAGTGCTTTCACTGTGCTGTGCGGGCATTAAGAAGACAGTGCCTTCAATGTGCTGTGTTGGCATTAAGAAGAAAGTGCCTTCACTGTGCTGTGCTGGCATTAAGAAGACAGTGCCTTCACTGTGCTGTGTTGGCATTACGAAGACAGTGCCTTCACTGTGCTGTGCTGGCATTAAGAAGACAGTGCCTTCACTGTACCGTGCTGGCATTAAGAACATAGTGCCTTCACTGTGCTGTGTTGGCATTAAGAAGACAGTGCCTTCATTGTGCTGTGCTGGCATTAAGAAGACAGTGCCTTCACTGTGCTGTGCTGGCATAAGAAGACAGTGCCTTCACTGTGCTGTGCTGTGCTGGCATTAAGAAGACAGTGCCTTCATTGTGCTGTGTTGGCATTAAGAAGACAGTGCCTTCATTGTGCTGTGCTGGTATTAATAAGAGAATATGCAACGTTCTTTTGACGCCGAACTAAAAGGTAAAGCTGCAGCGAAGTTCAGTCTGAAGCTAAAATGTATCCCGATGGAGGCTAGCCTGCACACATTCTGTGATATGCAAGTTTGCATACTGCAGAGCTCTGATCTGTAGGTTAAGATAGTTCAGAACTATTTCAGGTTTGTCAAATCGCAGCTGAAGTGTGAGCGACAGAAGAGCAATGACTGATGTCGTGTTAAGTGACTGAGGAGAAACTACAGGCAACCTTAGACAGAAGAGCAAATGTCCACCCGCATCCTGTCCAATACAAAGCAGGACTGCCAACAATTCGACAGCGAAATCCCGTGATCACAGACACACTTTTGGTTGAACCTAAACATCTATAGCCGACGTGCTGTAACAGGTTGCGCGACGCCCAGTGCCCGCTTGACGTCTTGTTCCGCTACGCGCCTACAGTGAGTAGCGGGCCCAGCCGAAGAAATGCAAAAGTAAGAAATTTCTTGTTTAATGACGCTGTCAGTCGCTATAAATATATGACATCGGCGGTAGAGCAATGAACGAGTATGGAGCATGCTGGAATGATACTGAAGGGGGTAAAGTCGAAGTACTCGGTTGAAAACGGGTGCGAGTGACACCTGGTTCACTGCAAGTCTCTCGGTTGCCGTCTGGTACCTAACCAGGACACGTTACGTCAGCGTAGTCGCAGTTACGACATTTGCTAGTTACTCCTAGTAAGCAGTTGTTAACGGGGTCAGGTTACGTCTTCTCAAACTGCCATTCTGTTATAAACATTTTAATATTATCTTTATACCAACTAATACTGGGGCTCTAAGGCAGATTTCCACATGACGACTACTGTTCTCTACCGTTTGACACACTCTTATAGCTTACTATGAGGAAGGAAACAATATATTCAACCGAAACGTCGGTGAGCAGCTATCACACTAGACAACCGCAAATTCCAACACAGCAGTTTGCACGTCACGACGAGCAAACCCCCAAATCAGAAGTCAGAGGACGCTGCATTATTTCAGGGCTGCGGCGTCTCTGTCATTAAGCAAACGTCCGCCAGCACCGATCTGTCGTCCTTTCGTTTGTTTTGAAATTCGGTAGAGTTAAAGATGTGACCCCCCCCCCGGCGCGTCTGGAACGCAAACATTTGTGACGGGGGGCAAACAACCGGGGCGCGGCTGCATCGCGGTAATGGAGGGTGTTGCGGCAAATATTTGCCGTCGCATCAAGGTGTTTTCTTCAGTCACTACAAAGCGTGTTCACTTGGCCGAGAGAACTCTGCAAGCTAACGATGTGGTCCGTCGTTATGGCGACGGACGGACCACAGAAACAATCGCGAGCGGCGAACCGGACAAGCTAACAAGGACTTCAGTTCTGCCGGCAACCTTCCGTTCCGCTAGACCGGCTGCTGCGAGAGACGACACGGCGCTTGTACAGAAGAAGACAAATGTGGTTAGCATCGGGTGTGGCCTATCGAGGATATGCAGCACTGCAGACGAGATGGAGCGGACACGAAACATGGGGCAAAGAACGTAAGACACTTACTTACTTACTCCATGGAGCAGAGCCCTTCTTTAGAAGCTAACCGGTTCCCAGCTAATCAAGACATTCTCCGCATTTTATGGAAACCGAAGGTTCATTACCGCATTCACAAGTGCCCGCCACCTGTCCCTATCCTGAGCCATCTCGATCCAGTCCATACCCCCACATCCCACTTTCTGAAGATCCATCTTAATATTATTCTCGCACCTACGCCTGGGTCTCCCAAGTGGTCTCTTTCCTTCGGGTTTCCCCACCAAAACCCTGTATTCAACTCTCATCTCCTCCATACGCGCTACATGCTCAGGCCATTTCATTCTTCTCGATTTTATCACCCGAACAATATTGGGTGAACAGATCATTCAGCTCGTCAGTATGTAGTTTCCCCCATTCCCCTAATACTTCTTCCCTCTTAGGCCCAAATATTCTCCTCAGCACCCTATCCTCAAACACCCCAAGCCTACGTTCCTCCCTCAATATGATAGACTAAGTTTCACACCCATACAAAACAACAGGCAAAATTATAGTTCTGTGTATCTTAATCTTTATATTTTTGAATAGCAAACTGGAACACAAAACATTCTGCACCGAATGAGCCTAAGACAATTTCGTCATAAAATTTCATGCGAAGAGTCCAACTGAAAAGTCTCCGTTCATGTGTGAGAGTGACAATGAAATCGAGAGTGAAAACGCGGAGTTCTGAGGTGTGGGCTAGTACGGGGGAGGGACAAATATTCGATGCGATATCTTGGTCAGATGGTCGCACGTTCTGACCTTGGCATGCGCGACAAAACCGAGGGAGTTGTTTCTGTAGTTCGCCTACTGCCAGAGCGCGCACTACCATTGCCGCAAGATTAGTAATTCTTGAAAAGGAAGTGCTTCAGACCAGGTCCTGGTTACGTTACGGTTTGGCGCCCTTACACCACTCATGCATGGGATCAAGGAAAAACAGGGGGTTGCTCAGCCCTGACGAGCAAAGAATTTCCTAGTTCAATACATAAAATGCATTACATTATGTACAGCCAGTCATGAACGGCTGGAGCAATCCATCACGTCGCCCTTACCACCTAATTATATCTCATTTCGTCTACGAGGTAGGAGCCAGAAGTTTCTGGAATGGGGCAATATAAAAATTTTGGGTTTATCTTGGTTAAAGGTCGGCATTGTTCAGTTCAAACTAACCCCCTCGGATTTCGCACACCGAGACCAGCGCCTCTCTGGCTGGAACTCCCATTTCTCGACGCTGTCCAGCACCGCCTCTGTCTCAGATTGAATCGCCGCTATGACTTCGAATTGTCGTCCTTTTAACTCGACTTTCGTCTTCATCCCTCGCTGTGACACCAGACAGGACGTTTCGGTCCTTGTTTGCCCGATCTTGCATTGTCTTGCACACAGAAAGTCAGATTTGTTTGTTGTTGCCATTCAGAAGACGGCGCACAAATTTCCCAGAAATCTGCCTGATGTTTAATTTTTCAGTTCAAGTACGTCCTCATGCACTGACGATAGACGCAGAATGTTACAACCAAGTTGATCGTAGGCCGTCTGTCGTCATCGACCACATGAAGCAATTTTGCCCCTTTCTCCGAACTGAAGATGGCCCAGCTGAATGTTCACATTCCCCAAGCGATGTTCTGTCACGCATCCAAAGTGAAAGCCATACAAATGTCTGTCATTTTGTCTCACAGGCTGTTTTCTTAAGGTTAAAACAAAACGAAGCAAATTCTGAATTCTTTGAGCTCTGCCATCTCGCTGGACCACCTCAGACGAAAAAAGCACAAGCACAAACACACTTAAACCTTGACAGCACAAAAAACGCAGCGTTTTATTACAGCGACACTCACCACACTAATTCGCAATAAATCAACTTAGCGATGCCTAGCGGCGCACAGCTGCATCACATCCCGTTAGCGCTCCATTGGGCCAGCCCGAAAAAATTTGGTTCGCAACACATGAATATAAGTTCTTGCTTTGGTAACGTACTCACTGGCACGTCCAAACCTTAAAACTGAAACAGCACAGCAGCAGAATGGAGAGCTGGATCGTGTTGTCCACGGTCTATGGATATTAAGGCGAAACGTTTGGTTGGGTATGTACACGGAATTCAGACCGCGCGCCGCAGTAGATAGCTACTAGCGGCTACAAAGAGACTGCCTTTATGAAGAAATTCGTGCTGACAGTTGGCAGCATTTATCTAAATAGAGACACTTAACGCAGGTCTGCTGCCATCGTCTGTGTACCACAAAAAAATTTCCATCCGTGTCAGAAACGAAAGCGAAGCATTCGTAATGCAGTTGTTGCGATAGTCAAAGCGGTTTACTACTATCTTTGTAAGATCAAGTTACACAGTGCAACAGAAGGTGAGGCGGTCACGTGAGGAAAAGATGAAGAACACGACATTCCATGCCTTCACTTACCGGCACTACATACAGTGGAGAGTTTCTGTTACAAAATAACGGACGGAAAGTGCTAACATTTCAGTAGAGAGAGCTTCTAGCGTGGCAGACTGATACAGCTCAATACAGTCTGCGTGTTATGGTAGGCTGATACACCTCAATACAATGTGCGTATTATGGCAAACTGATAAACATCAATACAGTCTGTGTATTATGGGACTGATACACATCAATAGCGTCTGTGTATTATGGCAGACTGATACATATCAATAGAGTCTGCGTATTATGACAGACTGATACGCATCAATACAGTGTGTGTGTATTATGACAGACTGAGACACATCAATAGCGTCTGTGTACTGATACAAATCAATACAGTCTTTGTATTATGAGACTGATACACATCAATAGTGTCTGTGTATTATGGCAAACTGATACAAATCAATACAGTCTGTGTATTATGAGACTGATACATATCAATAGAGTCTGCGTATTATGACAGACTGATATGCATCAATACAGTGTGTTTATTATGACAGACTGATACACACCAATACAGTCTGTGTCTTATGACAGAATGATACGCATCAATACAGTGTGTGTACGACAGACCGATACACATCAATACAGTGTGTGTATTATGACTGATTGGTGCACATCAATACAGTCTGTGTATTATGACAGACTGATACACATCAATAGCGTCTGTGTATTATGGCAAACTGATACAAATCAATACAGTCTGTGTATTATGAGACTGATACATATCAATAGAGTCTGCGTATTATGACAGACTGATACACATCAATACAGTCTGTGTGTTATGACAGAATGATACACATGAATAGAGTCTGCATATTATGACAGACTGATACACCTCAATACAGTGCATGTATGACAGACCGATACACATCAATACAGTGTGTGTATTATGACTGATTGATGTACATCAATACAGTCCGTGTATTATGACAGGTTGATACACATCAATACAGTCTGTGTATTATGGCACACTGATACACGCCCATCCACAGGATGTTGCTCTTTTCGTCCAACTCATCTCTGTTGCCACTTCAATGTTCATTTGGCACCCAATCCACGTTACATTTATGTTCGCGATTGACTCCTGTTGGCCTGCCACACTGTCTGCAGAACGTTGTTTGCCGAAGAAATGTAGAGCATTGCTACAGTGAGCGTTTTACATAAGAAGTTTGTCTTACATCTGTTGGAAGTCTTTAGGCATTATCTGGCACTTCTGACAACTAATGTGGTTTGTGTTTATTAAGTCGGTCATTTGATCACATCTGTCGAATTTGTAGAACTGAAAGAAGAGCTACTGCTGCCATATCAGATTATGTGGATTAAAACGTTGGGCGAAACCTACTGGTAACGTAACAGCACTTTGTGTGACTTGCAGTTTGTCTTGAAATAAGCCGCTTTTGGTAAAATCGATGTGACGCCGGAACACAATTATTTGCCTTTTTTGAAGAAGAGCTACAGGCCGTCATAAGGTTTTCAGTGCAATTTTTTGCATCCAGTTAATAATGTATTAACTCACACACGTGTTCACCAGCTACAGTTTTGTTACGTTCGTTTTCAGACATTGTAACTTAAAATGTACATGTGTATTTTAAGGCCTTACGTTTTAAATTCTTGTACTGACAGATGGTACAGGCTTGAATCCGTACGTAAATTATTACATTTTTACATTGTTTGAAACATTGTATTGAGAGCCTGACGATTATCTGTTAAGGCCGAAGCATGTAGCTGTTCTTGAATAAAGACAAATAGTCGTGTTGGATGCAGGGTTTATTACTGAGCATTCTATAGGCACAGAGGGATGGTCTCAAAACAATTAAAATCGATACAATTCGATATGAGATATCGACCTATTGAGGAGCTGCACTCAAGAGCCGGAAAGAAATATTGAAGAACCAAACACTGGTTCCACTCATTCTTAGTCTCGCCGCAGGTTAGTACGAAAGGCCAGCCTCACCTTCCGCAAAACTTGGTGGCATCACTTCCACATCTGAAGTACTAAACATGGCCGATATCCGTGTTCAGAGATACAGCATGGGGACGGACAGACAGATCCCTCAATCTTTCATTAATTATAAGCTCTTATTTTAGCTAGTACAGGATTTATCCTGTACTAGCTAAAACAAGGCACGCAATACGGGGAGATAGACTACTTTTACTCCAACCCATCATCTAGATCTCAAGGTAACGCAAGCTCATGGTTCCTGCAACACTGACACAAGGTGTCCCATGATCCCCTGGGGAGTGACAATCGCTAATTGCGTCGTCGTCCATTGTTTCGTCACTGCCAGGGCAGCGTATCAGGATCAGCCCGTCCGGTAGTCAATTAGGACGCCACAAACTACTTACAAGACACCGCCAGCGTATCAAGACGTCACAAGATGACGTCGCGTGACAGGGCGCCTCTGAAAAATGCAGTCGAAATGTATCGACTTTTATTGACCTCGGCTCTGACCTGCAATAATGTCAGGTTTTGCAGGAAGGCAACAGGTTATCACAGGGGCTTCTTTATTAAATATGTTTCTTAGGCGCTTTCGCAAAATTGCAAAAAGCGACTATTAGCTTCGTCATATCTGCCTCTCCGTCCTCTTGAAGCAACTCCGCTCCCTCTAGACGGATTTTCATGAAATTTGACATTTGAGTGTTTTTCGAAAATCTGTCGACAAAATTCGAGTTTTATTAAAATCTGACAAGAATAACGGGTACTTTACATGAAGACCGATGTACATTTATGATAGTATCTTGCTCAGTTATTGTTAGAAGGAAAAATGCTTTAGACATAAGTTGTAGAGAAAATCAAAACACACGTTTTGTATTCAATAGCTCTTTTTTTTTCTCTAAAATTGTGCCATTTACGATAATGTGGGAAAATATTGCAGAGTCGGACAGACCAGAGATGACAATATGACGCATGCGCACTGCATGCTGGATACCTAAGACTAAAAACACACCATCAGAATATGTAATACTTATTGCTTTTACACTGCAACAACGGTTAGGCGAACGCACCTCATTGTTATGTTAGGCGTATACATTGCTTGTGTTGGTGTACAAATAACGTACTTTATAATGACGCTCATTTCAAATGGATTCCCTACAGTTCATGCAGGTACAGCGAAACGGCCCAATAAGGTTCAAAGACCCAGTGAATGTCTCTAGCATGGCAGTCGGAAGCAAATCTTGTGCCAACAGTTTATAGGTCATGTTCGTTTTCCATAAAGTTGCCGCTGTGTTTCCAGCTCAATACAGACAGCAGTACAAATGTGATTATGTCGATACTCAGCCAACGTCACAAGATGCTGGCTCCTATCACCACTCACACAAAAAAACTAACTGTCCCCCGCACGTTACTACGTCCCACTCCGCTCCCTACGGGCCACTTCATATATGACGTCACAACAAATGCTTTACTGCAGGACATCACGTTACGTTCACAAACCGCGGTGCAATAAAAACAACAAGACAACATTAACAAATAAAATCGCAAATTCTCCCACCTACCTGAGCAGCAGACGCGTGAGTCTCTACACCGCTCAGTTGGCCTACAGCCGGCTTGATCCCAACTACGTCAGCCAGGGGCCCTCTGCGTGTAAAAAAAAAAAAAGGCTTCACTGCCGCCAACCTGTAAAATGAATTACAATTTTTTTAGCAGCTCAACGACCAGTTCAGGCCACACAGGACCGTTCCCATCAGCAGTGCAAGCCGGCAGCCAGTAAGTTGGTACGCAAGCATCAGGTGTGTGGAAAGGCTGAAGGGAGTAGCGCAACTGACATCAGAGTTAAAGATCCGTGAAATAAAGGCGTTCCACGTGTCATGAAGCGGTAACAGGTGTTGTTGTTCAGCAATGTAAGGATTCTGTCAGTGTGCTACAAGGCGTGATCAATGAGCGGCGCTTTGGGGATGGACGCGGTCGTGGGTCATAAAACAAAACAAACTCCGTGGCCTTAGTCCGCACGCGAACTATACCGACAGAGCGGCCGCCGCCGGTCGGCGAAGTTGGTGCCAACTTTTGCGGATAGAGGGGTGTCACGTGGTCAGCGCAACGGGTCC
>Ga0123352_10002778_pt1 | contig 24809 bp, 9 predicted proteins | sample TergutLab28metaG_FD_89700 | JGI IMG/M metagenome (GOLD analysis project Ga0123352, IMG submission 89700) | Labiotermes labralis P1 segment gut microbial communities from Petit-Saut dam, French Guiana - Lab288 P1 | ecosystem: Host-associated > Arthropoda: Insects > Digestive system > Gut ...
TCCTTTGGCTACACGGATTGCTATGTACTTTCAGCATGACGGAGCCCCTTCTCATTATACCCGACATGTGATGCAACATCTCAATGACACTTTCCCTAATAGGTGGATCGGTCGTGACAGTACCATTAACTGGCCACCAAGATCTCCAGACTTAACCCCGTTAGATTTTTGTTTATGGGGTTTGAAGAAGAGTGAAGTGTACAGAAAAAAGTGGATACACGAGACGAACTGCTCGTTAACATACTGGATGTTATCGCCTGCATAAAGGAATGTCAAGACGCACTCAGACGAACAACACGCCATGTCTTCACACGAGTTGCAAAGTGCACTGATGTTGACGGTGGAATTTTCGAATATTTATTATAAACTGTACCAACCCTGTCACTTGAACAATAAATACCGGTATTAGAAACAGTACGTACACGTAATATATCTTTCTTATCAACAATTTTGCGGTTAAACATTCAAATAGCTCTATTTCGGAAACCGTTCGGAATAGGAAACATGTTCATATAAACAGTTTTGCTTATAATGACCGATACTATGACCTCCAAGAATATTGAACTTTCCTCCTGGGACACCCTGTATATATTAAGATAGTGGTAGCATCGTAAAATTATCCACAAGTGAACAAGTCTGCATTCACTGAAGCTTTCAATGATATTTTGAAATCTGCCACGTAGAAGAAAGTTGCTTTCTGAAGCTTTGAAGGGAAGCTGGACAACTGTACTGTACACTGCGTTATGGAAACAGGCCCGTAAAGGAAACAAGTGCAAAGTGTTCATGCTATGTGAACCGTGGATCGTGCCGCTACACGGTGTACAGTGTTCGTGCGATGTGAATCGTGGATCGTGGAGCTGCACGGCCAGGGGACAAACTGACAATTCGTCGTTAACATCACCGAAATTCGAGAAACATGCAGTCATATGAGCTAAATCACTGGCTTATTGAGATGTCATCTTTCACATTTCGGACACACTTTCCAGTACGCATCAGCCTAATCTCACACCCAATACACAAACTAAAAGAGAAATGCCTAAGCAAAATTCACTTCCATATCCATAATTTTTAATACACGATACCCCTTAGAAAAAGCGACATTATGAGTTGGGTTCAAAGAGACAAATGTAGAATGAAGTAAGCATGTAATACATAAATCAATATGCAGATATATGGAGAAGCTCTTAAACATTAAATTAATAAGCAGACTTTGGAAATAAGTCATTTAAGGATGGGGCTACAGAAATAAGGGATTGGAGATTGTTACGTGTATGGAAAACATACATAGGAGTACAATTCAGGATTAATGTTCAAGATTCCTATACTATTTTTATCAACGGAGAAATCACATTAATTATTTTAGTTTTTTATAAAAAGAGTTTTTCATAAACTTTTATGCGACTTATGCGCTAGACTAGAACAGAGAAAACAAAACATAAAGAAACGGAAGAAAACAACAAGCATTGCCACAGAAATTACTCATTCTTAACCACTGAGATGGAAACATATCGTATTATTTTTAAGAATAATGGCTATGTACACGAGGTCTTGTAATCATGCGAATACATCTAAATATAATTGTAATGAAGGTAATAATATTGAATTTTTATATTACTGTACGTTTAGTTTGTACTTGTAGATGTTTTGAATTTTTACAGTTTGTTACAAGCGGAAAGAAGTTCAGCCACTCATTTCTCCAAACTCAGAAATACTTAGCGGTTTGTTACACCCTCATAAGTTCCTGAATCCGGTAGTGACCTAACAGTTCACTACACTTTAAGGAATGTCTTCTCTCTATAAAATTTACCTTGTTAATGTTATTGACACATTTTGTCACTTTTGTTACGTTTGGCTATTCTATGACAAGTTATCCGGCTGTCACGTACCTGAATATAGAAGAAGTTTACTTTATGAATTTATAAGAAACAGAATATTAAGATATTACGACGTTCCTGAAATGATTTGCTGCTTTCTGCTCTTGCAAGAAAAGCTTCGTCGACTGTGTTTTTGAAAGTACTAGTGTATTATTTTCAAAATTTGAGACGAGTGTATTTTTAAAATTGTTTGACGCGTTATAACTGAGTTCTAAATTACTCTTTTCAAAATTATATAGAGAGGCAAATTAATTATTCAGAACAACCAGCAAATTGTACAATAAGTTAACACTGTGCTACTTTGATTTGTTATATTTTAACCTCCTTTCTGTTTATAAATTTATGTACTATTTGTTTGCTTAGTAAATAGAAGATAGTGATACTTTAAGACTTGAATGAGTCAGTGACTGTCACGATTGTCCCATAACAGGTGCAAATTTGTTTTTACGATATTTTTCAAGTATTTTTGGTTGGTGGCAGTGAATTAGAATTATCCCAGAAATAATTCTAGATTAGAAGCCTAGTTACTTCTACTGTAGAGTTTGTCTGGGTAGGATATGGTGGAAGTCAAGCCCTTCCCTCAGACAGCCACCACATATTAGTGGCACTGGTAGGTTCACAACCGCCGTAGTTACCACATTATCTTTCTTTCCTACTTTGACCTCTTCCACCTACCTATTGTAGGTGTAGAGCGTTATTGTTGCACCTGTTCACACTCAGGGACACACACACACACACACACACACACATTCTGTCTCTCAGTAAGACTCCTCTAGACTGGAGATAGCCCCTACGCTGAGACCACTACCTTACAACACACTCACGCCAGACATGGCATGCTTCCTGGGGGATTCGAACCCGGATCCCAGGAAGCTAGTGGTCACAGACCCACACCTTAGACAGCGCAGCAATCAGGACTGGCACATCTGAATATATGCCGAAGGCAGAATGCAGAAACTTCAGATGATGAAAGTTGAAGGCAAATGCAACAAACAATTCGCTTTAAGGGCCGGAAGTGGTACCAGCAAAGTTGGAAATCAAATAAATGATATTAGAGACGTACTCGATAAAATACAGGAATGTACAGGTAAGGAATAAAAAATTTAATGGGAAATAAAGAAAGATTAACTACAGAAGAAGAAAGCCATAAGGAAGAAATAAGAGAGTCACAGAATGTGTGCAAAGAATACAGAAGAAACAGTAAAGCCTAACAGAAAAGGAAATGAGGACTGAAAATGTGAGAATGTAGGATAAGAATAAATCATTTAGCAGCAGGAGATCGTGTGTTTAATGCTCACACCTTACTTTAAGTACATCAGGTATAAACCTTTGGCCTTGTTGGCCCGAAGTGAGGTCTGGGTTTGTGGCATTTCATCATAACGAGGAAATCGCTTACCGTGGCAGCAGCAGCAGTAGCGGAGCAGCAAATGAACAATACTCAACGTTTATTGGAGAGATAGAGCGCCTGGAGCAAAAGCGGAAACCAGAAAGTGCACTTCCGATAACCGTATCAACTAAGAAAGGAGAGAAATAATAGTAACTGACGTAGTATAGTACGGTAAAACTGTACGAACACCCAGAAAATCGTACGGCTATGGGATTTCCTCCACAAAATTCAAGTCCCCGCTTAATCTCACCAGTGCAGCGTCAAATGAAATCCATTCTTTAGGGATATGTATGTTTTCTTACAGAATGTTTTGGACAAGCTTCATTTCAACACACAGACCATTTAAGTTTATACCAAAGCATAAAATTTGTTTATGGCACGACAGCCCCCAGTGGGTCAGGCCCTCCTCAGTCACGAGGTTTCTAGATCACACACAGTGACGCACCACAGTCGGTAGGACTTCTTTGAACGAGTGATCAGCTCGTCGCAGAGACCTCTACCTGACAACACACACACACAACACGCACAACAGGCATAAGTCCATGCTGCCGGTGGGATTAGAACCCACAATCTTAGCAGGCTAGCGACCACATACCAATGCCTTAGACCGCGTGGCCACTGGAACCGGCAAGCATAAAACTATGAAGAGTTTGAAACAAAGTGAGTAGATGTTGTTGTATCTGCAGGTTGGTAAGTGACAATTAATGCTTTCCTACCTGGATAGGTTTGTTTGTTTGTTTGTTGCACAACAGTCGCCAGTGGGCCAGGGCCTCCTCATTTACGAGGTTTCTAGATCACAAACAACGACGCACCACAGTCGGTAGGATTCCTCTGGACGCGTGATCAGTTCGTCGCAGAGACAACACACAACACTCACAACAGACAGACATCCATGGCCCTGGTGGGATTCGAACCCACAATCTCAGAAGACGTGGGGCCTTAGACCTACGCCTTAGGCCGCGCGGCCACTGGGACCGGCACCTAGACAGGTACCGAGGAATATTGCTGAGCGGAAGCAATGGGTTTTGTTACTGGGGTGATAAGATGTACAGCCGTTGAGAAGAAACAACGGAATTTATTTCATTGACTCCCAGGAGGTACTGACAGATCTTGTCTGCTTGACTTCCAGTTTGAGAGTGCCGTGACAGGCTTGGGACACAAGTAATTAAACTGAATATAACCATTACAACATCAGACCCAAACACTGAAGTGGCTTATAAATATTTACAAAGATTCCAATTAAAAATTATATTCAAATTAAAAATAATATTTTAGGGAAACGTGATTTACACAGAGTCCAATTAAAAACAATAGTTTCAGGGAACAGAAATATAATATCTCCCTTCAGGGTCAGGGGGTTAGACTACCGCTCCGGGTCGGAGTTCCAACTGCCATAACAATGAATTTGATACGAGCCTGTCCTCTTCTTTCTGACCTCAGGGTGACACGCAGTTATCGTCTGGTTTGAAGTCTAATTCTTTGGAAATATTATGAAATTACATTGCTACAACATCCATGAAATTAAATTGTCAAGGTACTGCTTACATACGACAATTAACTCTCTTACACATGACTATACTTCTGTGTATATAACATTTCATATAAGTACGCCTGTATATTCCTCCGCTTTAATAAGCTATTACCTCAATTTATATAATATTACATATAAGTAATACTCGTATATAATATATAATACCTGTATATAATATATAGCACCTGTATATAACAGTTAAGTAACACCTGTATATAACACTGTAATTATAGAACAGGAAGATTCTCTATCTGTTATCAGAAACTACATCATTTTATCTCTTCCTTTCCATCTTTTGTGCTTTTATTTAAGTCGATAATTTTCATGGAAATTAACTTCTTGTGGTACAACACATACGATTTACTATTGTCGCACACTTTTTTACTTTTCCGCCTGTACAAAGTAGTGTTAATTTCATGTCGCAAGTTCTCCTACCCATAATGCACTTGTCAGGATCAGCTGTGCTGTCTGTACGCAAGTAATACACTTCTGTTCATTTATTACTGATGCCAAGTAGTCAATATTTGACACACCCTGACAGACTTGGCTATTACTGGGAAATATCGGGCGTTGTTTTAACCTTTCAGATCTTATCTGTGATGTTCCCCTAACAAAAATTTTAATTTCGAAGCAGAAGATGATAATCTTGCGTATAAATTCATTGCATGTTTACAAAGTGTTACCTATTTCTTTTCGGCTTGTATCAACTTTCGTCAATAAAATTTTTTATAGACCCAGGCAAAGCAGAATTTGTTACCAATGTCCTGAGATTCTTCAAAGTGCTGGTCAGCCTTCAAACCCGGAAAGCGTCATCGCTGATTTCAAAAAGTGTTACTGGAAGAACTTTCCTCACGAATTCCTGCCTGCAGTGCAGTTGGAGCCATTACCTGACAACTTACTTTGAATAAAAATTATTTGTTGTCATTCTTTAATTCACACAACTGTTTAGAATTTCTGCCCGCAACTTATTTCTTATGTTTAGAGGTGCAAACAGTATTGCAGTTTTTCCTTCTGTTATAGACCTTACCCTGTGTACAGTCCTTTCATTCTGTTATAGACCTTACCCTGTGTACAGTCCTTTCATTCTGTTATAGATCTTACCCTGTGTACAGTCCTTTCATTCTATTATAGACCTTACCCTGTGTACAGTCCTTTCATACTGTTATAGATCTTACCCTGTGTAGAGTCCTTTCATTCTGTTATAGACCTTACTCTATGTACAGTCCTTTCATTCTGTTATAGACCTTACCCTGTGTACAGTCCTTTCATTCTGTTATAGACCTTACCCTGTGTACAGTCCTTTCCTTCTCTTATAGACCTTACCCTGTGTACAGTCCTCTCCTTCTGTTATAGACCTTATCCTGTGTACAGTCCTTTCCTTCTCTTATAGACTTTACCCTGTGTACAGTCTTCTCCTTCTGTTACAGACCTTGCCATGTGTACAGTCCTTTCCTTCTCTTATAGACTTTACCCTGTGTACAGTCTTCTCCTTCTGTTACAGACCTTGCCATGTGTACAGTCCTTTCCTTCTGTTGTGGACCTTGTCCTCTGTACAGTCCCTTCTTTCTGTTATAGACCTTACCCTGTGTATAGTACTTTCCTTATGTTATGGATCTTGCCCTTTGTACAGTCCTTTCCTTCTGTTATAAACCTTACCCTGTGTACAGACCTTTTCTTCTGTTATAGACCTTACCATGTGTACAGTCCTTTTCTTCTGTTATAGACCTTGATCTGTATACAGTCTTTCACTTTTGTTATGGACCCTACCTTGTGTACAGTCTTGTCGTCCTGTTACAGATATTTTCCTGTGTGCGGTCCACTTCTAATACATACACTCCTTGCCAGATTCTAAGTTCTTTTCTTGCTGATTTTCTCCCAACTATAGTGACCCCTTTTTCTTGTACTTCGCTCTTTTCATCTCTACAAATGAAAGGTGAGTTATGGTACTGATAGTCGCATAGCCTCTGACCAGACGTTTTAAAGGCTGACTATTCAAAGTAAACTTATTTGAAATTAATGCACTTGACAATTTCAGACAACATCTCTATCACCTGCACTACATCGAGCCAATGTCCCATCAGTTGCATCTCTTCTTGTACTCTTATGCCCATTTCACCAAATCCCTCACTTCCGTCTCAGAAAGATGGTGGCAAGTACTATGTTTATGCTCTCTAATGCTGGGCGAAAGATGGCAGTGTTGGTAATAAGAGGGAATTATTCTTAAGGAAAGTAAATTTTGTGCAGTATAAAATAACCTCAGTTTCTTCATGTTTGAACACGCTTGTTAAAACAGAGCTCTAAACAAGCGGACGTAAGTGTTCTTTGGATGCACTGTCCAACAGCTATGACCCCTTCTGAATATAAGTTAATATTGCTCTTTTAGTGCAGTTAAAATTATGTTTACTCTCAACCGTAGACGATAAACTGAGTTCAACAACAAGATTTAACTCTTTGTAAGAGTCTGGTGCCTTGCAAGAAAAATATTCCTTTGCTATGGACATATATGAATCTTCACCATCAGGGACACTTCAGAATGTGAACTTGGGAATACCAACAGAGCTGAACTGAACCACAGCCTACTTCTGGAGACTAAATTAATATCAGCGACAGTCATAATGTTCATTTTATGAAATGTTATTGTGTTACAAATCCGTACTGTACCAACAAATGCACATTTCTACCATTATGTATTTCACTCGTAATTAGCTCCTACATGTTTCGGCTTAACTGCCACCATCATCATCATCATCGTCTTCATCAGGCAGCTAACACCTATATTGTTAAAAATACGTGTCAGATGTAAGTTTTAGTAATATAGGTGTCAGTTGCCTGATGATGACAGTTAAGCCGAAACATGTAGCAGCTAATTAGGAATGAAATACATAACCGTGGAATTGTGCATTTGTTGTTGCTGTAAAGATATACAGCGATTTATTCTTTGTTTGTACAGTCACATTTTACAATTAAATCACTTGTTTAGATAGTCTATGTCTTAGCGGCTTGGGTTAATAAAAAATCTCATTTTGAAAGTGGTTCAAGATCCATGAAGAAGTTGCTCAAGTGTGTATTGCTATATATATGAACAGGAAATTGGAAATTGGATAAGTAACTTCCACATTACACAGTAAGACGGGGAGAAAAGGGGATACATTGTGGCGCAGTTGGTTGAGGCGCTGCTCTACGAACCGGAAGGTCGCTGGTTCGATTCACGATGAGTTAATTGGATTTGTCGTTGAATTAATTCCTCTGGCCGCACTATGGTTGTGGGGTGAACTCAGCCTCCAACAACAGAAAAGAGTACTAGGGGTATATTCTGGGAGGAGGGGGTAAAGACGGACTGTGCGTAGGGCTCACAGCCTTACCACCTTCATGCGCCTGTTGTCTAGAAATCCTGGGACTTCAGTCTCCTAGAGCGGAAAGGGCCTGTTCAGGCGTGTAATGGGATGACTATAGCTTTAGAACCAACCGGCCAAGTTGTACACTCCTCTTTGAAAAGCTGATATTAGCCTATTCATTTTTTGCTTTTAGTGGAATCTGATAATTCATAATCGTCTTACCAACCCTCCGCCACCACATTGGACACCACCCAGAGCCAGATAAATCCTGTCAATACGTTATGCTGCCACCCGTATGTGGTTTAGGCTGTGTCTTTGTTCCCTTAGAGTGGGGTGAGACTGTAAATATGCAACAATGGCAATTAATGGACACCCACCGGCTTAACACTGGTACGAAGTTAATATACAGGAGATAACAAAATTACTGGGAGAAAAGTCTGTATTTTCCAGATCAAACGGAAGTATGTAGGCCTAATTTCTGTAGTTTTACCTTACGGATTTGTATTGCTACTAAACGTCCTTTCAGACCCCCTAATGAGTATTTCTTCCTTCTAAAAAACTTGTATTAGTCCACGTGTGCGAGTGAAAATAGCGGTGGGGTGGTCGTATAATTACGTATTGGCTCAACATTGGCTGTTTCGCTCCGTGACTTCATTTGCTTCTGTGCGAGGTTAGAGTGGCGGCTCGTTCATTAGACTGCAGTTAACATGCAGTCCTGACTCAGCCACTTTCAAGTTTTGCCTTGTCGACAGAGGTATCCAGCTCCAGCCTCGGCCTCGATATGTTTCGTAATTTCATTCAGACGGCTGGTGGAATATTGCCTAAAGTGAGCTACGGACAAAACCACAAATATTCACTTAACCACAACAGCCAGTCCATGCTTATGTTCATCCAACATAGGACGGTGATCTCAAGTTTTAATAGCGAGCAGGCTAAACGAATAAGTTGGAAATGTAATATGAGCAGTACTTCATTTTGGGTAGGCTAATAAACGACTTTTTTAATTAATAGCTCTATTTCCAATATTTTTTTCTGTTATTTAAAAATCAAAATGTGCTATTATTCACGTGAATTATTTTCTAGTGGCCGATTTCGGTGGACGCGCCGTCTAAGGCATGTGTGTGTGTGTGTGTGTGTGTGTGTGTGTGTGTGGTCGCTTGTTTTTTGGTACTGTGGGTTCGAATCACTTTTGGGGCAGGGACGTCTGTCCCTTTTCTATGTTGTGTCTTTTCAGGTAGAGATCTCTGCAAAGGGCCAATTCCTTGTCAAGAAGTTGTGGCGAGTGTGATCAGTCTGAGTCTGACATTTAGGCTTCGATAATGTGGTGGCTTTGGCCCACTAGTTTCTGTTGCGTCATGAGAAAATATATATTTTCCAATTGATGATGTGTTTTCATATTTTTGTAGAGGGTAATTTTGTACTTAAAGGCCAGAGACGAAAAACACTTTAAATTAGAAATAGAAGTTTCTTAGGAACCAAGCCAGACCATGTTCTATAACAGGGATAAAATCAGGAGCAGGGCTGTAGTAAGTGAAATGGCAGTTCTGTGTGGCCCACAGTCACGTGCTTTAGACTGCATAGTGTGAAATTTGAATTGACTGAAAAATGTTGAATTTGAAAGGATGTCGATTTTTTTTGTTTTGACTGAGATGTTACAATCGAAGCCTTTGTTGGAAGGACGAGGAAAACTACGAAGAATTTCAACCAATACAGACTGTGACTAGACAAAGGTTAAAACCGGTTGTCTTCCAATTACAAATCTGTATGTATGTCTGTCACGTGCTCATTTTTCCACGTTAGAATATCTTATGCAATGTAATTCTCACAAGCCGCCACTGGAAACTTAAGGTGGAATGACATCATTCGGGGTGAATTGAAACTAAACTTCTAACTTAACGTTTGCTGATCCAATGACATAAGAGAGTTACTAAAACCAGCTCGGAGTGGCCGCTTACCCGTCTGCCCTTCTTATTGAACGAGCAGAATTATGTATTTTGCATCTACCATATTTTGATACAGTAAGTTCTCATTACCGGTCCCAGTGGCCGCGCGGTCTAAGGCGTAAGTCTACGGCCGCTCGCCTGCTGAGATCGTGAGTTCGAATCCCACCTGCGGCATGGATGTTTGTCTGTTGTGAATGTTGTGTGTTGTCAGGTAGAGATCTCTACGACGAGCTGATCACTCGTCCAGAGGAGTCCTACCGACTGTGATGCGTCGTTGTGCGTGATTAAGAAACCTCAAGAATGAGGAGGCCATGGCCCGCATTGAGCCGCAGCGCCACAGGAACAAAAAATTTCTCATTAAATGTGCGATTTTCAAGTATGTATTTTTTAATGCTAATTCATCTGAATATCTATTTAAAGTAACCTATAATCGCCGCGGAGAAGGGGTTGGAAAATTCTCGGTCATTGTGGCGCTTTGTGTAATTAGAAAATGTATGTGTATTTGAGATGTTCTAAACGATTCTTATTCAAAAGTTAATAAGTACGTGATGCGAAATTTAATAGTCATATCGAGTTTGTTGGAGACTGGAAATATACCTAATGTATTGAGGAGAAGTGTAAATTAATATGCAAAAACGTATAGCCATCTTGGAATTGTAGTCACTTGGCGCTCATATGAATATTACGGTAATGTGGATTATAATATTATGTTTTAACATTTACAAAGTTCCATTACACGTATTTTAATATTCCGAACATTATTTTCGTAATGGAAGCGGTAAATTTGGATGTCTAACCAGTTTCTTCGATACAGCGACTTTAAACATGACTGATTGTGCCATCTTAATTTTAGGGTGGTTATTGTTTTTTTGAGTACCGAGTTGGCAAAATAACTCACATATCATTTGGCCACGACTTGTAAAGCGTTTTAAATACGGGGAGTTTGAAAATTTAAAGGGATATTATTATTATTATTATTATTAACAAATTTTCGAGAAATACACTCCGTACCGCCAGCTGCTAGGCTAAGGACTGGCTATTGTGACGTAAGAGATTATTCCACGCGAGGGCTGTGTTAAATGTAGGACAAAAGTGGGAAAAATTTTGATGTTAAAAAATTTTGAAAAATACTTAAGAGATAAAATAGAAGAAGTCGATTGTTATTTTGCGGATTTTGGGAAAACATTCAAATATTTCGATGGAGAAGTTTGCTGGTTAAAAGTGAGAAAAAATAGGGTAGACGAGGGGATGTTTAGTTCTACATAAATAATGAACAAAAGTATAAAATTTTGTGCCATACGAAGAGAAAATGAAGTATCCAGGTTTGTCCCAGAAATAAGAGGGGTTAAACAAGTTTGCGGATTCATTCTCTACTTATGCATGATATCGTAGAATATATGTAGTTTATATTTATGTAGAAGGGTTTCATGCCTCGATTGTAGGAGGATTAATTATTTTATAAATGATGCTGTAGAACATTCTTACGAAGGTGGGAATTTGTGCCCTGGTAATGGGGAATTACATATTTTATTGAAGGCATTGTAAAATATGCTGTTGTAGAAGGGGCTTCATGCCCTAGTAGTAGGGGAATTAAATATTTTATTGAAGGTATTGTGTAATATAAAGATGTAGAAGGAGCTTCATGTATACGTAATGGGGGGTTAAGCACGTATATGTTACTCGCACTCAATAGAGAGGTGGACACCGCTGCAACAGTCCACGGTTCATCAGAAAGCAATCCCGAGGAAGTTAGTACCGTTAGAAGGAGCCCCTACACTGTGCACACGACCTGCCTTCCAGCTTCCCAAGACTCCAGCCAGCACATTAAGTACTGAAAACCATATGAAGTTATATACGGCCTTGCACTCCTGAAGATGGACATAATGGTGCCCGAAACATGTTGGGTTAATGGTTGATTAATAAATCATAATTGTTGCATCAAGTTGGTCGCACAAATCATTTCTTAGTAAATATTTTTCTTATACTTATATAACATCCATCCATCTTACATTGAGCCTGTTTTTCTTTCATAATTTTAGGGAGTTTCAGTCAATTACCCCCAGCGGCAACAATTATCAGAAGTTAGAATTTGCAAAGTCCAGTAATTTATCAATTATCAGGAAAATGAACTCTGTGGCAGGCAGACAGGCTGACGTCAGTGCGTGCTTAAATGATTTTTAATTTCGTGTGCTTGTTACATTTTCCTGTGGCTATGACAAACATGTGACAACATTATTTTGTGCAGTGATACAGACTTTTTATTTTGCGGATTTTAACCACCGTTCTGTTTCGTTATTTATCGTGGTATAAGTTTTCGTGGATGTGGAAAAAAGTGATTTGTGTGTGTGCGTGTGAGAGCAGCGAGTCTCTGAATACCTGTGACACTACCGTGCCATTATCTCAAGGACTGCAACACGCCGTTGGAACAAGCAGCAAGCTACGAACACCCAGGACCGAAGGGAAAGGAGCCACCCGCAAACCATAACGTTACAGAACAAAAGTTTCGGCTGAACCCTGAGCCGTTGAGGAACCATCCGCAGGAGGATGGGCTGGGTACTCGCAGCAAATCTGGTACGCCATAGCACCGACACAGCTTATCATGAAGTCAGTCCGGCCACAGGCTGGTCATGATAACAACCAGCTGTGTCAGGCAACTATGTATTTGATGTGGTAGCCGCCGTGACTCAGAGCCTAGGTTAAGGTCGAGTTGGAAAACCTGCGAATGTGATTTTCTTTTACTTACTTTGTAAGTTTTGTCCTCCCTGTCCTCCCCGTTAGGTGCCCCAGTTAGGATTTCTGGATAGGACAGGTCGCGTGAATTTGGCTGTCAGACAAAGGACGTTCGTTCAGGAGGGTTTGGTTTAAGTATTGATGTGTGTTTTTTTTATACCGAAGGTTGTCAACTTGACAGGGTTTGGTCGGCACAACCAGTGATATCAGTGCGAGAAGGAGAGAGAGAAAAAAGAACCGTTAGTAGTTTTTCCGTATAAATAACTCGCATTGGAAGGGCAAAGATTCAGTGAAGCAGAACTTAATTCTGCTTTGATTTGTCTTTCACTTCAATGTTGAAAGACAAGTGTTTGAATTTATAACAATAGACTATAAATATAAAAAAACGATAGTGACATTTGTAAAGTGATTGTTATGTGTATTTGTATAAAAGTGAGAAGTGAACGGCTGGGGTGAAAGCATGAGTACAGTATGTATGGGAAAAAATACTAGAAACTCTATACAGTATTTTCTTACCTTGGTGTTGCTTACCTTTTGTACGTGTTGTATTTTAAGATATCTTGTGTGTATTGTTGTTAGTTGTCTTGTGTGTATTGTTGTAGTTGTCTTTTTGTATTGTTGTCATCTTATGTGTATTTGTTGTGCGTTTTTACTTTAGATGCCGGACTGCTGACTATAAGTCAATATTCGGAAGGTCTTGCGACCGGCCACCTCGACACAGGTTTTTCTTGGTTTCCCTGTGCCTAAAAGAAAATACTGAGATGGTTCCCAAGATTCCAAGTTGCCACTACATGCTTCTCATGTAGCCCTCCCGACTTAAATTTAGTAGTAACCAGTTTCATATTTTGTATACATGTAAAATAACCACTTCAACCTGGTGACAAACCAATTGCAGTTAATAAATATTATTAATATTATTATTATTAAAAAAGTTTTTTTTTCACTGTACAAAATAAGCTAAAGTTTGAACATTAGAGAAGACACTGATTTGGAACAACGAAAGGTAGGTCTTCGACATCGACCGTCAACAATGAAAGCTATTTATTTGACTTGGTTCAGCATACAAATGGATTATCACGCGCACAAACAACATTTACATGTGATATGTCGACAAGAGCTGAAGAAGTTCCTTCGTAACTGCGATCTTACATGAAGGGCAATTTAAATGACCGAGTGATTTGAAGGTGTTTAAAAGTGGAAAAAATGGAACTGAAATGGACTGTTACGTTGCACATTTCTGTTTCTAGTCGCCAGTCCATATTAAGCTAGACGGAATTTTATTGGGCCATAAAGACGAATGTTTCCGAAAATTATAGCAAGTGAGAAAGGCGTGACCCCCTTGTAATATCTTTTGATTTCGAAGGTGAATGGAATTTCTTTTGCGGGCTATATATTTTTGATTTTGGGTTTCAACAAAGTAAAGACTTCTGTGTTTTATTTCTCCGAAATTTTCTCACAAATTCACTGAAGATGACAAATTTGACATCGTTTCGCCTTTTGTTTTAATTCCCTGCGCTAGACGGCTTATAACACATTATTTTCGGATCTATTCAGTTGTCCATTTTAATGCGTACAGCTGCGCTGAGCAAGGTGCCCGCAGTTATGTGCTTTCCATGTTCAGGGTTATTGAAACTTACACAGCGGCTCGAATCTGGAAATGTACAATGATTGGAAGATGTGTAACAGATGACAGTACAAGAATTTCCCATATATAGGTAAGCCTTGTGTTCATTTTCTTAATTAAGTACTTGCATTTCGTGTTTGTTACTCTTGTTTAGAGGACATGTCACTAATTAATTTTTATTTTTCAAGTCCCGCTCACATCCTGTGCCTCACCGTGGCGAGCGGGTGAAACGAAGAACGATGCAACCCCGAAACTAAATTCAGAGGTTTGCTAACCGGAAGCTTCTCCAAGTTTTGAACATTTGATTATATATTTAATTATGCGGATACATAATTCCTGGCCTCTTTTAGGCATTTAGACCCATTTCGTAACATTGTTTCAAAACCTATTGTTTTCCGTCCCAGTTTTCAGTCATGTTGTCCTGTGATCGTTTTCCTGCTGCTTTGCCCATGAATTTCGATATTACAGATGGCAGCAGTGTTATAAAGAAGGGCGGCAACTATGCCAATCCACACGGTGTCGTATTCCAGGACACTTAAGTCCTCAACACTGCAGTGGGATCCTCGAATTTCCAATGTAGAGCTTGTAAATAAATGCCAATTACATTTGAAAGAAACTGATCAAATGTCTTTTGCTGTCAGCTGAAATCTTCAGTTGTAAACTGGTATTTGACCTGGAATACCAAGTACTGTGTTTTATATACCAAATCGATATTTACAAATTCTTATAACACCAACCAATGCACATTTCTACCATTACGTATTTCACTCCTAATTATCTCCTTCATGTTTCGGCTAAATTGCCATCATCAGGGAGATAACACCTATATTGTTAAAACTTACGGGAATAATTATTCTTACAACGCTTGCTCGTATCAAATGTACAGATTTTAATGGTAGAAATATGCATTTGTTGATACATTTAAGAATTTTTATATAATTTAAAATGCACGGAATGAACATCGTGTAAGTGGTCAAATACACCGTTTCGGTTGGCTTGTAGGACTTTAAAACATGTTGAAATATATTTTAAATGTATTATAAAATATTAAGATTCATTATGTTTTTATTTACACATTCGATTCTCTACAAACACACATTGCCTGCTGTCAGTGTATGATTTAAATCTTTCTCTGCTATTAGACTCAGTACAATGTTCACCTGCTATCAGCCACGCTACTGTTAGGCCAAAAAAAAGACTTCTAAGAGCCCCTCTGTCCCCTCTACTAGGATCCATTTCAGGTGACATATTTGTAACAACACCAACACTGGTGATGGAAACAGACCAGTTTCCCGAAACATGGGCTTTTGAACAATTTAGGACAATGAAATTTTCGCGAGCAGACAGCGGCATCAAGATGTGAAGGCTTTCCTATGTTTCGGGGACTAATTCCGTCCCCATCTTCAGGGTGTGCTGGTAGGTTGGTAGCACTAAAACAGAAAGTTTTGGTACTACCAAACCACCAACACACCATGAAGATGGGGACGGAGTTACTTACCGAAACATCGGCTGACATCCTGACGCGGCTGTATGCCAGAGAAATGTTCATTGAATTCTGTTGCCGCGAATGCTTCAAGACTTACATCACGATAAGGTATGATGAGTGTGGGCGACTGCAAGAACACTGATAGTTGCTATTAGGCTGTAAGGTGGTAAGTCACAAAATAAATGATTACGAAGTGTAACTTATTAATTAAAGGACTTACATCGATGGTGATAATATCAGCGGAAGTCGACCCTGGGCCACCGTCTTCTCGTTTACGCTCAAACTAAGACGTGCTCAACAGCATTGCGTTCGAATGTTTTATACTGAATTTCATGTAAGTTGGACAGTAAGCGTGCAAAGATCCCATAGATAATCAGGTACCCGACACATATTCAGGTACCCGACACATATTCAGGTACCCGACACATATTCAGGTACCCGACAGATATTCAGGTACCCGACATATATTCAGGTACCCGACATATATTCAGGTACCCGACACATATTCAGGTACCCGACAGATATTCAGGTACCCGACACATATTCAGGTACCCGACAGATATTCAGGTACTTTCCAAAGTACAATAGGGTCTCCTCTATTCTTTCACGAAACTCGTGACTACTAGGTGACATTACTTGGAAATCTCCTATACCGAATTTCACCTAGAGGGCTCAAGAAGTAAGGAAAGTACAGTTAGACATTTGTTTATACCCTAAAGTAAAATATGTCACTGCTTCATTTTTCACGAAAACATAGCCTGATAGACAATGTTTTGTACAAGTATAAAAAAACTCCTATACAAAGTTTTATGAAAATCCGACAAACGCTTGAGTCCATACTGTTGGGTCGCACAATAATGTGATTTCAACAGACTTTCTTCTCCGCACTTCGAAGAGAATGCCTAGTAAGCAGTAACGTGAGAAGCCGTAGTAGCTGTATTCAAGACAGCGAGAGCTGCAAGAAGCGACCTTGGCAGCGTGATTGCTGCAGGTGTACTGTGCTGTGACAGCGTTAACTATACGACGGTCAGCTGACTGCAGTCACGCGATGCTGCAGCTCACCCGTGATATGCTACACATAACGTTCGTCGTTTACATCCACACACATACAACCGAGGACGGTGGGTAGAAGTGCCGCCAGTGGAGATGGTTCGGGGTTTACGTTGCTGAATTACATTTGTGAGGTGGTCGGTTCGAAACTGTTGACTGGCTCACCGGCTCTCCCGACGCCATTTCCTTGTTTTAACGATTTGCTCCATCTTAAATTAGGCCACGGTAGCTTCCATCCGCCTTGTAACCAGTTCACCATTCACTGGCATCCTCGTGTTTGACTCTGTATTATTTGATTAAACAAATGCGCCGTTAAATAAAAACTACCAAAATTTCGTTACTTCAGGCTTCCACAGCGGTGCAAAATAGATCGTCCCTCTTCTGGGATTTATGAAACGTAAACCGACGTTTCGGGACAACTTCTCGATGCCATCTTCAAACGGCAAGCGGTCAGTTCATTTTTCTTGGACAGCTTGACCCTTGGATATGGGAATGGTAAGTTGTCCCGAAACATCGGTAACTACCAATCTACGTTGCAAGTTCATAATAAATTTACTGCTCTATCCTTGAAGATGGGACCGATCGGTTCTTCCAAAACGTCAATAACCAACTACCAATCTGCGCTGCGTAACATCCCACAAGAGTGAAGACATACCAAAATTTCCGTCTGATAAAAATTTACAATGTAACAACAAGTAAAAGAAAAGGGGAGGGCAGAGTAGAAAGTTAAAACGAAGCTAAAGGAGAAGTAATTGAAAATCAAAGAAAGTACTCTGTCTCACCTGTCAGTCCGTTTTCCAATACCTGTTCTTTTTACGTTTTCTTACACATTCCTTCTTCCGTTTCAAACAGTAAAATTATTTGGTTTTCGTGGCTTCTGATGAATGTGATGAATGTACATATGGTCATTATTTTATTAGACAACTATCCGTTAATACTTTCTGTTTATTCTAATAAAAGCAACGACTCAGCCGACCACCTGTAAGTGTCTCGGCATAGCGGACGAAAGTGACAAAAATTGTAGTTGTCAGATAAAATAAGGATAATAATCTGGTTGTTTTTATTGAAATTTCAATGCATTATTGTGCATATTTCCGGATTAAAAATAAATTTCAAGCAGATCAATATCTCGTTTCCCAAACTATATCAGATTTTCACAACCGGAACACACAAGAACTCCTTGCCTGTCGTCAGCTGCCAGTGCTGTAAGGAATTGTATTCTGCAGTTTCTTTCACATACACTAAGGAGAAGGAAGGCTAGCTGGAGTGTTTACATCTTGCGTAAGAACTGCCATGTACAACACGTTGTTGAAAGATAGAAAAAAGAATCGCAGTGAAGGGAAGACGAGGAATAAGACGTAAGAAGCTACTGGATTTCTTAAAGGAACAATAGGCTATTGGCAATTGAAAGAGGAAGCACTAGATCGCACTCCTTGGGGAACTGGTTTTGGAAGGGGCTATGGACGTGTCATAAGACAGGCTATGAATAATACAAGTTTTCTTTTCAGTATTCCCTGTGTAGAAACGGACGTAGAAATTGTGACACTCCTTTTCTGTAAGTTTCGGTATAGTAAGAATTGGCTATTTCTCATTTTACAAGAACCATTATGCTTACAGTAGGCGACGCTGGTGGTCCGGATAGAGAGAGACGAGATGAACGCACGCACAACAAGCACCCACATGTTAAAGTGGGCATTGTAAATCGCCAGTTTAATGAGACGTTTGTTTTTGCGTGAGGATGTGAGCTTACCTGTAGTGATTATTGTAGATGAAGGTAAAGCAGCACGTGTATACGCCATGAAAGTATATGGGGAATTGGAGGTACGACCCCATTAAGCCGTAACTTCGGCTCTAGTAAAGGTGAGCGGTTAGCTTCACGCCCAGTCTGCTATATCCCTGGGAAATCCGCCGGTACCCATTAAACAGGAGGCTGGCTGATCTACAACGCCGTTCTGAATGTTTTGCAGAAGAGAAAACAGGATACCGTCGATCTTCCATCACCTAACCTAGTCACTATGCTGACTGAGCTATCTTGCCTCTTATATATTCTTGATATGCCGTATTATCTCTTTCATTGGAGAAAGGATTAGTGCATAAACCTTTCCACGAGATTCCAAGCTTCCGCTGCAGTGTATCTGTTGCCTTAGATCTTCTGCGATGTTACCCAGCGTACGTTGGTAGTCCCTTACCGACGTTTCGGGACTGATATGTTTTTGAAGATGGGACTGGTAAGCTGACCCGAAATGTCGGTATACAACAACGAACAAGCACTGTGCAACATCTCAGAAGAGCCAAGACCTCTTCACCCCCTGGACCGCATCATGATACAAGGCCAAAACCAAATATTAGGTAAGAATCAATATATCTGCCATTACGTACGCATTTTATGAGACATCTTTTATGGCGCGTTTCAACTTCTACATGTTCCGGCACCGAGGTGTCATCCTCAGGGAGTCGTTGTAACAAAGGTGTATAAACCAATATGTGCCAGTTTAGGTTCTGATCGAACTTATAGGAATGACTAAAATCTTAAAATGCTAAAATACACGAAATTTCTAATCATAAATTAGAGTATATGATATTAAATGTTAAAATGTGTAACAACAAGTCATAGTTACAGTCAGTCCTATAAGGGGTCAGCGGAAACTAAATTGACATGCTGGCTCTTTCAAAACATGTAGCTATTGATATACGTCATAAATGGTGTGTCACAGAATGCATATATTGGATGATGTATCGATTGTAAGAAAATGTGCAATATGAATACCATAAAATTAGGTAAAAAAGCGAGTATTGGTTCAGTGTTTGTACAGGCCAAGTGGTTTGCTCAGGGGCTGGGTTGTTCTTTTTAATGGAGGATTCGGGTAAGAGTATGTCAATCTCTGTCCACAAATTTTTCAATATCTCCTTGGGTCTTGAACCTACATCCTTAAATCCAACTTAAGATATGCAAATTGTCCTTCTATCGATTTCCGATCGAGCGCTATGTCCACTGGCTGCCAACCATTTCTTCGCAGACAGGAAATGTGCGTGTCTCTTGAAAACGCGGGCGTAGACGACAGTCATAGGGAATGTTCCATTTCTTTTACTGTGTTCGGGATCGTTTGGCTTTCTAGCCTGTGCCGGGAGATTGGCTATTTAAATTTAGATATTTTGTGCTTTTCCTCAGTCCATGCAAGTAATCGTGATTTTGCTATAAATATACACCACGATCGTTTCCTTCCACATGCTTTCCAATTCACTATTCACTACTCATTCAATATTAATTATTTTGATCTACTAACATTAACGTTAAATAAGAGTTATATCACTTAGACCAAAGACGCTGAAAATTCAGGTTCCAGTACAGATAATTCCAACCAGCTGTAAACAACTCCGTATAGTGCGGAGGTAACTGATATGTAGAGATAAACTTTCGACAGGTCAGCTGTACAAGCTACAAGTTCGAAAATTTTCTGCACTGTAGGGTAAGGAGAAAGATGTCAGACATGAGGGTTCTTTGACCCTGCATCTTCCATATGAAATAAAGTGAAATGCCAACTTGGTGCAACTAGGTAATTTTATTGATGTATTCTTAGCTAGACATGTTTCGCGTACATACGCCTATCATCAGGAGCATTAGATGTTGAGTTGCAGCATATGGTTTTCTGCACCGAGTTTTTGGATAGGTGGTGTGTTTACACGACCTAAGCAGCGACTCTCAAGACCACCAGCCATCCAAAAACTCGGTGCAGAAAACCATATGCTACAACTCAACATCTAATGCTCCTGATGATGGGCGTTTGTACCCGAAACATGTCGAGCTAAGAATATTTCAATAAAATTACCCAGTTGCATCAAGTTGGTATTTCACTTTATTTCATTTGATGTCAGACATATTGGAACTAGGAAACAATATCACAGCACAGATTTATAATAAAAGACAGGAAAAGGCGATGTTAGTTTAACTTGTTAATCTGGATGTGGTTGAGGTCTACTAAAGTAGTGGATGAAGGTCATGTGATTGTTGGTCTACGATTGACAAGTTAATCTATGTGAGTACTGGCATCGGATAATGAGGCTGCATAGAAATATGGGTACCTACAACACACCAAGTTGGTCAAGGACCCCCCCACGGCACGTCAAGACGGACATTCATGTGAAAGTAACGAGAAGAAATCTTGATCACAATCTAACAAATAGGTGGCAGTGAATCAACGTTGATATTAATCTTTATTTATTGTACTAAACAATATAATAAACACGATGGATTTGTCGTGCTGCAGAAAACCGTGCTTCAAATTTTTGCTGTAGATTTGGTTCTTTTCGGGTTGCTGATAAGGGAGGAAAACATTTCTTCCCTGACATCAAAGTCAGAAGACCATCTCCGTTCTTTATTTCATGTTATAGGGACTTATTCTTGGAATTCATGACTTAAAATTCTCTTAACATTCTACCATAGACTAAGATAAACCATGATTTATTGTAGCAGATCAGACCCTGTTCTGATAAGTATTCAAACCACAAATAAAATAGAAAATTGTGATCATTTTCAGATAGGAAATGTGATGTTCCTTTCAGTGATCTGTTTTATTTCCTGCTCAATGTCAGTACGTGAGAAATTTATTCAAAAAATAAAAAAATAATAATACACAATTTATTAAAAGTATCACATTTTCTAAACTTATATCTGATTGCGAAAGCCGAATGCTGCCAAATATGTTCTATTAACTTAAAAATGCTGGTTTAACAAGAATTTTCCGATGTAAGTATATCTGCTTCGACATGTCATAACCTGGACTCGTTTCCAGTTGACCCAAACACATTTATCGACAGAACTTGTAACTGTAATAAACGTAAAATTCGCTCTAGAACAGGCCATTGAGGCACAGAGGGGAGTAGAGGTATAACTCTACTCTTTCTTTAACCTCGGTAATACATGGGGGTGGGTGGCCAACATCACTTCCCTTCCCCGTCGCTTTTCACCCGGTTTGAACGGGTGCAGAAAATCTCGCTCCCACTGGGTTTTGATCTCTGGATCGTATAGCCCGTAGCGAGTCGCTATACCGACTAATCGTAAGCTTAGTAAATATTAATGTTATGACAGTTTTACGTAGATAAATTGTCTACGTTAAATTAATACTTTATCTTTTACCACTGTTGAGCCGCTAACGAATGCATTGCTATATTATATGTTTGCAGAAGACACAAATGTTGAAGAATACAAAACCAACTAGATGCCACTTATTATTTTATTGTACTTCTTACAGGCTCAACATGTTTCGGGCATAGTAATGCCCAAAACATGTTGAGCCTGTAAAAAGTGCAATAAAATAATAAGTGGTATCTAGTTGGTTTTTTATTCTTCAGTTATCAAAATGATGCACGGTCCAATAAACATCAGATACACAAATGTTCTTTTGCCTTATATACGGAATATAAGTTGTAGCGGACTAGCAACTAGATGAAAACTCAGGAAGGATCATTAAACGAAATAACTTCACATAGTTATGTGAGTGGTGAAAGTATTTAGGTACCAGTAAAGCGTCATGTAGCTTTATTTGCTATTATGTTCCGTAATTCCAGACTGCTTCCTCTCCTTTATTTTTTGCTATCAGGTTTCCATATAGTTACATCACGACTGTTCACCGGTATTTTGTTTAGCGTCCGGTGTACTAAGTTTAGCCAAAACAAAATTTTGATGTCAAATTTAGCCACAACAAAAGTTGAAGTCGGTTAGCGGCGCATTAAATTAAACTGGTCTTTGTGGTTCTAATTAACCGACATCAATGGACTAGATACGATTCACAGGCTGCTAACCGTGGCTCAACTTGACGAGCTCGTAACAAGTGAACGATTATGAATGTTTTACAAGTTCTTTAGAACACAAAGACAGACATTTTGTATACATGGGTCCGTGCATCGTGAATCGAATTTAATAATGTTCAACAATATTCGACTTATTCAGTTTATTACATTTATATTATTATTACATATATATTTTGTTAGATATTTTATATTATGTTGTATTTAATTTAAAAATACTGCTTTCAACCATCCACCATTATTTTATATATCATATTCGTCAAGGCTAGTAACATTCAATATGATCAATCTAGAATTTTAAACTGTACATTAGTATTAATAACAACGTATTTTACTCATTGCAGTTAATCAATACCAGAAGCTGTAATTACAGTTGTACGAGCTCTTGATGATGAATGTCAACACCCGAAACATGTAGAGCTGCCTACAGAAATGTAATGAACTGTATAAGTCGCATCTTGTTGGACTATAATTAAAAACAGACATTTTCTTTCAGTATGAACCTAGTTATAACACAAACATATTCTAATATGCGCTGCGTTTAAGTGACTTAGTAAAATATATAAATTAAAATAATACGAAACAGTTATCTAATATTTAATTACTTACACAGAAACTGTCTCGCGTTAAACAAACTGATATTTCATCTTGCACTTCTGTGTGTAAGCACAGATATAGAAGTGTGTATGGCGCTTGTCGTGTTCCTAAGCAAATATTCTGATATTTCCGATACACTGATTCGTTATATTTTATTCCGTTGTCAAATCCTGAGGGAAGGAAGGCTGCGTCATTTGCGGATGTTCGAAGATAAGTTGTCGAGAGGAGTATTTGGACCCACTTCCTGACTGACTGGCTAAACAACTATCTAACTATCTGTCTATCTAAGGAAGTAACAAACAACTTACCAAATATCTTAAGTGCCTAAGCTACTAAATAAAAACAAACAAACAAACGAACTAACTCACTACAATAACAGATAACAGACCTGCAGTCAAAGCACAACATATTTTCCTCCCATTACAAATAGCTAAGTGTTTCGGATTAAAGAATCTATCAAGGACCTAATACAAGAACTGCAGGTAAAATGAAATTACATATCAAACGTACCGTAATTCGTTGTATTTGTTGAATCTACATCACACATTTTTTGGGGGGATCCAACATAACTTAAAATCATTAAAATAAAATTGTTACAATAATAAATACTGACAATAAGAAGGGTTAAAATTGTTTAGAACATTAATTATACTTTTTCTTTAAGATCTACTTTAACATTAATCTCACGTCCAGGCCAAGCCCTTTAAAGTGCCGTCTTTCCTTCAAGTTTTCCCACTGAAATCCCATTTATCTTCTCTCCCGAACGAGTCACATGCCGCACCGCACCTGGCTCATCCTCCTTCATTATATCACTTTAGCAATACCAGGCGAGGAGCAAAAATAAGTAAGCGCCATGTGTGCAATTTTCTCCACTCTTCTGTTACTTCCCACTTTTTAGGCCCAAGTATCTTCCTCAGCATCACATTTTAGTACACTTTTGGCCAATGAATTTTCCTTAAAGTGAGAGACCAGTTTCACGCCCATAAAAAACCACAGGTAAAAGTAAGCTTATGTACGTATATCTTAATCTTAAGAGATAGAGACTAACAGGAGACTGGATCTTCATAGCCTGTAGCCTCCACAGTGTGTTTATGAAGCAGGTATTCTTTTAAACCAGTAGAGTCGAATGTGAAGGGTACATAAAGGCATGAATCGCAGGAGAATGTACTTGAAATTTAATCAGGAAGTGTGTAATATGGAGGTCAACTGAACGGTTACAACATAATTAAGACAATTTCCCTAAACAACTAATTCGAAGTTGTGTACTGGCTTCATATGGCTCAGTACGGTAGAAAATATGCGTAGTCTTACAAAGAAAGCATTGGACATTCAGGCTTCATTGTAGGCGGAGATTTTCTTTGAATATCTGAGATACCATTAGATCCTCAAGAGAGAATTTGCTCCACGGAGTTGGTCTTCAGTCTTGAAGAAACTCAACACACACACA
>Ga0123352_10002779_pt1 | contig 24796 bp, 26 predicted proteins | sample TergutLab28metaG_FD_89700 | JGI IMG/M metagenome (GOLD analysis project Ga0123352, IMG submission 89700) | Labiotermes labralis P1 segment gut microbial communities from Petit-Saut dam, French Guiana - Lab288 P1 | ecosystem: Host-associated > Arthropoda: Insects > Digestive system > Gut ...
GGTGTGTACGATAATTCGCTTGTGCCGAATTTTCGCGTAAATTTTGTGCTAGGCTAGGAGCAAAAAGCCGCACGTACCAGAGGTACGTAAGGTTTTTTGCGACAACGCATAGCACAAAATTTACCGAAAAGGCGGTGCAATGGAATTATCGAACACACCCTATTTTCTCGTGCAAGCATATCGCGTTGCATGGCGAATTTTTATGCGTGGTTTTCTGATAAAAATTTATTATGCAACAGCCTTTTTTAACTATCGGTTAAGCTCCGCGGCTACACGGGTTCTCATTCTTTCAAGACCATCTGCTACAGAGTTGTCGCTTATAAGAATAAGCTGGTGCTCTTCGCCCAAAATACTTGCGGCTATACCGCTGTGTGGGTGAATCGGCCATTCCCGAACTACAACGTCCGGGTTAAACGCGCGCATAGATAACTCGTCTTGCGGCATACCGGGCATAGCAAAGAACGCTTCGGTAACGGCAGGGCTTGAATACGCCGCAGGTACACCAATTTCCGCAAGAATAAGCGCACCGGCTTCGCCTGTCGCAAATTGGATAAATCTCATGGCTTCTTCCGGGTGGGCGGCATTTGCGCCAATACCGATTGGTACTACATTACCAAGGGTTGCAACTTCTGTCGCGCCTGCGCGTTGCGGCATTGGCGCAATACCCCAGTTAAATGTCGCGCGTTCCGCAAGTTCGCCAAGATACCACGAACCCATTGGAATCATTGCGGCAAGCTGGTCTTCAAAGCGTGGACGGTATCCAACGTTTGCGGCAAGAATTGTACCAAAGTCCATTTGCGCGCCAGCTTCCATAAGTTCAAGTTGCAGGGTGTAGAAGTCGTAAAGGAAGCTATAGTCATCATTAATCAGGCTTTGTCCGGCTTGTGCACCGGCAATACCTTGCACAATTATATTCCATGTGTGAAGATGTGTGCCGTAAACTTTATCAAGTCCGCTGCCTTGGGTTAAAGCAATAGCCAAGTCGCGGTATTCTTCCCATGTGATGGTGTCTGGGAAAGGCAGCCCGGCGGCCTCAAACAAATCTTTGTTGTAGAAGAGCCCCCAGAAGTCTTGCCGCCATGGTACAGCAAAGAAACGGTCGTCAACTGTTCTAATAATATCCGGTGCGGTACCAAGTCCGCCGCCGCGGTTAAGTTCGTTAACAAAGTCGGTTAAGTCCATAAGCTGGTTTGCTTCAATCAAGTTACTGTGAAGCCCCGGGCTTAAGATAAATATAACATCGATTGGACGGCCGCCGGCAAGCTGAGTAACAAGAACTTCTTCATAGCTTGTGTTTACGGCAGTGATGATATCAAGGGTAACATGCGGGTATTGCTCTGTAAACGCGCTTAAGGTGTTTTGAAAGTCTGCTTGAATGTCATAGTTCCATAGGGCAACTGTTAAAGTTATAGGCTCTATGGTGCCTGGGTCTTCTACTGCCGGTGGTGGTTCAGGTGCAACCGGTGCTACGGGCGCGGGTGCTGCAGGGGCAGCCGGTGTAGGTGCTGGCGTGTCATTGCCGCCGCCACATGCCGCAAATGCTACAGTAAGAATAAGTGCCGCAAGTACGAGTAAAAAATTACGCTTCATAATTCTACCTCCATAATAATATTTTATTGCGCGAATTTGCCAAGAAGCAATATATGTACGCCAATAAAAAGTGATTTGTAGGCAAATATTATCATTTGTTGTAAGCGTCTTAAATGCTCTATGATTACTTTAATATGTCGAGTTATTACTATCGCCTATATGTATTAGGGCGTGCTACTACTACCGGTATTTATATTTCGGTAGTAGTAGCACGCCCTATCAAATTATGGCTATAGTAAAATTGTACGCAGATGAGATCTATCCCTTAACACCACCGGAAATAATCCCACCAATAATATGTTTTTGCAGCAAAACAAACACAATAATAACCGGAATCATAGATATCGAAGACATCGCCAGCAAGCTGTTCCAGTCGACATTAAACTCGCCGGAATAATTAGCAAGCGCCAGTTGGATAGTAAACCTGCTCCTGCTTTGTATAACCAACATAGGCCAGAGGAAGTCGTTCCAACGCCACATAAACGAAATAATACATAAAACGGCAATAACAGGTTTTGCCATAGGCAGCATTATCCGTGCAAAAATCCCAAACTCAGAAGCGCCGTCTATACGCGCCGCTTCCATAAACTCATCCGGGATGGAGATATAGTACTGGCGTATAAGGAAAACCGCCGTAGGCGAAGCAACCGCAGGAATAATAACACCCCATAGGCTGTTAAAAAGGTTGGTAGCCACAACAACCCGGAAAATTGGTATCATTATAACCTCAAACGGCACCATTAAAGTAGCCAGTACCATAGCAAACAGCAACCCTTGAAAGCGGAATTTATACTTGGCAAAAGCATATCCGCTCATGACATTTACAATAACGGTTAACGCCGTAGCGGTTACGGTTGTAAATGTCGTGTTGCGAAAATACCATCCAAAGTTACCGCGCGCAAGAGCATGCGTATAATTGTCTATGGTCGGGTTGCTTGGCAAAAACGTAGGCGGCCAAGTAAAAAGCTCTCCCGCGGTCTTAAACGACGAAATCATAACCCACAGTATAGGAAAAATAAACACGGCCGCAAGTATGGCCAGTGCAATGTACAATAGCCCCTGTAAAAGAAGCGGCTTGAACGCAAAACCTTTAGCTTGCATCCTGTCCACCTCCTCGGTTTACGCGAAACTGTACGGCAGTAAGTATTGCCAGCACACAAAACAGCACAACGGCCATAGCGGAAGCGTAGCCCATTTGTTGGCGGCTAAAGCCCGTTTCATGTATTTGCTGCACCATAAAACGAGTCGCACCCGCGGGGCCGCCGCCCGTTAATGCCAAGATAAGCGGATACGAACGCACTACCGCTACCGTGGATAGAACCAGTACCAGCAAGGACATCGGGCGCAGCAGCGGCAGGGTTATGGCAAAAAACTGTTGCCAAAAGCTTGCGCCGTCAATTTCCGCCGCCTCGTAATATGTCTCTGATATGGACTTTAATCCCGCGATAAGCATAACCATGTAATATCCCGCCATCGACCATGTGGTAACAAAAACCACCGTAAACAATGCCATATTAGCGTTAGTCATCCAGCGCACAGGTTCCATGCCAAAAAACGTAACCAGGACGTAATTAACCAGCCCAAAACTTTCTCCTAGCAAAAAACGCCAAGAGAGCCCGACAATAATAGTAGAAATCATGGTAGGCCAATAGAAAATAGCACGAAACAGGTTGGATGCTTTAATCTTGCGGGTAAGCATAAGAGCCAGAGCCAGCGAAACCACATAAATAGAAGGCACGGTTATGGCAGTAAACACCATAGTGCCGCGGAAAGCGCGCACAAAGTGTCTGTCTCCCCAAAGGCGGGTGTAGTTGTCTGTGCCTAAAAACACCATTTCGTTAAGCCCATCCCAGCGGTGTAGCGAAATCCAAAAACCATTGATAGCCGGCCAAAACAGGAACGTGGTAAAGATTATCATCATTGGCAGCAGCATGAGGTAGGGGAATATTTTCATTTCGAAGCTTTTCATAGCATCAACTCCTGCATACATCAAAGGGGCTTGTTTGCGCAAGCCCCTTCTATAGATTCAAAGACCTTTGGGGCGTTGCCCCTATTTTACTTAAAGTTTAGTTTATTTCAGCCAAAATCTCCGTTGCCAATTCGTCCAGCATTTCGAGATAGTCTTGGATAGACAGCATGCCAGCCAAAACTTCCGCAAGGCCTTCTCTTAGGTCGGCATTAATTCTTCCTGTAAACTCTTGATAGCCCCACTCAGAACCTGGCTGTGTACCGCTTGCCGCAAGGTCGGATGCAAATATTTGGAAGAACTCCGCGCCAAACTCATAGTCAAGCATTTCGTTACCGCGCACTTGAGAAATAAAGTTGTTCTCTAGCATAAATATCGCGTTAATTTCCGGCTGTGACATCCATTCGATAAAGCGTGCCGCTTCCGCTTCCACTCCGCTGCCTTGCAGTGCTACAAGATACTTACCGCCCGGTACGCTGGAACGTCTTGCATCCCTTGGCAGGTACGTAAAGCCCCATTCGAAATCATCGATTTCCGCAATGTAGTTAGCCAACATCCAGCTGCCAGCAAAGTGCATAGCAACTTGGCCGGAGCGGAACATCAGGTTCGGGTTTTCTGCGCCAAGCCAAACGCCTGCAGGCAAAATGCCGTCGTCATGCAGCTCTTTAAAGAAGCTAACAGCGCGATACATTTCCGGTGTGTTAAAGTTTGACATGGTCAAACAAGGGCTAAGCATGGACGCGCCTGCTTGGTAAAACAATGTAGAAAATCTATGAGAAGTCCTGTCAAACACTAGGCCGTAAGTTACATGGCTGTTTGCAACAACGGTTTCCATTGCTTCGCGCCATTCTTCCCATGTCCAAATTTCGCTTTCGTTTTGAGGAACAGATACACCAGCCGCTTCAAACGCGGTTCGGTTGTAGATTATACCGTTAGCGGTTACATCTTTTGGCGCGCCCAGCATTTTGCCATCAAACATAAAGCGCAAACCATCGTTAAAATTGTCTGCAAACTCTGGCCCCAAGTACTCAAGCAAGTCTACAAGCTGGTTTTGAAATGGTCCCACGTTTACAAGCCTTGCGATAGCAGGGGGCATCCCACCTATAAGCAGGTTGCGAAGGCGGTCGTCCAAGTCGTGGAACGGCACTTCGATTAGCTCGAAAGTTACGTGCGGGTTCTCCTGTCTGTACATCTCTGTAAGACGAATGAAGGAGTCTCCTTCTTCAAAATCGTTAAACCATAGAACTTGCAGTACTACATCTTCTTGGCCTGCTGGCGCGGCCTGGCCCTGCTGGCCTTGTGCGGCAGGTGCGGGGGTTGCGCCCGGTGTAGGTTCGTCTGCGGGGCGTGTACAACTTGCAAACGCAAATACAAGCACCGCTAGTGTCAACATAGTTGCTAATAGCTTTTTCATAATTATTCCTCCTAAAATGTGTGATGCTTATACTAATCGTTAGTTTAAAATCTGGAATAGGAGCACTTAAAATACTTTAGAGCTCAAAGATTGTTCGGTGCTTCAATTACCCGATTTTAAACATAGATTCGTACCAAAGGCTTTCACGCAGCTACTATATCATCATTATTGACAAAAAAGTTGCAAGAATTCGCACAAAAACCAGTGATTATTGTTGTCACGATTGAAACATAACCACTATCCTTGTTTAACATACTGTTTGGGTGTAATGCCGCAATTCCTTTTGAAAACGGAGATAAAGTGGCTGTCGCTGGAGTAGGACAACTGCAATGCCACCTCGGTTACAGAGTAGCCTTTTTTTAACAGGGATTTTGCCACGGTCAGTTTTTGATTTGTGATATATTGGGCAAGGGTAAAGCCAGTCTCCTTTTTAAAGTAGTGGCTAAGGTAATACGGCGACATAAAGAATTTTTGGGCGATATCGTTTAGCACGAGTTTGTCTTCCCGGTTTTCCTTTATATGACGTTTTATTTGCTCAATTAAGCCTTGCTGGGTAATTAGGTTTTTTGTTTTTCCGGCTTCTACTTTAAAAGTGGTATTGTCTTCGATGCTTTGGAAGCCTTGTTCTTTTACCAGAAATTCATATAGTTCGTTGATAGTTACCAGCAGATCCAGTATAGAAAGTTTTAGCTTTACTATAATATTTTCGTCTTTGCTTTCATTTATAATGTTGCGTTCTATTTTGGCAAAGTGCTGCTTTATCCGAGCTAGATTTGCATCCGACAAGTGGATTTTGTGGATAAAGTTATCGGTTCGGTCTTCGAAATTTAAGGTAAAGTTATAACCAAACGCTTTGGATGTTTCTTCAAACAATTCCGGCTCAAACTGAAGAATATACCGTTCGTACGGTACGCCTTCCGCGCCTCTTATACGATGATACTCCTTGCAGTTTAGCAAAAACATGTCACCAGCGGTGGCAACATAGCGGCGGTTGCCGACCTCCAGCGTACTTCCGCTGCTGATGAAGAGTATGATTTCGTGCTGGTCGTGGATATGAAAATTTTGCATTCCCCAATTGTGAGAGCTGCCGTGGAAGAAATATATGGATTCGAATTCCTCGAAAAATATTTTACCTTTTGTTTGCATAATTTCACCTCTGTTGAGCTCTTGGATTAAGTCCCGCGAGCTGTGTCGCACCGCAAGAAACGCGCGGCTGACTTAATCATAGAGTTCTAAATTTATACCGCCCGGCTGTTAACCCGCTGCGCCATAACCAGATTGTAGTAAATCCCTTTTTTCTGCAGCAGTTCTCTATGCGTACCTACTTCCGCAACGCCGCTCTCATCCAATACGACTAGCCTATCGGCATTGCGCAGTGTCGACAAACGATGGGCAATTGCAATGGTGGTGCGCCCTTTTGTGATGCGGTTTAGGCTCTCTTGTATCAAAGATTCCGTTTCCACATCCAGCGAACTGGTGGCTTCGTCCAATATCAAAATCTGCGGGTTTTTAATTATCGCACGGGCAATGGACAGACGTTGGCGTTCGCCGCCCGATAGAGTTTGACCGCCTTCACCTACTTGAGAATTATACCCATCGGGTGACTTTATTATGAAATCATGCGCCTCGGCGGCCTTTGCCGCGGCAATAACTTCTTCTACGGTTGCCCCTGCCTTACCATAGGCGATATTTTCATGAAAAGTACCGGCGAAAAGGAAGTTATCCTGAAACACCACACCCATATTCTCGTGCAGGTGTACGGAGTCCATGTCACGGAGGTTAGTGCCGCCAATGGAAATTTTACCACTGCCGGGGTCGTATAAACGCATTAGTAGGTTTATCAAGGTGGACTTACCCACGCCAGACTTGCCCACGAGGCCAATCATTTCTCCCGGATGGATTTTTATGTCGATGCCTTTTAGTACAGGCTCATATGACTTATAACCGAAGTACACGCTATCAAAGTTTACATCACCTGCGGCGGGTATATTTTGCGGCTTTACAGCTTCTGTAATTTCCGACTCGTCGTCCAGTAGCTCAAACACTTTTACCATGCTGGTGGTGGCGTTGGCCATCCAGCGCGGTACGTTAACCAACCAGCGGAGCGGAGTGTAAATTGCCCACAAGTACATTGTAAACTGTACTAGCGCGCCAACGGACAGCGTTCCGTTAACAACCATCCACCCGCCCACAAACAGCACTAAAAATTCTCCCGCGCCCATGAGAAACGACAGCGGCGGAAACATGACGCCCCAAAGGGCTTCGTTTTTGGAAGAAATGGTGGCAAGGTCGTGGGTAGCGGTAGCAAATTTGCTTATTTCACGCTTCTCGTTGCCAAAGGATTTGACCGTACGTATCCCTTTGATAATGTCGTGTAAAATGGAACTCACACGAGAGCTTCTGCGCCATTCCCGTTCAAATCTTGCGCGTATAAATTTGAAGAAAACATGCAGCAATATCGCCACAAAAGGCACCGGCAGCAATACCAACAGTGCCAACTGCCAGTTGATAAACATCAAAATAGTAAGTGCGACAAAGAAAAATACAACCATTTCCACAACCCAACGACCTTGGTCATTAATGGCCTCGCCTACGGTGGCTGTATCATCCATTACGCGCCTAATCAAGTCCCCCGGCGAACGCTTGGCAAACAGCGTCATAGAATGGCTTTGCACCTTTGCGTATACGGCACCGCGGATGTCGTTCTCAATGGCAACGGTAGCTCTGTTGTATGCGCGTGCGGTTAAGATAAATATAATCTCGCCCGCCACGCGTGTAAAAAGCATACCCGCGGCAATAAGCAATACCTGCCCCCACGTACCAACTTGATCTTCCAAGTGGCGGTCTATAAGTATACGAGTGAACACCGGAGAAAGCAGAAACATAATATGGCTTAGGATGGCAATAATCTGCGAACCTGCTACGGGTTTTGCGTATGGGCGCATAAAGCCTAGCGCTCGCCGCATTACGGTTAGTTTGCTGTAGCAAAAAATACATACATTAAGCTCTTTAACCATTGGACGGCTGCATTTTTCGCAAAGACGTTTTTCCGGCTTGTCTGGGATATGCGCTTCGCCTGTTTGGTGATAGTAGTTTACCAATTTGCAAAATTCTCCCGCTTGTTTTAGGCCGCTCATGGTAAAGCGGCAGAGGAGTTTGCTGTGGCCATCCGGGAATTTTGCGTATATCAAACCACAACCTACACCGGCTTGTACCAAAAATTCTTCCGGCTCGCTTGCGTGGAGATTGAGACCGGTTGCTTTGTCACGGAGGCTACCGTCCTCGTAAAAGATAAGCTGTCCATCGATTGGGGACATGTCCGGGGTTAGGTCATATTCAAAAATAAAGTGTTTCATTATGGTGGTTCTCCTTATAGCGGTTTTACACGTTTTTGTAGGTGCAGGCCTTATATAATGTCATTAAACTGGACAAATTCGCGGGTCGCGGTTACACCTACAACAGGCGTTTTCGTAGGGGCGATTATTAATCGCCCGTAACTCATATTATGTCTTAGCTTACCGAGGCAGCCCTTCCGCCGCAAGCAGCGCAAGCGTAGCCGTAAGCGCGTCACCATTCACCCACAAATCAGGGGCAATGCCTACTCCTTCGGGCAAATGCCCTTCCGGGTGAATAAAAATAGTGGTACCAAAGTCTACACTAACCCCACTGCGTGGTAGCGACATATTTGTAAACGACAAATCCGTATGCAACATCCCGCCTGTGTTTTGCCCAATAACCAGCGTGTTCTCCATGCTAAACATAATATCCGCAAAACCATCGCCGGCAGAATATGTATGCCTGTCCACAAGCAAGATTATAAGCGTATCGTTTTGTATAACTTGAAATGGGCTGGTGTGGATTAGAATATGGTTACTGTCGAACCGTCTCGATGGTGCGTATATTTCGCTTTCGGGTGCTAAGTGGAATAAGTTTGCGTAGGGGGGAGCCATCCGGCGGAAATCGTCATAGTCCCATACACGCAGTCCATAATGGTTGCGTGGGATAACTTCGCCGGTAAGAATGTGAAGAAAGCGAGGTGCAAGCCGTCCATTGCCCCCGCGGTTTGCGCGGATATCTACAATAATAATGGGTTCGTCTCGCAATGCTTCCGCATATGAAAGAAACTGCCGCGCGCCCGCAAAATCCATACCATATGTAGAGTCCGGAAAGCCCATTTGCGTAATGGTTACAACCGGAAAGTCGCTTATATACTCCATAGACACATCGCGCGCCTCAAGCCGTGGCGGGCACAGCGGGGATATAGAGAATGTAAATTGCACGCCGGTTGTATAAACTACGGTAGCTGTTGCTGGGGTGGGGATGTTATCAGGGAGCACTACCACAAAGGAGTAATACAGCTCTCCATCCTCGCCCAGCGAATGCCGGAACGCGTCTTCAATGTCTATATATTTGCCGTCAACTATAACTTGCGCGACATAGAGTTCCTTTGTACGGTTGCGGATACCCGCCTCGCTTCTTTCAAACACGGTTAAACTGACGGGGTTGGTGGGTATCATAAAGTTATAGCTTGCCCACAAAGGGTCGCTGTCAACTCTAAAATGGCTATCGCGTATGACAGTTGATAAATATTCTCGCAAATGGTAGGCAAAATTATCGGTATCCCATAGTTCTTGCGTATGTAGAAGATTGCCAAGCTGCTCTTTTACCTCAAAAAATACCGAATCGCCCCCGAAGTAGATGTACGCGCCATAGAATTGGCTGAGTAGAGTAATAAGATCAGTGACATCGGCCATTGCATCTCGCGATGAAATATACGCCATGCGCGGGTGCCCGTCAAAGTACCATGGATCTATTGTTTGAGGGCGGCGTGCATAAGTTAATTCGTAAAGACGGGTATAGTCGGGTCGTATGAGATCATGCGAGCGGCGGTTGGCTATTTCTATTAGGTCTTGTAAGGTTAGATGCGGGATTTCGGCTAAAGGAGTGGGCTCCTTAAGCGGGGGTGTTGCGAGAATAGGTTCTTCATACAAAAGGCTTAGGGGGGGCTCCAAAAGAATTTCTGCTGGGGGTAGGGGAGTATATTGTGTAATTACATCCTCTATTGTTTCTTCCATAAGTGGCGGGGTAATTACTTGAGCCGGTTCGTTGCTACGTCCGCAGGCAGTGGATAATATTAATAATATGAAGGTTAGCATGCAGAAAAATTTTTTCACAAGTGGTCTCCGTTCTGAAAAAAGCGCATTGACGAAAGCTTGGCTAGTGGCTTAATACGTCAATAATACCACAAGATTAGAGTTTACTCAAAGGGTTTGCGGAAATAGTAAATGTTGAAATTGTACCTCTAATTACGGCTTTTAAGACGCAATTAGGTATTCGCTGTAAAATATAAAACGGACGGCAACATGCCGTCCGCTATGGTAGTTTAGCTTAATAACGGACGCTTTTTGTTCGTTATTAAGCAAACCGCTATAACATAAAATTTACATCACCCAACCAATACCTGTGCCGCGTACAGCAATAGCAATCCCGGTATTCCAAGTAGCCCCACCACTAACGCGGTAATAACATTAATCCCCACCGCAATTTCGGAAAAAATCGCATTAACAATCAAAATCCCTACCACGCCCAAGGCCATATTTCTAAACACCCCAAGCAGCCATCTAAATTGCCCAGAGTATAACAAGTACACAATAAACCCAACGCATAGCACAAGCATCAACAATATAATCGGATTCATTGTACGTCCCCCCTAAGTTCCGGAATGTTGCCGCAAACGATATTACGTTCTTTGCATAGCCCAATGTAGTATTGATATTTTAAATTGGCTGCTTTTAATTCGTAAATCAAGCTGTCTACAAGAATTGCGTCAGACGTTTGGTCGAAGCAATTATGTAGAAACTCTATGTCGCTTCTAACAGCTTCCAGTGCGGCAACCATTTCTATATCTTCCCGCGAGAGCCGTTTCGACTTCTTTTTCTGGGCGGTTTTCTCTTTAGGTATGTTTATGGCTGGTGCGTATGTTCCCATTGTGCTTTCCATTTGGCAACCCTCCTATAGTATGCATATATAACATGATAGTCATGAAAGAGCTTGTTTATTCCGATAATTGGAAAATAATTTTGTAGTAGTATATAATGGCTTACATTATTTTTTAGAAAGGAAGATTCACCAAATGTGGATTCTTTACGCAATTTTGGCGGCGGTATTCGCCGCGGCAACGGCAATACTTGCTCGCATAGGCATACAGGGAGTAAACCCTAACTTGGCCACGGCTATTCGCACCGTGGTTGTGCTAGTTATGGCATGGGGTATTGTTTTTGTAACAGGGGTACATAGGGGTATTCCTGACATTACCACCCGTTCGTGGATATTTTTAGTACTGTCTGGTATTGCCACCGGCGCGTCATGGTTGTTTTTCTTCCGTGCGCTGCAGATTGGCGAGGTTTCGAGGGTTGTGCCGGTCGATAAATTCAGTGTAGTAATTACAATGATAATGGCCTTTATTTTCTTGGGGGAAACGGTAACTGTTAAGGGGGTTATCGGCGGCATACTAATTACAATAGGCACAATAATTTTGGTCTTGTAAAGGAAGTTTTTTCCTTAGGCAAAAGTTGATATAAAAAACGAAAAACAGCTTTACAAGCCTCTCGCTTCTATGATATTGTATAGTGGAATAGGAGGGATATTTATAAACAGTATAGAAAATTTATTCAAAAAAGCAACAGATAGTAGTGCATCTGTTGTGAGTGTTGCTGCCTGTGCCGATGTGCATGTGCTAGAAGCTTGTATTGCAGCGGCAGAAAAAGGAATTGCGCGCTTTGTGCTGGTGGGTGACATTGAAAAAACCCAAAAGCTGGCCGCAGAAGCTAATCTTGATCTAACCGGTTTTGAAACAGTAAACGAGCCGGACGACATGGAAGCTTGCAAAAAAGCTGTGGCATTGGTATCCGAAGGCAAGGCAACTGCCCTAATGAAGGGTATAATCGACACATCAGTGATAATGCGCGCCGCCCTGGACAAAGATGCAGGAATGCGCACAGGTAACAAGCTAAGCCACGTAGCCGCATTTGAACTGCCTACTTATCACAAATTACTGTTTGTAACCGACGCGGCGATAAACATCGCCCCAACCCAAGACGACAAAGTGCAAATTATCCAAAACGCGGTAGCTGCTTTGAATAATTTGGGTATATCTTCACCAAAAACAGCACTGCTTGCTGCCAAGGAAAAAGCAGACGAAAAAATGCCCGTAACAATGGAATATGCAGAAATTGTTAAGATGGATCTCCCCAACTGCATAATAGACGGGCCATTGGCATTGGACAACGCCGTATCAAAGGAAGCTTGCGAAGTAAAGGGTATAAACAGCCCTGTAGGTGGCGATGCGGATCTTCTTGTAGCACCCGACATCGAGGCGGGTAATATTTTGTACAAATCGTTGGCGTTTTTGGCAAACTCCCGCAATGGTGGCGTTGTACTAGGCGCAAAACGCCCCATAATACTAACATCACGGGCAGACTCGGCAGATTCTAAGCTGATTTCGATTGCCCTTTCTGTGTTGTTTTAAAAAAAGTATCCTAGGAGGAAGCAAGTGAAAATACTAGTAATCAATCCCGGTTCAACATCCACAAAAGTTGGCATTTACGAAAACGAAAATCTAATCTTTGACCAAACCCTGCGTCACAGTATCGAAGAAATAGGCAAATTTGACAAAATAACCGACCAATACGATTTCCGTATGGAAATTATTGTTGACGCGCTGCAAAAAGCAGGTACAGATATAGCCGAACTTGACGCGGTAGTGGGCCAAGGCGGCTTGTTAAACCCACTGGAGGGCGGCACATATCTAGTAACCGAAGGTATGATAGAAGACCTAAAAGCAGGTGTACAAGGCCAGCACGCGTCCAACTTAGGCGGGCTCATTAGCCACGCAATTGCAAGTAAAATAGGCAAACCCGCATTTATAGTAGACCCTGTAGTAGTGGACGAGTTTATGGAAATATCCCGCATAACGGGCAACCCGGCGTTCAAACGCCGCAGCATTTTCCATGCGTTAAACCAAAAAGCAACTGCCCGCAAATACTGCAAAGATGTAGGACAGGCATACACAGACCTTAACCTGATTGCTGCCCACATGGGCGGCGGTATTTCCGTAGGTATCCATAATAAAGGGCGCGTAATAGACGCAAACAACGCCCTAAATGGCGAAGGCCCCTTTACTCCAGAGCGCAGTGGCACATTGCCTGTTGGCGACTTGGCGGCACTATGCTTTAGCGGCACAGTAACCCATGACGAAGTTAAAAAAATGATCGTAGGCAAAGGCGGCATGGTTGGCTACTTTAACTCAAACGACCTTCGCGAGATAGAAGAGCGTGCCAAAACAGACGCGGAAGTAAAAGTTGTCCTAGACGCAATGATTTATCAAATATCAAAAGAAATTGCCGCAATGAGTACAGCCGTTTTTGGCGAAGTAGACGCAATTTTACTAACAGGCGGCCTAGCTTATAGCGACTATATTACAGAAGGTATCACCAGCCGAGTAAAGCATATAGCAAAAGTCCACCGCTATCCTGGTGAGGACGAGCTGGGCGCATTGTCACAAGGCGCGCTACGTGTTCTTCGCAAAGAGGAAGAAGCTAAAATATACAAGTAAACCAAAAAAATCCCAATGAGGGGGGAAGACCCTCATAAAAATAAGAGAGGATGAACCAAATGGAGAAGTTTAACAAGTTCGAGTACATGGAGGAATACGGTTACGAGCAGCTATGCCTATTCCACGACAAATCCACAGGGCTAAAAGCTCTGACATGTGTCCACAATTCCGTACTAGGCCCAGGCCTTGGCGGAACACGCGTTTGGAACTATGCAACAGAAGACGAAGCAATGCTTGACGTATTGCGTCTAGCTCGCGGCATGACGTACAAAAACTCGATTGCAGGCCTACCTCTTGGCGGCGGCAAATCTGTAGTTATCGGCGATGCACGCGAACTTGCCAAAGACTCCGTAAGATTCGAATCATTCTGGCGTGCTTTTGGTCGCTTTGTAGAAGGCCTTGGCGGCCGTTACATTACAGCGGCAGACGTTGGCACAAACGAAACAGTTATGACTCACATCAAAAAGGAAACAGACAATGTTGTAGGGCTACCAGGTGGTTGCGGAAGCCCATCTCCTTACACGGCACGCGGCGTATTTAACTCTCTTAAAGCGTGCTGCAAGCATGTTTACGGCAGCGACAATGTAGAAGGCAAGACAATTGCAGTTCAAGGCGTGGGCGCAGTTGGATATTTCCTATGCGAACATCTCCATAAAGCAGGCGCGAAACTAATCGTGACCGACGTATATCAACCAAATGTAGACAAAGCAGTAGCAGATTTTGGCGCAAAAGCAGTTGCACCGGAAGATATCTACGGCGTAGAGTGTGATATCTACTCACCAAACGCGCTTGGTGCCACAATTAATGACGAAACCATCCCTCAACTAAAGTGTAAAATTGTTTGCGGTGGTGCCAATAACCAACTTAAAGATCCGCGGTTCACGGCAAAAAGCTTCAAGAAAAAGGCATCGTTTACGCGCCAGACTATGTTGCCAACGGCGGCGGCGTAATTAACGTAAGCTTCGAAGTACGCCCAGGCGGCTGGAGCCATGACAAAGCCATTGTGGAAGTAGACGCAATCTACGGCCGCATGGTGGAAATTTTGGAAATGTCTGACAAAACAGGTCAGTTAAGCTACCTATGTGCAGACAAAATGGCAGAGGCCCGCATCCAGGCAGTAGCAAAAATTAAAGGCATCTACCTACCTTAATGACATATATCGTAACAGGTTTTTACGGCAGCGGAAAAACGGAGTTTACACTTAACTTGGCGCAGGAAATCGCCCGCGAAAAACGCGGGCGTGTAACCATTGCCGATTTGGATGTTATAAATCCGTATTTCCGCAGCCGTGAACGCGAAAAAGAGCTTGCCCCCTTGGGCATAGAAATAGCGGGGTCCGCCATAGAGAACCATGTGGCACAGGATGTACCCGCGCTTAGTTTTGCATTTTTGTCGCGCATCCGTGCTGGGGAAGATGTAATAATCGACCTTGGCGGGACTGAAAATGGATTAAAGTTGTTGCCCGGATGCTACTCGTCGATTACCGACTATGAGCTGCTGTGTGTGTTTAACAAATTCCGCCCAGAAACGGATTCCGTCGACAAGATGATAGATTTCTGCCGTAAGATAAACGCCTTTGGACGCCTGCCTATAACGGGGCTTGTTAACAATGGCAATTTGCTGGCAGGTACAGAGCCCGAGCATGTTTTGGATTCGCAAAAGCTGGTGCTTGAGACAGGTGATGCATTAAACCTGCCGTTGAAGTATACGCTGGTGCGTGAAGATATTTATTCACAAATATCCACCCAAATAGCATCGGAGAAAGTAATAACCTTTGCCGCCCCGCAAATGCGGAAAAAATGGCAGGGGTAAAACTTCGTAGCATGAAAAGTTTATTTCATATCGTAAGTAAAAACCATGGAAAGGAAGATTGTATGGCAAAGGCAATTTTAACCTTCGACGACGCGGCCTGTAAAGGCTGCGGCCTATGTATCGACGTGTGCCCGCCCAAAGTTCTTGCTTTGGATAAAACAAGGGTAAACGCAAAAGGATACAACCCTGTGTATTGCACAGACATAGAAAAATGCACAGCTTGCGCAATGTGCGCCCGCATTTGTCCGGACAGCGTAATCAAAGTCGAACGCAATTAATCAACCCCTAGGAGGATAATTAATGAAAGTTCTTATGAAAGGCAACGAGGCCATCTGCGAAGCGGCCATTCAGGCGGGGATGACGTCATTTTTCGGCTATCCAATAACGCCTCAGAACGAGATACCCGAGTATCTTTCCGCAAGAGCGGAAGACGCGGGCATCGCATTCGTTCAAGCAGAATCGGAAGTTGCGGCCATTAATATGGTATACGGAGCTGGAGCAGCCGGCGGTAGAGTTATGACAAGTTCATCTTCACCCGGTATAGCGCTAAAGCAAGAGGGTATTTCCTATATGGCCGGAGCCAGAATTCCTGCGCTAATCGTGTCTGTGGCACGCAGCGGCCCTGGCCTTGGCGGTATTTTGCCGGGTCAAGCAGACTATTTTATGACAACAAAAGGCGGCGGAAACGGCGACTATTATATGCCTGTTTTCTCACCTAATTCCGTACAAGAAGCTACAGACCTTGTTTTCAAATGCTTCGACCTTGCGGAGAAATATCGCACACCTGTTCTGATGCTAACAGACGGTATGCTTGGGCAAATGATGGAGCCTGTGGAAATTAAGCCAACTCCAAAAATAAGCCACGACAAATCTTGGATCGTAGACGGCGAAGCCGACAAGCGTCCACGTAACATCATCAACTCTCTAAGCCTACTTGGCGAATTGCTTGAAGGCATGAACCACGAGCGTTTCAAACTGTACGAGCAAATTCAAAAAGAAGAAGTTATGGTAGAAAACGGCGTAAAAGAAGGCGACGAAGTTGCTATCGTAGCGTTTGGTACACCTTCTCGTATTTGCCAAAGTGCGATAGAAGACCTAAAAGCCGAGGGTATAAACGCGGGGCTTATCCGTCCGATATCCCTATGGCCATTCCCGTACGACGTTTTCCAAAACCTACCGAAAAGCGTAAAACATGTTCTAGTGTGTGAGCTTTCCATGGGTCAAATGATCGAAGACGTAAGACTTGGCGTGGAAGGCAAACTTCCGGTACATTTCTACGGCCGCACAGGCGGTATGGTATTCGAGCAAGAAGAAATTTCTAACAAAGTAAAAGAAATACTAGGCAAAGGAGGTGCGAAATAATGGCTAAAGTTGTGTATGAAAAATCCAAGGGCCTTACAGATATGAATCTGACATACTGCCCAGGTTGTTCTCACGGAACAATCCATAAACTGGTTGCGGAAGTTCTTGTAGAACTTGAAGTGCTGGACCAAACCATTGCTATCGTACCTGTTGGCTGTTCTGTAATGGGCTACAATTTCTTCAATTGTGACGGCGTACAAGCCGCCCATGGTCGCGCACCTGCTGTTGCAACGGGTATTAAGCGTACCGTTCCCGACAAGATTGTTTTCACCTATCAAGGCGACGGCGACCTTGCTTCCATTGGTACGGCGGAAATTATCCATGCCGCGCATAGAGGCGAAAATGTTACAGTTATCTTTGTAAACAACGCTATCTACGGTATGACAGGCGGCCAAATGGCTCCTACTACACTAATCGGACAAAAAACGTCTACAAGCCCTCATGGCCGTAAAGAGCACTTGGCTGGCAAACCGCTTCTTGTAAGCGAAATGATGGCACAAATCCCGAGTGCGACATATATCGAGCGCACAAGCGTGCATGACGTGCCAAACATAGCCAAAACAAAAAAGGCTATCAAAAAGGCGTTTGAATACCAAAAAGCCGGCAAAGGCTTTACCATGGTAGAAATCCTTGGCGCATGTCCGATTGGTTGGGCACAAACCCCGGTTGACTCTATGAAATTTGTAAAAGACGAAATGATGCCATATTATCCACTTGGCGTATATTGCGATAGGGGGGCTGAATAATGACTACAAGAATCGTATGCTCCGGCTTCGGCGGCCAAGGCGTTTTGGCACTTGGTAATGTTATTGCAGAAATCGCGCTTAGCCAAGATAAGCATGTAACATGGATGCCTTCCTACGGTGCAGAAATGCGCGGCGGTACCGCCAACTGTTCGGTTATTATTTCGGATGACCCAATAGGCAGCCCTATGGTACAAAACAGGGTTGATATCCTTTGCGCCATGAACCAGCCTTCGCTTGACAAGTTCTTGCCAAGAGTAAAGCCAGGTGGGTTGGTGCTGGTTAATACTTCTATCGTTACTGGTAAAATTGCGCGTGACGATGTTACCGTTGTTGAAATTGACGCTACTAATTTGGCTGTTAAAGCCGGTAATGTTAAAGTTGCCAACATGGTAATGCTTGCGGGCTTTATTAAAAAGACAGACTTGTTTACAATTGAGGATGTGCCTGCCGCGCTAGAAAGACGCTTTGCAGGTAAGGATCCTAAGATTGTTACTATGAATGTTGAGGCTATTAAGCTTGGGTTGTAGGAGTTTTTAGCAGTTGGAGAAAGGCACGTCCCGGTTTGGGGCGTGCCTTTTTTATTTATCTTCTTCAACTGCATTACCTAATAAAATAGAGACATAATCCTGTCTGCCATGAAGTATGCGGTCAATTAGTACGCTATCGTTTTCATAACGATAAAACGCCAAGTAGATACCACACCCAAGAAATCGATAGTTAGTATCAACCGAAATCACCGCAGACAGTGGCATACCTATTAGCGGGGAACTTTCAAGTTTCTCAATTCCAACTTTAATTTTGTGGATGGTGCTTAGCGCGGTGTTAGGGCTTTTGAATTGCTTAGCAATATAATCGCCTATTCGCTCTAAGTCTCTTTCCGCTTCTTTGGACATGACGATACTAGCCATTGTACCGTTCCTCAAGACGAGCAAAAACATCCTCTACAGGAAACCAACCTTCGTCTTCACCGGAATGCCGCCCTTTGTCTAATTCCGCTTTTAATTTTCCCCACGCTCGTGTTTTTTCATATTCTGCATATTCTTCAATGTCAATAACAGCGTAACGTCCATGTCCGTTTTTTGTTAAAAAAACAGGGGAACCAACAGATACATGGCGTAAAACTTCGCCATAATTTCTTAGATCCGATATTGGCTTTATATTTGGCATACGAACACCTCCATCGATATTATATATTGATTTTTCGTAAAATTCAACGATATATTTGAAGATGGATGTTGTGCGTAAGAATCGTTTATACAAAGTCATCGTCTTCTGTTGTGGCAAGTTAGCATTTTCAAAACATGCAAATAGTGCTTTTCGTTGCTAGTGCATCAGGGAAGTTGTATACTTGAGCTTGGAATAATACATTTATTCTTTCAAGTCATAGTCGCATACAGTGGATAGCAATGATAGTATCTGTCGAACTTTTTTGCGTATACTCTTTAATTCATGTATTTCATAATTTTCAGCAAATTCTTTGGATGGTGAAATGTCCCCAAAGAATATATGATAATATTTCATCAAACATGACTCATAGGTAACAACTTTATCTGCATCTCTTTTTTTTTCACTTTCAGAAAAGAATTAATGGGCTTCAAGCATAAGTTTTTTCGCCCATGCATCATAATAGACGGTAGCATAACTAGCTCCACATTCCAATTCCAAGGATTGCATAATTTGTGTAACTTCTTTTTTCGTTCTAATATCCATATTTGACTGCGGGTTACACGCATCCAAAATCAACTTAACTTGCTTCACAAAAAAAGTCTTACCGCTCCCCCAATCTCCATTTAATGCAATGGTGCACTCGTTATCTATGGCATCAAGAAGATTCACAAATCGTGCTATATCATGACTTCTCTCAACACCATCAATTGCAAACATTTTTAATGCATTTTCATTCGTGGGTTTTGTGCTAAAGTTTATCATATGTACTCGCCTCTTTTCTGATTATTAAATTTCACTACTTCATCTTGTTAAAGTATAACAATAGCTCCATAATGATTTTTTTACAATTCTACTTATTGTTAGGTTACAACAATATGGTAGATTCGTCAAGATTCGCAGAGTTAAATCTGTGCAATCTGAAGAAGTCAAGAGTATCTCTATTACAAAAACACCATAAAAAAAATTCCTGCTTTCCTATCGGGGAAAACGGGAATTTTTTATGGTCTATACCAGAGCCATCAGACTACATTATCACTATCCAAGCGACCTCCAAATCATCCTTCTTTAGAAATCTTCCCAGCCTTAAACATAAAAAACACAAACGCCAAAATCATAACAACCGTAGCCGAGATATTGGCAATAACCGGCGACAGCGTAAGCCCTTCCGGAGCCTGCACAATATACGATATAGAAATATAAGTCAAAAGCAGCGCGGGAAGAGTAGCAATCCAGTGGAGCTTCTTATTCACCAGCAAAAACGCGGCACCGGTCCAAAGTGCCAAGGCGGCAAGTGTTAGGTTGGACCATGCAAAGTAACGCCAGATAATATTAAAGTCGATATAAGTTAGCGCAATTGCCACAGCAAATACAGGAACACACATCAATAAGCGAATTTTAACGCTGGACTGATCCAATTTAAAAATATCAGCAATCATTAAACGAATACTTCTAAATGTAGTATCACCACTCGTAATAGGGAAGATAAGAATCGCAATTATAACAACAAAAATACCTACTGGCCCAAGCAAAAAACTAGACGCATAGTCTACAACGCCGCCTTGGCCACCAAACGCGCTACCAACAGTCTCTCCTGCACGGAACCGGTCGCCAACAACCGCCATAGTAACTGCCGCCCAAATTAGCGCAACAATACCTTCGAGAACCATAGCACCATAAAACACTTTTTGGCTGTCAGACTCTTTGCTCATACAACGTGCCATCATAGGTGCCTTGGTAGAATGGAATCCGGATACTGCACCACAAGCAATTGTTACAAATATAAACGGCATAACGGATAGGTTTTGCGGATGCACCCAATCTAAGGTAAACTCCTGCATTGTAAGGGAGCCATTAATCTGCCCCACGACCATGCCAATGAACAGCATAACGCACATTATGAGAAGCATGATAGAAAAAGCAGGGAATAGTTTTGCCATAAGCAGGTTAACAGGCACAATGGTAGCAAAAATATAGTAACCTATTATGATAAAAATCCACGTATGCGCAGTCCAGCTTTCTGTAAAGCCGCCAAGGCCCGCAAGCCAATTTGCCGGAGCCTGTGTAAATACTACACCTACCAACATAAGCAGGATAAACGAAAAAACTCTCATTAAAAGTCTTGCGTGGTTACCTAGGTAAATACCAATAATTTCTGAAATGGATTTACCATCGTGTCGCAGAGAAACATATCCGGAAAGAATGTCGTGCACACCACCAACAAGCAAACAGCCGAATGTAATCCAAATAAATGCGATAGGCCCAAACATTGCACCCATGATAGCACCAAAGATAGGGCCGACTCCGGCAATGTTCAAAAACTGAGTGAGAAGTATTTTCCACGTAGGAAGTACTACATAGTCGACACCGTCTGCCATTCTTATGGCCGGTGTTGGCCTAGAGTCATCCGGGCCAATAATCTTGTTGACTATTTTACCATATGTAAAATAACCGACAATAAGAAGCCCTAAGCAAACCAGAAAAGTAATCATGAAACTCCTCCTTTTTGTTGGTACTATGGCAACAAGTCTATGGAGGCCTTTCTGGTAAGACGCCACCGTAGTACACAATTATCAATTACAATGCGTACTATTATATGGCAAATATTGCTAGAACATTCCCACTAATTTTTCGCCGGTTATAGCTGCGCGTTCATCCCCTGTCACATCCAATACAATTTTTCCGTTATCAAACATTATTGTACGGCTGCCCATCTCCAGCGCGCTTTTCATGTTATGGGTTATCATTATGGTAGTAATTTTGTCGCGGGATATTATTTCGGTGGTTAATTTAAGCACTTTTTCCGCAGTGGCCGGGTCAAGTGCCGCGGTGTGCTCGTCTAGCATAAGCAGCTTGGGTGGGCACAGTGTTGCCATTAGAAGAGTTACAGCCTGCCGCTGTCCGCCGGACAGTAGTCCCATTTTTGTTTTAAGACGATCCTCAAGCCCAAGGTCAAGCTCCGCAAGTTTTTCGCGAAAAGTGCTCAAAAGCTCCCGTCCTATACCAATGCGAAACGGCGCACGGGTGGCGCGGCCATATGCCAGCGATAGGTTTTCCGCAATGGTCATGTTGGGCGCGGTACCCTTCATCGGATCTTGAAACAGGCGGCCTATACTGCGGGCACGTTTGTGCTCAGGTAAAAATGTAATGTCCTGCCCATCTAAGAAAATCCGCCCGGCATCACATAAAAAAATACCGGAAATAGCATTCATAAAAGTAGATTTGCCTGCGCCATTACTGCCAATTAGGGTCAAAAATTCGCCTTTTTCCAATGTAACAGATACATTGTCAAGCGCAATACGTTGGTTAACTGTCCCGGGGTTGAAAGTTTTAAACACGTTTTCAAATTTTAGCATGAAGATTCCCCCTTAGAAATTTTTTTCCGCTTCAACTTGAAAACGGCCCACTGCTCCCGTATCGCAGGCAGGGAAATGGCGGCTACAACAATGATGGCAGAAATAGCACGCAAGTTAGCCTGGTTTATACGAAGGCTTAACGCAAACGCCAAGATTATCCTGTAAATTATTGCCCCCGTGGCTATGGCGCAGATATTCCATATCACTGTGCGTCGCCCAAAGATAGCTTCGCCTATAATAAGGGAAGCAAGCGCAACTACCACCATACCCGCTCCCATGTTAATGTCGGCAAAGCCTTGGTACTGGGCAACAAGCGCGCCGCAAAGCGCGGCAATTGCATTGCCAATGGCAAGCCCCACAGATTTTGTAAATGTAGAATTGATAGAAGACGCGCGAACCATTTCCTCGTTATCTCCGGTTGCACGAACAGAAAGCCCAAGCCGCGTGTGAAAGAAAACCATAAGAAATCCGCCAACAAGCACTGTGATAACAAGCGGCAAAAAAACACGCGGGGCATTGGTTGCACGGGCAAAGATGGTAAAAAGCGTCTCTTCACGCAATAGCGCAATATTGGCGCGTCCGCTCATTATGGCAAGGTTTACGGAGTACAAGGCTGTCATAGTAAGTATGCCTGCCAAAATAGGCTGGATTTTTAGTTTCGTCTGCAAAAAGGCCGTGACAATACCTGCACAAGCTCCAGCCGCCGCCGCAAAGGGTAAGCCCAGAAGCGGCTGCCCTCGAACAATAAAAACAGCGGCAACGGCTGCGCCAATAACATAGCTACCCTCAATTGTAAGGTCTGGTATATTAAGAATGCGATACGCCACAAAAATGCCCATGGCCAGCAGGGCGAAGATAACGCCCAGTTCGACGGCACCTATGAATGCTATTTGTGTCATGGTTGTGACCTCCGAATGATTATTGTTGACAAATGTGTAATCTGCGGACGAATACTTCGTCATCCCTCGCTGGGGCAATGTCATTTTTTTGTAGGGGCAGCGTAGCGAACGTTCCCCGCGCTGCCCCCACAAGAACTGTACATCCCTCTGCAAATAATAACCGCAAGTTACGGATAAATTTCTACATAACTCCCAAGACCGGCAATGCTAACCCCGATAGCCTCGGCAGTTTCTCTATTTACCATAGTTCTAAAGTCCGCCATAGTAATAACAGGTACATCAGCAATATCCGCGCCGCCAAGCACCCGCGACACCATTCTTGCCGTTTCCGCTCCAAGAATGCCATAATCTATCCCAACGGTAGCAAGCCCACCGTCCATCACTTTAGAGTCTGCCCCGGTAAACACAGGAATACCCGCGTCCATAGCAACTTGCGCGAGCGTAGGCATGGCCGCTGCTACAGTATTGTCTATCGGGGTAAAAATAGCGTCTACATGTCCTACCAGCGACAACGCCGCTTGGTGAACTTCACCTGTATTAGTAACGGTAGCTTCACGGTACTGCAGCCCCAATTGTGCAAAAAGCACTTTGGCATCGTTTATAACCGACACGCTGTTAACTTCTCCTAAATTGTATACAAACCCAACCGTTTGAATATCTGGTGTAAGCTGTAGCGCGAAGTCGAAGATAGATTCCACACAAATCCTATCGGAAGTACCTGTAACATTACCGCTGGGTCGCGCAAGATTATCCACAAGCCCGGCAGCTAAAGGGTCTGTTGACGCGGCAAATATCACAGGGATATCACTTGTTGTGGCCGCCGCCGCTTGTGCGGCCGGAGTTGCGATTGCAAGGATAAGGTCGACCTCATTGCCTACAAATATTTGTGCTATGGACGTAAGTGCCGACATATCCGCACCAATGCCGTTGCGGTGGTCGAAGTCTATGTCTGTATAACCCAGAGCGTGCATTTCTTCTATGAAAGATGTGCGGATAAGATCAAGTGACGGATGCTCCATCATTTGGAGGATGCCCACGGTTATTTGGCCATCTGCTTGGTTACTGCTGGTGCAAGCGGTAAAAGCTGCCGCAAAAATGATGATAGAAACGAGTAAGATTTTTTTCATGATATTAGTCTCCTTTTTTTTCGAATTTAGAAGTTTAAGCTAATTGCTATGAGCATAGTTTCAATGGTGCTTTTGCCACTTTCATACTATCTCCACTTTAACATAACTAATCGTCTAAAGACCTCTCGCCCGATTTTAAGAGTATTGAGGACGATTAATCGTGTTTTCGCAAAAGAAATAGTATAACTTCACAAATCAAAGTACAAAAAAATCACCCTCCCTCAACAAAAAAGACTGTCAAGGACGGATGATTGTAATAATCCGCGGTGCCACCTTGATTCACAAGTGCTTCTTTACAAACCACTCATGCTCTCTACGGGCGCAAACACACCCTGCGCAACTAACGTATGCACTCACGTCATGAGCTACTAAGCTTGGGAAAATCCCGCACCGTTCAACATGCCCTCCGCGACCCATTTAAGAATTTGAACCAAAATTACTGTAGGTCCAAACTCAAACAATCCGCACTTCCTGCTCGGCTCTCAGCATAGGGGATAACTCCCCACCCGAACTCTCTGTATGGCGCAAAACTGCCTTTACTCTCGCATCATCGGTTTAATTGTAGGGGATGATACAGCAAAAATTGACTATTGTCAAGTGGAAATTTTAAGATAATTACATAATGTGAATAGCAAGTTTAATTGCCCAAGAAAAAACCAGTAAAACTAAGCCGATAGTTGCAGAGGTGTTTTGTACCCTAAAATCTTTCTGGGATAATTGTTCATCCAATGCTGAATGCGGATAAC
>Ga0123352_10002780_pt1 | contig 24796 bp, 15 predicted proteins | sample TergutLab28metaG_FD_89700 | JGI IMG/M metagenome (GOLD analysis project Ga0123352, IMG submission 89700) | Labiotermes labralis P1 segment gut microbial communities from Petit-Saut dam, French Guiana - Lab288 P1 | ecosystem: Host-associated > Arthropoda: Insects > Digestive system > Gut ...
GCAGTATTTGGAACCGCAAGAAGCCCCCACTTTTCTCTGGCCATTATCTCCGTAACCGTTCAACTTTGGATATAGGTGTTTTGGGTTATATCGGTATACTTTAACATAAGGAACACTCTCCCGTAGTCTGGCACATTCCTCCTAGGACACCCTGCATATGTAGCATGTGTATATCACTTACTGGGAATATTAATAGATGTTTCTTGTTGTATGTTTAATGATTATATTGTGTTTTGGAGTGCACTCTTCAATGTATGTACTGTACTCTGCCTTCACCAACATCCTACTTGCTAACATCTGCTAAGCCCTAGGGGATGCTACTGTACCAATGTATTTCTCACCATACACACAACTTGCAGTTTTAAACTACACTGTTTTAATCATTTTAATTACATTAACTAGTTAATTGTATTTACTGCAAATGTTAACAAACACCATGGATTATAGGTGAACTATGTGCATGCAAATTCCACATAACTACATGTCAAACTTCAGTGCAGCAAATTGTGATCACAGAACACTGAAGACAACACATACAAAAGCGTCTAAACATGTATGCCAATAAAGCGCATTAAAGTTGTTGGCTATTCTGAAATACACCATATAGTGCATACAAAAGCGTCTAAACGTGTATTCCAATAAAGCGCATTAAAGTCGTTGGTTATTCTGAAATACACCATATAGTATCTGACCATTTCTTGACAATATTTCTTAAGCAAACATTTTTGTTACGTTTACATACATTGTTGACTATTTCCATATCTAGATTCTGTAATCCTACAAGGATCCACGGAGTGAGAATAAATATATGATATGATCCAACAGTAAAGCCACGTGGTATGATACACAGTACAGTTTGTATTCCTACCATTTCTCACTACTTGGGATGAGAATTTGACCTTCACCATCTGAACAGGACTTGTGTCATTGCAACGAATCTTCATCCACTGGTCGTCAGGTTGTTCCTCCATCGTCTCCGCGGAGAACATGTGTGTCAACAACAGAAGAAACGGTAAGCACCAGAAGTGTCTCTGTCTTAACCTCACTTGCAATTTCATGACTTTCGTAAAACCTATTTGCAGCAAAATACCATGCCATCTCTAAGTATAATCTCTAATCTGGCGCGATACAGTCCATTCTGACTTCTCTAACAGGGAACACAAAACTCCCATTTTCGTATGCATACGACTGTCATTTACGTCGCCGTAATATTGCAACTGCAGGCCACATTCTAAGTTCCTGTAATTGTAACATTTTAATTTTCTGCGATGTCAAAAATAGATATACTGATGGAGTTGTATTAAAAATACTAACACTCCACCCATATTAACACACTTATATTACCAATACAAACAATACACCCATACTAACACAATTTACGGTACAAGCCGCCATTTTGAATTTACATTTCTGTGCCGCATGGATTAGGGATGTGTTGTTTCCATTCGAAAGGGCTGCGGCTCAACAGACCTGTGGTTCAATTAGATCCGGATGGACGTGTATTGTCTCGTTCGACGGTAGCCTTTGTTTACTCACCTGCCTCTTTCACAAGTCATTCAGTCATCGTTCATTATATTGAATACAAACGAAGCATTACAGTTAACACAGCTCTTTCATATTTATCTTCAATGCATATGTTAAAGGCAAATGTCAAAGACGTATTTAAGAGAAATTTTAAAGATGCATTGAAGACAAATATCAAAGAGCTGTGATGACTAATACTGTACTTCATTGTATTCAATATAAGAGAAGGGGATGAATAAAAAAACATTCACTAACCATCTCGTTCATCAGTCTGTAATTCCGTCTCTTCACGGAACCCACTGTTACCAGTTCCAATTAATTAACACGATTTGCTCATTCACCACGTGAAGTATTAGTTATGTTGAATGGCAGTGGGGCTATTAATTCCCCTTTGTTCAGTTTTGTAGAGGTTTTCCATAAATGACGTCAAGCTCCAAAGTGGGATTCTGTGCAGAAAAGCTAGATATCTTATACTTCAATTAAGGAAATTCCCCGGATGGTGATGAATAGATGGAAGACGGACTGTAGTAATTGTTTCCTGTAGGCCTAAATTGTGCTCATTGTTTATTATGATGTTTTGCATTAGTAAGGGCCAGCGCGCACAAGCGGTTGGAACCGGTTTTTTTTTTCTTCTTCTTCTTCTTAAAAACTGCTGAGATGAAAAGTCTTGTTTTAAATAGCAACGGGCGCACGGACGGTAGTTTCACCGCAGCGTTTTTCTAATCGCAACATGCTTCATTTTCTGGGCGGTGCGGTGGCCGCCCTGCGGGTGGAGTTGGCAATGGAATACAAAAGAACATACCTGCCTTCGCGCACGTGCGGCAAAACAACCGCAAGGCCACCAGTCTTCCTCTGCCGTTCCAAGCAAGTGCACACATCATGGAACTAGACTTCAAGATTTTTGATAATGAGAGATTAATAACTGAGGTGGAGAAAAGGCCGGTACTTGTACAATAAGGCGGTACAAGACTATAGTGACAAAAACTGCAAAGAAAAACTGTGGATAGTAGTTTGTGAAGCTGTAGTGCCGAATTGGAGCCGAGTGGGCATAAGAGCAAGGATGGCAGCAGGTAAAAAGTGTAAAAACCCAATTTTATGTTCACTGCAATTTATTTGTACAAACAATAGAATATTCTTTTATAATCTCTTTATAAAATTTGACAGCATTACGTACCTGGAAGTAATAACAATATCAGCCTATAATAATTTTGCTTCTAGGCAATGAAATTCAACGTAAATGGAGAAATATTCGCGATAATTTCCGAAAAGAATTTCAGTTGCAAAAGAAGATGACATCAGGGCAAGGGAGAAGAAAAAGGCGCAAGTATATTTATTTTGACCAACTCCTTTTCCTCCTGCCGATAACGCAAGAACGAGATACATGAGGCAATATCACTCCTCCACCAAATGCTAAAGAGACTGAGGATCCAGATGTAACGACAGGAAATCAAATGGGAGAAGGCTCTCATGCGAACGATGATACTTGCAGGCAACAGAAGCAGAGCTCCAAAACAACTTACGAGGAATCTATTGGAAATAATTAAAGGAAAAAGTAGAGATAATATTGATGAAGACAAACCCGTTTTAATGTCTCTGGTACCTTCGTTCAAAAAGCTGAATGACGAACAGAAATTCATAGCGGAGGTGGAATTTTTAAATGTTATGATGCACATAACATTTTGTCAACGTCCCTATCATGACAGCAATCCACCTCAGTTTCCGTCTTATTCTAACCTACCTGGTCCATCTGCACATACTTCATACATTGGAATCCTCCCCAGTGTTAAAATTCCTTCCGGAACATATCGCAAGGTTTGTAATGACTTCCAACGTCAACACAATCAGTCCCCTAAAAATTCTTATTCTGAATTCACGCCTAGTCCACAGCAATCTACTTCCACCAGCAGCAGTACACCCCTTGCACATATGTCACCCTCTGATAGAAACACATGTCACTGTTAACAGATTCCGAACTGTTCGAACTACATCGGATAGGTTGTAGTTGTATTTCCTTATCTTCGTAACCCAAAAAAAAGAAAGTATATTTCAGGGCTACGACGAATATAAGACAAGTATCGCTCATGATGTTATGTTGATATGATTCATATAATAAACGAAAAATAAGAAAAAATGAGTTATTTCAGTGTTCTTACATTCGAGTTTCTACCAGTCTTTCTTTTGGTGGCACAGATGCCCTCATCACAGTATTTCGGTAGAGAATTTTGGGTCTAATCGTGGATAAAAGCTCGTCGAAACTGTTGCAAGTCGTTCTTAAATATCCAAAGAATTAATTATTTTGGATGCATACGCAAGTCTTCATAAAATTTTTGGAACTGCCCTTTTAGTAGTTTTTTATTTACAAGTGGACTTGGTTCTTAGCAGAAGAGCGCACACAGCAACCGACTCGACAAAATCCATACTCGTGTAGTGCACACACTGTCAGCACAAGGTCGTGAGGAAAATGTGAGAACGTAGCGTTTCTTTCACCGTCCGTGCGCACAGCCAAGAAATATTCGGCCGCCGCGGCTGTTTCACCGCTGCGACAAAAAACCGCCAGTGAGCGCTAGTCCTAAGGTAGTACGGACTGATGTTTTGGCTATAAACAGTGGCAAATACTTTCAAATACTTTCCATAGGTAATTCATTTTCTTTTGACCTGTGGCGGGGGGGGGGGGGGGTTGGGGGGTGGTCGTCTTGTTGTGTGACGTCATTTCGAAGGGCCGTTTCGGCTTTATTGAAAAGTGTGCCATTTGGGGTGGGTCAATTTTACGTCCAAATCGTATGACGTCATTTATGGACAAACCCATGTGCGTTTATTTGCACCACATCCCGAATTCTTTTCATTAACAATACGATTCACACCATAGTCACATGAATTATCTTAATATTTTACATATTTGTTGGAAATGGCTGGGAAACAAACTAGAACAGTAGCCATAAGGTTTCTGAGTTTGGCGGTTGGCATTGTGCAATCGACAGTTGCCTTTTATGGCGCAGTACGCCGCGCCTCTCAACATCAAAACAAATCAACTACTTTCGTTGTGGGATGAACTACAACTGACAACATTAACGATAACCAATTACCCGTCATCAATATAAAGAATTCCGTTCATGAACAATTGAATACCCACTTTCATCACCTGGTATATGAATATACACAAGAATATGAAGATTAAGGCACCTGAATTTAAACACGTGCTTTAAATAAAACAACAAATGAACTAGTGTGTTAAAGTTGTGACTAAGAAACTAAACAACTATTAAATGTCAAATACAATATATTTTTAATCGCATAGATCTACTAAGTTTTACTACCAAAATAATAATCAATTTTTATTGTCCATTCAGACCAACGGGGATTTGTTACTAATACTGAAGTTCTACAAACATATTTTACAATATATACAAATTTAAACAATTTAAAATGTATGTATATTTTAATGTAAGTAATATGGGATCCCATAATACATAAATGTGCAATAATTGTACCTTATGTTCTATAAGTTGATCTGAAGATGGTTAAGAATAACCGCAACATGCATCTTGTACGTAGTTTTTATTTCAACCAACAATGCCCAATACATATATATTATTTTAACAATATTTATATTATTATCACTTCTACATGTTTCGATATATTTGTGTCATTCGCAGGGAGTTTCAGAGTTGTACATAGCTAGAGTTACGTAGTATATATATTAATAAAATTTCATTAAAATTATCAAATTTTATATTTATGTTGTTGCTGTTGTTGATAAAATGTAGTCTATATGATTTTTACAATATAATTTCTATCAATTGTATGTTTACGTGGCCGTATATACATATGGATATTCTGCCTCTAGGCTGAAATACAGTGTATGATGGACTTACTCTGTATTGCAGCTGCCAGTGTGCTGGAGTGGTGTGTACTAAACTGTGGTGGATAATGGACTACATGACGTCGTCTTTTGACATTGGCAAAAGTGTAGAGAGGGTTAAGGTCGTTGACTTTCTTTTTTTTCAATTAGTACGTTGTGTTGTTGGAAAATTTTTATGTAAAATGATTCCCAAGAGTTCATATTGTTTCCTTTGTTTCATGGTTTCAGTAGTTGTATGGTTCGGTCTACAGTTCCGTATTCATGTTTATTGTTTAGAATGTGCAATGCGTATGCTGAGATTGAGTTATTTGTTTTGATGTACCTTGTGAGTACGCGATGTCATATTTCAATTGATCGTCCAGTTTGGCCAACATATGAATAATTACATATTCTGCATTTTAATTTGTATATGCCGCTAGAGTTTATTTATTTAGTGGTATTCTATAGCGGAGACGGTTGTTAATGGTGTTGTTAGTTCGAAGGGTTATATTCAAATGAATATATTTGAATCCATTTTTATTTTACAAACAACAATCACATAAATATTTTGATTTTAGAACTTCTATATGAAATTTTATTAATGTACAAACTACGTATCTTATAATCATAAGGTTCGTCATCTCCGTTGTGTTTATAATTAAAATAGGTTGGAGTGTATGTACTTGTCTAACACAACTGCATGATGGTAGAGATATGTATAGAATTTATTACATGAAGAACTATATGTTTCGGCACTTTACATTGGCCAGCGTAAAGTGCCGAAACATTTAGTTGTTCTTTATGTAATAAATTCTATACATATTTCTACCATCATATAGTTGTGTTAGACAAGTACATACACTCCAATCTAGTTACGTATCTTATAGATATTCAACTTTGGAACTCCCTTAGGATGATACAAATGTATCAAAACGTGTAGGAATGATTACAATATAAATACTGTTAAAAGAAAAAATGTATACTTTGTGAATTGTTGGTTGAAATAAGAACTATACTATTGTTGTGTGTGAATGCAAATATAATCAATTGTTTACATTGTAGAGAAGGATTAGGTTATGAGTTGGGGCCCCGGGCAAGGTTCAGGATAGGGTTACGAGCACAAGAACACGGTAACGTGTGAGCGGTCGACCGGGAAACTGAAGGTAGTTAGTGTGATGTGTGTGATTATATGGCTGGTGTTTGTGCGTGGCAGTAATATTGGGCAGTGCACATGCGAACTTGGGTGACTGCATTATGATGACGTAGTAGGAGGGGCGGTGATGGGTGGAATGGATAAGAAGACAGAGAGAGTGGCGGTGTTGTGTTTATTACAGTACTTTTGTGTTGTTTTGTTACAGTACGACGAATAATGTATGAACGATATCATTCTGTATTTAGTATTGCTAGATCAAAATGTGGAGGCAGTGTGTTTTATGTCAAATCTGATCAAGGAGGTTATAATTATTGCAGTCAAAATGTGATGGGTTTTACACACACATTTTCTGTCTACATAAATATTTTGAATCGTATCAGTACGACAAAGCGGTTATTCATTAATCACAGTCTAATGCATTTTGTTACACACATGTTTTTCTTTTAATGTACATATGTACAGATGTATGCACAAATGCGATAGGTGAAACGTTAGTGTGTGGACGAGAGACGGAAGCAAGACTAGTGCGGCTTGCTTCGCTTAGCTCAACTAGAAGAATGCCCGATGACCTCTGTCCGGATAGAAACAGAGGCAAACGTACTTGGTACGCTGGGGAATGAGAAAGTAGAGGCGACGCAGGAGGACCCTCTCCGACGTACCCGACGGCGGACGTGATGGCGGAAGTTGGCTGCCCGCGGCCTGACCGCCCGAGGCCTGGCGCGTTGTCCGGCGGTGCTGTGCTACGAGTTGCTTGAGGTTCTTTCCGGCAAGCATCTCTCAGAGACAGGATCGCGAAGCAGATGCACTTCCCCTCGTATATTGTCTAAACAACGTAAGAGGAAGAGGGCTGTCATTAATGGTCCGACACACTTGCATTTGTCTCCCACCCCTCTTCAAGATCAGGGTAGAAAAAGCCACCTTTTCCGCAGGTGCAGAACTACTCGCCTCGAATGCCACCGCTGGCGTGCGGTTTCTGCTGCCCGAACTTCCGCATGAAAGCTTTAACCTGTTGGTCCGGCTGTGCCGTCCCAAACATGTCGACAAATTGGCGAGGTCCCAGTCCCCGGTCCATGCAGATCGCAAAAAGGCATGAGTACAGTCCGCACGCGTTGGTGTTAAAATAATGTAAAGTTCGCGTGTTGTAGTTCCACAGATTGCAGGCTCGTTGGAGAGAGTGGCGTATGACCAAGACGAGCAGGAACAGCGCGTAGAGTATAAATAGTAGTTGATCGAGAATGTCGTTTCGTGATGGAAGGCGACCCAGTGGGTGGCGGCTTCGGTGTGAATATCCGTGTTAATAATGACTGTGTATCTGACGAGTCTAGGAAAAGGGAGAGCGATAAAGAGATCGGAAGGGAAGAACAATAGTTATGTAGGAACCTGGCGGGGCCCACGACAGATCTCGAGTGTGTCAATGTTTCAAAAATCGGTCGTGACTGTTGTCAATCTATCTGGAAACTGGCGTCAAATTGTAAGTGTGCGAGAATCGTCACCGCCTCGTGAAGCGCCTCGTCAAATTTTATTTCTGTGCAGACGTTGCCGTTGTCGGGGAGACTGGCGTGACCGTCTGTGGCGCCGCCGTCGGGCATGAGATCGAAGATAAGCATGAATTTGGCGGGCGTGATCTGGGTTCCCTATACGCGTGATTTATCTCGAGACCGCTTAAGACCGTCTGATTAGACATCGTACAGAATTTGACACTGCATATGTTAAGAGAGATCGTAGTTGAATGTCGCCGTTCGCGTCCATTGTGAATATGATTCAGCTTGACGTACAGGATAATGTCCGTCGATATCGCGAAATCCGAGCTTTGCAGCATCCCTAAGAGCAGGTGTTTGGGTAAGCATCCAAGCACGGTGTTATCTATTGACACGGTCTTCGAGTCCACTCCTAACGTGACACACTTGAGCGCCATTCTGGTCGTGTCATTTGCATTTTCCAGCTGGATGGTGGGCGACGATTCTTAGCGTTTCACGTGCAGAGTGGTGCCCAGGAATTTCAAGACGGTCCGGCGTCGCCTTTGGAACTTAGGACGTAAACGTCGCTCTTGGATTTTCTCAATTTTAAATGAAACTGCACCTCTGGCAGCAGAAATCGCGGCACGTCATATATGTCGAAGTTTATCTAGATCTCTTATTCGCCATCTTCCACATGACTAGGTAACCGCTGTTTAATGCTTCAGCTTGTGGGTTGTGGACAGGAAATTCCTTCGTCGGGGTATCAGGACGAGATCGTATGATGAATGTGCGAAACGTCCTGTCCGTAGATGTGTAGTCTCTACGTAATCACTATAGCTGTACAGATCTGTCGAAGACGAGACGCAAGCGCCGTTTAGAGTGGCGCTGCATTGAACAAATAGTGGAGGAGGTAGTTGACCACGATTATTCGGTCAACAGCTTCCAGGTCCTATACCGTCATGCTCCACCAGTCTTCCATGCACCGATTTATGCATGTCGAGATATTCGTATGTCTCGGTACAGCCCGGCACGACGAATTCGAAGTCCGACTGATTCACAGGAGTGTATGGGTTTATAGTGCATGACGCGCTGCCACAGCACCGTACTCCGCACGGTCGCCTTTGCTAATATACCGAACTCGAATCTCGTAGTAGGGCTCGACATATTGAAACGGTGCTGTCGTGGCGTTGACCACCCACCCAATCGACGGTCGAGGTTAAAGAAATAGTAGATTTATGTCTCTACTCCCCTCTGTGCTTTCGTTGTATGTTATAGTTTGAATTTTACTTTATCGTTGTTACTTCTTAGCCGGAGTCTTCCTATTCTTCTTCCCCACCGAAACAACCTCTGAGGTTATGATGGTGTCGAACAGTTTGGATTTGAATTTGGATAATACCCTCTACGCCCACTAGGGCAAATGATCGGCCAAGGTATAATTTAGGTTTTTTTCGGGTTGTGTATACGCTCTGGTTCGTATACGTGCGGTTGAACAATCTGTTCCCTATAAACAGAGAAGCAAGAATCTATATTATAAACAAGTAATATACACCACATACAAATTCACCATGAATACTTGATAAATGTCTGTCTTTCAATTCCACACTGCTCACGTAACATGTATGGTTAGAATATTACTTGAATTATTATTTGTCACCCTGTGTATAACAACACTGTTCCTAGAAGTACACTTCCTACAAGAAATAGTTAGTTGCCTCATGCAAGCTCACTTATTGTGCTATCCACACACTGATGATTTCAATAGTTTAATGAAATCGTAAACCGATTAATCACACGCAATTTTCAATACAACTGTTCCTTCTGAGTTTATAAATGCACCCCTTTGGTGAACTCTAATTCTGTGTCGTAACACAGTTGTAATAACACGTATGTACCTGAAGCTTCACTTTTCTGCCTTATGCAGCACTAGTACGAATTACAAGGATGCACTTCCCTGTGAAGGTGCAATTCACACACAATTTACAGTCAGTATAGCTGACGCGTGCAATAAATTACCCTTGTGGTAAAAACACTGTAAGAACCCTTTGTTCATTTCCAAATGTGACAACATGAATTACATGCTCCCTCATGGATGTGCATGCAGACACTAGCAATGAAGAACTGACGCCAAGCCACGGTGGTTCCACGCGCACTGCTCTTATGCTAGAAAAAAGAAAAAGTTCTCGAAGCGTCTAACTCGCCTGTGACGTCAAATAACTCGTGATGGTTGCATCATCCCTAAGTTAACAAGAGTTGTGCAATCTGATGCACCAATGTTACACCTATTGTTCGCGAGAAAATCCAACTGTAAAAATTCTGCCCTTAGAGTAACAAGTTGCATGGCACCAATTTCGCCTAGGATCTTAGCCCCCGTGTTCTGCACTTGACGATATATGTCCCTAGGGCCCCGTTTGCCCGGGGGTTCCAGAGCTCGAAAGATGCCGGCGAGGAAGGTGTCTATGCCTTCTTCCTGCTGCCCGTAAAGAGTGCCCACGTACTGGGGCCCGAAGAGTTCGTCCAAATACCCGCTTTTGACACCACTTCTCTGGTGTACGCAGTATTCGACAAGATAGCCCACATTTGTCTCCGAGCATGATATTCGTCGGCCCAATTTTTGTACATGATATCGCATTCAACTAACATAAGCGACCACGATAAGAGATAAGGGACGCGTTCGCCCAGTTTTGTCAGCCCCACTATGGCGATGGACTGAAAGTCTGTTTTATCCGTGTGCACGTAATGCACTTATTGAAAAAGCAATTGTCCTCAGGAGAGGGGTAATGAACACTGAAAAGACAGCCCGTGAGCGCTTCTCGTACCAACCTCGTTCCGACAAGGTCACAGTAAATAACATTGGGTTTTAGCTCCGTCCCCGATATGCCGTTTTCCGATAGGCCAACTCGCACAGGTCATCTGCACGTTCGCCAGGTATGGGATCCACATGATTAGCATTCCGGGGCTGGAAACAGGAGGGGATGTTGTCGGGATTCACTCCGCGGCTTGCGTAGATCAGCAGAGTGAAATAAAACGTTGTCGTCGCCTCAGTTACCAAATGCCCGAAGCCGGAATCATGCCGTCGAAATTTAGCCCTATTCTGTCCACGTAAAGAGACGTTGGCGAATTCCGCGTCTGTCGCGCGTGAACTGTATTTCATACAAATTATATTCCCCCCTCGTGATCTTGATAGTATTTAATTCCTCGGCGAAATGCCCCTCAGGTCCTCCAACTCGTAAATTGACCGAGGCGATCTACGACACTTTTTTTTTAAATCCTAAAGCCTCGGAGGCCAGTTCAGTTAGACCGATTTGTCTCATCTCATCTTATCTTTGCTGATCCGCACCATCTGCCCGAGATAGTAGATGGGTGGTAGGCCGTCTTGATTTTCTCCCATATGCGCAACACAGTCGCTCACGAATGACGGGGTCATCCGTGTGTTCGAGTTCACCGCGTCGTTGTACGACAAGACGTACATGTCGAACAAATGCACTTAGCTGAACGTGATGTCTCTTCTGAACCACTTGTAGAGTATTGATTTCAACGTTCTATTAAAACGTTCCGCGAATCCCTCACATACGCACCGCTACGTACTCGCTGTTTAAGAGCATCCAATTTTTGGCGCTTAGAAACTTTTTGCCCTAGTCCTTTGATATCGCCAGCGGTTCTCGTGCGCCATTCCTGGCCATTATTGATCGGAATGCCGAAGCGACAGCTTCGACCGACTTGCAGCAAATCGACACCGATTAGGCGTACTTGGAAAATGCGTGGATCGCAGTTTGTAGATGTCTGTGCCCGTCGTTGTTCGAGGCGGGAGAGTCCATTTCCGCTAGTGCTTGCAACCACAGATCGTTCTTGTTACTCACAGCGTAGGGATTTTATTAAACCTTATTCGGGCGGTAATTGTAGAGTGTACGGGTCTTGCAGCAACAGCTAGTCTTTGATCTCGCCCGTCATAATACGTTCTTTTGGCGGAGGGCGGCCTGGAGTTTCCGCAGTGTCGAGAACGAGGACGGATGCGAGACATATTATTATAACCAGATCATTATATTTGGTCGTCCACCGCTGTTGCATTTGTTGCGGCCTACTCTCCGAAGAGAATAATTTAGATATGACCTCTCTGTACTGTGTGCTCGGATAGTCTTAATGTGTCCCGACGGTTCGTTATCGCTCAAATGCCGGTCTATTCCAGGACACGATTTACGTCCTTATATCTTCGGACGTCAAAACACAACTGTCTTTAAGCAAACGGTGATACTCTAGCTCTTAAATACATGTTTCGTCCTCTATATTGGTCATCATCAGTTTATACTTCTTACTATATGTTAACTAAACAATATACATAGTGTGTGTTTTTGATGACGAGATCTCGTTTACCATATCCTGTAAGCTGGATTCACGTTAAAAGTTGTAGTTACGTGTAATACCCAGTATATTATAATATGTCGCCATGAGGGCAATTTCTTGACAATATAACAATTGATGCTATAAGGCTTATATGTGGCAGGGTACTAATAGGCTGTGCATCGAAATACAGGCTTCATGAAGGTAGTAGCCGGATGGCGTCTTGGTGGTTAGCTCCTGGATGTATGTTCGGGAGGCCGAAATCTATAGATGAGGTGGGGCTTGTGGATGTGGGCGGTGTGTTGTAGATCCCTTTGTGTAGACGGGCTTACTTTAAGTTGTAAACCTCTAATGTATTATTGTGGAGGAGAGACCTTGATGTGGGCAGTCTGTGATCTGCGGAAAGTATAGATGGTGTATTCGCTGGGAATGAATTTCAATGTGGGTGTCCGGTAATGTAGCAAATAGTATTTACTAGTAGGTAGAAGCTGCATTTGTATTGCTGGTGTTAGATCGAGGTGTATATCGTGGCTGGTAACAGGTAATAGAAAAACTGTCACTATTGAAACTGACACTTTTGTAGCATCCGTGTGTGAATGCGCTGTGTAATAGCATGTAGATTTGTTATAAGCGTGTGTATTAATTCTTGGAGACGGTCCCGTTGCTATGTGGTTGTAATAATGTTAGTTTAACAAAAACTCACTTATCACTTCTGGAACTCACCCTTGTAGGACAAGATGTAGTTTAATGTAGTACATGGAGCTGAAGAGTGTGTTAATTCTTTGGATCGGCTTCTTTCTTATGTGGATGTAGTGACTTGTGTTGGAGTATTGGGGTATTGACCGCGTGATGGATGTGGTGTGTGGTCTGATGTAATGGACGGTGGGTCATTGACACTCTCCTAAAGGTGAACAACTCTTTCACATCCATTATCAGTAGGGGTGCTGCAAAATTCGCAACTTGATCCATGTGTTATACGTGCGCGACTCTTATCTTCTCTTTGGTTTTCAACGCATCTGCTGCGCTTGATGAACGCCCCAATATCTATTCTGTCGTCGTAACGTGGCCGGTTAAAGTACTCGGGTGACACCAGGAATATCTCTACGTTTTTATGTGAGCGGTAGAGCCTCCAGCGCGGTTTTCAAGAAAGGAAGCACAAACCCGCCTCGTTTACACAATTAAATTCCACGTCTTATGGAGAGCGATCTTCTTGTCCACCAGACTTCGGACCTTGTCCTGTTTTTGCGCAGCCAATTGGCACCAGATTGGAAATTTTACAGTTTCCGTTTAGGATGAGTGCAATTACAATTTTCCTACCACCAGACTACTGTCTGTATTCTCGATTATAGCATTTCACCGTCGAGGATTTCAAAGCGTGGCAGTTATGATAATTTGAGCGTATTCGTCTCATAGTCTATAAGACCCTACACCACTGCGACCTCGGACGGAAATATATCGGTTCGGAATCGGAGCAGTTTATTCGTGCCATGCGGGAGATCGAGCAGACGGTAAACGTGTGGCCCATGCGCTGCATCGAGATATGTCTCGTACAGACCGTTGCTGTACTCGGGATACACTTGTCGGGCCAGATACGCAAATTGAATCTTGTGACGCATGTTCTCGAATAAGACACAGGCACTTGGCATTAAGTGACAAGTCCCTACTGAATTCAACCTGCAGGAACAGTTTCTGCATGATAAGTATATAGCTGATGTTCTTGTGATGACTGGCCTTGGGAAATAGATCGCAAACATCACTTGCTTCAGCTCGTTCATCAGATCGTCCAGCACGACCAGTCTGGGACTGCGCTCCTCGCTGCCTCCTCGAAATCTGGGTTGCCCCTATGATAGGCAATCCGTCTTGCTGCCTCGGCTAAAAAATCTCGAAGGACAGCCGGGTCCTTTCTGAAAACCACACGATATGGCAAAAAGTGGGCTCGGTTCACAGTTTATGGATGTTCGCGAGTAATCTGACGAAAAACGACGTTTTGCTTGAACGTGTTCATCACACGCACTGAGAATTGCGACCATTGTGTGTATACCTATACGGGACGGAGTCCTAATCATACCACCGCCTGCGCTCGCGAAACGGCAATTTATACACCTCCTGGGGCTCCGTCCCTATCGATACCGTTTTCCCTTGCCTAAACCACTGCAGTAGCACTCTTTGCTTTTGCGCTTTATCTTCTTTTTGAGGCTCAACTGTGATGAAACCATCACCATCACCATCACCACCACCACCACCACTACCACAACCAACCTCCAATATCGTGTCTCATTTTCTGTCAAGTTGACGATTTGAGTCGCCGCGAAATTGTGGGTTATACCCGCACCTTATACACGGCCATTTTCTACATAGTACTAGCTACTTCTTTGGGGCACCGGACACGAACTACAAAACGTAATTATCGGGCCCGAGGTCGTTAGTCATGTCGCCCAATCTGCCTCCGTACTTCAGTGCAAGACACTCCCCGCACTGTTGTATGTAGAATACGAAATCGGTATCGCAGTAAATGGCCCTCTCATTCAACGCGTCCACATACGAGCAGAGTTTGAGACGCGCCCCAGTCGTCCCGTACGACCCGATGGTGTGACGCAGGATAGGAATATTCTCCTCATCTTCCACGTAATTCCACGTGACCCAGATAACATCGTCGCCGGTAAAAAAGCAGATTGGTCACTTCGACATCAGGCGTAGCGAGGAATCGGAACAGTTCCTGCGGATCGGCTATCTTCTTCATCTGGGGACTGTTATTCGATTCCGTCAGTTTGCCCCAGAACGAGTTTTAGACTACAGCTTGGCCAGCCCCCTCTTGCCCGCGTTTTTCCGGATAGACGCCTTGTCGATCTTCATGTCCTAGCTCTCGAAAAAAAAGTGATTTATATGTCCTCGTCCTCGAGGATCTGCACCCATCCTGGATAGCCGTTATCTTCCGCCTTCGACTTGAGAAAAGTGTCGACGTATCGAACTAAATGCCCTACTTCGTCTTCTGGGGATCATATTGTGTCACCTCGTATTCGTAAAATTCGTGGACTCTGGGTAAGGTGTAGCCGCGCTTGACCTCGGCTTTCACGTCGTCCACCACCCAGGTGCCGGTCATAGCCCTCTACGAGACCGTCTCGTGACGGCACTGCGTTTGGGAGACCGACTCCGCGCACGACCTGCACAGAGAGAATATCAGTCGGCTGTCATATCTGGATGGCAGCACCAATTGGTACAGGCTCCGCAGTGTGTGTACAGTTCACCGCACGAGCCCCTCCTTCGCGAAAATGGGTGGTACGTTCCCGCATGCGGCATGGATCGTAGGATGACACAAGGGAAGTCGAAATATTTGCACCCACGCGGATGCAGACTCATGACTTCGACGTATTGTACCGTCTCTTATCCCTCCCTTTCTCTGTAGTGCATCCGCGTAGCCTCAGTGCACCCTCCATTCAGCGCATCTCTCGTCCTCAGATGGTCCTCCTCCTCCTCTTCCAACCCTTTGGGATCTCGAACTCGCACTCACAGTTAACCCTGACATGATATCCATCCTGCTTTATGCGTTCCAAGCGAAACATGGTCTGCTCGTACCTCTCGGCCAAGGTGTCGTCCCCGTATACGGTGGCTACATTATGAAACGGCATGCACATGCGAACTTTCTACTGGTACACTTTGATAAACTGCTTGCAAATCAGTGTTGTCACCAAAAAAGTTGATTCATGAATTTGAATTTGGATAGTATAATCTTACTTACTACCTGCATGGAGCACAATCCGTCTTGAGAAGCTAACCGGTTCTCAGCTGGTCAAGAATTTCCCCACATTTTATGGAACTCGAAGGTTCGTTGCCATATTCACAAGTGCCTGCCACTTGTCCCTATTCTTAGCCAGATCGATCCAGTCCATGCCCTCACAACCCACTTCCTGAATATCAATCTTAATATAATCCTCCCATCTACACCTGGTCTTCTATGTGGTCTCTTTCCCTCAAGTTTCCCCACCAAAACCCTACATAACCTCTCCTCTCCCCATACGTGCTACATGCCTCACCCATCTCATTCTTATCGATTTGATCATTAAGCTCCTCACTATTTAGGTTTCTCCACTCCCCTGTTACCTCATCCCTCCTGGGCCTAAACATTCTCCATAGTACCCTATTCTCAAACACCCTCAGCCTATGTTCCACCCTCAATGTGAGTGATCACATTTCATACCCATATAAAGGAAAAGGCAAAATTATACTTCTGCATACCTTAATCTTTATATTTTTGGATAGCAAACTGGAAGACAAAGATTCTACACCGATTGATAGCAGGCATTCCCTGACTTCAATCTGCTCTTAATTTCTGCCTGAATAGAATCTTGATTTGTAAAGGTTGTTCCCAAATATTTGAACTCCTCCACGCTTTCAAAGGAACTATTATGAATCTTTGTATTCTGACTTCATCCTGCATTGTAATATTGAGACATGATCATGTACTTAGTTTTACCAGCAATTTCTTCTAGTCCAATCTACTTACTAGCAGCTATTAAGTTTCTGTGTTTTGCTATGCAGTGTGTACACTTCCACCCATTATACTTACATCATCAGCATAAACCAAAAGCTGAAGTGTACCATTTAATTTCAAGCCATCCTGGTTTACCTGGACCTTCTTACTAGCATACTCTAAAGCAAAGTTGAAAAGAAATGGAGATAAACGTCTCCTTATATTAAACCATTCTTAATAGAAAACATATCAGACAAAATGCTTGCCTACCTGGACACTGCTATAGGATTCAATCAGACAGTTTTTTATTAGCCTTACCAGTTTCATGGAGATACCAACTCAGTGAGAATATTATACAAGTCTTCCCTCCTAACTTAATCATACACTTTCTTTAAGTCTACTAATAGCTGATGCACTGCTTCAATGTATTCCCATTTTTTTCTGAAGTATTTGATGAATGCAGAATATATGATCAGTAGTTGACCTGTTGCATTGAATTCCATACTGAAGACACCCAATAATTTTCTCTGCATATGGAGATAACATTGGCTGAGGGATTCTGGATAAAATTTTTAAGTAGTTGGCAAAAGTGCTATGCCTCTATTACTACAATTTGTTTTATCACCCTTCTTATAGATAGGTAAAATGATCGACTCCTTGAGGCAATACCTACTTCTTCCAAATAGAATTAATGAGTTTATGGGTCTCAGAGCAAATTGATCTACATAATCATTTTTTTGTTTTGGATATCAGAGTTACAATTGTGCTACAATGTAGACACATAGAGAAGTAAAGTATTACAAGGACAGACATTCAGTGGCACAGGGCCAGGCATTACAAGTGATTATAAATAAGATAAATTACAGGGGATAAATATGTTTGACGGTGTGCTGTATGTGATGCATTTAGTCAGTACTAATGGTGACTGGCAAAGTGTAGATAAACATAATAAAACTCAGAAGCTGACAGATGGGTTGGATTAATTAGCAAATGTATAAAAGTGCAAGAAGAATAAAAAGAACAGGATGCAGAACTCACAGAACGACATGAGAGCATAAAATACAAGGCAATTCATGACTTGTGGATCCAACTGCAAGATATTATTTCTCCCCATCTTTGTGATAAAAATTGTTGATACCAATATGAGTCCTATTCTCAGTGATTACAGAGTTCAAAGTGTTTTTTGTGTAAATGCCCTCTAGTGAAACACGTGTCACAAGTCACATTATGTGACCTTGAATCACCTGAAACAGGAACAGTCAGTGGAAGCTGCAACTCGCAACTCTCAACCCGCAACTAGCAACTCATGCTATTCATAACCGAGTGGCAGTATGAGTTGTGGCTGGTGGAGGTATTTTCAAAAACCTGCTTAATGCACAGGCCAGTGTAAATTGAAGGCAGTTTGAATTAAGTCCAATTAATACTTTAAGCTTGTTAGGTATTATGCTTGTGGATTATTTTGTTCCATTTACTTTCAATAATCCTTACATTCACTCTAAGTTTCCAGCAGCCATAACTCTGCACCCACCCAATATCGGACACTCGTTTATGTAAACTTTTTTTTTATCACATAGACCTACAAACCTATTTCCTGCAGTAATGTCCATAAGTGATCAATATGAAAAGATTAATGTTCAGCTTTGATGAAAACTGGGCTTTTAAATAAGATTGTGGAAATATTGCAGGAGGAGCATGATAGGGTAAAGAAGTTTAACTTAAACCATGGGAAGGAACAGTAAGATAGGAGGAAAAGTGTTGAAATTCTGTCTAAAGGATACAACTAAGCAGATGCCTCTTGACCTTTTCACACAAGGAAAAATATGTCAAGTTTTGGTAAGTATTCTTTCCAGAATATTAGACAAGGGAGCAGTTAGAAACCAGGTAACTTGAAATACAATCTAACAGGTATGATCGAGCTAATTAACCAGAAAACCTGGAAGTTGAACCCAAAGAGAAAATAATTAAAGACCAGAAAGGCTCTTACATCTTGCACAGAGGAGGGGGAAAATCTATCAAGGACATAAGGGGTAAGAAGGCTACAGGTGGTGATGATGTACCTAGGTGTATACTCAAACTGTTGGAAGAACATGGGTCTCACACTAATGGCACAACTGATCAGGAACATATATATGAAACTGGAGAGTGATCCAAGAATTTCAGAAGTTACAATTATTGCTTTAAAGAAGCCAAAAGCTGCAAAATTCAGTGAACATTGTGCCATTAGCCTCACTGTTCATGCAGCAAGGACAGTAATGAAGAAACTTGGAAGACATATTGAAAAGAAAATTGAGGGTGTAATTGGAAAAGATCAGTTTGGATGTAGAAGATGAACTGGGGCTAGTGATGCAACTGGGAAGTTGAAAAGAACATCAGAACATACTTCAGACATATAAGAAGGACCATGTATTTGCTTGATAGCTTTGGAGAAGGCATCTGGCCATGTGAAGTGGATAAAATTAATGTAGATCCTACAGAACGGTGGTATCAATTGGTGCATAAGAAGAATGTTCAGCAAACTGTACATGGATCAGAGTGTTCAATCACAACTGGGTCAAAACAACACATGAATTGGGAGGATTCGAAGAGGAGTTAGGCAAGGATGCTGATTGTCACCAAGTCTATTCAACAGATGCATTCACTGCCTCATCAAGGAACCTCTTGAAGGGTTTGAACAGTTAAAAGTATGAGAAAAATTAATTTACACTCTGAAATATGTGGATAAACTACTGCTATTGGCTAAGGAAGAAATGGTACTTCAGAGCATAGCTGAAAGACTAACTGAAGTTGAAAGATGCTATGGAATGGAAATAAACATGGAAAAATTATGGCAGTGAGAATCTTGAGGCAACCATCCCCATATCATATTATGACAGATCAAAAACAACTAAAGAATGTGGCATATTTCAACTATTCAGGTGGCCTGATAATAAAGTATGCAAGGTGCAGATGTGAAATCAAATCCAGGGTTGTCATGGCAAAAACAAAGTCCAACAATAAGAAGAAGAATCTTTTTCTAACAAACTCTAATTAAAATTATGGAAAACCCCAGTGAAGCGCTTCATTTGGAGCATACTTTGTACTAGTGCTGAAGAAGGATGGAGAAGATCAGTTAGATTGATCATCTGAAAAATGAAGAAGTATTAGAAAGAGTCAAGGAGAAAAGGAATATCCTACATACAACACAAAGAAGAGAGGTTGAGTGGATTAGTCACATCTTGCATAGGAACTGCCTTCTAAAACATGTTATTGAAGGAAAGGAAGAAGGGACAGAAGACGAGGCTGACACTGTAAGCAGCTACTGGATTACCAAAGAAATGAGAAGAAATTGGAAACTGAAGGAGGAATTAAATTACACTCACTGGATAACTTGTTTGGATAAGGTTATGAACTTGTAGTATGACAGACTATGTGGTGATGTGTAACATTCTGAGAACAATAATCAACATCTGAAGCACAAGATATATTGTCCTTTCATATATTTGCTCAGCTTCTGAAGAAAAGCTTGGCCAATAGACTTTCTAAAGCACCCTTATAACACCTCAACAACATATTGGTATGAAAGACAATTGCAAAAAATTACCTTTCCAGTTCTGTTTTAGAAATGACAACTTTGAACATGCAATTCTGAATGTTCCTTACTGTGTACTGAAGGTGTTTGTTCTTACTAGCCTCTGCTCCTGCAAAGTGTGATATAATTCACTTCTGAGTTGGAAGTGCTCATAGAATGAGTTTCAAATTACAAATTTATATAAATGAAAGAGATCTGATTTATCTTCAATTAATGCACTACCAAAAATTTTCTCTCTACATATAACACAGAAGAAGCAGATTCTTCTGAAATGTTGGTACCATCTGCCCTTGTGTTATATTCATGAAGACCTTGATCTTAGTACTCATAAATGTGAGGACCTCAAATTTTAATAAAATATCTCCAAATTAATGCACATCATACAAATCAATCGTTCACATTAACAGATGAGGAATATTTTGTTTTTTATTAATTTCCTAGTTATGTCACTGCTGTAAATTCAGTGTGTATAAGATGCCACTTACTTTTTGAGAATTTACCAACCAAAGGATCTCTCTATTATGATGAAATTCACACTGTATTCACAACCAAAGTTTGTGTTAGGCATGTCTGTAAATACATACTGCCTTGAGCAGTCCATTTTTCTGGAATATAATTCTGCATCCATTAGTAATCAATTCCTGATGTTGTGAGGGAACCTAGTATGTTTGAAATGTCATGAACTGCCTACCCAGCTACATGTGGCCATAGCTCAGAACAAACTCCTCAACCACACTACTATGATAGCTCAACACTCTTCTTGTTTGTCAGTAGGGTCCCTATATACCAAAAATTCAAACACATAATTAAAGACACATTCAGAGAAGAAGAAGAAAAGTATCAAGCTTTAAAACACACTCAAAAAAACTTGTGTAAGCAATAGAAAATTCAAACACTGGCACTGATATTGTTATAGAATTCATGCACTGCAAATTTGTCTGACAGTGACAGGTGTATTAACTTCAAACTTAAATCTTCATAGTGTAAATGACGTACACAATTCTGCACTTAAAAGTAGGTGACAAAGAAAGAAGCACTATATAGAGGACGGGTTCCCATGCACAGAGAGATGAACAGAAACCATGCTATTGTATTCTGAAACATATGGCGCTGCCTAACATGATCTTACCCCTTATTCAATTAAATGCTCCTCAAGATTATCATTCTCTGGCATGTGAAATCATGTAGTTTTGTAGACAGGTAAAAATGTTTTGGAGGTTACTGCTGCTTCCACCTTCAGGGCAGAGGAGGTAGAGGTAGTCATCTAATTAACTACATGGAACCCCATCCCAGGAGACATTAACGCTAATTTCACCATCAGAAAATCAAATTCTACCCAAGGGCTCATTCCATTTTCTAAATCCAAATTTGTATGGTTTTTATTTTATTAGGTTTTATTGGAGTAATAAATAACAAAAAAGTAGAACATCTTACGATGGTCTCATTTCAACTATAAACTATACAGTGCACTCTCTTTTTTATCTTCCATAAAAGAATTGGGCCACGAAGTCCCATTGCAAGGCTAATTAATTGGTCCTTCCATCTTAGCCTAGGATGACCTACTTCTCACTTTCCAATTGGGATATAAAAATATGCTTGCCACAGTAGTCATCCAGGGGTTATCCTAGCCACACAGATTTGCCAAATTTCTGGTATTGTTGTAGGTCTTCAACTGAACTTTTTATTTTGAATTGTTCTTACTCCTTGTCACTTTTTTCCACCACAATTACATGACAAACTCCTGGACAACAAGAGCACTCTCAAAGAAAACAGTGTCAAATCTTACACTGAGAATTCTGATAAGAAAATTACAGTCTGCTGAGATGTTATGTCATGTAGTCAGATAGTCAGATTTCAGAGGAATGTGTTGCTTCCATTTTAAGAACACAACAGATATGCTTGCATGCTGGAGGGTGTATGGCAGTACATTTCTGCCAGAATACATGGCGTCACATCCCAGAAGATGATGATATTTACTGTCACTCCCACAAGAACCAAAATTTTACAACTTTACAACTGACACTTCTGGAGCATTCTGGTGAACACAGCTCTCCCATTAATTAGTCAAACTTTTATGTTCATTTCACCAAGTAATCAGTCAATTAAAACACTGTATTCCAAATGAAAGCCGTAACAATTAATAAAAATGGCCTTTTAATGTTTCGAATGTTAAAATCATATAATATTAAACACACATTAACATAACTGGCATGGAAAATTTCATATTTCCTATTTTTAAATAAAAATTTCAAGTATGCAGTTATAATGCCTTGAAAGTAATGGGGTAACTACGCCTGTTTGAGATTCCTTAAACATTTGGTAGATCATCCTCAGGGTCCACTTGGAATCAAACATAAACACTGGCATGCACTGACTGTGAAACATTACTGTAAATTTTCATATTACTGACTTATATCAAGTGGCATATTAATTCATTCTCACTTTATGTTCATTGTAGTGATGGAATCAATGCTCATTTAAGCAGAAGTTGACAATATTTCCTTTCCTGTACACAAAATTTCAAACGAAAAGTACTGCCATATCAGCAAGTGATGGTGGATAACAAACAGATATGAAATGACAATTGCAACATTTAATAATAAATCCGTTCTAAAGAGGCAATACAGTATTTCTTGTTTGACCCTCAGAAAGTTACACCTTTTGTTTTGTTTATTAATCATCACTTCTGTTGGACTGAGTTGTTAATAAACTGACTGCACTGAATGTGCAAAGTGCAGTCAAGACTGTTCTCTTAAACACTTCGTCAGTAAGTCACACAAGAACTTTTCTCTTTCTTTAAAAGTGGCACTTATTAACAGTTTTTGAGATATCCTTCCATTCACTCACACGTGGATGGTGTAGTCCTGCTTCTCCCGGTCCCGCTCCTGTCGATACCTGTGAAAGAGCAATAATGTTCAAAACACTGGATAGTGAGCAAACTAAAACAATTTATTTTCCCTAAAACAAGTAATACATGATGAGCAAATATAAAATATATGTAGCGTACTCCGTTATTAGCATCATTATTAATACACGAGATATAATATAAGTCAGCAAGAATAAACATGCACATATATTTCCTTCACCATCTCAACACAAAAAATTAAAAACGCTAGAAATTCATATTACCTAATGGACATACAATCACAACACAAAGAAGACAGAAGATGACCAGGATACTGCAGTGACAATGGTGAAAGTTGTGTAACAATTACATGACAGAAGAATGTAATTTTTAAATTAGCAATTACACTAATCTGGATTTGATTCCTATTTTAAAGCTACATATATTTCTGTGGCTGTAATTACATACAAAGTTTTAAGACAACAAGGCATGTCCACATAATCATAAATTTTAAAAACTACTGAAGTAATATATAATTGTAACAGCTTATACACGGTATACAGCCCACCAGGAATAAACCTTAGGAATCAAATTTTTAACTTTGAAATTTGTTTTATTGCAACAGCAAATCGAATATATGATAACTGATAATACAGTAACATGACTTCTACTGTGATAATAAAAAAATATTTTTTATAGTTGAAAAGTGTTTATTTTAAATTATATTTCAGAAAGCAAACAATATTTTCAAAATAAAATGTGGTAACACAAATTATTGTCTCTTGTGACATGTAGGAGTATATACTGGATATGGGAACACATGAATACAGGAAGAGTCCTGAGGTAACGCAATGGTTCAGGTGCTTAGTCACCAGCCTCTCAATGTGGAGACCCAGATTCAATCACAGACCAGTTCATGTGGACTTTGTGGTAGACAAAGTGGTGCTGGGAAAAGTTTTTCTCAGCGTACTATGGTTTTCCCATCAGTAACATTCCACCAATGCTCCACACTCATTTATTCATCAACCAGTGATGCTACATACTCTTAACAATTGACAGTGTTGTTAAATATTAAAAAACAAGAGTTCTGGACAGAACTCATAAACTCGTCTACTGCACAGGTTTATAATGCCACTTTATATAAGTATTGTTATTATTGTTTTAGTTCCTTTTGTGTAGAACTGGAACAGTCTGTAAAGATTCTGCATAGGCCTACATAAAACATGTTGGATAAAAACTCCGTAATAGCACCACCCTAACTCCAGACTTAATGGCATTATTTTGTATGTAACATGTAGGTGTGTTTATGATCTCTGTCCTAAATATCACATGTCTATCATCATCATCACCACCACCACCACCACCATCATCATCATTTATTTTATACAGGGTGTCCCAGGAGGAATTTGCCAGACTTTGGGAGGGTGTTCTTTATGTTAAAGTATACTGATATAACCCAAAACACCTATGTCCAAAGTTGAACGGTTACAGAGATAATGGCCAGAGAAGTTTGAAACTTTGACAGCTGTTACACACTTATGGATTACCAAATACACATTAAAACTGGCAGGAATATGTGGTTTCTGTAATGTTAATATATGTACTTAA
>Ga0123352_10002787_pt1 | contig 24769 bp, 8 predicted proteins | sample TergutLab28metaG_FD_89700 | JGI IMG/M metagenome (GOLD analysis project Ga0123352, IMG submission 89700) | Labiotermes labralis P1 segment gut microbial communities from Petit-Saut dam, French Guiana - Lab288 P1 | ecosystem: Host-associated > Arthropoda: Insects > Digestive system > Gut ...
CGTTTTTTTCTCTTCAAAATGCAGTTTGTTTCATAATTCTAACGTATTTTGTTCCTGTATTATTCACATTTTATATACAGGTGTGCTAAAATTAAAAAAATAATTCCGGCGCCAAAAGGTTAAACACAGTGACTAGCTTCAATTATATTTAAAAATTCACTTCTTACTGCGCAGTAAACACACCAGCTCTCGATTATAAAAGTCAGTCCCTAAGCTCTGTGTAAGAAACCAGTCGCTGTTTGTTCCAAGAAATATGCCGCACACAAACACACACACACATCAATAGAGTCTGCGGGCAGAAAGAATTTTTGAATGTTAATGTCGGTAGTACATGGGGTAACCACCAGGGTGTAAAGGGCTAATTGATATTCTAGACAGGATGTGCCCGGTCCACATCTAGCAATCGGTACGTTTGTCCATGCTTGCACAAATACTCAAATACTGAAGTGTGACACTGGTTCGCCTGCCGGTGGACACAACAAATTTCTTCTTAAATGATGGAGTTCAAGTACTCACAAATTTTACACACGTGAAAATTCACATTTCCATATGTGTTATGTACATTTTTGACCAGTAATTTTCTGTACAAAGTGAATAATTGGAAATAAAGCAAACAGAAGTACACAATTAACATGATTTTTAGGAAAACAGGGTCTGAGGTCTGAAGGTGAAGGGGCTACAGCCCCGTGATAAAATTTGGTAAAAACCACGCTTGGACTTTCGGTTATACTACAAAGCAGTTATTTTATTATTAATTTATTTTGCTGTACACGTGTCTTTATTAGAGTGTAGCTACTAAAACTGCACACGTCAAACGCTTTCAGTCATCAGGTAAATCCCACTGCGGCTGTCCGTTTGCCAAAAACTAGGAGCAGGCCTACACAATTTAGATTTTTTTCCTTGTAACAAGCAACTGTTGTGTTTATTGATACTCAACTCTTCCCTTAATGAGTTCGTTGTGTCTTATTCACTTAACTCTCAACAGAATGTGAGTATCCGAAAGGCTCTTCTTCCACACCTGTCTATCGTGCAGTCTCGCTGTTATCTTGCTTACCGTTAGGACGAACTGACTTCGCCCCTCCGTTTCAGGCCGTGTTATAGTGTGGAGGCACGTTTTAGAGCGCTGTTCAATTTATCCATGCGTCTCTAAATGACCCAATCAACAGCTCTAGAGGAACGTGACTTAAAAATGAAAAATTCCTCCTTGGAATGTAGAACTGATACATAATAAAGCAGAATCCATTTTCAGTAGCCAATTGTCTCTCGACTGGTCAAGGAATTTCCTGTCTTTTAAGCGATCGGAATATTCAGTACCGTCGTCACATTACAACCCTATTAGTCACAGTCACATCCCTACTACACCCTTGCACATTTTATTTAGATTCATTTAAACATCATTCCCTCATACATTTCTAGGTCATTTAAGGACCACCTCACCACAATGGCCGATTGAAAGTTATGCAGATTTCGACGTCTTCATGATTCTTATTTAAGCACCAGGTTTTATCAGCTTTTATTATTTATGAATTACTAAGTCAAAGGCGACGTTTCTATTCTTATACTCTTCCATAATCGATGTATATTTATCTCTTTTTTGTTACCTAACTAAGAGGAAACATTTTGTACAAACACTGAAAAAGGTGCCGCAAATTACGTCCCCAAAGGTAATGTAATTAACATTTGCAGTTATGATATTCCGTTCCCTACGCAAATAAGAGTAAATGACGTCATCTCATCTATATGCTACAGAATATTATTAAACCATACATAAGAATAAAGCATAAAAATCATATATGTCAATTAAAGAATTAGAGCCATTGATTATCCACACATATACGGCACGAAGTTGTAATAATTAACATTAGATTACTGTAGAAACAAAAGCAGACACGGAAAAAAAATCTTATACAAGTTTTCAGTTTCTAGTACCTCAAAGTGTAAATGGGGGATTATAGAATTAAAAAGATCCGTGCCGTTAAATGTGACCTGCTCATACATCTTGCAGTAAGCCTGCGTTTCTTTTCCTAACAATGTTCAGAACAATTTCACTGTGTTAATATGTTAGACAGACCTAAAAAATCGGCATAAACAGAAAAAATGACGAATACCTTAAATAAAACTCTGATTAAGAGGGGGAGAATACTGAAAAATTGGTTGGCGAGAGATACCTGCCAGTACCTTGCTGTTATTCATGCTATAACTGCGCTATACTTGCGTTTACGATCCATATGGTATGACAAAACTACTGCAATCTTTGTTCCTGTGATCGGACACATTTACTTAACGACTTTTCCATAAATCCCTAGTGACAAAGTACGGTAACTGCCAATGATGTAACACTGATATAAATATAAACAATATTGTATATAAGGTCTTGAACAGTAGGCATATAAAACTCCCCACTTCCACTCCAGTAAACACGCCAAGCAATGTACATATGACATATAAATAAGGCTAGTTCTTGTAACCACTGTTACAGTGGTAAAGCAATAAGTATTACATATCGTAAGAGTGTGTGTAGCCTTAGTTGTCTAGCATGTAACGCGCATGCGCCATATTGTCATCTGTGGCCTGCCTGGCTCTACAATACTTATCGGCATTATCTCATAAACGGTACGAATTTCGAAAAAATGGTATTGAACATAAAATGTGTGTTTTGATTTCCTCTGCAACCGTTGTCTGGAACATTTCTCATTCGAAAAAGAAATGAGCGAGATATTATCAAGTACGTTTATTGGTCTTCATGTCAAGCACCCATTATTCTTGGCCGATTTTAAAAAACCTGAGTTTTCTCGACAGTTTTTAGAAAAATACTCAAATATAAAATTTTGCTTAAATTTTTCTACTGGGAGTTATTCCACGCGGAGAGACAGACGGACGGATGGATGGACGGACAGACATTACGCAGCTAATAGTCGCTTTTCGCGATTTTGTAAACGCGCCTAAAACGGCAACGACATACTGCCACCGACTGGAATAAGAACAGACGTTTATTTTACTCACAGCCACGGAGTATAGTTTAATTGTTAAGTTACCAGACAAAAAGGATGGCAAGACACGTTTCAGGTAAAGAATTACAAAATATTAAGCAATTTGTTTAGCAAGTAAAATATTTATACCTCATAAGTACGCGCGCACGCACACAATATATATATATATATATATATATATATATATATACATACATACATACAAACATACTGTTAACGTATTACTAATACAAAGAAGTCATTATTTCGTCAGAGGTTTCTTTATAAACTTCTTACATGCCGTTACACAAAGCTAATGTTTAGGTACGTATAAAAACACAGGACTAGAAACCAAGCTGCATATTTCATACACTTTACTACAAATCAGAAATCTCAAATTCTCCACGCCATGCGTGAACATGTCTGTATTTGTTCGGTGTTTTTACAAGACGCGATGAATTGGATTAGCATAAAAAGGCGCAGTGTTTATTTAAGTCAGGCCCATGGGTATTGACCTATTGACATTCCTGACTTCCATCCGCAACTCTACAAATAATTTTGGACAAGAGCTCTGAAGGCGTTGGAACAGACACGTGAGGCTTTACTTTCTTGTGTCGGGTCAATCAACCTGTGCCCATGCTTCATGTGACAAAAGTCCTGTAGTGAGCGTGGGAAACAGCCGGCGATTTTGTTCCAGACTCGGAGGCGTGAGTGTTCTTTGCCATTCTTGCATCATTGGCATTCGGGATGATCTGCCTCTTGGCATACTGACTACAGGTTAATCAAGCATTCCTTTGCAGTCAGAAGTTCTTGTATTGAAATCTGGCAACACTACTTCACATCTTCGATCTCATAATGCAAACTATGTTCATGGCTTGCATAGTTTATTATTATATACTGGGCACTACATTGACCAGACAGGCACTTGTAGGACTGCACTTGCAATGCTGCTGTTTAACTAACTTCAGTCAGCAGATAACTTCAGAAGCATTATGTGTCAGAAAATTCTTCGTGGAACATGAAAGTTCATTAGCACAATCAGAAGAGCCGACTGTGGGCTGCTATAAAACGAAAAGTTTCACGCTAAATTTATAAATCCTAACTTTTTAATGTATAATTCTATTCCTACAAATGTTGTGTTGTTAGTTTCACAGTTAAAGTTTATAAAATGCCGGTCCCAGTAGTCGCGCGGTCTATGGCGCAGGTCTGCGACCCCTCGCCGGCTGAGATTGTGGGTTCGAGTCCGGCCGGGGCACGGACGTTTTTCCTGTTGTTTCTTGTCAGCGACAAGCTGATTCACTTGTCCAGGGGAGACCTACCGACTGTGTTGCGTCGTTGTGTGTGATCTAGAAAACCTCAAGAATCAGGTGGCAGTGGCCTGCGTTGCGTCGCAGCTTCACAAGGAAAAAAATTATACAATAGAACAAGAAACTAAATTTAGATCCCTGATTGGAGACTTGGGTTCGTGGGAGGTAAGGTCACCAGATCAAATCTTATTTAAGTTAGAATGCACTTTTTTCTATTGCTAAAAACCTATGGAGTTTAGAACGTCTTAAGTCTGTGATTCTAATTAACGTAAAAACTCAGGAAGATAAAAATGACGTTAGTTAATGTCAATTGTTATTTATTGAGGTGCTAGCGTAATAGCAAAATAACCAATTATAACTTCAGCACAAATATACAATACAAATTACGTACCACCACCACCACCACCACCACCACCACCACCACCACCACCACCACCACAACCATCACTACTACTACTACTACTACTACTACTGCTATTACTACGACTACTACTACTAATAATAATAATCGGACATCAAAATCCGTGATAATGAAAATGAATATATCTGTCAATAGAAACTGCGATTTCAAGACAGAAATGTGATGAAGAAAGAAACCGAATAGATTTTAAAGTACCAAGACCTTAAAACAGAACTAGAGCGTATGTGTGATGTAATAACAAAAGCGATACCAGAAATAATGGGGCCAACTGGAACCATATCAAAATCATTCAGAAAATATCTGAACAACATAGCTGGAAAGCACAACAGCGAGGAACTACAAGCAACAGGCATATTGAGGCAGTGCACACACACTTCGCGATGTACTAATGTAAAAGGACAAACCGTGTACTGTGGGAAGTAACATTTACGTTTACCTTAAATTCTAACTAGAATATGGCTGCAAAACTACGTACCCTAGAAACGTTGTTTTTCTCAGGTACATAAAAGTAAATATCCTGTATAAAGTTGGTTAATAATAATAATAATAATAATAATAATAATAATAATAATAATAATAACAACAATAACTGCAGTAATCATTATTACTGACATTTTCGGAAGATCTTATTAAGTAAACTTATATCTAGTTAAATGTATTCTTGCAAGTAATCTAAAAATTTTGGACCCTTATTGTGGGGGCGATTTGAGTAATCAAAATTATCTTGCACAGAGTCGTAGGACTGTATACGAGTGTAATCCATCTACAAATATTTTAAAAATGTCATATTCCTAGTTCCCATGGAGCATGAGTTACTGACGTCAAATTGAAAACTAAATGAAAAATTTCGTATTGTTACCACATACTGTACAAATTAACGAAAGCTGCATATTGCTCGGAGACCTACTGAAATACAAAATTTGAGGGCTGCGTATTGTGTCGCTAGTGTCGCTGGCGTCGCTCTGACCTCGTAAGTACTTGTGCCCATTGTTTTATTAATGGATGCTTTTGAAATTCGGGTGGCTTTGAATGACAGAACGCTCATGTGAAATTCTACAAATCGGTAAATCAGTTCAAAATTTGAAAAGTGGGACTCCCACACCCAAGGAGTTCGGCTATCTTACATTGCTCCTATTTCGGTTATGAATGAAAATTTTTCTACAAACTGCGACATGAACGTGACAAATTTCAAAAATTTTAAATTCATGCGTATCAAACAGTCAAGACCAACAACAGTAATACTTAACAAAACGATGCACATCAAAAGATTGAAACTGAACATTAAAAAATAAGCAGAGGGCACAGGAAAAGCACTGCAGATTCGTTTCATGACTGAACAGCTGGTAGAACATATGTGTAACATTCTTGTTGCGACTTGACTGCAAGGGTTCTGCCAACTCAATTGGGATTCTGACCTCGAGTTGACCTTGCCGATACCCTGAGGTAGCATTCAACTGAGACGAAAAGTCTCCCGTCTGGGACAAGTTGGGGTTGTGGTAATACAGCGACAGACAGGTTGGGCAACCACGCGGAACTTGACGTGGCTAGCTTTCAGATGATGGGTAGCTATCTTGTTACTTCTGTACGTCCCCAATTCGTAACCTCATGTCCACCGGGAAAATTTCTCTCTCTTCAGAAATCCAATTCCAAATTTAAATGTCCGAAACATATGCCATGACGTAAAATAACATCTAAGGTAGATGGGTTAACCCGTACGGAAGGAACAGCTGTGCTATTGTGAAATTTGTCTTTCCTTCAGTTTAATTAAATTTTTGACTGCTCAGTTCAGAGGATCACTGCGCGAAAGTACTGAGTCTCCAAGGACTAATATTTTAAATTAATTTTATAACTTTTCTCGTTTGAGAGAAAAACTACAAACAAGGAACTTAAGTATTTTCGTGGTAATGTGGGCAAAAGTCAACATTCCAAGGCTTTCAACCTTTGAAAATTTCAGCTTAGCAGAAAATGATCTATTGCATGGTGCCTTCGTTGTTTGCAAGATAACCACGCTGCTCTTTTGTGCATATCTCACACTGAGAAACTGGCCGATCTTCACGAAATTTGATGGGGACATTGTGCCATTTGATTCTACCACAACGTAATACTTCTGATTTAGTAGGCATTTTAATATTAGTATGTAGGACAAACGTGCCTTTGAAGTTCAAACGATATTGTCGCTATATACAGGATCTTGCAACGGTACAGGATAAAAGAGAGTATTAAAGTATATGCACATTTCATTCACACAGTATTTCTGATAAAGTTAAACAGCGAAATGACGGTCGTGCGAAAAAATGTTTTTAGCTTTAATCAACTGACCTTGTCAGTTAGGCGACAACAATTTGCTGCTCTAAGGAGAAGTGACGACGATGACTATAAGCAATGTTAAATGAGGTGTACACTTGCAAATCTCCTCGTTACGTCTGTTTAGGAATTAACGTAGATAAGTTCGTGATTTAAAGTGACAATTATTTTTAAATATTACATTCAATCAGCTACTAGTTTCGACAAAACGAAGTATGCAGTCGAGCGTGTAGGAGCGACAACAACCCTCGTCTGCAGGAAGCTTCGTCTAGGAGCAGCAGTTTGTGCGCGTGATGAAGGGGTTGAGGGTTCTTGTCACACTAGCACATCATTAGCGCCCACATCAGCACAATTCGCTTGTTTTAATCACCGACTTGAAATAGCGTGTTGCCATTAGTCTCCCGTGCTGCATTACCAGGTTACTGTTCGCGACATTTGCAGCAAAGCCGTCCCTAACAGCAATACTCCACCTTGTAAACTGTCATTGACGCGCGTGTTGAAGGCGTGAGTCTGTGTTACGTATGAAATTTGGAACGTGATACCGGCGTTACTCGAAAAAGTGACCAAACTCCTTTTTATTCTTCGTGGTCTAGACAAAGAGGATTTTCAGGGCTACACCCACATCAATGTTTATATGTGAACCGCGTTAAGTATAAATCCCGGAAAAATTTTAATAAATATTTAATGACGCTAAATTGTCTACAGAATTTTCGGAGAAGAGGTAAAGATGGGGGATGAAATGAGAGAAAAATTTTCTACCTTGGAATCAGTATAACACTGAGGATCGCGGAAACCGGGGTTGGAAGATCACATCTCCTGGGGCACGACACCGTGTTGATAGATAATAGTTGTCAACTTTTCCAAGGTGCTCGTTGTCTTTCAATTCAACGTAGTCCAAAGACTGCGTAATCTTCTTGGACAATCCTGACGATTGAAACAGCAGGCTTCTCCAAAATGTCGCAAAGAAGCGTCATACTCCAGAAAATTCACGAGGTTCGATAAAGACCGAAAATTATATCGCGAAAGAACTTAAATAGCCTTGTAAGTCCTAGAAGCAAATTTCACTGGAACCATTGTTTACAATCATTTACATACGAAAATTCGGTTTACATTTGAATCGAGAGAGAAAATAATTAAACCTGTGATTTCATTTGTGTGTTTGCCTGAAGAAACACAGCAGCCAGGGTTACACGCTGCGGTTGAAAGGATTCGTGTACTCATTGTACTGCAGACAATACAAGTCAGAAACAAAATGGCACAACAAGTCTAATGAGAAGACTGTAATGAATTCTAAGCCGTTTTTCGTGTGGTATTGCATTTTCTTTTATTTTGGTTCTCTGTATTTGGCTCCCCTTCTTATGTAATAGATGAACCATCCAGTAACCCGATAACCCCATCGCCAACTCCATACAAACCCCTATCCATCATTCTCTCCCTTCTTCTTACCCTATTCTCTTCGACTTACATCCCCTTGGTGGCTGCGGAATGGAAGGAAGAGACTGAAGATGTTTCTTCAGCACAGTTTCCTTGTTTATACCGCCATATTTTTGTATACTATAGCAGAAGTGAGCCAAAGTAGAGGGCTATCAAACGATACAGCAAGAAACTGAAATGCAGCGTAGCGTGGCCACTCCATAGTATATTGTTCCGTGGTCTTCGCAGATAGGCAAAGAGTTGTGCCTCTCACGGAATCTGTATTTCATACTTCTTGAATAACAGCATTATCAAATCTTCCCAGTCCTTTTTGCTTCTTGTGCAGGAAGATTTGTAGTGGGCATCGATCTTCTGCAACCCTATACTTAACGTGTGGAATGGAACTTTTGACAGGTTTCTTTACACTGATTCATCGTACACAGCAAGGCTACAAACTGTATAATAGAGAACTTACACATATTTCGATATGTAACTTTAAGGCAATGTTGTCCCTGCGTTGAATTAAGCTCCAAGTCACAAAGACGTAAAAGGGAGTGGAGGTGTTTCTCCATGCATTCTTAAATTCGGTACCAGATGGACATGTAAATGGTCAGCTTTACGTCCTGACTGTTTTACTTTCGGGGAGAAAATCCCAGGTACCCACTGAAGAGATGGCTGGTTGGGACTTAGATATTGTATGGATTATACAATATAAACCAACGAAATTCACATTTCCTAAATCAATATTTTAATTTTTTCTGATAATTTAATGTCTTCTACACGTTTCGCACCTGTGGGTTCCTATTCAGGAAGACTGTTGTATATACAGTTATGGTATGGTATGTTTTACATGCAATATTATAAGCAGTCTCATGTAGAAGGCATTAAAAAATTAAAATATTAATTTACCAAATGTGCATTTCGTTGGCTTATATTGCATAATAATAATAATAATAATAATAATAATAACATAAACGGTGCAAAAAAACATAAAACCTTTCATGGACTGTGGCTCTTGACGGGAACGAAACTGCTACTCTCGTGTCATCAAACAAGTAGCCTGAGCACTACAAAGTGTGGACTATTATCACCGCTGTATGGCTTGAATCTAATACTCTTCAAAACGGTGTCTTTGAAAAAAGCAAATGGGAGCATGATCCATACAAGCATGCAAGGAAATAACATCTTTCTGAATAGTCGCGTTAACAAGTAACATAACCTCTCTGCAAAATTATGTTTATCTGAATTACATATAAAATTCAATTCCTACCTCTTAAAGAACACAATCCATGTAAATTATAAAGATCGACCAGTTAAAGCTGTGGGAAATAATCGTTATTTCTGAGAATTGTGAGGAAAACTTGAATAAATGGAATGGGCAAAATAGACAGTTTGTTGATGTTACAACAGGTGGTACGTACAGCTACCACTGGGTTTTGAATGGTTAATTACGTTATGGAATGTGCTACTTTTGATAGTTCTGCCCGCAGCATAGATTGTGTATCTCTCTTCAGTTCTAATACGCACTTACTGAAGACGTCAATTTTAGATCGGAAGTTGGAAGAGGCCAATGCCGGTGGCCGAGCGGTCTGAGGCGTGCCTCTACAACCACTGGCTTTTTGGGATTGCGGGTTCGAATCCCACCGCGGGCATGGATGTCTGTCTCTTGTAAATGTTTTGCGTTGTCAAGAAAGGGCCTCTGCGACTGGCCGATCGCTCGTTCACAGGAGTCCTACCGAGTGTGTGTCATTGAGTGTGATGAGGTGCAACAACAACTCTTTATACCTACCGTGACTGGGTAGGTAGAAGAGGTCAGAATATGAAAAAAGGAACTTTCGTGCGCAGTCACAAAGCAAACTTTAGGCAGTCTGTGTATTGTCTAGCTGGCGCACAATTTTCCTGTTTTGATTTAGTAAAGTTTAATTCGGAATTTTGAACCGGACAAACCTTATAGAATCATCTTCTGGCATAGCAGAGGAATTCCAAAATTCCCTGCCTATTGAAGGTCTTTAATTTGGTTGTTCGTGTTACGGGGTAAACAAAGTATTAACACAAATTGTACGCCGTTCGTGTCTCTGATTTACTGAAAAGTATGATCAGTGCTCTGCACATAAGGCCTGGGTGTCTGGGAAAAGTAACATCGGATAAATAATTTCGTCGACGTTTGTGGGCTTCATATGGAACTGAAATCGCTCTGCGGAATGACAAACCCTATGTGACAAAAATCAACGCGATATGAGCCTCAGCGAAGTTTAACTGACCCTGATATCTGTTACATGATACAGTTTGTTTACTGATATACACAAGAGGTTGTGGGCCGGGTAGCTCAGTCGGTATAGCGACTGAGCTAGGGGCTGGACGGTCCGGGATCAAATCCCGGCGGGGAAGAGATTTTCCGCCCGTCCAGACAGGCCCTGGGGCCCATCCAGCCTCCTGTAAAATGGGTACCGGGTCTTTCCCGGGGGTAAAGTGCGGCCGGGGCGTGCTGCTGACCACTCACCCCTTTCTAGTGCCACTGTCATGGAAGAGTAGAGTTATAACTCTACCCAGTCTCCTGGCCACATCGGGCCTTTAACGGGATCACTTTACTTTACACAAGAAGTTATCATTTTTGTAGTGGCTCATCCACTGCATTTGTTGACAGTTTCATTCGTGATAAACACTGTGTGGATTTTTCCCTTCAAGCAGCAGGTAAAAGTAATTAACTGCAATGTTGATGAATTTACGTACAAACTAGGAAAATGTACGTATACATAGTCAGAAATACTGAAACCGAAGGTATGAAAACTTCGATCCTATTTTAAAGTTGAACACTTACGGCAAGAATTTTGTACGTAAAGAAACATAAAATACGCATTCGGTAGGAAATTAACATTTGTGTTCAGGAACACATCATTTTAGCAATCTACCTTTTGCGATTTATTAAAAAAAAACACAGAATAAGAAATTTTCGAATTCCAGCTATGAAGAAGAGAAAAGCTAAGAGTTTTGTATTTTATTCTGACACAATTCCTTAGCTGGGAATGATATTAGTACAAAAAAGTTCGCATAAGGTAAAGTGAAACACTACCACGTACCAGGCCAAGCAAGAACATGACTTTCAGATTCTCAGAATATGACAAAAAAAAAGGGAATAACCGGTCAGTTAACTACATTTTTGTACAACTTTGTTATACGAATTCCACGCAACAGATATTTTAGGAAGCTACTCCTCGCCCAGCTGGTTAAATAATGCCCATGTTTTATGGCAGCGACGAGTTCAATGCGCATTCAGAAGGTCCTGAAGAGACAGAGGACCAGTGTGACATCTTGCAACACGCTCGTTCCTTATGTCGAGGGATTGTGAGACACACGCCCACCGAACCTACAGGCGGACTGTCACACACTGATGGCTATCAGAGACTGATTTCTCAGTTCGATGTTCATTTACTGCAGAAAATGTGAAAGTCACCTTCGTGTAATTTAGGTCTACGCATGTACAGTAGTCACAAGGTTGTTTGTTAGTTGTTGGCGCGTGCGAATGACGCACACGTTCACGCAGCCTGACCGTTCTTGGAGGGGGGGGGGCTAGCAGTGGCCACGTTGTACCGACTGCAGTTACGCACACACAGTGTTGCAAGCACTCAGTACGTGGTCTCCACTACGAAGAATTTTCAATAAGTAAGGTTCAGTTGGTCCAAATAATTAAAATACGAGTCATTAGAACGCTAATGATAACTCACTCAATCTACTGAAAGTATATGGCAATTACTTGTTAGCATAATCCCTGAGTGCATCGAAAAATTGCACTCATCTTTGAAAAGAGTTTAAGAAACAAGGCGATTGTGACGTAAGTTTAACACTGGCCTACTGGATACAAGAAGCACACCAACTTAAGTTACTGACTGTTGTTACTGTCACTTTGTTACTGTCACTTGCTTTACAGCTGCTCTCAATTACGCTAATGCCAGATACAACTGAACTTGGTTGCTCGCAATACGTTCGTTTATTCTCTGTTACACTATATTCCTCGCTTCTCACCTCCACGAAAATAGGCACCGTATTATTGTGCCAATGTACACACAAAAGCAAAACGCACTATTTCTAAAACAGATGTTTTGTAAATTGTAAACATGCAGTATTCACTAGACATTTGGTTATGAGACCCGAACAGACATGTTGGGATTCGTAGAGACATAACAGAGAGAGAACACGTTTTGTGGCAATTTTTCTAGAGCGAAATTAAAGCTATAAGACGCCTGCGCACATCAAAGCTCTTAACTACTGGAAATAATGTAACATTTAATCCCTTTTCTCGCGGTCTGATAATGGGGGTTAAGAGGAACACGCACTTCTGAACCCCAAATTTCCACTCCATTAAAAATCTCCAATCTAAATCTAGTCTTCTACACCGGAAGAAAAAGCCTACGGAAGCTCAACCAGTTGTTGTAGATCACCATTTATCACACTGATCTTTAACAGAGTGCAAACAAGCAAAAGGGTGGCTAACACTCCCACGAAGGGATGGGGTGCACAGAACATAGAACGCTCTGCGCGTTGAGGTCGAGGGGAGGGGCGGGCGAATCTAAGAAATCTCAGCAGAGAAAGAACTCTGTGAGAACTATGGGGGAATTAAAAAAGGGCGCAACATGAATTATTCCACCAATGGGGATACATTTGTTACTGACCTGCAGGTCCCTCATCGTAAAGCCAGCGGTCATGATGTGTGGAAAATCCTTACTTGAGAGCCATCACCGCTTGCCAAAATATGGACCTCCATAAACTTCAGTAACTGAGCAGTGGTTTGTAACGCAGTGGAGCTAATTGTCATACAAATGCTCGTGTTGCACAACTTGTGAAGACGCCGTCCTATATGTGTGTATCTACAGTTTGACAGTGATTCTATGGCTCTGTGGTTTTCAGGCGGTGCATGTCTGTGTTTATGTGTTTGTTAGAGTCGTGGAAGTCAACTGCCTACAGTCTGAATACCGCCGCTCTAACCTTCCCTATGATAGCTGTAACTTAAATAGACGCCTAAAACATGCCCCGATAAAATTTACCAAATAAACGACTAAGAATACCTAATTATGCAAAGTAATTAATTTACGTGCTATGACTCTTTTAACTGTCTTTTTATAATTTGTTTTCTTCTTGCTTCTAAAATAAAATTATTTTTGTTGAATAATTGCTATAGCACTGTAGGCCCTGCTATCAGAAACCGAGAAATAAACGTGTGAAATGTTTAGTTACCGAAACAGCACGTGAGAAGTTGGGGTATGAAGTTTCTCTGTAGCACTAAGTTAGAAGAGTAAAGGAATTGTCCATAATCTTACCTACGCTCCTAAGAGGCTAGCATGATTCTCGCCATAATTAAAGATGGGTTGTATCGGCGGTTGACAATTCTTGTTATCGGAGGGATAAAGCGTCTTCAGCAACAGCTGTTTCTGCCTGTTAATGCATATTATGGACGTTAAGGTCAAGAAGGTAGAGACATAAAAGAAGTCTTCTTTTCTGCTTTCCTCAGAGAGAGAGAGAGAGAGAAGAGTAGAATTGTAGGTCTGAAGTATCAGTTCTCACTGCTTAAGTTTGATTCTAATTCGACTGAAGGCCAATCACTCTTTTCCTTTTAACGTAGCAGCTTCAAACACTAAAACTGTTTAATCGAGAAATTTGGTTCAAGTGGTAACGTTACTGACTTTTATTCGGGAATTGACCTAGTTAAACCTCGCCCGCGACACCAAAAATCCTGACAAATGTATTCCGTAGTTTACTCAATAACTGCAGGCTGAAGCAAGTGGTACTTAAATTAATCCACACCCACTTCCTCCAATATTTTTCCAATCCATTCTTTATATTCATGTACTTATTTGACGGTAGGCAGCTTGAATTCCAAACAACTTTGCCCAGTTAACTATAAACCAAGCAATACGAACTCCTCTCGCTCTAGTGTTACCATCGGCAATATCAACAACATTCTTTCCAAGTAATACCTTTACCAGTTCTCTGTGATTCGGCCAGAAAAAAGTGGAAAAATTGTTTCTCACACATTGATTATCGTTCCGAAATTTAATTAGGCATTTACTGGGCAAGTTGTTCCACCGGTCCTTGAGCACACAGGGGAAGTATAAAATATAGGGAAACATAATAGATGCCACTAATAGAATTCTTTACCTCAAGATTTAACGTTCAACATATAAGATTATTTTATGATGTGCTGGCAAATAACACCGCAAAATTGCGCCTATTAACATAACAATAACTGACTGTCTGTCCATCTGTTCGCACATAACTCATGAAACGCTATATAGATTTGTGTTTAACTTGGTATTAAGGACTTGCACTGAAATCTGTAGACATCAACTAATTTTGTTTAAAATCGAATAATAGCGGGCAACTATTCCAGCGAGTATCTGTAGCCTGACTCTCAAAATAATTATAGCAGCAAAAACTGTCTCGAAGAAACTTTTTGGTAAAAGACGAAGACACAGTTATTACCGTAAACACACTTTTCGGCTAAGCCTTCTATGTTTTCGTTGCAATTAAAGAAAAGTAATTTTCGTACCTCGTCATCTCGTGATTCGAGAACCGTGAATTGATTTTGATAAAATATCACACTAATTATTCATTGCACAGTGTTGTCAAACCAACTCGTATTAACTAAAAATCGGTGCAGCAAGCTTGGTACTTAAGGCAAAAGGAAACTCACAGGCCACAGTAGAGCTTTCGTGCTAGAACTTTTACTCAATGTCTGCACTTCCTAACTTGATGTGATAACCATATTTCAAGCCATTTGTACTGAAGAAAGTCATGAACTCACAAAATTGACAAGGTACAATGAATCCCCTTTTCAATAGATCACGTTCATATAATTGGAATTCCGACAGACCCCAAACTGGTATGTCCCCAGGATACGAGTACCAAGCGAAATTATAAAAATCTTTAGCAGAACGGCCAGATCTGCAAATTGATTTCATCGGGCAGGAAGTCAGTGTTACCGTGGATACTGGACGAGCCGCACCTACGACAGAACCCCGCAGGGATGAGACTGGTTGCCTAGCGACCTATTGCTAACCTGATGGAAAAAGTAAACGGTGTGCAGCTGTCCCCTTATGATATTTCAAGATACTAAACCAATGTAACTAGCTGATTGTTTAGTACAATTTATCAAGGATTTATACTTCGAAAATTTATGCATTTTTCATAACACAATATAGTTATTAAAACTTTCCCCTTGAATTAGTTAATTATTAGATATTTGAGGCTGTCCAAGATTACAGATCGCTTGACATTCCTCGCCTAACGATTATATAACTCATAACTTCCCACTAACTAAATACAACTTAAAACATGTATCATCTAAATATCGGAAGGCAGTCACTCACAGATTAGAGTAAACGTGTTGTTTTCTTAAAAGCAACCCTTATAGAAATTTTTAAAAAGTGGAAATTATTAGGGCACAGTATAAGACTTAATTGATAACCTCATTAAAGACGTAAATATGAAGGAAACGAAGAGCTTATCCTGTATTTTCCTACTGGGATCGTTTGCGAGTCTTCTGAACTGTGTCGACTTATTTGCGAAATTTCATGAAAATTGGCGTTATTCTTGTCGAATGTAACAAACGTGTGCAGGAGAAATGCGATTCATGACATTCCACAACAGTGTATATCCTATCAGCTGCACATACTAGAAGGTAATGTCTTCCGAAGGAAGAGAACATTTTACTGAAACGACAGCGATGTCAGCGGTCCCACAGGATTCAATAAACAGAACGCGATATTTATTTTTTCTTTTGGTAACATTTTATATAGCAGAATTTTTACTACATTTTACCCCATCGCGCGCATAATATGGGCTCACAGGTACAATCTTTGTTCTTTACGTATAACTTTAAACAGAAATATTTATTGTTTTTATTTCAACCAACAATGCACAAGTATTTTTTATTATAATAATATTTATGTTATAATCATTCCTAAATGTTTTGATACATTTGTATCATACTCAGGGAGTTCCAGAGTCGTACATCGCTAAACTTACGTAGTTTCTATATTATTAAAATTTCATTAACTTTATCTAATTAAAATATTTATCTGGTTGCTGATGAAATGTAGTCTATATGGTTTTTACAAAATAATTTTTATCAGTAGAATATTTACGTGTCCGTATATAATCTGGATATTCTGCAATAAAAAGTTACATTTAAAATAATGTAAAATTTCATGGATTGATAAAATATAAACATAGAGGATGAATTATAGCGTATGGTGGACTTATTCTGTGTTGATGTTGCCTGTGTGGGGTGATGAGTACTGAACTGTGTTGGATACTGGACTACTTGACGTGTCATCTTGTGACGATGGCTAAGGTGTATTGTGGGCTAAGATCGTTGAATTTCTGTTCATCGATTAGTGTGTTTTGTTTTTGGAAAATTTGTATGTAAAATTATTCCCAACAGTTCATTTTGTTTCCTTTGTTGCATGGGTCTTTTTTAGTAGATGTACAGTTTGGTCTGCATTTCCATATTAATGTATATTGTTTAGAATGTGCAATGCATATGCTGAGATTGCGTTATTTGTTTTGATGTATGTTGTGTATTCGCAATGTCGCATTCCTATTGATCAACCAGTTTGGCCAACATATGAATTATTAAATGCTGTGCATTTTAATTTATACACGCCGCTAGATTTTATTTTATTTAGTGGTATTATATCGCGGAGTTGGTTGTACATGGTGTTGTTAGTTCGAAAGGCTATATTCAATTTGGTATCTTTTAATAAAGTGGTAACTTTATGTATGATTGGACTGTGATATGTTTATATTTTATCAACCCATAAACTTCTACATTATTTTAAATGTAATTTTATTTACTGCAGAATATCCAGATGTATATATGGCCACGTAAATATACTACTATATAAATTATATTGTAAAAATCATATAGACCACATTTTATCAACAAAAACCACACAAATATTTTAATTGATAATTTTTAATAAAATTTTAATAATATAGAAACAACGTAACTTTAACGATGTACAAATTTGGAACTCCCTGAGGATGATAAGATTGTATCGAAACATTTAGGGGTGATTATAATATAAATACTGTTAAAATAAAAAATATATATTGTGCATTGTTGGTTGAAAAAACTATATACAAGATGCAAGGTACATACATAACAATAGGAATATTCATATTTCTGCGCGGGCGTCATGATTTTATCTTTCGAGACAAACTGAAGTTTAATTTGTAATGTAGAATAGAATATGAATCCCCTATCTTGTCGCTCAGGTATAATGCCACAGTTAAGATGTATATCGTATTAGTAAACTGCACTTTCAGGAAATATGTCGATCTGCCTCTACGTCATCGATGTGTTGTTTCTCTTTAAAGTTCTACTTTATGGTCTGATTCGGATAAGAGGATCCAAAATGTTACGGTCTCCTAGGAAACTACAATAGTAAGTAGGCCACTCTACTGTATTTCATGTTTCATGGTTCAGGCATCGTTTGTGGTAATGTCGGACACATAGGGGACATTAATAACTTAATATGTGCATAGTTACAATTAGCAATATATTAAGCAGTGTTTCACAAGAGACCAATTTATACTGTGCCATTGTACAAGGATGGCGCAGTCCCTTATTACTACAGTGTATACCGAGTAAACTGAACTTGCAGAACTAGTGTCACTGTCGCACAGTCCGCTACTAAAGCGCAAGAATACTCCGAGTAAAGCGAACCTGCAAAACTAGTGTTATTTCATATTGTGCCGAAGGCTGTGACTCTGTCAGTATCACCCTCAAATGGGTAACAGCAGCAATTTAAGAAAAGCAAGAACTAGTTTCAAGCTCTAACACTACATTGGGAACACAAATTTAATTTACATGGATTTATTGGGTGCTTTAGCAAATTGCGAAAAGCGACTATAAACTTCGTCATGTCCGTCCGTCCGTTCACATGAAACAACTCAGCTTCCACTGGCTGGATTTACATAAAATCTGATATTTGGATATTTTCCGAAAAACTGTCAGGAAATTTTAGTTTCGTTACCGTCTAACAAGAATAACGGGTACTTTACATGAAGACATGTGGACATTTGAAACAATCTTGCCGAATTCTTCTTAGAACGAGAAATTTTCAGACAAAAGTTTAGGCAAAATCAAAACACACATTTTGTGTTGAATAATAGTTTCCCGAAAATCTCGGCCTCTATGAGATAATGTGGAAAAATATGGTGCAGTCATGCAGGTCTCAGATGACAGTACAATAAAGGCGCATACTCTTGGCATGCTGGATAAAAGAGGCTACAGACACACACTTAACATATGTAATACCTACTACTTTTCAACAGCAGCAACAGATAGGCGAACGCTCCTCAATAGTACATTGTCTGCCTTCTTTTGAATAGAAATGATAGTTGTTTCTGTGTATATTTACCTCCTTGTGCCTGCTAACAGAGTTAAAAATCTATTGTACGCTGACTGATGGGAACTAAGTATTCGATCTGAGTATGCCGGCAAAGTATTTAAAGGCCACTGCTTATTACACGAAACAAATAAACTGATTTATGAAAATTGTTTTTCCATTGCGACATAGATCGTTCTCATTGTGTCCTCCGGTTCCTGATGTTAATACAGTCCAGTAGGTCGGTAGGTTGGACAGAAACATATCCTTTCCGTCAGTTCTACAGACGGAGCTAGAAGTTCCCTCTTTGTGGTTTGTACCCACCTGTCAGGCCACACGGTTCAGTGACACAGCACATAATATAAATCCTCAATAAAACGTTGAATGAGCATAAAGAATAACGTTTTTATACTGGCTTATATACACAAAACAGCACCCCATTTTGCAGTCATAGCCGTAATATTTCGCATTCATTACCATAAGTTCAGGCTGTAAATCCACGCTTTGTGCTGATGTCAAATTATTCATCTCTTAACGTACGTAATCGCACTAGTGCCAAGACTTTAAATGCCAAGAGGCACTAACTGTCCCTCTTCACAAAACCATGAAGTGGGACAGCTCAGCCAGAACACTAACTATAGCCTTAAATGACCGCAATTTAATTCTCCTGGGTGGAAAGGCTTTGCCCAACTCACCATCCATTCCGGAACGACTCTATCTGAGATATAGCGATTGGAGGGCTGAACTGAATATTCCACTCAATCTAGTGCCAAGGCTAATTACGTATGAGTGGAGCATGTGTTTTCATACCCCAATCCGTCTTCAGGACGTTACGCTTAATGACAGGGAAAAATGAACATTTTTATGTTTTGTTGACCGTGCATTCCTGTATAATTTTGTAAATGAAGTCAGCTTGGTGCACAATTTACACGTATTCTTAGTATATTTATCAAACTCTACGTGTTTTGGGCGACTATGTGTCCATCATCAGAGGAAACAACTTGGTTTATGCGACACTTGGTACTTGTTATTCTGTGTGGATGACTGTCTGGTATTCCAATCCAGTCCATATACCCACATCCCACCTCCTGGAGATCCGTCCTAATATTATCCACCCATCTACGCCTAGGTCTCCCCAGTTGTCTCTTTCCCTCAGGTTTCCCCACCCCCTCTACTCACCCATACGCGCCACATGCCCAGCCCATCTCATTCTTCTCGATTTTAAGAATAAATATACTAAGAATAAATTGTGCACCAAGTTGGTTTTATTTACAAGAGTCTACAGACATTCTGATTTCGTTTTAATGCGGCCTTACCTTGAAAAAAATGAAGACTGATTCTGTACTTCCGAAGTTTTCTAGACCGTTGTTTTGATATTTTTTATGGTAGGAATGTTAATATTATGATTAATGCCGATCACAATGACAAAACTTTCCAAAGACGTGTAATGACGGTTACTGATGCGAAAAAGGATGTCAAGCGAAATTCTAAGTCTTATTAACCACTCTAAAACTTCAACACACACACACACACAAACACACACACATACATACACACACACACACACACACACACATACATACACACACACACACACACACATTCTCATTCACTCACACTCACAAAGTCACACTCAAACACGCTCAGTCATAATCATATTCACGCATGCTCACACGCATATTTACACAGCGCAACGAAGTCAGATATGACGAATCGATTAATTTTTGGAAAAAAGCTTCATAAGGCTTTTTGCTAGTAACTAATTCATAGCATCGTAAGCACACGTGCGGGGTCTACCTGTTCTGCAGACTGTGTGAGGAAGGAATGGCAGTACTGTAGACTGAAGTGCCCCTTAGGCTCTCTCGCCAGGAAGCTGAACTGTGCGTGCTCCGGGTCACAGGTCGCGTACGAGATCCTCCGCAGGGCATGAGCCATATGCACACTCTGCAAGTAACAACACGACAGTCTGTCAGATAATTACAACAACATCTACAGACTGAACAGTTAATGCCATTACACCACAATTAACTATGTTGTGGCCTGTAGCCCACACAGGGTCGGTGAGCCAACCCGCAAACACTAATTCGAACAGCTAGTTTTTCGAAGTCTCTACATTTCTAAACCGAATACGGGTTAATAGGAGTACTAAATTTATTGGACATTCCCAGGGGTATAACGGTCGGGGCGTGGAGTTCACCACCCACGCCTCTCTACCGCCCGGGTCAAGAATGAGGAGAGCTATACCTCTGTGTCTGCAAACACGTTGCGGGGAGAACTTGACCTTTAATTTTATCGAAGCACAGTTGTGGTGTCAGGCAGATAAATCGAATGTGCAAGAGCAATACATGAAAATTCTAGATAAGAGTTCCTCGAAGCGGGATTGACCAGTCTTTAAAAATAAAAAAATTCATTGATGCTGAAAATTTGGTTCAAACTTGGCAATTCGAGTCCCAACTTAACATGAAGAGTGACAGCATACTGTCTTAGGTTTAAAGATTTATACTCGTATTTTGGCAACGCCTGTCATTTCTTTAACTATTATAAAATGTAATTATAGTATTATAGTGATCTATTTGTACAAAGTATGAAAATTTAGCAGAATATTACGGACACAAAGAGCGGAATCTCTGGTATTATATCCACAAAACAACAGGTTAATGTTCGGCTGTACAGTCTACATGTAATGAATTTTATTTATAACATGTAACAAAGCATTTCCGCGTTCCTTTTGATACGAAAAGATCTGGACTTGTATTATATTTTTATGCAGAATACAAAAGACAAGAAGCTAAACTAGTTGAAAGGAAGTGAAAGAGTAGAGTGAGATAAGACAGCAATGGCTTGTAGACTCGAGGGGACTTGCGATTCTGGAATGAATTCCTTTCGTCTTCAATTCTAATTAGGTTGCATTCCAAGACAGTCAGTAGCTCCTAGCAGCGGACATAAAGCTGTTATTAGATTATTCAGGGTTATATTACGGATCCACGACCAAAGTTTAAGGGCCCTTAAAATCTGAGTGAGATTACCTGGATTTAATATACGTGAAGTTCCATTCATATTGCGTGTTTAAAGGAGCAGTTTTCTAAGTGAGCTGTTATACTCGTGAAATGGCTGAAAGGAAGAAGAGAATAAAGCTTGCCTCTGCCTAGGTGCTTGAATTTGGTTTCGGGACAGAAGGACCTAACTGCCAATCAAAACTATAAAGTTTGCACAGGACAGTAAACCAACTCTGCAGGAAAGGAAGGTGTCACAGTGGCGTCGCAGGAGATTCAAGCATACTAGCAGGTTACGTCTTGTTAAACAGCAAATCGTTATATAGACTTTTTATGAAAGCACTAAGCTTTTCCGAAAAGTCGGCTGACTATTTACAACAGACACCACGTTACATCCCAGAAGAAAAAACTTTGAAGATTAACTGTACTTGCAGTTTTCACACACATTTCAGCGTAACGTCTATGTGGTAACGTTGGAGAATATGCAACAGACTGAACTGCAGTTAAAGACATATTATTTAATAAAACTCATGAAATAATAAAGAGAATTTTAAATATTTGGGAACAACGTTAAAAATTCAAAAGCGCATTCCGAAAAAAACTAATAGAATAAATTTGGATAATGTCTACTGCAAATCGGTACAGAAGCTGCTGTCTTCCCATTTGCTTTAAAAAAACACATAGGGATTAAAAGACAGAACTATAAGGTTGATTCCTCTTTGCATGGGAGTGAAACTAGATCTCTCATATTAAGGGAAGAACATAAGTTCTGGGTGATCGAGAGCAGTTTCTGATGAAACTCTGAGGACTAAAGATGGTAGTGGAGGGAACTGCTTCGTGAGGAGCTTCTTGACTGTCCTCGTCTTCAGTATCATCCGGGTGACCAGGTAAAGAACTGCATGGTTGGGCATGTGGCACATGTGGGTGAGAGGAGTGGTGAATACAGGGTTTTGGAGGTGAAAGCAAAGGAAAAGAGGCTACTTGAAATACCGAGGGATTGATGGGACGATGATAATAAAATGGATCTTAAAGATATCATTTGAGACGGCGTTGATTTGATTGATCTGGCTGAGAAGTGGGAAATGTGGCGTACTCGTAAACCTGGTAAACCGTACAGATTACCATTCTTGTACTTTATTTCTTCTCACCGATTTTTACCGTTTTTGCTTATCTGTTAAAGTATAATGGTCATACAATCTTCCTATAGTGTTACTAATTCCTGACGACGGTTGTTAAGCCTGAAAATGCCGCGTCGTAAAAAACATTATCTGAAAACTGTACCATGTTGGTTTTACTCTCTTACGGTAACGAAACTTCGGGCTCCACAAAATGTCGGGAATTTGTTTTCTAGCATCTCAGGGACTCTGCTCCGTGTATTTAGTTATTAAAACATACCGGTAATCCTGAAAACATCCCTTTGCACGTCATTAAGGGATACGGAAGTATGAAGTTGTATCTGCACTCATTCTTCGGCATTAGATGGAAGATATTTCTCAGCTTTATGCTCTGGCCACTTTGTCACCAGTGTCAACGCCCCTGGACCGCCGAGTTGGCCAGGATGAAAATAATTTGTAAAACTGTATTAGTATAAAAAGAATCAATTTTCACATAGAAGAGTTATTTATTTACGGTTTATTGAAGGATACTTCCGATTCGTAAGACTAAATGGCATCGATTAGTGGAACGATTAGTGAATGATGAATTGGAAAGTGTAGGGATGGACTCGGCCGATGCATAAGTAAATTATTATACATGTAGGGCTTTTCTGATTTGACTAGCAGTCTGTTACGTTTACCGCATAGCTAAGGCAGTGTCTTACGTAGGTATGAGTACGTACATATTTTATTACAACATTTTTCAAGTCACACACTAAGACACGGTTTCACTAAACTTCATCTGGAATTTATGCTCTTCGAGGCTTATTTGTCTAGCTACAGCAGCCTTTTGCAATACCGAAATCTGGAAAGCCTGACAGAAAACACAAAATAACTCAGAATAACGTATCTGCGCACCGGGATTTGAAGCCTGGTACTCCCGATTATGATGTACGAGTGCTACCAACTTGATGGCGACGTATAATTGTAGTTATTTCGAAGGGTTTCGTGATTACCGCTAGATAGTACGCTATGTTGTTAAACTAACTAGGAAAGGCTTCCGTTTGTCAGTAAGACCTGTCTACTATACTTACACGTTTAGCTGCTGCTGTTCATTTTGTGTATACGGTACCTTGCTTGCTTCTGGGGTTCACGCTAGTTTTCCAAGAGCATTTACATTAATAAGAGTCATTTGTTGAGTTGTGAATTTTAGATCTGTCTTGCAGGTTTAAATTAAAGAATTCTCCGCCGCCGAAAGTAATAGGTTACTTTGCCGGCACTGCTTTAACAACTTGGTGATGCACGAACTCTCTCCTCAGAGTCGTGAACACGGTGAAACATTAATAGCACGGTACTGGGAAGGTTTGTGTGCGTCTGAGGAATCTTTGGGTGGAAAGCGATAAACGGTGAATGTGATTTTAGTGCACCGTATAATTTTTATAAAATAGCTCGATCTAAGGGGTCCACAAGTTTAGGTACCTGAAGATGAAAGCAGAGACGGATGCCGAAACGTCGCGCTTCATTAAAAATTATGAGACAGAAAATTAAAGAATAAAAAAAAAGAATGTCAGTGAATCACATTCCATTGTCAGAGCCTTATAGAGAACGTTCTGGGTTTTGACGCCGTGTAGATTTGTATGTTAGTGTCAGTGTTTCAAAGGGATGTTTTGCTTCCTTTTTCAGGGTGACGGAATGTGTACGTTCAGTTTTACGCCTCTCATCAATGGACATGACAATGTTTCGAGTCATAGGCTCTCAGGTGACGCGAGCAAGTGAACACTCCGGCGCACACCACACACACACACACACACACACACACACACCACACACACACCACCCCACACACACACACACACACACACCGCACACACACTCACACA
>Ga0123352_10002790_pt1 | contig 24765 bp, 8 predicted proteins | sample TergutLab28metaG_FD_89700 | JGI IMG/M metagenome (GOLD analysis project Ga0123352, IMG submission 89700) | Labiotermes labralis P1 segment gut microbial communities from Petit-Saut dam, French Guiana - Lab288 P1 | ecosystem: Host-associated > Arthropoda: Insects > Digestive system > Gut ...
ACCTCACATGCTGATAAACACGTGGCAAGAGCTTGAATATCGTTTAGATATCTGTCGAGCTACAACAGGTGCCCACATTGAAGTGTACGGACGTGCATAAAAATCTTTTTGAGTTACTCTGTAGTGTTGAAAACATAAATTTCATAAAGCTTTTAGGTACTAAAACATAAGCATGTATTTTTGTATACCTCTAGCCCAGATATCCTGTGTATGTCCTCCCCTTGAGAATAAATTCCACATCAGAACCAATATTATTTGCTGATGATACTAGTGTCGTAATGTCCAGCAGAAATTTTGAAAATTTTTGTTCAGTGTCTAATTTTTAGTTCTATCTCATACGATTAAACAGTTTGCTGCTAATAATTTAGTCCGAAATTTAGATAAAACGGTTGGTTTCACCTTTTTTTTATAGGCCACGCAGGCCCTTAGGTTGAGTAGAGGTGCAGCTCTACTCTTTCTAGGGCCTTTGGCCCCATTCCCCGGCCGCCTCTACCCCCGGGAAAGACCCGGTGCCTATTGTACAGGAGGCTGGGTAGGCCCCAGTGCCGGTCTGGACAGGCGGAAAATCTTGTCCCCACCAGGATTCAATCTCTGACTGTCCAGCCCATAGTCAGTTGCTATACCGACTGAGCTACCTGGCCCACATTTAGATAAAAAGAATATAACAAAATTCATAATAAAGAATTCATCACATTCAACATTACATATCAGTTATAACGAAAAGTATATAATGAAGAGACAGTGAATACAAACTTTCTTGGTTTACAAATTGATAACCATATAAATTGGAAGAACCATATTGAGTAAATGATTCCAAAGTTAAGTGGAGCATGTTATGCCGTTAGGTCGATGATACGTATCAGTAACATTAACCCTCTCAAATCAATTTACGATGCATACGTTCATTCTGTTATATAAAATGGAACAATACTGGGGGGTATCTCTTCCAACAGTGGAAAGATTTTCACTTTACAAAATAAAATTGTCAAAATTATGGCTGGTGCTCATCCCTGACCGTGAAGTAGAAGTCTATTTAAACAATTAGGGAGTCTACCTGTTCCATGCCAGTATATACTTTCATTAACAAGCTTCATTGACAGTAATCAGCTAATTTTTCAAACACATTAATCTATACACAATATTATAACAAGGAACAAGCATCATCTTCATAGACCCATCCTGTTTTAAAATAAGTACATTTTTCCTGGAATACAAATTTTCAACATTTTACCACCTAGTGTGACAATCCTCAAGAATGACAAGGCAAAATTAAAGCAGCCTTAAGAAAATACCTAAATACACACTCTCTTACTCTGTAGATGAATTTTTTTATGTGCAAAGATGATTTATAATACTGTTTGTGTAAAATGTTTGTAATATTTTACACTGTAAATGTGTACATTTGTGTATTTATGATTTGTTCCATATCCTACTGTCTTTATGACACATGGATCCATGGAATGTATGTAACTACATATAGCCTGTGTTCTATTTTGTGTTTGTATGACTGTAAGAGTTTGATTAATGTATCGAATAGCATCAACTTCTTATCTCACGTGTTGCTACCAGATGAGATACGATGCTTGCAAATGATGAACTTGGGAGTTTATGGTAAGGTTCTCTGTCACAAACACAGTGTTGTCCGTGTACACATCATAAAGATATACAGGGAGTAGACTGTAACTCCGTTTATTCCTAACCTTGGTACTAGATGGAAGCAAGGGATCAACTTCATGCCCCCCACCACTTCATGCTTGGACAGAATTCCCCCTCTACCCATTGAATAGGTGGTTGGGTGAGCCCCAGAGCCCGTCTGGACATTTTGAAGATGAGTGATAACTTTTACCCCTGCCAGGAATTGAACTGTGCTTCCCAGCACTTCTGGCCTACAGCCTAGTCACTATACTGACTATGCTATCTTGGTTAATCTCCCACAGCATTTGCTTAATTTTAGGATATCCATCACAACTTGCCAGGTTTGGTTATTCACTGGAACTAATTTCAGGGTCTGTACGATTGGCTTATTTTGCCATAAAACACAACAGTGTGGGTAATCAACACACACCATACCCCTGGTAGTGTGAAGGAAAAACATTCATGCCTATACACTGTACAATCGTTTTCAGTCACAAAATGAATCATGCCTGTAGCAAGTACTTGTTTTCTGTTTTGCAGGAACTGGGTCTCAGTGGTACATCACATAATGTTACATTCATGTTCCGAAATTTGAGCCAGTCACAAACAGTAATGCTGTGACAATAAACTGGCATCATGTTTGATTGTACTAGTTGGATTCTTAATTTATTTAACAATTATTCTCTCATATGTGTAAGCCACAGGTCAGTAGGGTGATTTTGAATAATGAGTACATGAAAATCTGAAGTGGCCATGGCCCATTTAAAGTACAATTCAAACATGTCTGGAGGTACTGAGGGAAACCACACAGAATCTGTCAAGACAGCCAGTGACCAGGTGCAGAATGGAGTCTCAGACTTCCAAAATACACTCAGCCATGAAACTCTGTACATATCCGTTGTTCGTTAACCCTTCAGTGATGCTGGGGTTTATTTTCCTACTACTGCCAAAGATGGAAGAGTTTTGAATTTTAAATGCCCTACAGTGCACACACATCCGTATGGTGGCAGCATGTGAGGAATTAAAAGTCTGCGCATTGCACAGAGGCCAAGATTGAAGGGTTAAAACAAAATCAAAAGTTTTCATAATCCACAACATCCATATCAGTTTTCTACTCCCTTTTCCTTGTAGTTTAGTCTTCCATACAGTCACCTTACAGAGCTTCACCCCTTCAAAATGTACATGCATTCCTTCTCTCTCTCTCGCTCTCCGTCTAGATTTTCCACTCATAATATTCATAGGTAAGTTACCAATGTTTTTCTTGGCAACTTAAAAGTAATCAGTATGTTAAGGCAGTAAATAATGATAACAGTAGTGAAGAAAATATACATTATTTATTATAAAATACCCGAGTGTTTGTGATGTCTGCCATCATCTCAACAGGGTCAACCATCGATGGAAACCTTTCTATAACACAAATTATTAGGTACCATGGAAATGTACATATAAAGTATGTTTCAGACAAAATATTCTACAAAGAAAGAATTAGATATGGCACATAATTCTGTTCTGTGATGTGCTGAGTCATTGGGTAAACAATTCCTGGCATCTGAAGACAAGGTAGCGGTCTCATCTTCATGACCCCTAAAAATGAGACCAAGATGTTTTGTCTCAATAAATTGGGAACCACTTAACTAGTGGTGCAGTGTCATACCTTACATGAATGGAATCATCAGCTGTAACACTGAAAAAACCCGAAAACTTGTGCAGAAATGGCAGCATTACATAAATAAGAAGTCTGCATACAATTCAATTATTATACCCCAATTTATGCATCTCTGTGCATGATTTCAGGCTTCTGCCACACAGTAGCTGAGAACTGCACTCTTCTGGGTAATTACACAGCGAGTAGTGGTACTTGATTTGTAATGAGCTGGAAGAGTGCAGTTCTTATGTATCTCTGGTTTGTGAACTGTCATTTGTATGTATTCAAATACTAGTTGTTTTCATTCTTTGGAATGCTCATTTGATGTTTTCCAGGAATGCAACTACTGCATAAAGCTGAGTGTATATATATATATATATATATATATACATTTTATCAGGAGTTATTACACTGAGGTATGTACAACTGAATCCCATTCAATGATGCTCATGGGTGAAAGCACTGCAACAGTCAGAAAAATTTCCATAGGTACTGAGACAGAGGTCCTAGTGCCACACAAGTCAGCATATTCCATCCACAAAGAATTCCTTGGGATGCTGCCACTGTATGACAGCCTTCTCCACACTCTCATCCAAAACAGACAAACAACCTTTTAAAGGTTCTCTGGTACAATCCAAAAACATGAAAATCACGTGACAATAAATGAGGGCTATATGCAGAATGTTTGAACACCTTCCAGGGCACATGGAAATGAGCACTGTTGTGCAGCAGTATGATACCATCAGTAAACGTACCATGATGTTTGTTCTTTGTACATAGCTTTTGAAATCCTCGATGGTAATTGCTCGCACCAATTGTGCCACTGCATCATTTAAAATGCAGAAGCAGAGGTCATTTAGTGTTCCTCTGGTCCTGTTTGGACATATTTACCATCTTCAAGGTGCGCTGCGATGTCATCTGAACTAGTAGCTCAACTGCACTGTTCTGCATAATTCTGCCAGTGTGCCTGCTGAATCAAACATGCAGCTGCATCATTCACACTGCCACAGCAGCACCACGATGGGTTTCAGCTGTACATGTGACATATAACTTGTACCAGGACATAATTTTGGAAACCAACTGTTGTTAATTAAGGTGAACAGAAACATACTGGTATCAGTAACAACTGTGATGGTGTAGGGTAGGATATAAATTTAAAATATTTTTCTATATACAGAACTACCAGTAGTTTGGACATTATAATACAGAATGCATAGCACTTGTAAAATATTGCACAGCCTTACAATGAGAGAGCCACAGTGTCTACACATAAACCATCCTTGTAACAAAACTGAACACCCAAAAATAGGAAAGAACACTCTTAGATTAACCCTGTTTGACATGTTAGCCTTCAGCATATGGCCTTTTCGAGCCCAGGTTTCTGCTGCTGCCAGAGCATTGTTCAATTTACATGCGACCTGCAGGACAGTGTTTTCCTCTCCAGACAAAAAGGATGTACATTTAAAAAGATAGCAATGTCCTGTTTGTCCATTAAACCATAACGGAAAGGTCTAGACTGATATAATGCAATGCAAAGATTAACAACCTAAAACTTAACATACATAATAATCTCATTCTTTGTTGGCGTACTTTAAAAAATTACCATAAAAATACCTGTAAACCGATACATAATATACAGTTCCCAATTATTTCAAGTATTATATACTTTCCCTTGAAAGTTGTACTAATGTCACTGATTAACTGGTCACCTGTTACATTTACTTCGCTGAGATCTGACCCAATGAATGATTAAAATTACCACAGCCACAAACCCATTATGCAATGTGATGTTTATAGTAAAAAGTGTGTACTAACAAATACATGTATTTCCACAAAAATAGTTAAAATCTCACTTCTTCAGGGACAATTATAAGAAACTCTGAATATATCATAAGTAACTTTTATGCTAATCCTAGGTTGTGATGCCTGTATAAATATGGGGTATGTAAGGAATATTCAGTATTATATGTAGAGTAGGCCTGTATACTCTGCTGTTTTTTTAAAGTGCCCACTCTTCACTGAATCAGTTACTTCTGTATGAAGAGATCTAAGCCCATGGAGATAAGATTTACATCAACAGATGACAACTGAATACAGAAAATTTGCATGGTGATGATATGTGGAAAGGGTTAAGAAAGATTAACGTTGCTTACTGAATCTCATAATGTCAATTAACTGTATGGATTATTTTCTTTTGGAAAATTTCACTGTCTGGATAAAAAAAAAAATGTAGTATGTCTCTTGCCCCAGTAATGTGAGTTTAAGGTTTCGCTGTTTTACATCTTACTACTCTTGCTGAAGAACTGAAGTATGGCTGTCATGCATTCTTCAGACTGCATCCTCTCTTCTATCGCCTTGCATTCTGCTTCATTAACTTTGTGCAGCTCTTCACTGATGCAAGCACGAATCAAACGTTTTGAATGCATCATTGACTAAAACATATAATGAAAAGGAATAAAATGTAACCAAGATTAAAGAAAAGAGAGGGGGAGACAGGTCAGGCACATAGCAAGCATGAAGCATGAAACGTTTTTTGGTTCTCTCTCAATACATATGTCATATTGACTGACAAGAGATATGTATATAATTTTAGTTCGGAAATCCTTGTACAAGAGACTGCTTAGAAGATCTAGGCACTGTAAAATGATAATATAAAAATTATCTTACAGGAACAGGCTATGCAGAAATGAGGTGGATTGAAAATGGCTTTGGACAATACCTGATGACCAGCTTTAGTAACATGGTAGCTAATCCTATGATTCTATAAAAATAGGAAAATTCTTGATGTCTAGAAACTACCAAACACTGAAGGACAATCTTAACACCCCATTCAATGGCCATCACTATTTAAAATTATATACAACAGCCCTGTTACTGCAGTGCCTAAAAATGGCTAATTATAAGGAACGGAGTATTAGAGTTTTCAGTTATTTTTCATTTAGCATAAAGGGGTAAAGAGATAATGGAACTGAACCACATCATCTCCACAAATTGGTACATAAGTTAAGTGTCTGCTTTGGACAGAAAACTACAGATTGCAATTGCAAGACATCATCTTTGATGTACTATGCAAGAAGTGTCACCTGCACATATTTCAGTACATGTTAAGATAATAAACAAAACAGAATTTATTAACAATGTTCTGTTTCTTAAAACAGGCTCAGAAAATAAAGATCTGGTCCATATGATCTACAGATGGTATTAGAAAAAGATAGACAGGAAGGCATCAGGCAAGATCTGAATATAGAAGCACTAAAGGGAAAGTTAGTGAAATAGAGAATACACTGACATAAACATGTGTTACACACAGATGGCAATCACATTTAAAAATTATGTTTAAGTGTAAGTTGAGGAGACCAAGGACAGTGTGAAGTAACCAAGACCAAGTGAGGGTAGGTATCAAAAAGAGAACAGGGAACAAGCGAGTGGATACAGAAGAATGGAAAAGGCTTTGTTGTAGGATGATTATCCACCCAGTTAGAAATTACTGATGGTGGTGGTTGTCATAATGCTGTTGCTGCTGCTGGGTAGTCGTTGTTGTTGTGCTTACTATCACACAACTAATTCAGTCATTCGCCCTAGATGTCTGAATTTGTAGGAAGTACAGAAATATTTGACCATGATCTTGTGTTAAAAAAGGAATCGAGCATTACCTGCTTTGGCATTTGTGCGAATTGTTCTAATTTATGCCACACCTCTTGTTCAAATGTGGAATGGGGGAACACCTGGGAAACTAAGCCACATTCTTTAGCATCATGAGCACCCATCTGATGACCAAAGTATAACATATCACTAGCCTGTAATGGAAAACAACACATCATCACTAGGTTCATTCACAAAAATGATTATCAGTGTCAAGGTTTCTAATCCTTTTTCAGCCCCTTACTTCATCTCTCCTAAATCATTCTATTTTCCTTAGAATTTCATTTCAGGCACTTGAAATCCATGTTTGGATATGTTTAGTTAACAAGGAACTTCATATAACTCAGCTGATATTACTAGCATAATTGAATCATGGAGGTTATGATGAGCTAGACATGAAGCTTTTGTGGAGGAAAATGCATACAGAATGTTGGTGAGCAAATATATATTCCAACCCTCTAACAACACAGATACTCCCAAATTAGACAATAATGTGTCTGGCGCAAGTCAGAATTGAGTATACATATGGTCGACTATGTATGGATACACAAGGTAGTCCAGCTGAAATCCAAATTCCAGCACACTGGAACCTGATCAACCAAAGCATGACCACCCCATCGTCTATGTTATGGCCTAACAGTGCTCTTCCACCGCCTTCATCTAATTGCACTTTTCATTCTAGCAAGGAAAATTTGAATGCACATTCAAAAAATGTTCTTATTTCATTTTTCTCTTCTGTGTAATATTTTTCTTCTTTTTTACTTTCTTTAATTGTGTCTGTTACTGCATAACTTGAAATTGTGTGAGGGAATGTCGATACACTTTACTAATTGTGCAATATGTCCGATACTATTTCAGTAGTCAATAAAGGTTACATTTGGTTCAAAATGTTGCTTGGATAGGAGATGCAAGAAATATATACCAAAAATTTGATGCAAAGATCAGTTTTAAAGTGACTACTTGCAAGATTGAGAAGGAAGTGGGAAAATAAAGCTAATCCCAAGAGGAAAAAATTGTGATGAAGGGAGATGGAATGAAATGGCGCAGTTTCATGTAAAATGGCTGTTCATTTCATGAACAATGTTTAACATTTAGGTTTTAATACCAGAGATTTCATTTGAACACTTCACAATTAATTGAAATTCAGTGAAGAATGTGTGACCCAGAAGACGGGGGCTGCAGGTTCCTATGAAAAGTCAGTACTGTCCCACCTGACAACATGTCACATGCCAGACGACAGTAATCTTCATAAGTTAAAAAATATTTTCAGTACATCTGAAACTGGAAGCATATTAGTTACATGCGCAAAATTATTTGCAAACACACACCTTGCTTGATCCCATAATCCGAGGAAATGTGTACGTAGAACAGCCTTCTGCCACAAGCCCAAGTTTCGTAAATGGTGTAAGAAAATAAGCCTAAAACAAAATTGTAACAAAATGTCATTCAGCACACAGTCTTACTTCAGGCTTTTCTTAATTTCTTCATTATGTGGTACATTTGAATACAAAAGAATAGAAGCTATTCTGTGTTAGTATGTAGAAACATTGCAGAGGACAACTTACATATTACACCAAATGTACGTATCTGTTCTGTAACCAGAATTATAGAAACCAAAGGAATATCATTAAAAAATAGCAATCGGTATACATGTGTGACTTCTATGCGCATGTATCAAACCTAATGTCTTATATCTTGAGATCTAGAAGAACCTCATATGTGATTTTTTAGGTATGTTCGCAAAATTGCGAAAAGTGACTATTAGCTTCATCACGTATGTCCATCCACATGGAATGACTCAGCTCCTACTGGATGGATTTTCATGAAATTTGATATGAGTATTTTTTTTAAATGTCCAGAAAATTCAAGTTTCATAAAAAGCACACAAGAATAACAGGCACTTTACATGTAGGCCACTGATATTTTTGATCGTATCTCGCTCAGTTTTTCTTAGAATGAGAAATGTTTTGCACAAAAGTTGTAGAGGAAATCAAAACACATATATCACATTCAATAACTTTTTACTTAGAAACTCGTGCTGTTTATGATATAATGTGGAAAAATACAGTAGTGCAGGACAGGCCACAGATTTCAATATGGCACATGCGCGTTGCATGCTGCATAACTAAGGTTACACGCACACTCACAATATGTAATACTTATTGCTTTTCCACTGCAACAATGGTTGCAAGACAATGCCTCAGTGTTACATTATATGTGCATTTCCTGTATGGTTTTAAATGCAATCCCCTCACCCACATTCACAACGCCTCATTTACAATTCTCCAGTAACCACCACATATGGACCGTGAGTCTTTCACTGTCTAAATGTAGATGTAAATATGGAAAATGGGCATATACCTGAAGTGCAGAATGCACACAATCCACCAACAATTCATATTTTAGATGCATAACAGCAACTTCAATACATACTTGATGGAATGGGTATGCAGCAACCCAAATGTAAATTCGAGAAAACGTAAAACTTTGATCACCTTTATCGTTGTACCGTGCATTTTGTAGTTTATTTAAGTAACACACCAACAAATGCACATATATAGTCTATTATAATCTAAAATTTACATTAAAACACTTAAAACGCTCCTACAAGTTTCGATCATCCTCAGGGAGCTTACGTTGTTCCTTACTAAAGTTACAGAAACATGTAGGAGCGTTTTAAGTGTTTTAATGTAAATTTTAGACTATAAAAGACTATGTATGTGCATTTGTTGCTGTGTTACTTAAATAAACTTTTATCACCTTTAATATGGTTGATCTAATTTGCTTGGGGCATGCAGTACAATGAAATATTAATCTAAGACATGATTCACAATCCTTTTGAATCCATTATACACAAACAACTTTCTTACATTACCACTATGTACGGTGTCATGTAATTACATGGTCGGAACGTGTCAATTAGTGTACAGACTATGCTATGGGATGGACAGGGCAAGAGATCTCGCTACACCATACCATTCAAACCAGCTGTGGGGCCCACAGAATCTCATATTTAATGGGCTACAAGGGCTTTTTCCCTAGGGATAAAGTGGCCATGGCATGAAGCCAACCATTCACAACAATTTACATCTACAGTTCACAATGAGAAGAGATGCACCTTCACTCTGCCACATGCCTTCATGGCGTACACAGGCATGACTTTACTTTATGAAGTGATCACATACCCATCAGTAAACTGAATTTCATGAACTGTCATTCATATTAGTATACTGATCACACAGAATGTACATGCCACTAGCAATGACAGTTCTTCTCAGGGCAGCAGGAAGCAACCTGTGACTGTACCTTATCTGAAGCATAAACCACATCACAAAGAGCCAATGTTGTCACCGCTATTCCAACTGCAGGCCCATTAACAACAGCAACAAGGATCTTGGGAAAATCAATGAATGCAGAAATGAAGTTCCTGTAAGACAGATTCAGTGATTTCAGGCTTCCACCACAAAGTAGCTGAGAACCGCACTCTTCTGTGTTACTATGTGGCGAGTAGTGGTTTCTTACCCTACTCATTGCATAATAACTCAGAAGAGCGCAGTTCTCAGATTTCCTAAATCAATGCATAGTCTGAGCATGACAGAACAGAATAGCTGTATTTTTATAACTAATACCGGATTCTGTTAGAGGTTTCCTTTATGCCATCAATAACATCACCACCAGCAAAACGTTGCATTACACCTGACATGTCATTGCCACCGCTGTAACAGTCACCGGCACCTGTCAAAACTGTTATCACCACTCTATCATCCACTGCAGCTTCGTTAAGCAACCTTGTGAGACCATCATACATCTGTAACATTTTTTTCTCTGTTAGTATTGTGCAGAAAAGCATAAAATACCAAAGTCTAACATACTGCTAGTTGTTCCATATTAGTGTGCAGTGTGGTTGAAGTCTGAGGAAAAACTGTCAGTCCCAAATTCCTAAAAGAGATAACTTCAGGAATGAACGGTATTGCAGAATAAGGTAAAAGGTAAAGGTAACCCCATGACATGCCTATGCAGACACAGAGGGGAGTTGGAGTTACGGTTTCATCCCATTCGCAACCTCAGCATTAGAAGGAGATAGCAGCCAGCACCATGCCTGACCTGCTTTACCCCCAGTACGCACCTGTCCAAGAGGCTGTGTGGGCCTAGGGAGCCAGTCTCGACAGGCATGCAAAATCTCACCCCACACTGGGATTCAATACCCAGGCCATCTGGCCCAAAGCATGATGCTATACCGACTATGCTACCCAAGCCATCTGCAGAATTTATACAGATTTTCTCGTATGATCAAAAATGATGTGACGGGCTGCATAAGAGAAACAAATGCAACAACATTTTAGTATAATTTCTTGGACATGGAATATACACAATAATATTGGGAATGATCCTGGGGGAGATGAATTGTAAGAATTGTGAATGGGTTGGATTGAATGGACTAAAATGTAGACTTGGGTAATAGCAGTGTTAAACTGCCTGACTCCATAGCAGAAGTACTAATATTAACAATATCCCCATAACATATTGCACTACAAGCACTGGCTCAGAGCCAAGAAACTTGAAAACTGTGAAAGTTGAACTTAAATCTTCAATGAATTGTAGAGACATATGTGAAAATGTTACCATATGAATCAGTGATTGTAAAATGTCACCAAAATAAATGTAAATGCAATGCTGCAGACCTCCGGCAATTCCTTATGTGGAAAGAGTAACAGTATTTGTCAGAATCTTAACACAACTGCCAGGGTAATAAAATTCCACCTGAAGGAGAGAGGATCAAGAATGACAACTGTGACTATCTTCTTATACTAGTGATAATTTCACACTGATGCAACTGGCCATCAATCAGTCAACAGCCCCATCTACAAAACAAAGTATTAGTTTCATCAGTAAAGGTAAAGCAGTCCCATTACAGGCCTGGACAGGCCCAGAGGGTTCCAGGAAGTTCAGGTTTCCAGATTTGATGACAATGGCACAGGATGGTGGAAAGGTTGTCAGCCTTACGCACCGGCCGCCTTTACCCCAGGAAATACTCCTGGTACTCATTTCTGTTAGTGGCTGAGTCAATCCCAGGGCCATAGTGCGATCTGAAGGATTTTATGTCAATAAAAAAACCACTGACACCAGCTGGGATCAAACCGGCGACCGTCTGATTTGTAGCACAGCACCTTAACCACTGTGCTACTGCAGTCCCCTACTTTCATTAGTACACATACTAAATACACTTTTCATCACTCACTGCATCCAGCACCAGAACTTCAGTATTGACATATTACAATACCTGCGCATTAAATGCATTCTTCTTGCTAGGCCTCTTGAACTGTATTATCAAAAGACCATTCCGAAGTGTGACCTCAAGCTCTTCAAGCCCTTGTGTTGCCATCTTTCAACTACTGCTATAGTATTTTACAAGGACTTACTACCTACAAATAAAAATAATGTGAGGAAGTTGAATGAATGCAGTCATATAATGTGTTGTATGGAGATACGCACGTGGGAACAACTTATATTCACATTATACCTTACTTAAGCAACTCTTTCCGTGCTAGCATTTTAAAGAAAACTATAAAACAATATTTTTGAATGGACATTTTCACGATATATCAAAACTTTCCATTGTTGAAAATAAAACAATATTTTTGAATGGACATTTTCACAATATATCAAAACTTCCCAATACTGAAATTAAAACAATATTTTTGAACGGACATTTTCACAATATATCAAAACTTTCCATTGCTGAAAATAAAACAATATTTTTGAATGGACATTTTCACGACATATCAAAACTTTGCATTGCTGAAAATAAAACAACATTTTTGAATGGACATTTTCACAGTATATCAAAACTTTCCATTGCTGAAAATAAAACATTTTCAAATGGACATTTTCACAGTATATCAAAACTTCCCATTGCTGAAAATAAAACAATATTTTTGAATGGACAATTTCACAATATATCAAAACTTTCCATTGTTGAATATAAAACAATATTTTTGAATGGACATTTTCATGATATATCAAAACTTTCCATTGTTGAAAACCTTCGAAGAATTGTGAATGTTTAAGCTTTTGCAGCAGTGCTGTTAAGGTGTTCATTTTTCTGGGATGGGGTACTGCATCACTGGACAATTTTGAAACAGCAGAGTGGTCTCATCTGCAAGGGCTGAATGTCCAACATCAACAGTGGACATTACTGAATAACCTGATTCCAGGATGGTGAACTCCTTTTCTGATATTCACTAAAGTAACATGAGGGCCAAATCTGTCTTATGTGTATACTGTGTATATTTGAACATTTTTGCAATTTTTCTTTGTTGTCTACAAAAAAATGACAATATTGAAATTAAGTATTCAATGGAAAGTGGAAGAATATTATATTTATTAAATAGGACCCTACATGAGACTTCTCCTTTAGCACCTGCCATTATTCTTATACATATTTTAAGATATAAAACTGTTTAACTTTCTGAGAAAATTATTTCACATGACATTATAGAAGGGAAATAAGCATATTAGGTTTTTTGTTTTGATGATTGATGCAAATATCCTCATGACAAAACACGCGTATCTTTAAAGATACATATTCAAGGCATTTTCCTATTGGAAATCTGATGTAAACTGTACAGTTCTGGGCATTTCTTTTGTTATTTCATTATGACCACTCACTTAAAAAAAAGTACTACATTTTTAACTTCAATGGGCAGTTGTGGCCATAAGTTTTATGTTTGGAATGGTAAGTTGTTGCTTCTTGTGTTGTTGAATTTTTTTGTTATTGTTCATTATTTGTAGAAGTGTGAAGACATAAGAATTTATGTTTGCATGATGTATGATACAGTTAGCCAACAAGTCATTTTTTTAAACATTATTCTACCTGTTTTGGTGCTAAAACTTGCCTCCAAACAATTCTAGGAAGATGTTTAGAAATACACTAAAAGTGCGACTCAACATATTTCACACTGATACACAGTTTTTATTACTTGGACTATAAATTCATTAACAGTGTCACTATTTATTTGTCTAGGTCAGATAGCCCATGTGTTGATGGTTTAATACCAGTATTATATTTCCTGGAACTGCCTATAACATATACTGGACGCCTGTATGAAAAGCTATCACATTACAGGCCTGGACAGGGCTCCAGCAAGTGGAGGTTCCCAGAATTTCCAGACAATCAGCACATATAGCTGACAAGGTTGTCAGCCCCACGTACTGCCTCCTTGGCACCCAGGATATATCCCTGGTACTCATTTCTGAGTCGATCCCAGGCCCATAGTGCGGCCGGAATTATTAATTCAATAAGAAAACTCAATGAACCCACTACACTCCGGCTTGGAGAGCACAGCCTCAACCGACTGCACCGCACATACTATCACTCACACAACTGGATGTGTGCGGAGTCATGCTCCATTATACGCTGTAACCATTAGTTTTACTACTGACAGATATAAGGGTATTCCAACCCACGACTGCTTCTCATACATGCCAATTAAATAAGGGGGATTTACTTAGTTCTTAATAACCAGACACCGTAAGCATAACTCAGATTGGATAATTCGTTGTAGGTTACGTGTGTATGTAGTACTGAGCTTTCGTATTACGAATCTTCAAGGGTTTCTTCGTTAGGATTTCCGAACATAACGCGTCACAAAGCAACCTCCTACCCCAATTTCAAACATTGGCTAAACACCCGTACATTGCACATTTTACATCCACATTATTTATATTTCATTTGTGTGAAATGAATTCATTCTTTTCAGAGTCTTACCTGCGCAAATCACTTTTCTTTTTTACACGTACAGATAGCCGAGGTTAAATCAACACATTCTACTGTCAAATTTCATTACGTCACGTACCAAAGTTCGTTCTTCCTTTAAACACACATTCGCAGTTTCACGCCACGGAAATAGAAAATTTGACAAGACGACTTGTTAAATACCCCGCCCAAAACTGGAAACATACGATTTCATCCGTTTTCTAATCTGTGTAAAATGAAAGTCGTAACGAAACAAAATTTATTTCCATCTAAGAGCCCTGTCTCAAACTCCGCTTGTTAATTTCGTTACACCTGCATGAGCATAATGCATAACACGTGCCTGTTCCAGACACAACGTGACGATAAACGCCAGAAACAACAGATGATCTGTGGAAGCAACTAACACTACCCATCCCACTCCAACCGGAAATACGGCGTCGTAGGTTCAGTTTGCGCATGCGCAATGCAGTAGTCACACACTGGGGCTAAACAGGTTGGCGTTTATTACGTTTTGTGGCTTGTAATTGATGTCCCAAGGTGAGGTACTGATTTAATAATTAACTGGACATAGGTATCTGTGCTTCGTATCTCTTCAGGGGCCCTGTAGAAGCCGCTGCTGTGCAGAAGGTAGGATAATAGTGTAGTTCATTTTCGATCGTGTTTCAGACTGCGAATCGTGATAGCGATACATTTTGCATTGATGTTTTTCAAATATTGTCTTTGGATTTCTGGTCTTCATGGCTTCAAGATGTCACGAGACAGTTATTTCAGGACACGAGTTTGTCAGTTTTGAATTTAGTTTATGTGTATAGTAAAGGTTTCCTACTAAATTGCTTGTTGTTTTTGTAGTTGTCGGCTGTGTCGAAAATACTGTTGTTAATGTTATTATCCTTCAAGTAAACACTGAATAACGGAGTTTAGGTCATGCACCTACATTATTGAAAATATCTTGGTAGAAATGATTTTCGTAAATCGTTAAATGTGTGTTAGTGCAACGATCCGTACGTACATATTGACTTCTCAACGCGGAATAGAATTGAACTTTAATGCATGTGCGAAGGAACGTTGTAGGTTTTAGTATGGTGCGACAGAATTCATTGTTTAATTATTATTTTTGTTTCGGTGCGTTACTTGTTGATTTGGGGTCTTAATTTGTGATAGCAAAGTAACTGACTGTGGGCTGGGCGATCAGCTTTCGATTCCCGGCCGATGCAGGAATGTTGCTGTCTTGACATGTCTACTGTAGCTCAGCTGTTCGCTCAGCCTGGTGTCTAATGGGTACTAAACGCACTTTGCATTGGGACTTAAGGGCCCGAACACAAAGTTTTCAAAACGAGGATAAGAATCTTTGGGTGTTAACCTCCACTACACCAGTATACCTTCATAGTATGCTGCTTAGGTATGGGCATAATGCCACCTTCACACATCAAGCATCCTATGCGTTAATTCAGTAAAATTAGGTGGTTTTCTTTATTTTCCTGTGTGTGTATATATATTGTACATTAGTTGTATCTTTGAGTCATTTCATTTCAGCTGTATGGGTGATTAAGTATCTCTTTGAGATTGCCTGGAGGAAGAAAATCTCTTCGTTGTGAAGTAATATGTATTGCCTCCATTACCCAAGTCATACACTACTGTTAGACTGAAAAGAAAACTATGATTGTGCCTTGCAAGGAATGAGTGCCTTCCTTTTGGCTGTACAGAAGATCCTCATTATGTTGTACAAGTTTATGTATATAATTTTACCATCATGGATTGTATTAACAAGTTCTTAGGACTGAAGAGTGAAGTACCTGACAGAAACGCAGGGTGCATGGAAAATGGATATATGGGCCAGTAATGGAGTAGATAATGAACATATTCTTGAATCCAGTGGAAGTGCTCAATTAGATCAAGGTGTAGATTTAGTCACCACCAAGAAAGTTGAACAGGTGAATGAAGTGATTATTCAAACAGAGGGGGAAGTGGTTCAGGAATTTGTTGTACCAAACACTCCACTTGTAAAGCCTCTGGCTGCTGCTCCAAGAATGCCACAGCAGTCTGCTCCCCGGAACACAACACAGGTAGAAGCTGCAGGTGTACCGTCTGTAGCAACACCAACATTTTCCATTCCACCCCATTTAATGGGGCGTAATGTAAATAACCCTACTGAGGATATGATAGGCAGTGGACGAAAGCTTCAGAAACCTCGCCTTGGAGTTCGTGTACCATACCGTAATTTAACGAGTCAGATTGTGACTCAGGATGAAATTGCTCAGGAGTTACTGGAACGTTCACTGAGGAAGCATCCTGTTCATGACACACCAGAAGGGGGAGATTTGTTCTTTACTATGAAACTTACACAGCGTTTGGCAAATCGTTTGTCACCATCTGTAGCAGTCAGTTCAGGCATCAGTGGGCATGATATTGAGGCAATTGCTGGAAAGTCAGGACAATTTCAACAGAGTGCTGACACTAATTGCATACTTCCTCCTGGCTATCCTTTGGTACCTGAATCAACAGTTATTCCTGACCATGGAGATCTCCTTGCGATATTAGAAGGAGATGCGGAGCCAGATTGGATGCCTGATACTAATCCATCAGCTCTTGAGGATGTAGTTAAACCAGTGTCAATTGTAGACTCCAGCAGACCACCCACATTGATTGAGGCTGGATCTAGTCTGGATCAAATTTCTGTACATACTGCCCCACCAAAACTTGACCCATTGGTTGAAAGAGAACTGGCACTTAAACAGCTAATGGAATTACCAATACGAACTAAGAAAAAGAAAACTGTAGAAGCAAGTACAAAAGGTTCAAGGACACAACAGAAAAGTAATCAGCGGGGAAAGAAATCAAAGGACCAGAAGGATGAGACACAGTCTATCATGGTACAAAAATCACAGGATTCTCAGAACAACAACAGAGCTTCGGTAAATGGAAGTTCCAAAGTTAAGATTGACTTGACTTTGAAACAGAAGCCGGGACGGAAAAGAAAGCTGGCAAATATGGGAGATGCAAATACAAAGCAACCAAATACATACAAGAAGAAGAAGGTAGACTCTTCTGTGAGTCAGTCAGGTATGATTACAGGCAGTAAAAAGACTGATAAGAAACCAAAACTTGTACGAGCTGCAGGAACAAAGAAACAAACACGAGTCAAGAGCCCTGTTATGAATAATGGTACCATTGGAAGCAGTACAGTTAGTGTAGCTCCTAAGCGAAGAAAAGTCACTGGTCCCAACAGTTCTGTGTCAAATTCAGTTTTGGGTGTGGATGCATCTAGCAAATCAGTACCTGGAACTTCACAGGAATCTGTCATAACTAACCTGTCAGATGGTAATTCTGATGATGAATTTCCAGAATCAATGCTTATGCATTCTAGGAAGTTTGCAACACCTCCAAGAACATACAGCCCAAGAAAAAGAGTGGTCAAACCAGTTAATGATTCTCCATCTTCACCCAAAAAGAATGCTGTTGCTGCAATGCTTGTTAAAGAAATTGGATTTACTTTGTCGCAGTGTACGCCAAACTCATCTACAAAATCTGTTGAAGCAGCCAAATTTAACACATCTGGCAGTTTATCATCCAAATCTAGCACCATAACCTCAAGAAGTAGTGAAACTTTGCCTTCAAAAGTCATTGAGGGTTCATCTCCTGAAGTTCTTGGAGGACTGACAACAAAGAATGTGGAAAGTTCATTAAAAAGTACTGTCAGCTCAGTATCAGAAAGGGAGAAAGCTTCAGTTTTGAATCCAGCTGTGGGTACAGTAGTTACACCACAGTCAGCAAAGCGAAGTATTAACCTGTCCGTTTCTGGACAAGCAAGTGGTGATTCAAGAAGGAGACGTATGAGAGAAATTGACCGTTTATTGATGGATGAAGGCGCAATAAATTTATTGTATGATGTAGAGCAAGGAGAATTAAAGCGCCGTAGTGGACCACCAGAAAACATTTCTAGCAGTCTCAAACGTAAGGTGCGATCTCCATTGAAATCTGTACATCGACAAAAGAAGGATCTCCAGTTGAAGACCCGCCTTGTTAAGAATGCAGTGTTTAGACTTAGCAGTATAGCACAGTCACCATCAACAGCTGTTGCATTACGTGCAAGACGACATATTGGTCCCCCTACTCTCCAGTTGGCCACAGGTCAAAACCCAGACCGATCATTACAGCGAAAGAAGTCACTTGATTCCAGAGAGTCCCTTCGTTCCCCTCCTCCTCTGACTCCTGTTGATCCACCATCACCGTCTCAGTCCTTTTCGTTCCCACCAAGGCTACATCTGCCAGCCGAGGCCTCCAGAATCATTCGCAGACATTCCTCAAGTAGTACTTTCTCCAGCCGCAGCACCAGTCCCAACCTGCAACATCGTAACAGCATAGATTCAGTTCAGTCACCTGAAAATTTTGAAAACAAACCTGACATTCATCATTTGAAAACAGGGAACTGTGTTCCTGCTCCATCTGGAGTCAAGAATTCTTCAGAATTAGATGATATAAAACGGAAGGAAGTGCGTAAAAAGGGTGTTCCAATATTCGTTAGGAAACTAGAAGCCACCCAGACTTACAAAGGGAAGAAGAAAAAGGAGCCTACTGGCAGTGAGAGTGGAACTTTGCACCATGGTGAGAGTGCTGAAAAACTGTTGGAGATGAAATGTAAAGAACTTAAAGCCCATCAAAGAACTCAAATAGACGTGTCTAAGAAGCCTGCTAGTGGGGATGTTAAGAAGAAAGTTCTTGCGAGTGCTACACAGATGGGTGCACACAAAAAAATGAGTTCTGCAGTCAAAATGAAGATAAAAAGTCAAATGACAAAAAATTTCCAAAAAGGAAAATCGGTTCAACTGAAGAAGCCAGTTTTTGAAAATTCAGTTGGTAAACTGAAGAAAAAGGAGGATGTGAAAGATAGGGTAGATTCTGTAGATTTAGAGATGCCAGACTTGACTTCATGCTTGGCTGCTGTGGCTACTGAATTTGAGGCAGAGGGAGAAAATATCAAGAAGGCAACACATTCAAGGAGGACTTCTCATGATTCATCACCAGGCCCCAGTCAAGGGTCCTCTAATCAACAGCCTCCACTTCTCAAAAAAGAAACAAAAGATGTTCTGCCACCACTCAGTCCCAATGCTTCAAGTAAGTTAACATGACCCTTGTTTATTAGTTGTAGCATTAACAAGCTGTTTCCATATTAAACAGTGTCACTTGCACACTGAATTGCTGCATGTCTGGTAAAGAAATTCTCTGGCACTGTGGAATCCAAAAGTTATTTACTTTGTTGGCACAAGGATACTGCTCAGGCCATGCTGAGCCAGTTCACTGTAGACTGCATCCAGACCAACTGATATTTTTAATATCATCATTGTAGCTATATCTGTGACTCACTCACAGTCTCTTTCCATGTCATTTTCTAAGGTTTTCAAGCTCACAGAGAATACAAAAGTGTCACATTTTGGCATCTGTCAAAAAGTTGGAAAGTCGTGCATTTCTAGGTATTAATCGAATTCTGTCACAGTTGATGGAAGCAGGATGTGAAACATTACATTCTGAGAAACATAAGCTTATGGATTCTGTTTGGAGTAAGGAAGAATTGCCTCAGCAGTGGAAGGAGTGTGTTATATCTGTTCATAGGATGAGTGTTACAGCTGACTGTTGTCAACTACATACAAAATGTCCCAACATCTTCTTTCAAGGTTAACTCCATATGCAGACAGAATTTATGGAGGCCAACCTGTGGATTTTGGCTTAGTAGAACTACTACTGGTTGGATTTTTTTGTATTTGTAATTTGCTGGCTAAAAAACTAGAAAACAGTGGGGCAGAACATTATATAGTTAAAGAGTGAGGTTAATTTCAATGAAACTTAAATGGAAGTCCAGAGGGGTAAGCATTTGTCTGATACATTTGCCATTTAGAGTGGTCTGAATCAAGGATATGCTTTATTGCTCTTGCTTTTCTAATTTGCTTTAGAATGTGCCATTAGGAAAATTGATGTCAACCAGGAGGAGTGGGATATGCCAGTTTGTGGTGTATGCTGATGTCACTGTAATAGGTGAAGTCATAAATATTATAATGAAAAACACATAAATTTTGTTTGTCATTACTGGCCTGAAAATAAGTGCCAAGAACAACAAGTCCTGTTCCTGTGTTCTTCAATGAATGTAGGACAGAATTATGGATTACAGCCAATAAGTCCTCTGAAAATGTGGCAGAGCTCAAATATCTGTGAATGATATTGACAATAAATTAAGAGCAGATTCATTCTGGGGTATTCTTGTTACTGTTAAGTTCAGAATGTTTGTTGTCCCATCTTACATAAGTCCGTCCAAAAGATCAAGTTTCAGTTTTTCTGTCTTCTGATAATTTTGTCTTGCTAGAAATGACTGATGCTGATTTTGTAAAGTGTACAAGTAGGCACGTGCTCAGCAACAAACAACTGCAATTATTTTGAATTTTTGTATTAAGAACAAAAATCCCAGAGCAGGTATACAGTACATGCCTTAAGTAACTTTGCAGTGAAATTCAGAATTGAGTTAAGTACATGCACATAGTATTTTATTGCAAAATGTGGGGGTTGTAACAAATTGAAGCACTTACCTTCGCTTGGTCCTTGAATCACTGCATAATACTTTGCAGTGATTTGTAATTCCAATTGCAAGTGAAAGTTCTGAAGTTGTAGGATTTGCAGGGCTTCAGTTTAAGTCAAAGAACTTCCCTGACCATTCAGAGAACCTCAGATCTCACATCTCTGCTCTTGTTTCCATGTAAGGTTAAATCTGCCATCTTTGGTTGAAAATAAGGTTAGAGAGACCTGTTTCAAAATGTTGCTGCATGCTGGTGCTGCAGTTTGTTTATAGTCTGTGATGTATATGGAGAACTTGCGTCATCCTGTTATGCATTGCTGTACTGTTGCTTTTAGAGCAATAGCTTGCTTTGAACACTAGGCAAGACATGTTGTCCTAATTTCAGTAGTGTGGCTGATTTTAATAGCTGCAGTTTGTCTTTACAGCTTGGCTTTACTGAACATGATGTAATGCAGAATTTTGGCCTTCACATAATTCAGAGTGTGCAAGTCATTCTACACATTGTTTTTCCTTCAAGTCTCCTCACAGCATGCATGTGTGAGTGCGTACACACACACACACACACACACACTCACAAAAGATGGTGTAATTCCTGAGTTCAGACTTTTAAGTTATATGTAAACAAAATTAAAGAATATATGAGTCCTTTAAATTTGCTGTGTAGAGCTGTTATATGTTGTCATCACTTTAATAAAAATTATTATTTCTGTAAGGTTATTCAACACTAATTAAAACACTGGAGACTGAAAGCCAGAAACCAAAAAAGAAAGAAGAGGAGGGTCAAAAGCAAAGGTCAAGTGTTCGACAGAATGCAGGAACATATCATTACAAGGAGATATGTCTCCGCCGCTATGACAACCTGGTTCAGATCATCCTTACTCCAGCATCTACAAAGATGAAGAATTCCCTTAACCTTCAAGTAAGTAAAATTAACTGCAGCACATTGTGTTCACAAAGACCCACCTAGGAATCTTTTCTAATCCAGATTATTCTTATTCTTACTTTCATAACCTCTTCATCTACACTCCTTTGTAATATTATCCTCCCATATGTGCAGAGGGCTCCCATTGCTTCTAACCTTGATACAGACAGAATTTTGTATGCCTGCCTTGTTTGCCTCATATATACTGTGTGGCCTGTCTGTCCATTCATGCTTCCAAGATAAAACACGAAACTTTTTCCCAACATTTGTATATGTTGTGAGAATTATCATTTGTTCAGACAGTTTGTTGTATATGTGCAGGACTACATAAAAACATTGACTTGACAGGTACTTCGTGAGCTGCGAGAAGTTCTTAGTCAGTTGAAACGAGACGAGGGTTGTCGAGTAGTTCTCTTGACATCGGCGGGGAGTTCGTTTTGTCAGGGCATTGACTTCCACAGTCTTCTGCACACAAACGCTGACAAACGGAAGACTGCTGCTCAAGATTTGGCCCAAGCACTTAAGTAAGTTCTGATGGTAGTATTATTAATTAGGACAGAGGTGTGCATACTGTGCACGTGTGTACCATTTTTCATGGAGTACATTAGCTGAATATTACCAGTCATTGATTGCAGAGCAAGGGTAATAAAATGCCAATTAAACAACAGATAATGGGAACTTAAATGTAGGTAAATTCATTTTCATTCAACACAACCATATATGTGTGTGTGTATGTGTGTATATATATATATATATATATATATGTATATATATGCAAGGTGACTCATGACTTACAGACGTTACTGCATGAGATGATTTGTTCGGTCTTTGTGATTTTGGATGGTTGCAGAGTTAGAGCTGCTTGAAACTTAGACTAGAAGGTATTAATTGTTGAAAATATATGGAACAAAATAATAAACAAGCACATTACCTAATAAATTTAAAGTATAAATTTAACTTCATCAAATTGCCTTCATTTTACACTGACCTGTCCTTTAAGCAGGTGTTTGAAAATAACACCGCCAGCCACAGCTCATTACCATGAAATGGTGCAAGGTGTCATGATCAAACCATGGGTGGCCTCCAGGTTACAGAAGGTGTTCTTAGTGGTGTCTATCAATTTCAAGCCAGATGGCAGCATGCCACTAGGCATTCTTTTGAACACACCCATCTGCGTTAGCATTTGCCACTGTCACAGCTGCGGGAAGTCTTTCCACAACGTCTCGAGTAGTTCTGAGAGGGGCTGCAAAAATCTACTCCTTCAGGTGTCCCCACTTGAAAGATTTCATTAGAGTTGGATGTGGCAATGGAGGAGGCCATGCGGTTGTCCCTTCGCATCCCATCCCTCTTCCTGGTTGTCACAATCAACTACTTTACATAGTGTGCTTGAGCCATGTCATGCTTAAACCACGCCCTCTCTCTCACAGCTAGAGGCACATTATGCAGGCCTGGTAGGACAGCTATGAGAGAACTATGATATAATTTAGCATGTAGCCTTTCAGGTAACAGATGGGGGTTCATGATGATATCCGTGACACAGCCAGCCAAAACTTTGCTGAAACATTGTTAATACCCATGTTTGCAGATAGCGTGAGGATTATCCCATGTCCAGCCACAACTGTTGTGAATTTTAAACACACCCTTAGACATAAAACTTGCTTAATTTGCCCACAGAAAATAAATATCTGATTAGTTGCATCTTGTTGGTTTCTATCTCTTCACCCTTGTCCACAGACTGTTTAAAAGCTTACTCATGACATATTAGCCAGTCAGAAAGTTATGCACAGGACAATCATCTGGAAACGGGTTTGCACTCAGCGAATAAGGGAGAGGCAGTTGATAGTCACAAAGTGCTTCAAGGACCATTGATTAGGATAAAGCCAATTCTTGCATAATGTTATATGAACTTCTTGACGACTGAAGTTAACAGTATCTTTGTTGGCTGGTGCCTCCACAGTCTGTGGGTGACATACATGCACAAGTGCCAGGGTTTTTATACTCTTGTTTCACAGACACTGCTCCCCTTGTGATGGCACATTAGCATCCGGGTTGCATCAACCAGGAAACGTGACACATATTCCTGTACAGTAGTTCCAGCTCGTCTGTAACAGGCACTAAGGGATTTAAGGCATGTTGCAGTGTTTGTCTTGTGTTTATTCCATGATAATTCAGTCACAGCTGAGCCCTGCTATACACTTTGTTGAGTGCAACCAGCAATATGCTTGTATTCTAAAAATAAATAACTGCTGAGAAGTGTTACCCATTTGTCAGTGGCATCTGTCATTGAAAGTAAACATCCAAGGATGTTTGTTTTATAGCATTTTTGCCTTACATTTAAGAAGAAATGACTGTGGAGAGGTTGTTTTTGCATTTCTTTTCATTGTGTGTTTTATATACAGGGTGTCCCAGGAGGAAAGGACCTAACATCGGGAGAGTGTTCCTTAGGTCAAACTATAACGATATAATCCAAAACACCTATATCGAAAGTTCAATGGTTACAGAGATATTGGCCAGAGAAGTTTGAAACTTTGACAGCTATTACTCACTTATTGATTACCAAATACATATTGAAACTGGCAGGAATATGTGGTTTCTGTAATGTTAAT
>Ga0123352_10002791_pt1 | contig 24765 bp, 12 predicted proteins | sample TergutLab28metaG_FD_89700 | JGI IMG/M metagenome (GOLD analysis project Ga0123352, IMG submission 89700) | Labiotermes labralis P1 segment gut microbial communities from Petit-Saut dam, French Guiana - Lab288 P1 | ecosystem: Host-associated > Arthropoda: Insects > Digestive system > Gut ...
AACCCAGCCACACCAAAACTCCAACACACATCGAAACAAGAACACACGACCAATGTGGTGATACAATAGAAAAGTCGCAGGCTCCTGATCATGGATGGTATTAATGTCCAAAACATGTTGGGCATAGAAGAAGTGAAATAAAACTTAATAACTAGTGACATCAAGTTGGTCTCTTATTCTTCAACTATCACAATGATGCACATTCCAATATACATAAGCTGTTAAGGTTGTTTGAGCCAAGAGCAGAAGCATTTTCTTGCTAGATCTCCTTATATTCATCATCATGAAATTGTTGAACAGGTGGTTGGGAATTAAACTGACACTGTTTTAAGTTTGTTGTTAGATCAAAAACAGTTGGTGCCATGCTGTGCCTTGTGGCGATGCTACTGATATTGATTTTCTATTGTGAAGTTCTGTGGAGGCATGATAGACCTGGTTAGCCAGAATTGGTTTAGGTGGAACCATGTTTGGCATTTATCCAACAGTGTATGAATACACTGTAAAACTGACAAGTTGTTACAATGAAATAAATTTGCATTTTTCTTTTGTGTTGCAAATTAGAATACATATCACTTTATTGCCATGTTAAGTTAGACAGTTGTGGTGCTGGGTATCTGCAATGTTACCACAATGCCAACTGTTATTAACAGCAGCATAAAACAGTGAAAGATCATGTGCTTTCTGCTGCAGTGTGGGTTGCATTTTACATACATCCTGTAGTGTGTTATTAATGCAGTCTGTGATTATCATGCCACAGTGCTGAGCCTCCCTTTGCTTGTAGTTACTGTTTTTGAATTGTTGACAGTTAGTTCAGAATTTTCCATCTCTGGGTTCACAGACATTGTGTGTTTCATCATTCTGATCGAAGTGTATTAACCTTGGTTTATTCCTATGCTGTGATCCTCAGTTTATATTAGCTCATTGGCTTATAAAATAATGTGTTTCTGGAAAATTGTTAATTAAGTAATTAAAACCAAAGTGGGCTGTTCACCATTGTAAGATGATTCACCCACTCACAGAAATTTACATCCAAAATTCTATGGTTTGGTTTGTTGTATATTTATTTTAGCAAAAAGTAATGTTGTTGAAAATGGGACACTAATTTTCAGTATGTCATTTGTAAGAATTCAATTGAGCATGTATAAAATAAGGAAGTACTGTATGACATGTGGTTGGATGGAATTGAGACTGGGCCTGTGAAACATAAGATTCTGTACATAGATGTTTTTTCATAACCATGTCTTTGAGTACTTATGTTCTGGTTCCACCATTTATTGCAGTGTGTTCTGTGTGTAATAATTATCACTTTTGTTTTTGTCCCTTCCCCACTCAAACTTGTAGGGAATAGAAGATATTCCATGAGGCCAAATCTTGTGTATAGGGAGGCTGTCTCAATTGTGGAACACTGTTTTTGGTTCACACGCTTGGCTGGTGCATTCTCATGGGTTTGTCACTTGCTGTAATTTGGCTTTTATGGCTGTTTACAGCTCACTACATCATTGAGAGTGTCAACGCTTCTTAGTATAAATGTGACCTTGTGGAGAATAGATATGGTGCATAGTACCCGTCCATTCCGAGAACACAGTGAGCATCAGCTGGTTGTTTCTGTGCAGTGGCATGCCTTGTTCACATAAAGGATGAGGTTTGCTATTATGGCTTCTGCTTAATTTTGTGAATGTAATGATAGTCTGTGATCCCTTGCTGTTTTGGATATTGTTAAGAAATTCTAATTGACTGCAAATTCAAGTAATTTTAAAACTATAAAAAGCAGTTTTATTTGTGCTTCTTTCTCAGCTCTCTTGGAATTAATTTTCCTGAGATTTGTCTCATTTCACATGTTCATATAATTTTCTAATATGGATCATAAGAAATTTCTGCCTGTACATCCATTTCACAAATAGTCAGTCTTGTGTTATTTCATTCTTAAACCACATACCAGAGCTAACAGGTCTTTGTTTCTGGTGGATGAACAGCATCTAAGATGCTTGTCACTTTTGACAAGCACTTGTCTATCTTTAAATGACAGTACACTAAAAAATTTTGCATCAGTTTGTAACCTTTGTTTTCCCTTATTTGTGGTCTCACAATACTTAATTCATTCCTGATTTGTAGTATTTGAGATCATTAAATCAGCAGATGACAAAAAATCTGCGTATTTTGAAGGGTAACTGTGAACATAGTATCTTGCTGAGCTGTTTTGGCATCTGAGGCAACATACTTTCGTGATGCCATATTCAGTCTCTTATGGCAGCTGTGTACGACAGGATTGGAGGCCATATTATAGGTGGGTGGGGAAAGCATATATGGTTGCAGTAGTTGTGTATCAGTCTAAGAACATGAGTTTGTGGCTCAGCAAAATACATTAGTTATAGTCCATTCAGTGCCTCTTCTGACATGCACAACTGTGCACTGTACACTATTTCATGTCCTTGGCTGGGGATATATCTGTCAGACAGGGCCCTAGTATTGTATGAGTATCCTGTGAAGAATAATATTTTATTCGGTAAACAGAGGGCAACACAGAATGTTCTGCCATATATAACGCTCTGTATAACTGTTTTTAACCAACCAACACCTCCCTATTACCTTGTATGGCCAGGTCTGAGTAGAGGGACTGAACTGGTTCTTTGCATAGTGCCATAAGATGGCAGTTGTGCTGTAGTTATATATATATATATATTTTTAAATTTTATATACTGGATACATATTGAGGAAATTTTTCTGTGGTGTAATATGATGCATAACTCTTTTCAATAAAGGTTTTATCACATAGATGTTTGAGGTGATAGTTTATTTTATGTTGACTGCAAATTTTGTTTTACTTTCACCTCTTGAGTGACACACATTTATATTGGTAAGGATTTACTTTGCATTGGGCAGGGTGGGGGTCTTCTGTTTGCTGCTTGCATGTTCATATGTGTGACATGGCCATACTGGTTTGGGTTTGTCACATGAAAAAATAAGAAGTTTGTAGTAACACTTGAAGGTCACTGACTAATTGACAGTCCATATTTATATGTTCCAGGCTTGTCACTATTTTATAAATTCAAATTTGAATTTAAAAATAAATAGTTTTCCATTTTTGACATTTTGTTCATCTCTGATACCTATGAAGTAAAGGACTTGATTATGTAGGTAAAAGTGTGCTGTGAAATATTTTTTTAACTCTATTTTTATTAGTAGATATAATATTTATTCACCAAACTACATTTTATTTTGTAACAATTATGAAGTAATAAGGAAGAATAAAATCATCTGTTTATTTAATCCTGAATATTTTCCTAATTATATTCAAATAACTGTCATATTGTGTAATTCACAAATGAATTTCAAACACCAGTACACATTACAGCCATTCCCTGATTTACATAGAGGTTGCATTGCCTGGAAATTTATGCAAGTCAAATTTTATGTAAGTCGGAATTTCGTTTAATACAGAGATCAGTTTCAATATAAACACAATGAATGGTGTGTGTACTTTCTTTAAGGTTGGTTTCTGGAGTTATGTCATCAACACATTTTGCCGTCCTGTTCGGGTCCTCCATTTATTTCCTACGGGATGCAAAATATGTTCTCACAATTTTTTTTTTAAATTTGCACCGGCCAGCATAATTTACATAAAATGAAATTTACAAAAGCCGAGTAGTACGTAAATCTGGGGAGTCACTGAATTAGTATGTGGTTGTGCTTCCTTTCCCTGACTGTTTTGCAGTGTGGTAGACAGACTACTTGGCACCTCACTGTCACACCTGTTGATATTGCGTTTAACTGCTGCATTGTATGGTATAATTTTTGTGACAAGTGAAACTACTACAGCTCTGTAGTTATGGAATGCAACATGCAAAAATGGGCAGACAACATACTATGTCATATATCTGTGTAGTGTTTTACCATTATCTGATATTATATGCAGCTCAGTTGTAATGATGGGTTGAACTTAATTGCTGACAATTGATATAGTTGCCAACTTTGGACAGAATAATCAAGCCACTTCTTATGTCATCCATGATTTAATTGAATGTTGTTGCAAATATGTATGTATGTATGTAAGTACGCATTAATTTGCAAAGTTTATTAATTTTATTTTTGCTTGTAAATGTATTTACAGTTTTTTGTCTACTTGGCTTTTGGTGCCTTTTGTAAAAAGGCATGGTTCTACATGAAGGACTAATGCTTTGGAATGAGTTTGACTTACTTGGGCTTTCAGTAACAGGTAGGGCACATTTATTAGAGCCTGAAGTGTGATTTTGCTGGGAGGACAATTTTGTCTTGGTACATTCAAGCAGATCTCATATTTGTGTGTTTATTTGGATGTGGAATGGAACACTCTTTTGGTGACAAGTGATCATGTGTTGATCAGATACACTGTTGAGAAAAATTATTAACAAGGTTTATGATTTTAAAGAAATATCATCTTTAAAGGAAATAAATGTAGAATAATTGTGCCTTTTTATTGATGATATTTTGGACTCTGTAAAAAGTAGGGCTGTTGATATGAGATTCCTTATCACTATTGGAGATACTCATACTGATGTCCAATAATTTTCTTGGTTTAGAATATTGATGTTCAACCCTTTTATGGCAAAGGACCATACCCATTTTTGTGGGCTGCAGATAGAAAAATAACAATAATTGGTATACCTAACTGCCTAGTAATTTTTATATTATATGCACCATCATTTCCCCAAACTGTTCCACGTTAACACTGGTGTTCTGCGGGATGTGACTAGGTGTGCTCTGTAAAAGATTTGAGACACCAAAACAATCATATATATGTTATTAAATTTGACTTTATCATATTTGATCAAAGTTTAAGATACTGTTCATATAAGAATTTGTATTAAGAACCTTTTATATGGTTCTAACAGATCTCATTGTGCTGACTTTTTATTTGATAAATGAGGGACCACAATAGGTTAAAAAGTGTACCATGACCAAAAAGGTTTGGGAAATGCTGATGTACATAATTTATGAATCCGGCCACAGGCCACATGATACAACCTGGCAGGCCACAGGTTTGAGACCCATGGTTTCTAGATTTTTAAGTAGGGACAGCTGTTTTTAAGCTTTTTTCCTCCTAGTAGTCAACTTGAGATATCTACCCAAATTTTTTGTCATGGGTAGAGTGCCAGGGTTTCAGTACTTAGCAATATGGAAGCAGCTTAATTCTTAGAAATTGTTCATTACATCAGTATACTGGATTCATACTTAGCATAGAGTTTTACCCCACTTACTATATCAGTTTGAGACACTGATGGTTATGTCTAGCATAAAACATATTAGGGATCTGCACAGAAATGGTGCTGTGACACAGTTTAGTTATTAATAAGGTTGGATGATAACTGGATGTCTCAGTTTATGATGTAATTTAAGTATTTTCTTTAAGAATGAGTATATAACCTTGAACAGATTATTCACGTAAGAAAGTGATTATTGCTTGAAAATTTGATAACATTACTGCTGTTTATAGCAGAGTTAAAATCTTTGTTGTACCAGCAACTGTTATTGCCAAATGAAATGGTTGTCCCTCGCTACAGAATTGAGTGAAATGTGAGTTGTTAATGAGTGTGCCAGCTCAGATTTCAGGATTGTTCTTATTTTCTTAGTAGACTGACCATCAGAAAAGAAACAAATTAGAGGTAACAAATAAAATGTGACATTCATGACTGAAGTTTGACTAATATTGTTATAAGATGGACTGAGATGTCAGATGCTTCTTCAAGGAGGAATCTGTGAAAAGGTTTAGGTTATGTAAATGAGTATTATTTTTACATAGTGTAAAATTCTGATTAGCAGATGTGTGGATTTAGTTGAAACACAAATGTTACTTGGTAGAGTGGAGTTGTGTGACAGGACCAAGACTTGCTTAGTCCTCATGAATAGGGAACTGTCTATCCTTTGCACAAAATGCCATTTTGAAAGACTTTTTTTATTTCACGTAGATTTAAAAGATGTTTTATATGCCTTTGCACAAAGTATATGAAGCAAATGTGTAGTGTTTAGGTTGTGTCTGTATGTCTGTCTGTCTTCGTGGCTGTATATTCCATGTACAGCACTATTTGTTGGATTTCAATGTACAAGGTGTGTGAATTTAATTTTGGTGCATGGCAGATTGAGCATGACATTATTCATGACATAAAATATAAATCTTGTTAAGCTCAGCTACTTATTTAAAATGTTTGTAAGTAAGTACTGGTATCTGACAGAATACAATAAGAAATGATTTGTGCATAGGGTGTTCAGCAAGTGTGGTTCTGTAGGTTATGAAGATGAAATGAGCAGTCATTACATCATTAAATGTGGCTCAGTTTATTCTACTGAAATATAATTTTTCAACATAATCCCCAACACATTGATGCATGTGTCCCATGTTGGCATGAGAGTTTCACTCTTGCATCTGGTATGTAAAATTTACCAGTCCTCTATAGCAGTCATGTTACAGGTATGTATTTTCAAAATTTAAGATCTCAGTAAGCTGACAGAGCAACTGTTTAGTTACTTGTGGTTGTTTACCAACTCAGATACATTGTACGTTGACTTTGGTTCATCTGCACACTTTATTGTCTGTGAAGTTAAGATTTTAGATTGCGGATATTTTCAATAGGTTTGTCAGAAATTTATATGTTTGAAGCAACTAGTACTGTACACATTTTTGAATTTGTGTAGGTTAGAATTGACATGAGCATTGTTCTGGGCTTTTGTGTAACTCCAGAAACAAGATGTGTGCTTGGAACTTTAGCCACACCTCACAATAAAACACAATGAAGATAAATATCAACTTCGGCCTGTAACACGTTTAAATGTACCATGTAAAGGGCACCTTTGTGACCTTGTCTGATAGCATCCAGAGAGAGTGCACAGAAGTTACTTTGCTGTATACCATGGGAACATTTTGAGGATCTCCCAGCTGGATTGTAATATGCAATCGGCCTACCCTTGAACCTCCACATCCTGAAGGAAACATGCATTAGAAATGGGTTTTGTGGAATGTTGTTAACTTTGTTAGCACTGCCACATGACTTCAGTTTGGGATGATAATATTCATTGTGATCGTATAACTGAATATCTCTGTATTGATGAAACAGTTTCCTTAACTCCTTATCACTAGTATTAGTATAGTGTTGCATAGTATTGTCTTTCTGAAGAATAATCTGCATCGAGTGAAAATTCCTTATTTGAACAGTGTATGTAATTCCAAGATTAGATAATGTAACATACTGTAAAGTTACTTATGATAAATGAAAATTATGTTACATTGAAATTTATTTGAGAAGGATCATTCCCATCTCAAGTACGAGGACTTAAAAACCCAGTTTTGAACAGACATATCTGTAAAATAAAATGTGAATACTGTTCCGTATTGGAATATGAAGTATGAATTTCTGACATGTAATTTGGGTCATAAATACTTCAATGTTTGGAGTATGTATTGTGCAGTGTCATTATCTAGACAAAAGTTGTTTCAAATGGAAAACTGCCTAAAGTGTAAAATGTTAAGTTCCTGGAGATTGCTTGAACAGTTTTTGTTGTGTGTAATTTATAGTTATTTATACTGTAGGTATAAAATGTGTGATTACAGCAGTATGGCAGTTTTTGTCGTCGTTCTTTCTCGCTTGAAGTGACACCATTCACAAGAGAGGTGGACTGCTTTTCGTATGTTATATTTTACTATAAATCTTTGAAGGAAATCTTAGAAACTGAACATTCTATTGATATATTTTGTATGTTTACAATAAAGTGGTCAGTTACACACAGTTTTTTTAATCATGGTGTTGTAATAAAGGGAAATGCCACTCACAAACATCAGTAGTCGTACAAGGGGGGGAAAAATGTTTTCTTCCTTGTATTCATAATATCTCCTTATTCCGCCCCTTCACCATAGCCTTACAGTATAAGCAGAATTTCATGATCCAATTTAGGTTTAGGTTTTGTTAACCGTTAGCAGCAGCACTTACCATTAGTGTACTGGTGCATTGTGTGCTCCAGCTGACCAAACACTGCAATTTTTCAACAGTAGTGCTATCACCATTTAGTTAAAACATGATCTCTAAACGTGTAGAAATGCAGATTACAATTTGCTGACTGTATTGATCGCCTTCTGAATACAGTGTGGCTGCCAACCCTTTGGTAATGGGACATTAAAACCCTAATTTCTGGGTTACAAAAATTAATTTACAGTAATTTAACTTATAAATGTGTGTATCAGGTTGTAACTAAAAGCACTTTGGAGAAACAGTTGGCAATAGATGTATTGTGGAGTGATGTTACAATAGGTGGGTTGCTGTGTAATATATTTTATTTATAACCTGTAGATCATATTATGATCAGCCAGGCAGTATTAGTGTCTAACAAATTCAGAATGTATGCATGGCTTTTCTTTTGTTTAATTGTTTTAAAAATGGTATGATTTAAAAAAAAAGTGAACTGGAAATAAAATGTGTGTCCCATTCGTCTTCACAACCTTTGTCCTTCAAAATATATTTTGCTGTAAGTAGGTACTTTTTGAGAGGTAAGCCACTGTTGCTTGCAGAGAAACATGTACATCTTCATGTATAGCACTCATTAAAACTTTCCAATGTAATTGAAAACTGAAATGGCTGAATTTTTTTTTGGTACAATTCTTTAATACCTGTATCAGATTTTGTTGTCATCCGTCTATAAATTCTTGAGGAGTTACATACATACATACAGTTATTTTAGTAGGCACTCCACAGGGATGCATATACATGTAAATTGTTTAAAATGTACAAGAATGTAATTTTTCATGTTATTTTAGTCAGACATTGAACTTGATCTTTCTATCTAATGGAAGGACACAGATTCGGGATATCTGAGGACAAATAATGGAGAAATATGTGGATGAAAGGCATAACATTTAATAGTAAATGAAAACATTATGTAATGTAGAGCTGGTAATTTGCATTTTTCACCAATTGTTATTATTACAGTAGTAAAATCAAGGAGGGTGAAATGAATAGAACATAAACACACACTTGTGGAAGATGAGAAGTGAAGGCTCATTAACAAGTGGGTGACTTTGTTGACTAGCTGAACTACCATGGATAAGTGTGAGTACAGTCTTGTGTTCACCTGGTTGCAAACCATATGTGTGCACTATCTCTCTTGTTGTTTGTGGTTGTGAGACTTGGTCTTAAGAGAGGAACACATTTTACAACATGATGCTGTGGTGAATATTTGCACCTGAGAGAGGTGGGAAACATTTCTGGCAGAAAAGGACAGAGAAGAGATTAAAATTGTAGAAAACCACATTCAGGCGGGAGAATAATATGATGGTGGTTCTTAAAGATGTAGGAAGTGATTGTATTCATCAGGCTTGAGGGATAGGCTCCAATTACAGGTTACTGTGAACTATGTACCTTGAGGCTTCATAAATCCTTTACAGCTAAAGATTAACCTGAGTTGCATTTGAAGAAGCGGGTCTTACTCTGTTGCAATAAACACACACCATCTAAACCCCCAAAAAACATAGATAAGTTGATATCAAAATGTCACAAATTAGCGCAGAATTTGTTTTTAAGAAGTAATGGGTGTCCTAAAGATATCGTCATCTTTACATACACGGTTAGCCGAAACGCATCTAGATGACAGAGAAACAGAGAGCTTTTGCAAGTAGGAGTAAACAGGGGGTGGGATTTCTAATAGTATGAGGGAAAATTTGAATACTAGTAATATCCAAAAGATACATGCAAACTTTTGATGATAGTAACAACAACAACAACCCGAGCAACATACTGAGAAAGTACGAAATCAAGGACCTACAGAAAGCAGCCATGTTAGACCCTGCGCAGGCACCTGGGGGGAAAGTACTAATGTAAAAGTTAAAAACATTCAACATGGGAAATAACATTACATATACCATAAATTGTAACTACAGAATAGTTGTAACTCTGTATTACCCTAGAAACATGGTTTGTTTCAGATATATAATTTTAAATGCCATGCATATGATGGTGTTGGTGGTTGTAATACCATAATGGTAGGAATGGTAAACATTGCTTTAGTGTGCTTTACTTTAAATATTAATAAGAAGGCAGTTTGGGTTCATCTAATTGCACCACTTTCATGTTGATTTTGTAGGGGGGGGGGGTGCATTAATGGTCTTTAACTTCTTGTACTGTGTGTTCTTAATGTCAGTTCAATGGTAATTTATTCAGAAAAGTAATCTGCATTTTATATGGTTGCTGTGTTCAATCCTTTCAGTCACAAACGACTATAATGCATTTGCATAGTTGTCAGGAGGTGTTTCATACTTCAATTTTTGGAATCCCATCTAGCAAGTTCTGCCTTGGGCCACCATGTTTGAACCGTTGATGACTTTACCTGCACAGTGAGTTGCATGAAGGTTGTTCATTAATGCATTACAAGGTCAGACAGTTGGCAGACAAATATATAAACATTTGTGCTGTGGTTCATTTTGTTATACCTAGAACAACTGGGACAGCCTTTCCAATTGACGACTGAGGTACAGGTGATGTGTCTGATCAGTCTTGGTTCAATTCTTGATGGGGACAATGGATTTTTCTGTTCCCCATTGCACCCAGACTGACTCTGGAACCCACCCTGCCTCCTCTTTCATTGGTAAAACGGCCTCTTTCCAGAGAGTGAAATGGTGTTTGAAGCTAACCATCCACCTCTGTCTAGTAGTACAGAGGTTAAGAATGTGTGGAGCTATACATCCATTCCTCTATATGCATTTACGGTGCACAGAAGGTTGTTACCTTGGCATTGACAAGATGTAATTGTTGTGTACATATTTTTCAGATGTGTTCTGTGACATTTTATTTGTCTGTTTGGCCTCATATTAATTTATTACACATATATTGCTCTGCAGCCAATGCACTACAAATATTAAAGTGTATAATCATAAAATATTTTTCCTTATATTTCATTAGATATTTACCATATTGAAAAACTGTTTGAATATTAATAAGAACTAGAGTTACATATCAATATTTTTGTACAGTGACTTATTTTAGAGAAGTTGAAAATGGAACAATACAGCAAAATTGAATTCGTCCAAGAAAGTAACATAAGCACCCTAGTTCAGATTTCGTTGACATGGAAGTAGTAGTACTGGGAACGTTAACATGTGGACAAGGAAAAATGTACAAGAAGGAATATGTTTAAAGGATGTGACAGTAAGAAGTGTTTGTCACTGTTGAAGACAAACTTGACATCCTGTACATAGCCGTGTATTAATGACATGCCGATTATAAACAGCTTTTGCCATGTCGTTTCCACCTGATTGTGACTCGGGGAAGTCCAGCGTTCAATCTGTAATAATGATACATTATGTAATTATGATAATGAGCCCACGCGTTCGCCACCCGGTGAGGGCTGAAGCCACTTGGTGAAAATAACGGGGACTCGGCACTATGTATATCCCCGTCGGTCGTTTGGGCAGTCGGGTCCCGTAGCGATGAACTCTTGTGGGGTAGTGTAAGTGAAAGAGTCACGCAACACACACCCACGTAATACAGTGATACCAAGTAATATATAAATGTATTCTGAGTATAATAGTAATACACACAAATTAAATAACCAAGAAACACAGTGATTACAAAACCAAACAGTATCAGCCTAAACAGTTGACCATTCCGCACTCACTGTAACATTACAATGTACAACAGGCCTAGCCTACAATATCAAGCTACAACATAAGCTTTGTAACAATGTTATGTAAACACAGACTCCTGTCTGTCTCTCTCTCTACAGAGTCAGCGCCCTCAAAAACACTATATATATATATATATATATATATATATATATATATATAACGTGCATTATCGTACAACATTACACAGGCCCGTACATACTATCAGTGCGACTTGCACCCAAAATCATAACACAGAAAATACATACGAAATTTACAGGAGACAGTAAACAAAGAAAAGATCTCTTCTACCTTGTCCCTGGCCACCGGGCCGGCGTCGAGTATGAACCCCAAACAGCCTAAATGCCATTTTGAAATACACCAAACCAAAACTGAATTTTTAACTTACGGTCATACTCGATCGTCGGTCCCGTGGGCAGTGTAGATAACTCAGCAAGGTAGGTCCCTCTCGGTTGGCCAGCCTCTTCCCCCGAAGAGCAAGTGTATGAGAGTGTGAGAGTCCGGGCTTCGGTCGCCCCAAAGAAAGACTCAGAAACCGCCCCAACCCTTTCACCTTCCCACGGCAGCCAATCCCGGGACGATAACCTTGGGAAGGTGACGGGACAAAATTCTAGAAGGCTTACTTCCGCATGGAGACGGCCTTGAGCCGAGCGTGGCGGGCACGGCTCAATAACATAACATTTAATTGTTACTTTACGTACCTTGACGGAAGTAGTGCTGGGTAGCACTCAGAAGAAGACCAAAACTGCTTAATTTGTTCTGACTATACGTAACCACCACAATGAAATTATGGAAATGTCCACTGTCCACCAATAACGTAAAGGTAAAGTCCACCCTAGAACAGACCCAGAGGGGTGAATAGGGGTATAGCTCTACTATTTCTTTAACCTTGGCGCTAGGTGGGGGGGTAGCAAACGCCACACTCCGGCCGCTTTACCTCCGGGAATTCTGTCCACAAGTACTGCTCAAAACTACCGCCTATGTTAGTTATGCTTTACGCACACAGGTGGCACTGTGATCTGGACATGGAAATAGTGTTTTCCGACTCTGCAGGAGGGTCAGTGCATGTCTACGGTTTACACGCATAGGTGGCTCTGTGGTCTGTGAATGGAAATAGTGTGAACTGACTCCGCGGGAGGTTCAGTGGATGTCATGTATGGATGCGGTAATGATCACGTGTGCTGTAGTTTTGTGAAACTTCACAATGCGTTGAAGATTTATGCGAATAAATATGGCTTCGAATTCTGATGCAGTAAAGGAATTACTATTTGGTAAGTGAATTGTATATTCTTTACACTACATCTAGCACTGTACATTAGTACTGGTGCTAGTTATATTCTTGTATTTTAATAAGTAAAATGTCTTGTGTTGGTAGTATGGAATGGTTCTTAATACTAGAGTTGTAATGAATTTGAACTGATGGGAGTGTATGAGAACCGGATGTGGCTTGACGTTGTGTTGTCCCATTAGGAGTTGTTAACGTGCGATACCGATTGGCTGGGATTTGACGCTGCCGCAAGGCACTCTGATGTTTACTTTCTGAGCAAGATAACATTGTTGGTTTGCTGCAAGTTTGTGTTGGCTTATCGTCTAGTGTTTAGTGAATTTTACTGTATCACACGTTTCGAGTGGTTTAGTAGACGTCGGTTGATACTTAGGCATAGTTATGTAATTGTGGCAGTCAGCATAAGTACGAGTGTCATTGTCGTTAATATCACCTGTATCCACCTTTCGAAACGGCGTGCATATTGGTCCGTAGTTACAGAAAATGGACCACAGTTAAGCTCTAAATTCGCCAAAGGAATGTCCAAGAGGTTGATCAGATAAACTGCAATTAACGAATTTAATATTTTTCCTTCCGTACATAGTGCTTGTAATTTATGTGTCAACATATGCGCATAAATTGTATAAAATTATAAGTTATCCGGTATACAGCTCCTTCCTACACAGGATACATCAGTACGCGCGTGTCACAGGAATTTGGACCTTCTGGATCGAAAACTTAGATATTAGATGTTTTTATACATGTATCTAACACATTGTAAATAATAATAATATATCAGTAAATTTTAAACAAGAATATGTAACGTCATACTAGCCCCAATATCCATGTAGCTACTATTACGTATTTTTAACACTGTACATGTTGGCCGCTATGGTGTAGTCGGTATAGATACTCGCTACAGGCTGGAAGGTTCGGGGATCGAATCCCAGTGGGGGCGAGATTTTCCGCACCCGGCCAGACCGTTCCTGGGGTCCACCCAATTTCCTGCACAATTGGGCCGTATTATTCGCGGGGGTAAATCGGCCGGGGTGTGGCGTTGACCACCCACCACCATCTAGGGCCGAGGTTAAAGAAAGAGTCGAAATGTATTTCTACTGCACCTGTGGTCCTTCATGGCCTGTTCTTGGATAAACTTTTACAATTTAAATAATATTACGTATTCCCTTTTATTGCCGTCTCCCTGGGGATGGCGATTTATCGCTGAAACTTGAGGGAGAATTAATGTTTATGTATAACTTATAATTTTATAAAATGTATGTGCATATGTTGGTATATATATATATATATAAATTATGACAATTACGAACGTTAATCATTGTCAGTTATTCGAGACATATTTAATTTACACGAAAGTGAGCTGAGCAAGGAATGTAGCACGTATAAGACACGTGTGAAAGAACTTGAGCATAGAAACCGGAAGGAAGAAGACAGGCCACTCCGGAAACATGTGTGTAGTCTTGGATGTTCAAAAATTTGCACTGATGTCGGCTGGATTAAAGTGACTCAGGATCGGATCCAGTGGAGACTTGTGAAAACAGTAATGCACCATCGTTTTATATAAAAGGCAGGTAATATGACAACCCGAGGATCCACCGTATCGTGAGGTTTCTGGTCTGTACAGCTGGTGTCGATATTAAATGACAGCGATCTGGATAAAACCCTGTACCTTTTGCATACTACTAAACTTGGATGTGAACCAGAGGAATAGGGCGACTTCCGACAGTGTCACAGACACACAAAAGCGTGGATGATGCTTAAGACCGTGGGCAATGTTCATATTAACTGCGGCGTAATTATGAAGGCCTAACTTTGTAGTTGCGTAAGCAGTTACTTTGAGATAATAGTTAAAATGTACGAATTACTGTAAGTAAAATGGGGAACATAGCAGTTACTTTGAGATAATAGATAAAATGTACGAATTACTGTAAGTAAAATGGGGAACATAGCAGTTACTTTGAGATAATAGGTAAAATGTACGAATTACTGTAAGTAAAATGGGAAACATAGCAGTTACATATATGCGTATAAACAGGACTCGATCTGTGAACTTGTTGAGTGGAAGTCTCAGATATCGTTACCCGTATATTATCCAAGTAGCGCTGGTGGGCGCTGCCAGAATTTATTCCAATGAGTATAGCCGGAAAATGTAGTTCAAAGAACTCACGTTGAAGCCATTTACGTGTAATGTTAGGGACTGTCCAAGCGTTTCTGTTTTAAAACCGATTTGATGGCATTAGTATTTGGTATATTTCCTTCTCTTTCTTCACGTTTTTAAATTCCCGGCTTGGGAGAACGGATGAAAGGGAAGGGTGTGGAGCAGATGCTGGCTTCCACTTTTCTCTTCCCCTCCCTTGTGACCATGGCAGATATATGCCGTACATAAGTTATTTTAGTTCAGGGAAGCGACAAACAAGTTAAACTGCATAAGGAATGAAGTAAGTCATTATATAAGGTTGGTATGCGGAGTACAAAAGAAAGTCATCTTCTGAACCAACTTCCTTTGTCTCTGTCTAAGAATAGGACAGTGGTGGCTTTGTTTTAAAAGAGACTGTACTGTGCGTCTTGATGAATTCAATTGGTCTTGTCACGCAGGCTGGTGCCTTATACTCTCATTTGAGTCAAACGTTATGTCATTCAATAATGTCTAATGAAGGAAGAATTGTTAGGGAAAATTAGGCGGAATTACACGTGATGTATCTGCTGCAGCCTTGAGAGTTGTTCGTGTGTTTGTCGTATGTGCGCGGTGGATTTTACTGCAGTATATTAGCGGAGGTTGTAAATGTCGCTGGATGACGTTATGTTTCCCTTTAGCCTTCGTATTCAAGCATCGAAAATTATCATCTTGGAAGAAAGAATTTCGCTGCGAATCTCACGCTATTTAAGACGTGTCCTAAAATCGAGAGAGAGAGAGAGAGAGAGATAAAAATATTTCGCGCTGTGGAAGAACTTTTTCTGCGTACGTAATCCCATGTAATTTAAGTAGCTCTTTGTGTGTATGCGTTAAACAGGGCATGTGCGTTGTGTTGTGCATAGACGATAGGCCTGGGTGTTGAGTCTTTCAACAGCGGAAATAAAAATTAACGTTTTCAGAAGCGTTCGCGTAATTGTGACGAGCGACTGTTAGCTTCGTCATGTCATTCGGTCTGTCCGCCCGCATATAAAAAACACGATTTACACTGGACGGATTTTAATGACATTTTTAGAGTGTTTTGCGAAAATCTGTCGAGAAAAGTCAGGGTGATAAGAATAAAGGGTACTTTACATGAAGGCCTGTGTACATTTATAAAAATATCTCGCTGAGTTCTTTGTTAGAATGAAAAATGTTTGAGCTGAACGCTGTAGAGAAAATGAAATCGCACATCTACGTTCAATTGTTTTTTTTTTCGAAAATTATGACGTTTGTGAGAGAATGTGGAAAGATATGGTAGAGCTAGACAGACCACAAATGACAATAAAATAAGATGCAAGCGCTTTGCATTGTCATTTATAGCTTGCTCTGCTTTACTATACAATACTTTTGAACGTCATTTCATAAACGGCACGATTTTTTTTTTTTTAAAAGGGACACTGAACACAAAATGTGTGTTTTGATTTTCTCTACAACTTTGTCTGATGCATTTTTCGTTCTAACAAGAATTGGGCGAGATATCATCAGAAATGTATATAGGTCTGCATGTATAGTAGCCGTTATTCTGTCAGATTTTAATGCAACCTGAATTTTCTGGACAGATTAAAAAAAAAGCGCTCAAATATAAAATATCATGAAAATTCGCCCAGTGGGAGCCGAGTTGTTCCATGCAGACGGACGAACAGACAGAGAGACGTGACGATGATAATAGTCGCTTTTCGCAATTTTTGCGAACGCGCCTGTAATTGGATCTTCGAGAAAGTGGGATGAGATCACGTGGACTGGATTGATCTGGCTGAGGATAGAGACACGTGGTGGGCTGTTGTGAATACGGTAATGAACCTTCGGGAACCACAAAATGCGGGGATTTTTTTGTGTCGACGAGGATGTTTCGACTTTTCAGTAAGGAGTCTGTTCCAAGGGGCTATTCTCACTTAAAAATCTGGCCACTCTGTTCGGATAATTCTTCCAGATGATTTGGATGCTGAGTGTGGTCTTGATGCTTATGGTATGACGTTATCAGAGAAAGGAAAGACGTCTTATCAGCGGATAGAGCATTTGCTTTATTTCCGTTGTATGTGTACACTCATCTTACGAACTGCTGTACAGTAACGTTCGAAACTTAAGCAAGGGAAGTCATTAAATTGCGGCTTGGTGGGTTGCAACGTGACCTGCTGTTTTCGGAAGTCGTAACCTGTGCACGGCATACACATGCGATTTATGCTTGTAACAGAGTCAATAGGCCAGCATATCGTTTCTCTGACAGTCCACAACAAAGTTGAAATTCATTGTTTTATGTTTTACTGTTATCATAACAAACCGAAGAATTGTCATTTAGATTCTTCTCTTCTGCCTACCGCTCAGGCCGGCTCTGGGGCCCACCAATCCTCTTGTTCATTTGTTACCGGCTCTCTTTCCTCGGGGGTTAAAGCGGCAAGGGTATGGAGGCGCCCACTCCCATCTAGTACCGAGATTAGGTATGAGTGGAGATGTGCCTCCTCTTACGCTTATGCCTTCAAAACCTGCGCAAAGCAACGTTACCTTTCACTTTTAATTTTTTTTTAATATGGACCTTTCTATCTGAAGTTGTGATAGAGCAGACGAAACATGCCCCTTTGAATTCTTGATAGCATACCCGTTTTGAAAATCTGCAGTTTTTTTTGTTTCGGTCCTGGAGATGAACTCTTTTATTCACTATTATAGTCTAAACGTACGGCTGGACCTAAGCCACAGTAATTAGGATCACGTTGTAGGACTGCCCCAACACACACTTCCGCTACGCACAAATACCAGACTGCTGCGTATGTGCAAGGACAAACCGAACACGTCTTATCCATCACAGAGTCTGTTTCTTGTAATTAAAACAAGTCTCCAGTCGCGCTACATACAGCTCTGTTTTGTCCTGGTTGGCTACTGGTTAAATTCATAAGCCACTCGGCTGTAGGTCTGCCCTTGTCTAAATCTTCTCTTCGAAGTCCTGTTCTCCAACACGGCCTATTTCTTACTGTAATACGAGGTACCAAGTTTCATACCCGTACCAAGTAACAGATAAAATTATACTTTGCTATATAATTATTAATCCAAAACGAAATACATATATGTTTCCAGCACAACAGCGTAACCTCGGTAGGTTTTTCTAACGCCAATCCTCAACAATATCTTCAGCGATATTCTGCTCTTAAACCACAGTAGTTGCTGCAGATTTTTCCGACACATGACCTGGGGCACGTATATTTTCCTTCATCACTTCTTCGCGAATTTTTTTAGATAAAATATATGAAACAACGGTAATCGCCATTTTGTGGGAAGGACTGAGGGCGCAGAAGTAGAGACTGGCGCGCTTAGAAGTAGCCCTTATCCGCGCAGTCTGTTCATACTGTGAACATAGTTTAATGAAGCTGGCGCATGCGCGTACCGTCGTCATATCACATATTTCACTGGTTTTGAGTTCACAGTGGTTGCGCCCATGTTAAGAGCGCCGTCTTGACAAAAATGCCTTTTTCTGTTCCCAAACGTATCGCATCAGTGGAACTGTATTATCTTTAAAACGCCACACTGTATATCTGCTTGCACTGCCGGAGAAGAGGCTTGATGTATTTTCGCGCGAATATATACGTTATCATTCGCGCAAAGAAAGAACTGAGGCATACTTTAGAATCTGTCAGCATACTTGTTCACTTTGTGGACGTGGAATGTAGTTATAAGGGTAGCCAGCAAATGCTCCCATGATTCCGTATGAAACTGCTAATATGAAGGCTGTTCTAATTTTTAAGCCCAGTTGTGAACGACAGACTGAAATTCTTGTGGATGTTCCAACAAGCTGAAATTGGCACGCCTGTGCGGTCACAGTATAGTAAAACGTAGGTTCTTTTTTAAAGATGATCTATCACGCAAACGGCTTGGAACCCTAACCTGTACAGTACAGACCATTCTAGAGCTTTTTGTCGCGTCTTCGAACCAAGTATAAAGTTCAAAACTTCAATGGTTAACGAGCCTTCCATTAATTACAATTAATTCTTTAACTTTGTCTTCAACAAAGAAATCTCTCTTCCCCTATACTATACCAGTTAATTCACTAACAACTTCGTAGAGAAATCTTCGTTAAAAAGCTGATAATATATCACGTGGTTAAGAAATTCCCCTGCCTTTTATGGTATCCGGAAGTTCATTATTTTGTTTAGAAAACCCTACAACTTGGCCCTGTCCTAAGGCATTTGAATCCATTCCACAACCTGACATCTGGTTTCTTTCAATCACATTTAATGTTTTCTTCCTGCTTACCCGTAATGTATTCCAATTAGCCTCTTCCGTTCGAGTTACTTCAATAAAGACTGATTTCACCGCCAAATTTAAATTTATTGTAAACAATGTTTTGTTTAAAAACACGCTACATGTTTCGGGGGGAAAGGACCACCAGGGTATATACAGGATGGGCCAAAATTAGGTATACAGTAATTAACTGTATACTGTATACCTATTTTCGGCCCACCCAGTGTAAATACCAAATTATGAAAAGAAGACAGGCAGGTTTTTGTACGTATAATGAAACATATGAAAAAGAAGACAAAAGTGTAACGTGTTTTAAACAAAACTTTGCTTGATGATGTTCTCGTTCAATTGGTGTCTCTAAAACACGGCGGGATATCATTTATAAAAATATGTACGAGTGTATGTATCGTTACGACTTTTGTGTGAGATCCATTGTACTTAGTGCTATTGTGAAGTGTATGAGTGTTTTTACATGGGAGGGTTACCAGCCCGCCCGCACAAACCCCAACGTGAAGGACCAGGATATCATTCTTTGTCTGACCAATCATTCTCGTTCTGTCCAGCAAGGGTGGCCCTAGTAGGAGCTTAAGCATCCGCCGGCTTAGCCTTCAGAGTCACTTGGGTAGGCAAGCACCCTCACCACGGCAAGGTGGCGATCCCTTCGAGGATTATAGGTCACTAACTGCTTCAGAAATGTTTCTTTAAGATCAGTCCAAGGCTGCACAAGACTGGATTGCTCTCGTAATGAAGGTACTAGAAAAAAACTAAAGGTAGGTAGGTTTCACCCTTTTTATAGGCCATGAAGACCCTTTGGGTGAGTAGAGGCATACTCGTAGCTCTACTCTTTCTAGTACCTCGGCACACTAGATGGGGGTGGGGGTTAGCCCCAGGCCCCGGCCGCCTCTACCCCAGGGAAAGACCCGGTACCCATTTTACAGGAGGATGAGTGGGGCCCAGGGCCGGTCTGGACGGGCGGAAAATCTCGTCCCCACCGGGATTCGATCCCGGACCGTCCAGCCTGTAGCTCAGTCGCTATACCGACTGAGCTAACCGGACCACAAGAACTATAGGTTACTTCCATAATTGCAGTATTGATAGGTACAGGAAACGTTGAGGGAGCACACTTACTATGAATAAATAGATCACGAGTTTCGAAGATCGCCTTCAAGCAGAATTCCAAAGGTAGAAGTCATGCGATATGTCCAAAAGAGAGATGGGCGTTGTGAGGTCGGAGCAGGACAAGGGCCTTGTAAAAGTTAGGATGACGATATTTTGTGTCTATTCGATTGCCACGTGGCGTACAAGTTGTGCAGTTATTTGCACACCATATGTATCTACTCAATGCTACTTCTCCTTTCCTACTTAAGATGTTCCTTCTACAAAGATAGCCTGTAAGTTTGCACCTAGTACTGCTTCACAGCATGGCTGTGTCTTATGTTATTCGAGATTATAATGGCGTCCATATTTCGTTACACGTTCGCCGAAACCGATAAAAAAATACTTGTTGTTACATTATATATCGCCAGACTTAACACGAAAATTGCCGCACTGTGCCTGCACGTTGTATTTCCTTGTTCAGTACGATTCACACAATAAACCGCCATTATTTCACTATACAATATTTACCCATTGGCCTTATTAATCAAAGCACGCTCTGTTCTGTGTGATGTACTAACTGAATTATACAAATTATACAATCCACAGTTCCAGGCTTCAAAGGAGTAACATTTCTTTTGTGACGTATAGAAATAAATTTTAGGCCAAAACCAGTCGAAGCCAAAATTACCTCAACTGGCGCTGCAAAATAAAGCAGTCTGTGTATAAGTTTCAGATCATAGAGACGTATAGGAGAAGTGAAGGTAAAACTCCAGGCATTCTAGACCATGGAGGTGATTTTTGCGCCTGACACTCTGGTCATTGGACTGGTGGCAAAATAAGTTCCCGTACACATGAGAGAGGAAACCTGGGGTGTCCCGGGAGTAATTTGACTATGCCGGTTGGTGGTACAACCGTATGTTTAAACGTGATACAATTTGGAGATAAAACTGAGACATAATTTTGGAATTTGTGTATAAAAGGCTTTGAGTATTCTGTGTTGGATTCATTTGGCTCAAGACAAGGTCCGTTAGAGGGTTCGATGAAGCATTGACTTCCATAAGAGGCATGAAATATTTTGTTCATTTGAGCGACTGTCATCTTCCCAGGAATTATACTGCTTTATAGAGCGAGACGCTGATATTCCCGGGCTAGAGAAGTTATGTGATTAGCACTTGACATTTTGCATGGAAAGCCCATTAATACAACAGACACATAAACAATTCCGTAGGATTATACGTGTTAGCGGGTTGCTCGCTTTTGCAATCTGACGAACAGTAGCGAAGTTCACCGATTGTGTTCCACATTCGACAAGGTTTCAAATTAGGAGGTCAAAGGAAATAACTGGGTCAAGTGGCCGCATTGTACGGTGTAAAGCAGAAACCAATTTGCCATTGTGTCTAACCATATTACTAACGCGGCATAGAGACCAATTAGCGTGGAAGTAAAACTCCACGCTTTCCACTATTGTTACTACGTGCAGGTAACTGGTCAGATTTGCTGTTTCTTTTCCGTTTTACCTCTACGAAAATACCAATGTCATATAGGCGTGTAGCACGCATGGAGAAATGGGTAACCCATTTCTCCATGCGTGCTACACGCCTGTCCTATGTATGCTCAGCATGTTACTATTTCATGAATTCTATAAATGATAACTAACTTGATGGAGCAAGACTCCCTCTAGAGAAGCTAATAGTTTTTTTAACTAGTCAAATCGTTCCCCATTTTTGTGGAACCCGAAAGTTCATTACCGCATTCACAACAGTCCACCACCTATCCCTATCCTGCGCCAGATCAATTGAGTCCAAACTCCCTCCTATTTCTTGAAGGTTCGTTTTAATATTATTCTCCCATCTACAAAAGGTCTTCCGATTGGTCTCTTTCCCTTCGGTTTTCCAACCAGCATCCTTTACATGTCCTCTATTCTTCCCCATATGTGCTACATGCCCTTCCATCTCATTCTTCATGATTTGACCACTCGAATAATGTTTGGTGAGGAGTACAGATCATGAAGTTCTCATGTCATCTCTTCCATTCCCCTACTACTTAATCCATCTTAGACCCCTATGTCTCTCTGTCTGTCTGTCTTAGTACCCCATTCTCAAACATTCTCAGACTACGTTCTTCCCTCAGCAAGAGAGACCAAGTTTCACGCTCGTATAAAACAACAAGCAAAATTATAACTCTGTATATATATTTTTTGACAGCAAGCTGGACGATAGAGGACTATGGACCGAGTGTTATGATGCATTCCCCGACTTCAAGCTACTTTTAATTTCTTAATGAATGCAATTCATAAACTGTAAAGTACCACAGCACATATCCCTGGTTTTCTTAATCATCTTTTATTTCTCCTTTCTTGTGCCCAAATATGATCCTAAGCACTTTGGTACCTTTTGCAGAATATTTTTAAATTGAATTCAAAGAACAAAACCGATCTGTTATGTACGTAGTTCTTACTGCTGCTGGTCGTGTTGCGGCGAGTCTCCTCGTGTTCCCATGAATATGTTGGCCTCCAGGAACTGTTGCTTATTTAAAGAGAATTAACTTCTTATGCCCAAAATATTCACCTCACCTTTCTAAAAATCGAGTGGATTACAATCATACGCAGCCAATCGGTTACTTTAACCAGTAGCCACAAAAAGGCAAACTGGCTACTTCATGTGAGTATTATGCCAAGGAAGCTTGTATAGCAAGATTAATTCCACGAAGTCTCCACCTTCAGGCGCAGGTAACGTTAACGAGCCTAGACCGATGTCACAAGTCGGGAGAGTTCGCGAAATCGTGTGCGCGTAGATCGGGGTGTTCCTGCATTGAGAGCGGAGGAGGTGTCGATGTTCTTCTGCTTACGTGACAGCTGAAATCATATGACTGAGGTGGGAGGACCGTAAGGTTTGTGAGACTCGCGCTGAATGTTGTCATTCAAATTGACGGGGACTTGATGGATGTATTGATGCTGTAAGTCCAGCTCCGCGCATTGTAATCGTGACGCTAGATAGAAATGTATGGTGTTCTTCACGCTGTGGCCCCATTTACCCCAAGAACGTATATCCCCGGAAGCTGAGGGGTTCCAAGAAACGATCAGGGCATGACGATGAAGATGTCCTTTTCGGGAAAAGGGCCCCAGCCCCTAAGCCGGGCACCTGTGCCCATGTTACAGAGATATGACACAGAGTGTGCTGACATAAATATCTACCCTTATCAGTAGCCTCCTGAAAAAGACAGTTACGTTCATTTCTAGGAAAATTTGTTTTCAGCAGTATTTTTTTAGATTCTGAAAGCCACAGTAGCGAAGTCGATGTAGTATCTAGGCTGCGGGCTAGGAAACCGAGGAATCGCAGTTCGATTACTGACAAGGGCAATGTATATTTTCCTTTCACAAAGCGTGCGTCTCGTGTGTGGGTCGCAGGCAGCCTCCTGTTTAAAGGGTAGCAGAACCCCTCTTGTAGGGGGTAAATCGGACGAGACGTGAAGCTGACCGCTCCAATATAGTCCCTAGACTAAGAATTAGCGGAGCTATATCTCCTTTCCCCCCATTTGCCTTCATGGCCTGCACAGGAACTTCAACCTTCCTTTTACGAAGTAGAACTTAAGCAATGATAACGATGTGGCGTTTATTTGTGTGCATGTAATGTTTTGTCTTTGCTTTAGGACCCTCTTGTTTTAGTTTATTCAGTTGCGTTTCTTCCCCTCTCCTACAGGGTGTCTCATGAATGTGGGATCATTGGATAAAGTATCCGCACTGAATTAGTCGATGGACAGACATATGAATGTCGTGCTTTATTTATGTGGTAAGAAACATGTATATCCTTAGTGCAAACATACTTTAAGCTTGTTTTCCTGGTTGTTTATTTATGATTTTTAAAAATTACAAGTTGTGCAGATGCCTTTCTTGTCTCCACATGTCTACGCCAGTATTTTCTGTTGCAAAACCGATCCACCTGCAGGACTTATCACACTTGTCTGTATTGTATTTGGCGGCATTACATTCTTCCTATGAAAACAAACCGTTTTGATCATCTTTCCTTGTGGTTCCGGACGTTAGGGACATTGTGCAGTTTCTTGAACGTCAGAAGATCACTGTGTCAATAAGGAATGGCGCGTCTCCAGTTTGCGGCTGGAGACGCCTCCCAGATATGGAAAGTAACCGCGAATTGACTAACAGACACAAATAGCCTACAAAGAGTGGTCTTTTAGCCAACATTTCTTTGCAGAGAAGTGTAGGCCTAGTGCGTTTGAAAATGCCTTGTATTTGAATAGATATATGGCCCGGGGGGGGGGGGGGGGGGGGGGGGGGGAGATTTTGCTGGGGGGGTGGAAAAAAAAACAAATCTCAAAAAAACCCATTAAAAA